>Ga0326727_10016792_pt1 | contig 15350 bp, 10 predicted proteins | sample MB2enrmetagenome_FD_207643 | JGI IMG/M metagenome (GOLD analysis project Ga0326727, IMG submission 207643) | Lab enriched peat soil microbial communities from McLean, Ithaca, NY, United States - MB29MY | ecosystem: Environmental > Terrestrial > Soil > Wetlands > Peat | place: USA: New York... | reverse complement strand
TGGGTTTGCTCGTCTTCTCTCCACGAAGAGCCAAGCCGCTCCACCAAGTTCAGCGCACCGGCAAAATCCTGATTGAACGAAGCATCCTCGACATCGCTCCCGGCCTGTTTCCAGATTTTTCTCCACAGGCGATCCAACTCCGCTGCAGCGCCGGAAAAGGATTGGTTCAACCTCGCGTCCTCGGATAGGCTCTTCCAACATGCGATGGCCCCTTGATAGTCCGAAACTCGAAGGAAATGTTCGACCTGGGCATAACGGCTGCGGTAATAGCCTTGGAGGACAGGATGTGCGGGGTACAGCTTCTCCGCCATGTCGATGTTCTCTCTGGCAGCCTGGGTATCTCCTTTCTCCTCGTCACGCTTTGCCTGGTCGACGAGAGCATGGATCCTGGCATTCATGCGAATGCGCGTGCCAATCTCCCTTTCGAGCTTGTCAAGCTGCTTCACCCGTTCCGGATTCGCGAAGCAATGATCCCTGGCGCGCTGCACACACTCACGGGCTTTCTCCTCCTGCCCATCCTTTTCGAGAACGTCGATGTACTCCTTTGCGAACTCGAACGCCAGGTCCCTCGCCTCCTGGAGTTCAGGCGACGCGGCAATTGCCTCCTCTACCTTTTGAATCGCCTCCTCCAGGTGCCCCTCCCGGTACAGAGTGTGACTCGCGAGCAATGCATTGATGGTCTCGATGCGCTGTGCAACAGACGACATGGAGGGGCGCCCGGCGGGATTTTTGCTTAAGCAGATCCTTAGCAAACTTACAAGTTCGGCTGGGCAATCCGGCGACAGTTTGAGCAAGTCTCCTTCGGGATTGTCATTCGCGATCCGATGACGATACCCCACTTCGGCATCGCCGAACGGCCGCTTTAACGAAAGGATCTCCCAGGCAACGATCCCGAATGCAAAGACATCGGTCTTTGCCGTGAGTCCAGCGGAAGTGCACCACCGGCAGCCCTGGATCTGCTCCGGGGCACAGTATGCCGTGGTCTCCACTTCAGCCGCCTTTGACCGGGCTTCTTGGAGTGTAAGCGAGCTCCCGAAATCGATGAGAACTGCACGGCCTTGCGGGGTCACAAGAATGTTTTCCGGTTTTAGATCGAGATAGACGAACCCGCTGGTATGCACCTCGTTGAGCGCCCGCGCGACGTTCAACAGAATACTGATCTTCTCTCCCGCGCCCATAGTGGGTTTCACTCGCTGGCTTTGGAAGATATCCCACAGACTTTTTCCGGGAACGAACTCAAGCACCATGAATCGCCGGCCATCGTGCATCCCGGAATCCAGGAAGGACACCACGTTGGAATTGACAATCTGTCTAAGGGCGCGCTCTTCTTTGTCAAAGGCCTCGCGAATCGCCGATGCTGTAACCTGGGCCGTCGGAGATGTAGCGAACTTTACCGCAACCTGCGCCGCGGATTCCCGGTCGCGGGCCCGCCAAACCTCTCCAAAGGCGCCGTCCCCCAACTTATCAGTAACCTCATAACGTCCGCCGATAAGAAATGACATGTTCGGTCTATTCCACCAATCTGCTGGGAAACTACGGTCGATCTCCACGAAAAATTACTTCTTGTCTGGCAAGGTCGCGTCGATTGCTTCCCACAGTCGATCGATAACCCTGGCAAACGGCCCATACCGCCAAGTTCAAAACCTGCTCACCTTTTCAATCGGGCCGCTTCGACCCTTATGGTGCTTGATCCAATTGTGATTTCATCTCCAATTTCAAGCGGATGCGGCCTCCCCGGTTGCAATGCCGCTCTGTTGACCCTGGTGCCGTTTGTGGATCTGTCATCGGTCACGCTCACCGTTCCGGTGTTCCATCGTATCGTGATATGCCGGCCCGAAATGCCGGGGTCTTCCGGCAAAGCGATCTTGTTCATCTCCGGATCGCGGCCAATCGTCACCTCCTTCTCAAGGATTGGCCACTGGTTTCTTCCCGCGACAGAAGGGCCTTCGATAAGGCGCAGTTCACAGCATGGGAATCCGGGCCTCGGCTCAGGAAAATCGGAAGAAAGAACACGCGTCTGTTTGCGTTCCGGTTGCGTGGCGAACCCAGGCTTCTCCAGAAAAGCAGATGCGCCGCCTTGGTTCGTAATCCGGTCCGGCGTGGGAATCTTCAATCGAGTCCCCTCCCCGAAGTTGTCCTCGCGCAATGTCACGCCGCGACCCATTCCGCCGGCTTCACGGGTGAACGGCATCGTATTGGCTTCCTCGGTAACCGAGCCGGAAGTCTCCACAGCGCGGGAACTCAAATTAGTCCTGCGCTTTGGTTTTGATCCCGCATTGAAGATGACTAAGGCAGTAAAACCAAGCAAAGCGACAACAAACACCGTCAGTCCAGGAGACACAGAAAACAGCTTGGGCGCCGGGGGCATGGTAACAATGCCGGCGAGTTCCTTGCCCGGCTGGCTGGACAGTCTAACCACGATGCGGTGACTCTTGTTGTCGGCTGGTATGACATTGTTTAGGTCGAAGGTGAGTACCGGCGTGCTCTTGATCCACTGGACGCCTTCTTTCATTCGATCCCCGATCGTGGATAGCTTCGGGTCCTGCTGCAAATATATGCCGCCGGTGCCTTGCGCAATTTTTTCCAGCGCCTCAAGATAACCGTCTACGGATTGATCTGGCGGCATCATCAACTTTTGGTCTGCGATCCCCGCGCCATGTGGCAGTACGTCCTCCTGCAGCAAGCTGTCCGGCACCTGGCCCTTCGGCAGCACACTCATTAATGTCACAACCTTAGGTGGAAGAGGAGATGGAACTCCGATCGCATCGATCACCACGTTGGCAGCGTTTGCATGGTCAATAACATTGTCGTCGCGAAACCCTCCAGCCGCCATTTGATCGCCAGTGGCCTTATTGCGTCCAGTACCGACGAAGAGCAAACGACGCCGCGGGGGGAAGCTGCTGTCCACCTGATCGAAGATCTGAATCGCCTGGATGAGATCTCCATAGAGCCGAGGGTAGGCCTCGGACTCTGCGTGAAGGCCCTGGATCGCCTGCTGCAGGTCCTGATCGCTTGCCGAGAAGTCCGCCAGCGTCTTTAAGTCGCTTCCTACCGTGACCAAGGCAACTCGGTCCTTCGTCTGTTTGCTCTTGATGATGTTCAGCAATGTATCCTTCACGCTGGCTAGCCGTTCGCCGGCCATCCCCGATCCAACTTCGACGGCAACGACTTGCGTGATTCCTTCCCCAGTGTCTGCAAAGGAACGCACCTGGGTCGGAATGGCGTCCCTTACCTTCTCACAATCCGCGCAGACCAAAGTGGCACTGCTGCGCACCTGATCCAGATTTATTGGCTGCTCAGACCCTTTGGACGCAGGGATAAAATCCGTGACGACATCTATCAGGATTGACTTGGAGTTGCTGCTTGAGACTGGCCCATAAATTGGCCCAATGCGCGAGGCTACCGGTTTACTCTCGGGAGGCGCCGCTGCGGTCTTATCTACGTCCCCAATCTGGGCCACACATATCGCAGCTCCCGCCGTGGCGATCATCGCCGCGGCAAGCAGTTGTACCTGCCATCCTGTCCGGACTCGACTTCTCGCGATTTGAGTGGGCGTAGTCATATGGCTCTTGGGTTTAATGGGCCACGGATAACCCAAATTTCATGGCCTGAAACTGAAGACTGTTCTCCTTCAGGCCGCTCGGGACCTTCGATCCCGCATACTCCTTTTCGACGATCGCGAGGCGCTGAGATACGTCCGGGTGGGTGGCGATCATAGCGATCGGCGCGGCCTGTTTCGGTGAGATCTTCGCAAGCCGCGCGAGCAATTGGGTCTCGCTCTTGGGGTCCCACCCGGCACGCTCCATCTCGTAGAACCCTAACAAATCAGCCTCGATCTCCTGATCGCGACTGTAAAAGGTCCGGGAGTCCATGGTGAACAAGATTGGTACCGCAATGTTCGCTATCTTATCGGCAGTTGCATCGTCCGTGATGACATTCGACTCCCGGGCTTGGTCGATGAGCGACGTAACCATCTCGATGCGCGCGATCTGATTGATCGCATGCCGCCCCACAACGTGCCCAATCTCATGGGCGAGAACGGAAGTCAGCTCTCCTTCGCTTTGAACGAAGTTCAGAAGGCCAGAATAAATATAGATATGGCCGCCCGGGATGCTCATGGCGTTCACAATATCCGGGGCGTCGAACACCCGCACCGTATAGTCCATATTCGGCCGCTGGGAAGCCTGCCCCAGCTTGGAAGCGATACTTTCAAGATATCCTTCCAGGACAACATTCCGCTTGATGTGAACAATTACCGCCCGCCCATCTGCTCCCGGAACGCTCACCCCTTCCCTCTCGATCTTCTCCGCGGAGGCGGCACCGATCCGCATTTCGTCCTCGTCGGTGAAATGGTTGTAGAAAGGGCGCACGGGCTTTGGCTCCAGAGCGATGGATGGCACCCAACCGGCGCACACCACAACAAGCGCAGATGTCAAAATTACCAGTCGTGTCGATGCCATGGTTCACCTTGCCTTGATGAGATTTGCGCCCAATGTCATGTCGTCGTCGATTTCAACGTCTCCAGCGAACTCTCGATAGCCTGGGTAGACGAATGAGATGTGATGTTTCCCCTTGGTGAGCGTCAGGGTGTTCGCGCTGGTGCAAGCCTCTTTGCTGCCTGCTGTCACGACCGGATGCAACGCATCGTCGAGCGCCAGTTTATTGTCGACCCAAACCGATGCACCTTCAGGTTTCGACCAGAACTTTACGGGATAGGTCGAGTTCGTAATGACGACCGGGATGGGCAGCGGCGCGGGCTGTGACCCCGTGCAGACGCTGCTCTGCCTCTCGCGGTTGATCTCCGCGATCGTCATAGCGCTGTCCTCTGAATTGACGATCGCCAATAGGCCAGACTGGGTGAAGATAGGAGAGCCGAATGCAGTGGAGGGAAACGGGGATCCCGGGGAAAACGAGGAGGGTCCCACGGAGCCCATAATTTGCGTTTGATCCAGAGACACCGCTGAAAATTGGTTGTCGGAAAGTCCATGGAACGATAGCTGCATCGCGACGGTAGTTGGGGCCGGTTGGGCGCCAATATCCTGCGGGAGTCCAATTAAGTTGCCCTGAGGCCGGTATGTGAACTCGAACAGACCGAGATCGCCCTTGGGACTGCTGGACGACGGGAGCTTGCATTTCAATCTCAACTCAACCGCGGGAGAAGCTGAGGTTATCCCCTGTCCGTTCGCGTCGCTCAGCCACGCGTGATACTTTACTTCGGCAGGATTCAGGCCGCCGCTTATTGCAGCGGCCACATTGCCGAAATCGCCACTCACGCTCCGGCTGACCTGCGCCTTGACCGGATCCGAAAGATCCAGCGGAGCTACCACGTCCATATCGTCCAAGCGGTAACCTTGCCGATACAACTTGCTCGTGATGGAACTGAGGGTGGATGAGGATTCGACGATCACCATGTTGTTCGCGCCAAATTGCCTCATCATCTTCATCCAAGCCTCGGCATTCGAGTCAGGCTTCTTGCTCCCCCCGGAGGCGTCGCCCGCGAACATGGATATCTTCTTGAGGGTTGCAAGTACGGAATCCGCAGGCGTCTTCAAATTCAAAGTCTGTCTAAAGGAAGACTCGACGGCAATATCCTTCGATCCCATCAAGCTCTTTTCCTGAACTTCCAGCTTAATGGATCCCGCCGACTCGACCGACTGTCCAAACTTCTGCAGCAGACTTGCCATCTGCGGCGTAAGAGGCACCTCGAAATCCACCGGCTCGTTGTTCACTTGCTTGGGACTCAATACGATGGGCTTTTCAGGATCGTATGGGTATGGCTGCAGCTTGGCCTGGTCAATGACGAGCTCGGGCATCTGTATCCGTACCACGTTGCCCTTGATCTTACTGTCTATGTCCAGCTGTACGCGGATCGTCGCGGTGTTCTCGCTCGAATTGACGGCCGTTATCTCAATGTTGTCGCCCAAAGTCACCGTTACCGATTGGGCCGGGTCATCGCCTCCGGCGGACCACACGGGCCGTGCAGGCATCGCCAGGCAGAACAAGGTTGCTGCCCAAATGGAATAGCTTCGAAAGTACCTCTCCATCTTCCGCCTCCTCTCAATATGCGACACGCAAAACGCGCGACTTACCCTCAACGGCTTGCTAATTGGACAACGCATAGCCCGCCCGCTTCAATAGTGGCCGCAACAGGGTTGCCGAATGTTCATCCTGAACTATGGCGAGAATGCCCGACGAAACCACCACCGGGGAACCAAAGGACCGAGCGTCGACTGGGTTGGTCAACTCCACTGCTTCCCCGTTGCGTGTGGCCGGCACGGCTATCGCCTCAATCTCCAGCGGTATACCGTTCTGCGGTGTTTTAAAGCGCACGATCGCGATCGGGTCCATCGCGTCGGAGTCCTGGGCGATCTCGGGATTGGCCGGCGTGGCGGCAGGCGTAGAGAACTCGAACACCGCCACATTGCCTTTGCTTGAGCGCACGTCCAAAGAGCCCTTCTTCAGACCCCTCTCGGACTTCATCAGGATCGACTCGTGATCTTCGCTGCCTTCGGCCACCATGCGGATATCGTGGTTTCGTAAACTCAACGGAGGGCGACTGCCATTGACGACATCGCCCGGAGCGTACACCAGAATGTCCGTGGCGTCCTCCACAACCTTGGCTCCGGCGCTCTTCATCAGGGACAGGGATTCGGAGTCGAACAGCCAGGGTTCCACAGCTTCCTTTAAGGCCACAAAGTGGATCGGATCGATGCGAAAGCCCGTGCTGATGTGGGTATATTTTGTCACCGCACCATGTTTGTCTATAAGTTGATACTGAGTCACCACGTATAAAAGCAAGTCGTCGAATTGCTTCTTCTCCGCCTCGCGCCACGGGTCCGGGGTGGGCCCGATGCCGGTCTCGGAGGAGGCCTTCTTGGCAACGCCAAACAGAGGCTGCGCTGCGTGCAGCGCCATCAAGGCTGCGCTCTTGCCGAGATCGCCTCCTGGCAGCGCCACGGGAATGACCGCATGGACTGGCACCTTCGATGTGACATTGTCAGAAAGCAGGGCCAACTTTTCAACCAGGTTCAGTTGTGCCTTGATGGTCGCCTCTCCATCGACCTTAACCGTGCCGCTTTGGATCAGATCTTCAAGCGGCCCGGAATTGTCCACGTCCCGGTAATACACAGTGGCCGTCAACTCGCCGGGGAGTTGAACAAACTCGTTCGGAAGGACCTCGACCGGCTGCTCCATGAGGCTGAGAAACACGGGTAATCCGTTGAGATAGGCTTGATCGAACGTGATGCTGCCAATCTTCGCATGTTGGTCCGCGCGCACCGAAACGTGCAACCCTATCGTAATGTGGTCGCTGGAAATCTCCACTACGCGAAAGCCCCCGACCTGCAAATCGATATGAGGCTTCGGCGTCGCGGCGTCGTTCTTGCCACTTTGGGGGTTCCCTGGGAACCACGGGTCCTGCGCCCGGCACACAGGCAGCAAGAGCAAACTGGAGGCCACAATACACGCGAGCGTTCTCATTGATTGCACCTGTCTAGTGTGTGAAATTGTCAAGCTGATTCGACAGGCTAGATGCTTTTCCCTTGTCTGTAATAAAACCCGTCGAGTTTGAATCGGACTTTCGTTTAGGGGTCTGCTTCTCTTCCGTCTTCAGCGGTTTCGGCAGGGGTACAGCCTGCGGAACCACCGGCAACAGTGCGTCTCGAATCATGCTGCTATCGAGCGTGAAGGTACTTGGCGGGTCAAAATCTTGACCGACAGGAATCCCCAGGACCTGCATGTCCGCATGTGCAAGCGTCACCAATGAAGCTGATGTCGGGTCGGAAAGTGTCATTTGCACCTGCAGCGTGAAATTGCCCTCTTTATCCTTTGCGATCGATAGTGGAAGACCAGCTTCAGTACAAGTGGCTTCCAGACCTAGTATCCTGGCCTCGCATTTCACCGAATCCAGCTTGAAATCAAACATGGAGTTGTTGCGAATGGTGACCGGAACCGTGACCTCCTTCTTCACAGGATCGATACTGGGCAAACCAAACACCGGAGAGACATTATTCTTGAGGTTGCTCTGGATGTAGTCCAAGGCACTCCACATTGCGGCGGCAAACACCAAGACCGCCGCGCCTGTGATTGCCGGCTTCCGCCATGGGGGGTGCGCTGGAACCAAAGCCTCTCCGCATTCCTGGCAAAAGACGCTGTCGCTCAGGTAGCGGCGATTACAATTCGGACATGTCAGCGCCATCTACCCCACCCTTCTGCGAATCCTCCGGGACCGTCGTGGAACTATTCCCAGCGGGCTCTACGACTATGAACTTGAATACCGTCGATCCGGCTTTGATCTCCGAATAGTTGGGAAGCCGCGATCGATCTTCAATAATTTCACCGTTGACGAAGGTCCCGTTCTGGGAGTTCGCATCGTCGATCATAAACTGCTTCTTACCCTGCAGGTGGAAGATAATGAAGCTGTTCAAACCGGACATCGCGATGTCGTCGGGGACCGCGATCTCATTCTCCAGGTTCCTGCCGATTCGATTACGCCCCTCGCGGACAGCGAAGATCTGTCCGTCAGGCCTGGTGGAATATGTGACGAGAACACCGACAACTTTGCGCTCGGAGACCGGCTCCGCCTTGGCGCCCCCGGGGGACGGAAGGACCACGGTCGCCCCTCGGCCGGGGGCCGTGCGGCCTGGCGGCGCCGAGCCGCCGGATCTCACCGGGGGAAGCACATCAGTGCGCCCCCTGCCCCCGGCATCCGGCCTATTCAAAGGTACTCGTGGCGGCGGGGAAAAACTGGCTGGCCCCTTAGGCTGGACTCCAGCATCGGCATCTTCGATCAAGGTCTTCTGCTTCTCCGCTTCGCAAATCGGACACTTGGTTTGTCCAGGGGCGACCACATGGCCATTCGGACAGCGCGTAGCCGCTTCGCCGCGCAGGGGTGTTGCGCATTGCTTGCAAAACTTCGCGGCATCTGAATTCTCCATGCCGCACTGTGGACAGCTTTTGGCCATGATCGCTCTCTCCCATGTGCTAACTGCTTCATCTTAGCCGAGAGTCTCTCCTTCGGTCGTGAAATCTTCTCGAGTTCTCCCAGCCTCGCCAGCAACTGCTCAAAGGGTTGGTTGATCGTGTCACCCCAATCCATTGAGTTTCCAGCTACTTTCGGGCAATCCGCTATCTCCTCAGGAGGGCTTTTGCGTCGAATCAATGATCAGTTCATCGACATTATAAGGGTTATTCTCGACTCCTGGCGGTCTAATTGCGCAGGGAGGATTCGGGTTCGGAGAGAGTTCGGCACCTACTTTCGGGTCAGTACCTTCAGGATGAAGAACAATATTGATATCGCCACGACTATCAAGGTCGGCACGGTATCTACAATCTCCTTCCGGGACCCTGAGGGACGGATTCGAGATCACGGCTCCCACGAGGAATATCTTCGTCGCAGGCTTCTCTTGAGCGAAGACTGCCATCACCTTCGAACTGCCCGCCTGCCCCTTCGAGATACTGCTCGCGGGTTTCGGCGGCGCTGGGTGAGTTGCCCGCGGCCGATGAGCGTACCAGTAAGCGAACCAATAGGCGAATGCGCCAAGAACTACAAGTATAGGCAGCCATAGAAGTGTCCGCGGCATCAAGGATCGCTTTCGCCTTTGCTCATCATGATCTGCGGCCGATTGCTTCGATGGATTGCGCGGAGGCGCGACCTCCGCACCGGCCTTGGAACGTCCAAATACCGGTCGCACCGTTGCCGGCTTAGGCTTCCCGATTTGCACATATTGCACGGTAACGTTGTCATTGCTGAAATAAGTCCCAATCGCCAGATTCACCAGACCGGTCGTCACCTTCTGCGGGTCCTGTTGGTTATATAGGATGGCGTCTTCGATCTGGCGGTCAAGAGCAAAGCCATGCAGACCGTCGCTACAGAGTAAAATGCCGTCTCCATCTTGCAAGGGCTCCGGGCCGCGAATCTCGATATTCTCGCCGTTGGGCGTTCCCAGGGCCCGGGTGAGAGTGCTCGACCGCGAGTCTTGCCTTGCCTGCTCTTCCGTCAACAAACCTTCATCAACCTCCCGCTGCACCAGCGAGTGGTCTTTGGTCAGCCTCGAAAGCACGCCGTCGCGTATCAGATAGGCGCGGCTGTCCCCCACATGAGCGACGTAGAATTCGCCGCGATGCAGGATCACCAACACAACCGTGGACCCCATCACTGAGTGAGTTAGGTCCACCACCATCTGAAGAATCGTTGCGTTCACCGCGGAACATGCGGCTTTGATCGCGTCGGGGATGGAGATATCGGCGGTCTCCCGCTTGCTCAGCGATTCCTGAAATCCGTTCACTACTAGCGCTGACGCCAAGTCGCCGTGGCCGTGACCGCCCATTCCATCGGCCACAATCACAACATGGCCGTATGGAGAATCGAACCTCACCATATTGTCTTCATTCTGCTCACGAGACCCTTTTTCGCTGACAGAACAGACGCGAAACGGATAAGCAACGTCCGGCGCGGCGGTCAACTCTTGCGTATCGCTATTTCCAGCCATTCTCTATTGCTCCTTCCCGAAGCAGGATGAAATCCTCTTTCATTTCAATTTCAAGCTCGTTGCAAGATGTCGCCACCACTCCCATTCATCCTTTTTTAGCATTGCCAGGGTTGTCATCGCCCAGAATGCGGCCATCGCAGTGAGCCTCGATAGAGCCTCTGTCCATGTGTGCCGCGGGGTCGAGTCATCCCTCGGAAATAGCGAATCGGCGATGTCGGTGTAGCCTGAAGAAGCCGACCCCGGTTGCTTGCTCGAGTTGTTTCCTGCCTGCGCCGCGCCTTGGATCGCCGGCTGGGGCGACTTCGAGTGCTGATCGATATTATGTTTGACGGTCGCTGACAAACCATCCTGAGCGAAGCTCGTTGCCGCAAAGTTGCTGGATAACCCATGCGCCAGTCCAGGAGGCAGAACCTGGCCGCCGTAGACTCCACTCAACGCCTTCTCGGCGGCAGCTTGTGAACGCGCTGCCCGCGTTTCTATCTCCTCAAGCTTTGCCTCGGAGGCTCGTGCCTCGGCGGTCGCTTGTTCCAGATTCTGTTGCAGCGTCATGAGCTGTGCCGGCGGCGAGTTTGCATTCGCGAATGTGGCAGCGCTCCCTTGCGCGTCGTTCTCCAACACATAATTCGCTTCAAAGGCCCAGCGCGTCGGGGCGAGACCTGAAAGCCACCCGAGAGGCGGATGATCGCGCATCTCCTTAACCGTCGTCAGGCACCCCCCCAGTACAATCATCGGAAGCAATGCCAAGGGGAGGAAGGCGATGGCCTGCTCGTTCGATTGCGCGATCGAGGAGATACAAAGGCCGATGCCAGTCCCTGTAATCGCGGTGATCCACAGCGTAAGCAGGACCTGGAAGTAACTCGAATGCAACCCCAGACTCTCATACACGATCGAAAGCATCATCACGCATTGGAAGAGGGCAAGGAACCCGAGCACCACATACTTCGATAGGAAATAGGAGGAAAGGGAGAGATTGACAAGCCGCTCCCGCCGGTAGATCGCGCGCTCGCCGACGACCTCACGAATTGCATTGTTACAGCCGAACCAGACCGCCGCAACGACCATCAGAAAATGAGCGGTCCCAATTTTCTTGCTGAAACTGCTGAAATCGAGGAAATTGCCGTAGTACTTGCTGGGGTCGGTTGTGGCGCTCCATGTCGCCTTGCAACTTAGGGCGACCAGAAGGGCAAAGACCGCTGGCAATGCCAGCGCAATGGCCAACTGCGGCGTGTCCCGAATCTTCAGCTCAGCCAGTCGCTGGCAAAGAACCTTGAGTTGCCGAAAACGGTCTTTGCGGGGCTGGGGTAGAACTCCCGGCTTCGCCTGGTCCGTAGTCTTCTTGCGATCGCCCACGTACATCTTCTTATAGGACGACTCGTTGTAGCGCTTTACCCACTCGTCAACAGGCTTCCTTAGCAGACCGGCTTCGATCTCTTCCGGCCTTCTCGAGTCATTTGAACTGGTAGACTTGTCTCTCGGACAGAAGAACTGAAAAGCATCCATCGCCGGACCGAAGTAAACCAACCGTCCCGGAACCCGCGGAGCGTCTTTCTTGGGAGGATGATTCGAGATCATGGCCAGCAGGTTGAACTGGTTGTACACATCGATGCTGGGTTGGTGAATGGTCACAATGACGGTGCGGCCGTTGTCCGCAATCTTTCTCAGCAGCTCGATTACGGTGCGCGCGTCCAGCGAACTGAGTCCTGAGGTAGGCTCGTCCAGGAACAGCACCCATGGCTCCGAAAGAAGCTCCATCGCCAGATTGACGCGTTTGCGTTGGCCACCGCTGAGTGTCTTCTTGACTGCATCGCCGATCAGGTCGTCGATCTTTTCCGTTAGGCCCACGTCGGCAACCACGCTTCGAATGCGCTCGTCGATCTCGCTTTCGGAAAAGTCGATAGGCAGGCGAAGTTTTGCGGTATAGTACAGGGCTTTGTACACCGTCAGCTGCGCGTGCATGATGTCATCTTGCGGCACATAGCCGATCATGGTCCGAAACAGTCCAAAGTTATCGGCCAAGTCGAGATTGCGGTACAACACCCTTCCGCCGCTGGGTTGAATTATTCCATTCAGCGCGCACATGAACGTCGTCTTGCCGGCGCCGCTGGGACCCATCAGAGCGACTAGATCGCCCGACTCGATCGTAAGAGAGACTTGTCCAAGAAGTTCCCGCATGCCGCTGTCGCCGGGGACGAAAACCGCGAGGTTTTCGGCCGTGAGAGGTATCTCATTGCCAGTACTGGCTACTACGTACCCAAGTTCATTGAAGGAAAACGTATAGCTGCCAAACCCGATCTCGTCGCCGACCTTTATAGGCACCTTGATGTTGGGTGCTAATCGGCGCCCCCGAACGAATGTTCCGTTGGTCGAATCAAGATCTTCGATGAAGTACTGGTTCCCCTCACGGCTAAGCCGAGCGTGCCTGGCCGAAACCATGGGATGAGAGATCTGAAAGTCCGCCTTCGGGTCCCGGCCCAGCACCATGGATGCTCCCCGCATCTTTATGGTTGCGGTCTCCACCTTGCCTTTTTGGGCTTGTCCGCTTCCCGCGGTCTTGATCAGAATGTCCCGGACTTGAACTTCAGTCCGGCCCAGGAACAGTCTGTCCTCAAGACCAACTTCAAAGGAGCCCTCCGGAAGCCGGTTGGTCAGAGAGTTTACGCTTACGCCGTTCGCGGAGTTCAGGTCCTGTATAAGAAACTTATTGCCCGGCAGGAACTCCAAAAGAGCATGCTGCTTGGAGACCGTCGGGCGGTCGATCCGAAATGTGCAACTCTCGTCACGTCCAATGATGATGGTCCGCGGTCGCCCAATGTCGATCATCGTGGACTGCCTTGCACCCGGTAACAGACCGCCGCAACTGTCGCAATAGATGCTGTTTCCGTCGTCTACCTGACCGCAAACCGTGCAAGTTGCCATTCCTCTTAGCCTTCCGTCTTCATTGGATTTGCGGCTACCCGCTTCACCTTGGCTTCTGTGTCATTGCTTTGTATATCGATCAACTGGTTTACCGCCTCACACATCCGCCAGACAAGCAACTCATATATAAGCGACCACACCAACAGGAGGCATCCGATCGCAGTGACCTTGTCTGGGAAATCGAATGAGGAAAACGCAATCGCGATAAAGCCGAATGGAATCATCCACCATACAGTCCCTAATATCTCTGGGTACTCCCGTAGGTCCAGGCGATTACGTGAGACATGCTGGTTATAAGCGCGGATAAAGCCCGCGAAGTATTTGAAGCTCGCGATCGGAAATAGAAGGTGGTAAACAACTGCCTTCGTCCCCGTTGTATTGGTCTCTTCCTCCGGCAGCACCGACCAGCATCGATAGATCAGGGCCAAGTATCCAAGCAACGATATTACCGTGCCCAAAACAAAGGCAGGTAAATCCCCTAGATAGGCCCCCAAGGGCCGCGCCGGTTTGTTGCTGATATCAATCCACAACGGCAGCAATCCCAGTAGAAATGCCAGGCCAAGCGAAAGGTGAAAAACCGAGTGGATGCGAGGAGGCGCTCCATCTGGTGATATGGGTGGCGTTTCCGGCTGCGGCTCTGGATCTGGCTTCGGTGGTTGTACGTCTACCGGATCTGGCTGAATGAGTGCAGGCGCAATCTCTACGGCCTTCAAGAACTCTGCGAACTCCATGCAGCTTGCATAACGCTGATCGGGATCTTTCTCGAGTGCCATTGCCAGCATTCGCTCCAGTTGGACCGGCAAACTGGAACGAATGCTGCGCAACAACGGAGGATCGTCGTAGATCTGCATCTTCTGGACTGCGTAAAGCTGCTCTGTATCGCTCGCCGCGTCGCTCACAAATGGCGGGCGCCCAGTCAGCATCTCGAAGAGTACGCAACCGAACGCATAGATGTCCGATCGGGAGTCCGCCTCGTGAAATCGCTGAATCTGTTCCGGCGACATGTAGTCCGGATTACCCAGCACCATACCGTACTTGGTCTTCCTGGGCTCACCCACAACCAGCGCAATTCCAAAATCGATCAAGAATGGCTTCAGTGTTGCAGCCTCAATCAGAATATTGTTGGGTTTAATATCGCGATGAACGATGTTATGAGCATGGACCTTCGCGAGAGTCTCTAAGATGGTAATGGCGATCGGAAGAGCGTCTTCGAGTGGTATGCCCTCGGGATTCGCTCGAATCAACTTTTGCAGCGTCCAGCCATCCACCCACGGAGTCACGACGCCATAGCGATGGCCTACCGGGAAGCATCCCATCCCCGCCAGAATATTGGCATGCTTCAGTGTCTGAATAATCTTAACTTCCGCGGCGAACTTATCCAGAAAATACTGGTTTTGGATCAGGCCCTCGGCAATTACCTTCAGCGCCGCCTCGGTGCCGGTCAGGAAATGCTTCACCTTCCATACTTCGCTCAGGACCGTCTGTTCGACTAGCTTCTGTACAATCCACCCCTCGTATTGGTCCCCAACCTTAATCGAGATGTCATCTTGATCTTGCATTGGCAAAACCCCCGGACAAGCTTAATGCCATCCTCGAACGAGCCTCGAGTGCGCCCATTCGGCCGATCCCGCACCTCAGGCTAGTGTCACGCCAAAATGCCTTGCCTATCGCCGCTTCCGTCATTGAATTCCTGCTCATCTTGGAATCCACTCATGCGTAGGTACAACTGGGCAAGCCCATAGTCACGCCTTCTATGTGGCGTGTGGTGACTTTTGCGCTCATTGTTGTCTGACTCCTGCATGAGATTTGTACGGGACTTTTCAAGACTATACCGAGTGCGTGGGTGTGTAAAATAAGCCGCTCACCCATACGCCAAAAAGCGCTCGTAAACCGCTCGACAATCCCACCCCCGGCGCATCTGGCCATACGGCACGTTATACCCGC
>Ga0326727_10016791_pt1 | contig 15351 bp, 10 predicted proteins | sample MB2enrmetagenome_FD_207643 | JGI IMG/M metagenome (GOLD analysis project Ga0326727, IMG submission 207643) | Lab enriched peat soil microbial communities from McLean, Ithaca, NY, United States - MB29MY | ecosystem: Environmental > Terrestrial > Soil > Wetlands > Peat | place: USA: New York... | reverse complement strand
GAATAGAAAGGGGGTAGGTCTGCACTACAAGCGATTCCGAAAATGTTTTATTGATTCGACACGGCTTGTGCTTGCCAGACCGGTGTTTCAGCCCCATTTCCGAGACGAGCTGCGAAAGTCGGGCTAACCGGTAAGCACTCTCTAAGCCCGCTCCGCCCCCGGCAACTGCCACGCCCTTCTCAATCCGCGAAGCTAACCTACAACTGCGTGTCGATTCATGAAATCTTCCCCAACCAAATGCCCGGGCTGCTACCGTTCGACGGAATCGAATACGCTATTGAATCTCCAGAGATGATAGCCGCATAAGAACATGTTCGATTCAGAAACCGGAGAGGTACATCGTTCCACCGTCTTCGAAGTTCTCCGGTTTCATAAGGTTGGGATAACTGATCCAGATCCTGTCTGGGACGAATCAACTCTTCTTATCCGAGGCGATGTTGTTTGGTCCAAACCAATTCCAGAATGGCGCGGACGTCGGCTAATTCAGGACTTCAAAAGGACGTTCGATGTACCAATTCACCATTTCTACCATCCAGAAATGATGGACGCTCGCCGCGTTCTCGCGTTGCACTCTACTCGCAGCGCAGCGCCGCCGCGGGATCCAGCCGGCTGGCCCGCCGCATGGGAAGCCAGGCGGCCACCAGCGTCACCACGAAGAACATCAGTACCACCGATCCGTACATCCACGGCGAGCCCTGCACCGTGGCATCCGAAAGCGAGCGAACCGCATTGCGGGTCGCCAGCCCCAGGCCCAAACCACCAGCCAGCCCCGCCACTACCCACGCCATCGTGGTCCCAAGGATGGTTCGGATGATCGCGCTGCGGCTCGCGCCCAGCGCCATGCGGATGGCAATCTCGCTGGTGCGCTGTGAAACGAGGCAGGAGATCACACTGTACATCCCGGCGGCCGCCATCATGACAGCGAGCAGCGCGAAAACGCCGATGAGAAAAACGTCAAACCGTGGCTCGGTCACCGCGTCCAAGATCAGATCGTCCATGGTTAGCACGCCAAACACGGCCTGCTCGGGGTTCACGGAGCCGATCGCCGCCTTCACCTGTTTGAGCAATTGCCCCGGCGGCAGCGCGGAACGCACCACCAGATAGACATTCGACCAGTCGAGCTGCAGCGACGATATATACACCTCGGGATCGGGCGCGGTTTCGAGACCGTGCGTCCGCACGTTGCCAACCATGCCAACGATGGTGATGGGAGGATCCGTCGGCCCCTCGTCAATCTGCTTGCCCACCACATTCGGGCCGAGTCCAAAGCGGCGCGCGAACTCCTCATTCACGATGGCGGCTGTGATCGGGCGGCCTGCATCCCCGCGGCGAAACGTGCGCCCCACCAGAAGCGGAATCCGCATTGTGCGGAAGTAATCGAGGCTCACCAGATGATTATTGGACCAGATAGTTTTGAGCTCGCCGTTCGCTTCCGTCACGCCAACGAGTTCGGCATTGCCGATTCGCGCGGGCCGCAGCGGCGGACCGGTCACCGTGGCCGCCGAATCGACCCCCGGAATGGCGGCGATCGTATCCAGATAATCCTGAAACGCCTGGCCCGCTTTGTGGTCGACCGCGTTATCATGGCGCCCCGGAAGTTTCAGCCGCATCGCCAGCACGTGGGTCGGATCGAACCCCATGGGCGCCGAGATCAGCGTCCACAGATTCTGCGCCACCAGCCCCGCGCCACACAGCAGGAACACGGAAAGCGCGCCTTCGAGCGCGATCATCGCGTGGCGCCACCGGTTTCCCTCGCCCATGGTGACGCGCGTAGTCAGACTCGGCCCCGGTACCCGCCGGCTGCCCTTCAGCGCAGGAAGGATGGCAAAGACGAGCCCCGAGAGCAGCGAGACCGCCAATGTGAACCCGATCACGCGCGCGTCCAGGTGTGCCGAAGCGAGCAGCGGGCTGCGCACGGGTAGGAGCGCAACCACAACACGCACTATCCAGGTGGCCGCCGCCAGCCCGGCCAAGCCGCCGCACGCCGCCAGCACCAGTCCTTCAAGAAGGAACTGCCGGATCAGACGGAGGCGGCTCGCGCCCAGCGCCGAGCGGATGGCCACTTCGCGCCCGCGCCGCAATGAGCGCGCGAGCAAGAGCTGCGCCGTGTTCGCGCATGCGATCGCCAGCAACACGCCAACACCCGCCACCAGCAGCCACAGCAGGGAACGCTGAGGCCCCACGATGGCGTCGCGCAGCGGCAGAGTGTCAAAAGTGAAGTCTCGTCCGCCGTCTATGCCGTAGAGGATGGGAAAGGCCGCGGGATGCTCACGCACCAGCGCACGTGCAATGACCCGAAGATCCGCTTGTGCCTGAGCGAGCGTAACCCCTTCGCGAAGCCGCGCGATCACGTTCACCGGCACGCCTCGTCCGCTTCCGCTCGAGTAGAAAGAAACCGCCGGCTCCAGCGGATAGGGGACCCAGACGTCCACCGGCTCGGCAATGTCCAGCGTCGGATAGTCGAAATGAAAACCGGGTGGAAGAACGCCGATCACTTGCGAAGGCTGGGCATCCAGCCGGATCGTCCGCCTGACGATGCCGGGGTCGGCGCCGAATCTCGACCGCCAGAAGGAGTCGCTGAGAATCACCACTGGGGCACGGCCGGGCCGATTCTCTTCTTGCAGGAACGTGCGTCCCAGCGGCACAGTCACTCCCAACAGCGGAAGGAACGAGGCCGAGACACGCGCCGCGAAAACACGAACCGGTTCGCCGGCGCCGGTGAGTTGCATGTCCACGTGCTCGGCAAACGCGATCCGATCGAGCGTGCGGGTGCGTGCGCGAATTTCCAGAAATTCGGCGACGCTCGGAATCCAGCCGCTGTGCTCCCTGACGGTGACCAGCCGCCCGGCGTCGCGATACGGCAGAGGATCGAGGAATGCCGCCTTCAGCAACGTGAAGATCGCCGCGTTACCGCCGATCCCCACCGCGAGCACCAGCACGATCAAAGCGCTGATTCCGGCGTCGCGCCGCAACAAAACCACGCCGTGGCGGAGATCCTGGAGCGATGATGCCAGCCAGCCGAGCACGCGGGCGTCCCGCATCTCTTCTTTCGCCAGCGACCGATTGCCCATGCGGCGTCTGGTCTCCCATTCCGCTTCCGCCGGGTCGAGTCCCTGTTCGCGCGCCTTGCGCAGGCGCATCCGGCGGTGAAACTCCAACTCGTCGTCGAAATCGCGGTCGAGCCGCGCGCTGCGCAGCACATTGAGAAATCGCCGCAGGAGTCCCATCAGGCCAGCCTCAGAACCCGCGTGATCGCATCCGCCGCGCGCAGCCACTCGGCCTGCTCGTCCACAAGCTGGCGCCTTCCTGCGGCGGTGATTTTGTAATAGCGAGCTCGCCGGTTATTCTCCGACGGCGCCCATCCCGAGCGAATCCAACCGGCTTCGTCCATGCGATGCAGCGCCGGATACAGCGACCCCTCACCCACCTGCAGCACCTTCTCCGAGAGCTGTTCGATCCGTTCCGCGATCGCATACCCGTGCATGCTCTGGCCGGTTGCGAGGGTGCGCAGGACAAGGAGGTCCAGTTTGCCGAGTAATTGGTCTTTCCTGGGTGTTCCCATCGACATCGATGGAACCAGCTTACGCGCGCTTCGAGCGGGTGTCAAGAGGAATGGCCGCGACAAGGATTGGGAACGCTCCACCCCTCAGGTGGAGTGCCCCCAATTCCCCTCGTTGCCTGTCACCGAATTGGGCGCGTGAAATCGGATCTCACGCCAGTGTTTCGTCAAGCCAGTTGTAGATGCAGAAGTCCCGGTACCCCGGAGCGGCAACTTCGCAGTGCTGATCCGCGCCCTGCTCGCGCGTGAAGTGGACGATCGTCCTGGGGCAGCGCAACCCGTCGTAGAGTTTCTGCGCCTGGCCCGGGAAGAACTGCTCGCCCTCCGGGTCGGTGATCAGCATGGGACAGCGAATCGCACCCGCGGCCTCCGTGAGATTGTACTCCCGCACGGCGCGAAAGGCGTCGTAGAAGGACGTCATTCCATACGGACGCATGCGAAAACGCAGCATCATCCTGGACCTCACGTTCGCCGCGGTGCCCATCTTTATCATTTGATCGAACTGGTCCTTGTTTCCGGCGTCCAGCACCCGGCGAACGAATTCGGGCAGGTTGCGCATCCAGGCATCCGATACATCCCACACGCCCGGATCGGCCACACCGGCAGCGATGCGGTGCTCGAAGGCCAGCGCTCGCGGCACCCAGTAGCCACCCTGGCTGACGCCCACCAGGGCGATGCGCCTGGGATCGACCTCACGGTGGCGCAGCATGGCGTCCACCACCGGCGTAATCACCTTCTCCCAATCCGGACGGAAACAAAGCTTGCGCACCCACAGCGAATCGCCTTGTCCCGGGCCGTTGAAGATCAGGCAATTGTATCCGCGCGCCAGCGCGCCAGCGCCGCCCAGAACATACATGCTCTTTTCCAGACCGTCGGCGCCGTTGTTGAGCAGCACCAGCGGCCTGCGGCGGCGCGAGTTGTCAACACGCAGGAACCAGCCAGTCAGGCTGACGCCTTCGTAGGGGATCTCCAGGCGCTCAATGGGCGGGTCGAACAACGCGGCCGCGGCGGACCAGCAGTCGGCATACTCCTGCCAGCACGGGAGCATCCGCTCGGGGCCCTCCGTGCCATCCAGGAAACGGAGCGCGGCGCTGAAGTAGCCGGAGGCCCACAGCCAGGCCTCACGCGCGCTCACGTTGTGGCCTCTGGCCGCGGCCGCTCCCGCCAGCGTGCGCGATTCCACGCCGGCCTGGTGATACGCCTGCCAGGCGGATTCGAAATCCCCTGTCTTGATTCTGGACACAATCGCGAGCAGCTTTCCGGGGTCCCCTGCCCGATAGTAGGAACCGCCCAGGGCGATCTGGGCGGTAAAGCCGAAGTCCGGGTCGGTAAACGGTGACGCCGGTGCGGCGACCAGCGCTGTAGCCGGCGGGGGTGGAGTCTGCGCTGCGGAGGCGGCTGCTGCGGCAGCCCCGAATGTGAGGAAGGAACGACGGTTGGTCAAGATGGACCTCTCCTCTCAACCATACGCGGGCGGCGCGCCGGAAGTTCAAGCGACGCCGCCCCGCCACGCTCCTCTCGCGCACTCCACGTATCGCCCTCCTTCGGAATACCGCCCATCCGAAGCGGCAGGAACCGACTTCAGCAGTGCCTTATACGTAAAATCAATGGCAATCGTCACCGAGCCAGGCAGCCTGATCTCTCGGCGCCCCGAGATTCGCGGCGGCCAGCCGTGCATTGCCGGGACAGGCGTCTCGGTTCGCCGGATCGCACAGTGGCACAACATGGGCCTGATTCCGGAAGAAATCGTGCGGAAATTCGGCAACCTTTCGCTGGCGCAGGTCCATGCGGCTCTTGCCTGTTACCACGCCAACCAGGCGGAGATCGACGCGGACCTGGAAACTGAGGCGCGGGAGGCAGAGGCCCTCGAAGAACAGCACAGGCGCTGATCCTCACCTGCGCGCCGGATCAGGATCTACATCGACGAAGACGCGCCGCCGTGATCGCGAAAGGCATTGGCGCCGAGCTGTTCTGGAGGCACTTCGACGGCAGGCGGGCAACCGTCGTTGATGGCGACCAGGAGACCGACCTGGCGATCGTGGGTTCGATCGAATCTCCCAGGCTGTTGCGGCAGATCCAGTTCTTTGTAAGCGAGGTGGAGCGCATCAAGGCACTCGCCCACCCTGCGGACGTCTAGGACAGCTCGGCATCGACGTGCTCGGCTATCGTTGGGTGGATGACGAGCCCGATTTCCCAGGTCTCGCGGGTCGGGAGTTCTGAGCCAGGGCACTCGCCTGCGTAGCCGCCAAGCCGCCGCAGCCACCAACCGCCGCCCAACTACCCTGCACCGCCCTTCGCCCCCGCCACCTTCTCAATCCGCACCCGCGCGATCCGGTTCCCGCTCATTCGCGTGATCGTAAACCGCCGCCCCGCGTACTCCACCGCGTCGCCTTCTTTCGGGATATCGCCCATCCGGAACAGCAAAAACCCGGCCAGCGTCTCGAACCCCGCGTCGGCCGGCAATTCGATCTGGTACTGCGTGTCCAGATCGCGGATCAGCGTGGTCCCGTCAAGGTCCAGCGCCGCCGCTTCCAACCGCGGCGCGGGCCGCTTCACATCGTGCTCGTCGCCGATCTCCCCGAACACCTGCTCCAGCACGTCCTCCAGCGTCACCAGCCCGGAGATGGTGCCGAACTCGTCCACCACCATGGCCATGTGCGTGTGCGTCCTGCGGAATTCGTCCACCAGCTCGTTGAGGGGTTTGGTTTCCGGCGCCACCAGGTGCTTGCGCAGCATGCTGCGCAGATGAAACGCCCGCGGCTCCCGTCCTTTCTCCAGCGCGATCCGCTGTTGTTCCAGAACGCCCAGCAGGTCCTTGATGTGTACGAACCCGACAATGTGCTCGGGCCGCCCTTCGTACACCGGGACGCGCGAGTACATCTGCACGCGCATGATGCGCAGCACCTGGTCGAGCGTGGCCTCGGCCGACACCGACGCGATGGCGTTGCGCGGCGTCATGATCTCGCGCACGTTGTAATTCTGCAGCTCCAGCAGGTTCTGGATGGCGTCTTCCTCGAACTGCGGCAGGTGTCCGGCGTCGCCGCTCAGGCTGATAATCAGCTTGAGTTCTTCCAGCGAATGCATGCCGCCGCCGGAGCCTCGCAGACCCAGCGCGCGCGAGAGCGTCACGGCCGAACGCTCGATCACGTACACGAACGGCTCGCTGACGCGATAGAACACCAGCAGCACCGGGGCCACCAGCAGCGCCAGCCGGTCGGCCTTTTCCATGGCCAGGTTCTTGGGCACCACCTCGCCAATCACCACGTGCGCCCAGGTCATCAGCACGAAGGCCAGCGTGAAGCTCACCGCGTGCAGGTACGGCGCGGCAACGGTTGTGGCCAGCGGTCCCAGCAGCCGGGTGAGGATCGCGTCGAAGGTCGGCTCGCCGGCCCAGCCCAGCGCCAGCGAGGCCAGGGTCACGCCCACCTGCGTCACCGACAACAGCCGTTCTGGCCGGGCCAGCAGGCTCAACGCGGCCTGCGCCCCGGTGATGCCGCGCTCGGCCATGGCCCGCAGCCGGCTCCTGCGCACCGAGACCAGCGCCACCTCGGATGCCGCGAAGAACGCGTTCACGGCGATGATGGCGGCGAGAATGAGGAGACGATAGACCATCTGCTGATAGAATCAACCGGTGGCCTCCGGCAGATTCCTGAGAACGATTAATCTGAGCATAGCGGTTTTGCTCGTCGCGCTTGCGGTGTGTACGTGGTGGGTGGCGTGGCGTCCCCTGCCGCAAACCACCGGCCTGATCGCCCTCCCTATCCGCGGCGAAGCCACCATCGCGCGCGACCGCTTCGGCGTCCCGCACATCACCGCCGCTTCCATCGAAGACGCCCTGGTGCTGCAGGGCTTCGTCACCGCCCAGGATCGCATGTGGCAGATGGACGCCCTGCGCCGGCTGGCCGGCGGCGAACTGGCCGAGGTGGTGGGACCAGTAGCTCTCGAATCGGATCGCGATGTCCGCCGCCTGCGCATGCGCCACGTGGCCGAGGAACAATACCGCACGCTGCCCGCGGCTGATCGCGCCCTGCTCGCGGCCTACGCGCGCGGCGTGAACTTCTACATTGACGCCTACCGCGGCCGGTACCCGCTCGAGTTCACGCTGCTGGGCTGCGATCCTCGCCCGTGGACCTCGGTGGATTCCATGCTGGCCGGCCTGCAAATGTACCGCATCCTGACCGAGACCTGGCGCTACGACGCGCGCAAGTTCGAGATGCTGGCCGGTGGCGATGCCGCCAAAGTGAACGCCCTCTTCCCGCCCCGTTCCGGCCGCGAATTCCAGCCGGGCTCCAACGCGTGGGCCGTCTCCGGCGCTCACACCGCCAGCGGCAAGCCGATTCTCGCCAACGACCCGCACCTCGAGTTCACTTCCCCCGCAGCCTGGTACATGATCCACCTGAAGGCCCCCGGCCTGAACGTCATCGGCGTCTCGTTGCCCGGCCTGCCCGCCATTGTCGTCGGCCACAACGAACGCATCGCCTGGGGCGTCACCAACCTCATGTTCGACGTGCAGGATCTCTACGACGAGAAGCTGGACCCGCGCACCGGCCGCTATCTGTTCAACGGCCAGGTGGAGCAGGCGCGGCCCGACCGCGAGTTCATCCGCGTCAAAGGAGGCCCCACCGACGAGCTGCTGGTGTGGGTGACCCGTCACGGACCGGTGATCTACGGCGAGGGTGCGCACCACTATGCGTTGCGCTGGACCATGGCCGAACCCGGCTCCTTCCAGTTCCCCTTCCTCGACATCGACCGCGCCGCCAACTGGTCCGACTTCACCGCCGCGCTGGCGCGCTACCCCGGCCCCGCCCAGAACTTCGTCTACGCCGACGTCGACGGCAACATCGGCTATCGCGCCACCGGCCGTCTGCCCATTCGCACCACCTTCGACGGGACCGTGCCCGTGGACGGCAGCTCGGGCCAGTTCGAATGGCAGGGCTTCATCCCCTTCGACCGTCTTCCGGCGTTCTTCAACCCCGCCCAGGGCCGCATCGTCACCGCCAATCAGAATCCGTTCCCGCCCAGGTACGACTACCAGGTCAGCGGCGCGTTCGCCGCCGACTACCGCTCCAACCAGATTCGCGACCTGCTCGCCGCGCGCGAGCGCTGGAAGCCGGAGGACATGCTGACGGTGGAGAAAGACGTGTACTCGGGTTTCGAGCGCTTTCTGGCGCGCCAGGTGGTGGCCGCGTACGATCGCAAACGGCCCGCCGGCGCCGCTCTCGCCGAAGGCGTCTCGGTGTTGCGCCCGTGGAACGGGCAGATGGAGATCCCGCTCGCCGCGCCCATGCTCGCGCGCCTCGTCTACGAGCACGTTCGCGATGCCTTCGCCGAAAGCGCCTCGCCCGCGAAATGGCAGGTCTACAGTTACTTCATCACCCCGTCGGTGATTCAGACGCTGCTCGAATCCGGCGCGAAGGGCTGGTTCGCGGACAAGGATGCGATGCTGTTGAAGGCTCTCGGCGAGGCCATCGAGGATGGCGCGCGCGAACAGGGCAGCAGCATCCGCCGCTGGAACTACGGCGAGTTCAACGTCCTCACCGTCGAGCAGCCGGTGGCCGGCAAGCTGCCGGTAGTGGGCCGCTACTTCAACATCGGCCCGCTTCCGATGAGCGGCTCGCCGGAGACCGTCAAGCAGATTCGCAACCGCGTCGGCCCTTCAATGTACTTCGTGGCGGATCTGTCGAACTGGGACAACTCAGTGAACAACATCACGCTCGGCGAGAGCGGCAACATCTTATCGGGCCACTACTGGGACCAGTGGGACACGTTTTACTACGGCCACAGCCTCCCCATGCAGTTCACGCACGTCGAGGCGAAGGAAGTGCTGCGGGTGACGCCGGAGAAGTGATTCTTGGATGAGAAGAATTGGTCTTCCTGACACCGCTTGTAGAGCAGGCCTTCGGCCTGCATCCGGATCTTCTAAATGGATCAACACAAGAGGAACCTCCCTCACTATTACCCCTCCGAGGCCATCCTTTTTGTGACGTGGCGTCTGTTCGGCTCGCTCCCAATCGGCATGATGGCCGCCGCAACAACCCGTCCAGACGCGGGGAGGGCGTTTCTCGAGAGTGACCGGCTTCTGGATCGTTCGACGAACGGGCCGCTTTGGCTCAGACATCCGGCTGTCGCCAGCCTTGTCGCCGCGACCCTCCAGCGCGGCGAGATCCAATACAGTTTGTACAGGCTTTATGCCTGGGTGATCATGCCCAATCATGTCCACGCGGTACTGCAGCCTGATCGTTTCCGGAACCTGCCGCAGATCATGAGATGGGTCAAGGGATCCACTGCCCGAGCTTCGAATCTGGTGCTGGGACGCACGGGGAAGCCGTTCTGGCAATACGAATCCCACGATCATTGCGTTCGCAACGCCGACGAACTGAACCGCATCATCCACTATGTGGAGAGGAATCCAGTGTTGGCTGGCCTTGCTCAGGCAATCGAGGACTGGCCCTGGTCCAGTGCCAGTGCAGGCCAAAAGGCCTGCTCTACGACGGACCACAATGATCCCAACATGTAGAAGCAGTCCCTACTCCTGGCGAAGCGCAATCATCGGATCGACGGCAGCCGCCCGCTGTGCCGGCACATAACACGCCACCAGCGCGGAGGCCAGCAGCACCGCGCCCACCGCGCTGAACGCGCCGAAATCGAGCGCGGTCACGCCGTACAGCATCGACTGCATGGCGCGTCCCACCAGCCACGCGCCCAGCAGTCCCAGCACCAGTCCGCAACCGGCCAGCGCCATGCCTTCGCCGAGCACCAGCCGCAGCACCTCCATCCGCCCCGCTCCCAGCGCGATGCGCAAGCCGATCTCGTGCGTGCGCTGTTCCACCAGAAAGGCGATCACGCCGTAGATGCCCAGCGCCGCCAGCAGCAGCGCCACCGCCGCGAAGCTCCCGTACAGCACCGTGCCGAAGCGGTCTCCCGCGCGCGTCTCGTTCACCACCCGCTCCATAGTCTCCGTCTGCGCCAGCGGCATCTCGGGATCGAGTGAATGCACCGCCGCCGCGATGCTCCTGGTCACGGAGGCGGGATCGTTGCCCGTGCGCACGGCGATGGTAGAGGATGGCCAGGGGCTCTGCCAGAACGGCACGTACATCACTGCCCGGTCGGCATTGGGCCGGCCGCCGTACTGCACCGTGTGAAATACGCCGACGATCTGCCACTCGACGGGCGGCCCAAGTCGCTCCACGCCAGGAATCAGATCCTCCACCACAATCCGCTGACGTAACGGATCGAGGCCCTTCAGATAGCGCTTCACGAAGGTCTCGTCCACCATCATGACCCGCGGGCCGCCGGCGACATCGTGTTCGTCGATCGGCCGACCGCGCACCACACGCACGCCGAACGTGTCGAAATACTCCGGCGTCAGCATCTGGAAACCGGCGCCCGGCCGGTCCGCGGGATTACCGAAGGGTTTGCCGGCGATATAGAACGGCATGCCGAAGCCGGTGTACTCCAGGGGCAGCCCGGTACCTGCGGTCGCATTCATCACCCCGGGAACGGCCTTGATGCGCGCCAGCATCTGCCGGTAGTAGCTGCGGATCTGATCGGGCTCGGTCAGGCGTCCATCCGGCACCGGCAGATAGAACGTGAGGATGTGGTCCGTGCGCACGCCGAGATCGAGCTGAGTGATTTTCATGAAGCTGTGGATGGCCAGGCCGGCGCCTGCCAGCAGCGTCAGCGCCAGCGTGAACTCGCCCACCACCAGCGTGCGCCGCAGCCAATGATGGCCGGAGCTGAGCGAGCGGCCGGATTGCTTCAGCGTCTCATTCAGATCCAGCCGCGCCGCCTGCCACGCCGGCGCGCAGCCCGCCAGCACTCCCGCCAGCATGGTAGCGCCGAGGGTGAACAGCAGCACCGGCAGATTCAGCGTCACATCGGCTTCCGAGGGAAGCGTCTCTTTGGGCATGTACGCCATGACGGCCTTCAGGATGCCCCAGCCCAGTCCGACGCCGAAAACCCCGCCCGCCAGCGCCAATGCCAGGCTCTCGGTGAGCAGTTGACCGAACAGCCGCCCCCGCGAAGCTCCCAGCGATGCGCGCACCGCCACTTCCCGTTGCCGGGCCGTCCCTCGCGCCAGCAGCAGGTTGGCCACGTTGGCGCAGGCGATCAGCAGCACGAACCCCACGCCGCCCATGAGCAGCCACAGACTGGCAATACGCTCCGTGGGCAGAAAGTCGTTGCGAAGGGGGTCCACTCTTGCCCCCCACCCTTTATCCTGCGGATAAATCTCGCCGATGTGCCGCGTCACCGCATCCATGTCCGCCTGAGCCTGTTGGATGGTCACTCCCGGCTTCAGCCGGCCCAGTACGAGCAGCCAGTGAAAGTCGTGATTGATCTGTTCCGGCTTGAACGACAGCGGGACCATCAGGTCGTCCGGCATCCTGTCCTGCTGACCCGGCGGCAGCACTCCGACGACGGTGTACAGTTCACCATTGATATGGATGCGGCTGCCGATGATATCGCGCCGGCTGCCGAAACGCCGGACCCACAGCTTGTTCCGGAGTATGACGACATGATCCCGGCCGGGCTGGCCCTCCTCGGGCAGAAAGTCGCGGCCGAGCATCGGCTTCACGCCGATGTTCAGCCAGCCGGGTGTCGCCTGTGTACCATTGACCTGCTCGGGCTCTTCGGCGCCGGCCAGGTTCGCATCGAATCCTGTCCACGCCCACAGGCCCTGAAACGATCTGTTCTCGCGCGTCCAGTCGAGATAATCGCCGGCGGCCACGCCGTTGCGATGGCCCTGGATTCTCGACCACACCATGACCAGTTGCTCGGGGTGCGGATAGGGCATGGGCGCCAGCAGTGTGGCATAGATCACGCTGAAGATGGCCGTGTTGGGGCCGATGCCCAGGGCCAGCGCCAGGACGGCAATGAAGGTAAAGCCCTTGTTCTTGCCGAGGAGGCGGAAGCCGAAGCAGAAGTCGCGCCAGAGGGCTTCCATGCAGGTTATACGTGCGAATGGTGGTTTGGTTCCCGGGGAAAACGGGGCCGGCGGGGGGGCGGCCGGATTGGGTTCTTCCGAAAATACGATGCGCATAACTTGTTTTCAATCACTTGCGGGGCTCCTCTGAGCGGCCGGGACAAAGGCGACGCCGCGGCATTTTCATGGGCGGGGATGAACGGTCCCGCTCATGGGCGGTTTCGTTTCGTCATACGGGGGCATGTGTGTTGGGGGAGAGGGGTTCCTGGTACGCGGAATTGGGTTCGTTTCGTCAATACGGGTGCGCATGCGGAGGGCGATTGGTCTCCTAGCGCGAAATTGGGTTCGTTTCGTCAATTGCGAGGCAGATGCGGAGGAGAGAGGGGCTCCTGGGGCAAATTGGGTTCGTTTCGTTGCTGCGGGACGCGCGGTGGCGTGTCCGCCGTGTTCGTCGCGAGTGGGGAGGTTGCCGGGCATGCACATTGAAGATAGCACCGGGCCTGGGGGGAGACCCCTTGGAGCGTGGCAATGGTCGATTAAAGTTGTTGTGATGGCTGCGCGGGTGATCGCGGGGCGGGCTGCGTCGCCAGCGCCGGTCCAGCGAGGTTGCCGGATTCCGGCTTCCGGGATCGGCCGGTGAATATCAACGGGTTGGGGTTCCGCGGCAAGGTGACGTGATGGGATTTCACGGAAATGATCTTCCAAGACGCCGCTCTTGGACTACACTGACAGCGATTATCCGAGACGCCGAGTGCACGTAGGCCTTTCTGTCAGGAGACTGCGGGATAGAGTGTGCGCTTGCGATGCGTCAGCTCGCGAACCAGTCACAATCGGTTTTTGCGGCGAAGAGAATCGGTTACCGCCTGGAACGCCGAGCGCTGCTGCTGAGACAGCCGAGCGCCTCTCGCTTCAAGCCATTCTCCTAGAGTCGGCCCGTTCCACGGAGAGACTGGTCGCTCCAGTCCCTCCGCAAACTCCAAGTTCATTCCATTACAATCCAGTGCTCCTTGCGACAACTCTGCAAGCTTCTTGCCTGAGCGGATATCCCATACATGGGTGACACCGTCGTCAGTTCCAGCTGCCAACGCTAGATGGGCCTGGGAGAACGAAACGGCTTTCACTTTATCCTTTATCGGTACCTCAAACACCCTCTTCGATGCGCCGTCCGACACATCCTTGACAAGGATTGAGTTGGGGAGAACATCGATCTCTATGGTCTTTGATCCGCTTCTGGGGGCGCCACGCGCTATGTTCATACCAAACTCGAGGCCCCACACTCCGAGGATTTCCTTAAGCTCGTTGATGCTCCTGCGGCCGAAATTCTTTATGCGCAACCACTCGGCCTCTGTTTTGGAAACTACATCGAGGACGGTCTGAGCATTCGCATTCTTTATGCAATTATACGATCTAACGCTCAACTCAAGCTCTTCGACCACACGGGACAAGAGAGGGGCTGGCACGAAGACGTTTTGTCGTTCGCCCAGGATGCGTATGTCGTAACCATCTGCAACGTATTTGACTGCCAACGGGCCCTGCTCACCGCTGCGATTACGGAATTCGGCGAAACGCGGAAAGCCGTCGCAACTCCACGCGATGAGCCTGTCGTCGCTAACCGTGAACAACCATTGCTCGGAAAAAGAGAATACGGCGCTCTGCACTTGTGATAAGTGCCCACGAAGCATATGCTCAGCATTCCACGTGGCGGTTGAGTATAGCCGCAATGAGCCATCAATACATCCTACAACGAGATGTCGGGTGCTCCATTCCAAAGAGGTGACGCCACGGTATTCATGAATCTCGACGTCGTACATTCGCGCGGCGGCAAAATCCGTGTTCTTCAGCTGCGCGTTTGTAAATACTGCCTTGGAAAGGTCCGCAGCTCGAAACGACGCCCCATCGAGAGAGCAATAACTGAAATCAGCCTCGGTCAGGTTGCAGGAACTGAAGTTACGCTTTTGCATTGGGATTTCTAGCAGCCTGAGCATGCTCACACTATTGGCTCCAGAGGCCCCTGCCTTATGCGTCGGCTTCCCCCTAGTCCATCGGAGGGCCCGCCAATAGCAATCGACGTCATCAACCATGCCCCTTAGAAAATTACGGATCTCGAACGTTAGCTGCCTCGTACAGAAGAGTCGAAGTTGACCCTTGCGAAGCTCACCGGCGATGGCTTTCGCTACGAACCACTCCATAAAGGATCTGTGCACGAACTGGTAGTTACCAACTGAATCACGATTAAGAAAGCTGCACGTGCGAACCTCTGTGTCAAGAGCTGCATATGCAGCTGGCGGGCGATCCTTGAAGTACTGGTGAACGAGCCCCTCCAGCTCAGCGAATGGAAGCAGGTCCCGATTGTTCTCGTACATCCATTCGGCAAGGTCTTGACAGAACAACCGCTTTGCAGACGGGTCAAGGAGCTCCTCATTTCCCTTGGCTACGGTCACTATCCATTCCTCGATGTACTCTTCGTAAAGCGATGCCGGCGCAAGAAGGTCCTTGGCCGACTTCTTCCGTAGCCTTGGAAATACCTTCAGAATCATCTCGAGCAGGACCGGTCTGCGGGCCAGGTCCCACAGGTTGTAGGTGGCGTGCATTGCACCGAGGGTGTTACGAGTCTTCCGCTCATCGCCGTCAAAGTGTTTTTCGAGAAACAGTTCAATCTGTGACGGATTGAACTCTTGCAAGTGCAACACCTCGAAATTTGTGCGGCCCTTCTGTTCGGCAAATAGCTCAGTCTCGCGACTCCTATTGAATCTCGCATAATACAGTGACAATCGGCGCGTTCCGCGCGATAATGGAAGCGTGCTCACGCACGTTCACCCGCGCCGTGATTTCCAGGCATTGGAGCATCGGCGCAAACGGGCCGCTCGTT
>Ga0326727_10016790_pt1 | contig 15353 bp, 10 predicted proteins | sample MB2enrmetagenome_FD_207643 | JGI IMG/M metagenome (GOLD analysis project Ga0326727, IMG submission 207643) | Lab enriched peat soil microbial communities from McLean, Ithaca, NY, United States - MB29MY | ecosystem: Environmental > Terrestrial > Soil > Wetlands > Peat | place: USA: New York... | reverse complement strand
CGTGTTTGAAAGAGGCTACGGGTGTACCCTGACGGACGTGGACGGAAATGTGTATCTGGATTTTTCATCAGGGATATACGTGACCACGCTGGGGCACTGCCACCCGAGGGTCACCGCCGCCGTGCAGGAAGCCGCCGGACAGTTGATGAACTGTCACGATTTTACGACGCCGGTCAAGGTTAAGCTGCTGGAGAAACTCAAGCAAATCCTGCCGGGGGATCTGGCCGGCGTGCAACTGTATGACAACGGGACGACCGCCGTGGAGGCGGGGTTGCGCGTCTGCCGGGCCGCCACCGGCAAGCAGGAATTCCTTTCATGCTATGGCGATTTCCACGGTAAGAGCGGCCACTCCGTCAGTTTGGCGCGCATGAAACCTGTGAATGGCTCCGCCCGTGCCCAGGGTTTCTACATGTTGCCACGTCCCAATACCTACCGGCCTTTGTTCAAAAAGGCGGATGGAACTATCGACACGGATGCCTACCTTGCCTTTTATAGTGAATTCATCAGCGAGGCAACCACCGGCCAGATAGCCGGGATTGTCCTGGAACCCATTCAGGGGTGGGCTGGATCCATCTTCCCGCCTGATGATTTCTTTCCCAAGCTGCGGCAGTGGTGTGACAAACGCGGGATCCTGCTGATGGCGGATGAGGTTTTGACAGGAATGGGTCGGACAGGGAAATTCCTGGCGATGGAGCATTGGAATACCTTGCCGGATGTGGTGACCCTGGGGAAAGGCTTCGGCAATGGTTTTCCGGTCACCGCCATGGTGGTCCGGGAGCCTTATGCGGCCAGCGTGGACCGCATTAGCGCTTCCACAAGTTATGGCGGAAACCCCATGGCGTGCGCCGCCGCACTGGCTTCGATTGAAGCGATTGAGGAGGAAGGATTACTCGAGAATGCCCTGCGGCTGGAAGGGTATTTCGTCAAGCGGTTGGACCAGATGATGGCTGACCACCCCCTGGTTGGCGATGTGCGCTGCAAAGGGTGCCTGATTGGGGTGGAATTGGTCAAGGACCGAAGCTCCAAGGAACCGTTCACCGAAGCGGGTGAGTTCATTTACAAGGCGGCGTTCCGGAAGGGCCTGGCCTGGATTCCCGCCGGCCATATTCTGCGCATGAGCCCCCCGATTGTGATGGATCTGGACGCCGCCGCGAAGGGAATGGAAATCATTGATGAAGCCATCGGGGAGGCGGAACGCCACTTCGGTTATGCCCGTTGAGGGTGATGAAGCCTATGAGTCTGACACTGCGGAGTGGAAGCAAAGTGCACTTTGGGCTGATCGGCTGCGGGCTGATGGGGCGCGAGTTTGCAAGTGCGGTAGCGCGCTGGTGCCACCTGCCGGAGATGGAGGTGCGGCCGGAACTGGTGGCTGTCTGTGATCGTTTCGAGAGCAAGCCACCGGAATTTGTCAATTGGTACACGGGGAATTTTCCCTCCACCCGCCAGGTTACGTCGGATTACCGGGAAGTTCTCGCCAACCCGGAGGTGGATGCTGTTTACATCGCTGTTCCGCATCACTTGCATCGGGAGTTTTATTGCGCCGCCATTGAAAACGGAAAGCACCTCATGGGCGAGAAACCCTTTGGCATTGACCAGGCCGCCAATCAGGCGATCCTGGCAGCAGTGAGGAAACAGCCCGAGTTGCTGGTTCGGTGTTCGTCGGAGTTTCCCTTCTTTCCTCCTGCTCAAAGGATTGGGCAGATGATTGGGGAGCAGGCTTTTGGACAGATTATCGAAGTCAATTGCGGTTTTCTTCATTCCAGCGACCTTGATCCCAACAAGCCGATGAATTGGAAGCGCCGGGTGGAATCGAACGGTGAATATGGCTGTATGGGCGATTTGGGAATGCACGCCTGCCACGTGCCTTTTCGGGCGGGATGGCGGCCACAAAACGTGCGAGCGTATCTGTCCAAGATCATCCGTGAGCGCCCCGATGGAAAAGGGGGAAAGGAACCGTGCCTAACTTGGGATAATGCCACGCTATTTTGTGAAGCCGAATGTTCCGGCAGCGGGGCGAGGTTTCCCCTCACCATAAAGATGCATCGCATCGCGCCGGGGGAAACCAATACCTGGTATCTGGAAATTCTTGGAACCCGGGCCTCCGCCAAGTTCAGTACCAGGAATCCACGTCGTCTGGAGCTGCTCGAGTATAAGGGTGGTGATCAGTCATGGCGACAGTTGGACATGGGCCAGGAGACAGCTTTCAAGACCATAACCGGGAGCATTTTTGAATTTGGCTTTTCGGATGCGGTTCTACAGATGTGGGCTTCATTCGTGTTTGAGTTGACGAACGGCAAGCGGCTGAAACAGTTCGCCGGCTGCGTAACACCGGAGGAGACTGCCCTGAGCCATGAATTGTTTACGGCAGCCCTGGAGTCACATCGGAAATCTCAGGTGATCAGCCTCCCCTGAGCTTGAAGGTAAATACTTAAGGAGCGTACTCGCATGAACAATATTAGGTTCCAGCGCCTTTTTAATCGATCAGAACGTGCGGTAATTGTGGCCATGGACCATTGCCTTTTTGATGGGCCGACGGAAGGGATGATCGACCTGGCCGAAACTGCGCGCCGGGTGGCTCCGTGTGTGGACGGTATCCTGCTTTCACCCGCTATGCTCCCCGTATGCAAGGATGCGCTGAACTATAAGGGGGCGCCCATGGCGGTGGTGCGGCTGAACTGGAGCACGACCTACTGTTTCAGGTGGAATTATAAGCAAGCGGTGACGGTTCCGGCGTTTTCGCCCGTCGAGGCATTACGATTGGGGGCGGAGATTGCCCTGGTGTCGCTGACGCTCCAAACAGGCGACGAATCCAATGACGCGAATAATATTGCCGTTTTTCGTCAAATCTGCCGGGAAGCTCATGAATTAGGCTTGCCGGTCATCGGGGAATACTTCCCGGCAAATTCTGCGGGTCTCTCCGCCGACGAATTGCACGAAAGCATATATCGAGGTGTGCGGATTACGGCTGAGCTGGGTGCAGATCTGATCAAGACTTTCTACACCAATTCATTCAGCGCGGTTACGGAGAGTTCACCCGTTCCCGTCCTGGGTTTGGGGGCGGAAAAGCTGCCCAGCCAGCGCATGGCTCTGCAACTGGCCGCCGACGAGGTGGCGGCAGGTGCAGGGGGAGTGGTTTTTGGAAGGAATGCGATTCAGGTTCCGGATCCTCCGGCTTTTCAACAGGCCTTGTGTGATGTTGTAAAGCGCGGACTTGCACCGGATGCGGCGGTGCAAAAGTATCAACTGGAGGAACTCGCCACCGTTCAGAACGAAAGCTAGCTGGACGGGCCGGATACGAAGCATTCGATCGGGATCGGACGGCTGATCAGGCCGGCCCCAGGAAGCGCCGATTGCCAGCCCACAGTTACCGAGCAGTGCGCTTTCAGAGAGCGGCGTATTTAACTTTCGTTTCCTGGCTAAATTGCCTTTGTTGGACAGGGCTTATACCGGGCGTTGTGTACCAGATGTCGAAATCAGAAAGACGGCCATAAATGATGTGCCCTCGGGCTCCGACTTTGGTGTGGTCGGCCAGGAGAATGCGCCGCGCCCCACGCCGCAACATTATTTCGGTGAGTCGGGCAATATCGGGATCCAAAACCAGACAGTTCCCTTTCGCATCGATGGCGTCTGTACCCAGGAAGACGGTGTCAAACTCCAGCCCTTCCAGCGTCTGTTCCATCATGCTCCCACCAATGTATTGCATCTGAGTGTTATATTCCCCTCCCAGAATATAAAGGCGAATAGCCGGGAATCTGCTCAAAACCGACAAGACCGCCAGGGAGTTTGTATATACGAAGAGCTTTCCGACTTGACCCAAATGTGGGGCAAGGTGGAACGGCGTTGATCCATCGCTTAACAGAATGACATCGTCCGCCTTCACTTCCTTGGCGGCCGCCCGTCCTATCGCCTGCTTGAGTTCGAAGTTGATCGCCACCTTATGCAGATAGGAGGATCCAATAGAAGTCTTAAGCACGCAGCCGCCATGGGTTCGAAGAATCGCCTTCTCTTTTTCCAACTGGTCCAAATCCCGGCGGACCGTGAGCTCCGAGACCGCGAACTTTTCCGCGAGTTCTTCCACGCTCAATTCCGACTGCAGTGCGCGTAGTTGGGAGAGAATTTGTTGTTGGCGCTGTTTTGGTTTCATGGCTCTCCTCAAGGCAAAACCAACATACCAAATCTCAGGATTATATGTTCAAAACTTAATGGGGTGTAAAGTACCGTTCCGGGCCAGAAGAAGTCACAGGGCATACGAGCACCGACCGCGTCGAATTCTCAAAATGCCCAGGCGGACACATTAACTTACACGCCGACAAGACTCTAACCCAGCAGCCGCCTCGCCCTTGTTGACGAAATTGGCATAGAACACACCTGTGTCCAGACTACTGGACAAAATGTTAGAGGGAGCGGCTTCTTTGTGGACGCCGTGCACTATACTGGTCAGTCCTCTGGGTCTGTTCTTTGGCCAGCAATCCTAGTGCGGGGCGGGAAGGTAAGAGGCATGAGTCCAATGAAGAATACGCGCTGGTATTTCCTGTTGCTGGTCATCGCGTGCATAATGTTCGCAGGGCAAGGGACAGCGATCAAGATCCTGAGCTGGCAGCTCAAGCCCATCCTCGTCACCTTTCTTCCCTACTATACGGGCACTATATTAATGCTTCCATTGCTCATCCGGGCCAGGCGTGCGAATAGCAGTATCAAGATAACAGGGGGTGATTGGGGGCGGTTCATAATCGCCGGAATGGCGCAGGTGGTAGCCCAATTCAGTTTCGTGTCCGGAATAACGAGGTCACTGGTTTCGAATGCCTCGATCCTGGGTCTGCTCTCGCCCGTGATTACGGCCCTCATGGCCTCGCTCATGCTTCATGAGCGAATTACGCGCTTGCGAATCGTTGCATTGCTCATTGGCCTGCTCGGAGTTCTTTTTCTTTCCACGGACAGCCTCCGGCAGAGTACATTCCTGTCGATGAAATATCTTAGTGGGAACATCCTCGTCCTGATTTCTGTGGCCGCATGCGCTTTCTACAACGTCTATTGCAAGAGCCTGTTCGGGCGATTCCAGCAGGTTGAGATTGTCGCGCTGACGGCCATCAGCGCCTCAATCCTGAGCCTTCCCCTGGTTTTCTGGGTCAACCCATTTCATCTTAATGTGTTCAGATCATTTACGAGGCAATCCTGGATCGCCTTCGGCTACCAGGGCATCATTGCTTATTGCGTTGCGATGCTCATCTTCTTTACGGCACTTAAGCATCTTGATGTCACAGTGGCTTCTATCTCGCTTTATCTAAATCCCGTGTTTGGAGTGATCATCGCGGCACTTCTGCTTCATGAACGGCTCAGCGGACTGGCGATCTGCGGCTCTGTGATCGTCTTTTTGTCCACTCTGCTCATCATGAAATATGACCAGCCCGCGAAGCTCGATGCGAAGGGCTGACCAGATCGGCTGGCGGGCATGCCACCCGGTGCTCGAAGGAGGAAAGGTCGTTGGCGCCCGAATCGCTCGATGCCCTTTTGCAACTGCGCGGTAAGAAGACCAACTTATTCCGAGGTCAATATGCCAATGAAGAAGCCGCTGTGGAATGTCTCTTCCCATCCAGTTACCAGCCGAAGCGCCTGTCTTCTTTCAGTCTGTGTTATAGGAGTTGTCCTGTGGGCAGTAGTCGCCCAACCCGTGCGGGCACAAGATAAGGTGCAGCTTGAAAACGGTCTGATCCGAATATCCTTCAATACTTCCAGCGGATTGTTCGATGTGGAGGACCTTTCCGGCCCAGCCTTCGTGCTGTACAACGCCGGCCCCGGTTTCCAGGTGGCCGGCCGGACAATATCCACTAGCGATATGGAAAGGGTCGAGACCAGGCGCGAAAGCTTTGAGGACCAGTTTGGGCATGGCGAAAGACTTGTTGCCCTTTACTTCTTCCACGACCGCGCACCCGGCTTCCGGTACGAGCTCAGTCTTTACAGCGGCAAACCTTGGGTGAGCATAACCGCTATTGTGCCCCGTGGTGACTTTACGCTCGGTGATTTCACTCTCCTGACGGCAAAACTGCGCGTTTCCGAAGCCTTCAAATCCCGCGTTTACGTCAACAGCGGCGAGGCGGGGGGAGGCACTGGCACCTGGGATCTCGGGATGCGGCAATGGGGCAGCGCCAACCTTTCCGCCTGGTACGACCCGGGAACGCAGGAAACCCTGCAAATGGGCTTTTATTCCTTTTACCGCGCCCGTACTTCGGTGAATTCCCAATACCTGGGCCCCCATGACATCGGCATCGAGGCGGTGGCCCATTACAATGGCTTTCAGCCCAGGGACCAGGAGTTGCGAACGGAGAGCGCCCTCCTGAGCTTCGGTCACAATCCGCTTCAGATGCTCGAAGATTGGGCGGATGCCGGAGTCAAGTCTGTTCATCCGCAGTTCAACCACGATACCCGGACGGGTTATTTTGACGTGTGGTATGCCTTCGGAGACAAGGCTTCGTCGGAGCAACTGCTGGAGCAGGCAAAGATATTACGCAAGTCCGTCCTCTATGACTACGGCATTACCTTCGATTCCCTGGGTGAATGGCAAAAGCAACGTCACGAATTTGGAGATGGAGGAGACGCGCTGGGTTATGGAGAGGATGAAGTGGACCCGGAGCTGTTTCCCCAGGGACTCGAATGGCTCTGCCGCGAGTACCACAATCTGGGTTTTGGATGCACGTACGGCGCCAACTACGCGTACGCGGCGTGGGAATCATCGCTCGCTAAAAAGCATGTGCCGTGGCTGGTCCGGGGAGACCGGAGCCGGATGGATTTTGGAATGCCGATTGATTTCACCGATCCTGCCGCCCAGAAGTGGGTGTTTGACCTTTTCCACCGGGCAATTCCCATCGGCTCCAAATGGGTTTGGTCCGACTTTGACGGGGGACCGGCGCAGGGCCCCCTTCATGACCCAGCCAAAGTCAGGGGCTTTGAGGACATTCGGGAGGGATTGAAGGCGATTCGGGACGCCGTGGGCCCGGATACCTTCATCCACAAATTCTGCTGCGGTCCCTACTTTACTTATCTGGGCCTGGCCGATCGGGTGCGGGTTGGCAACGACATGTTTGCCGTCGGAGATTTCCCCGGTCTGAAGGAGATCGACCGACAACTGGCTGCCAATTATATGCTTCACCAGCGCTTCTGGATCAACGACCCTGATCCGATCTATGTGGGCGGGCGGGACTACGTTCATAACTACGGATCCGGCCCCATCGGGCCTGATCCCGCAATTCTCGACGAAGTCCGCATGCGGCTGCAACTGGAAGTGGCTTCGGGCGGATTTGTGACCCTGGGCGAGAATGTGAAGGACCTCGACCCGGACCGCGTGCGCTTGCTGACCCAGATCCTGCCTCCCTATGGCCAGTCTGCCCGTCCCCTCGATCTTTTTGCTCACACCACCCCGGAGATCTTTGACCTCAAGGTGAAAACCGATTGGGATCAGTGGCACGTGCTCATGTTGCAGAACTGGGATGATGACAAAACCTACGACATCAGGTTCTCCCAATTGGGTTTGGACGAAAACCGTAATTACCTGGTGTTCCGCTTCTGGGACCAGGTTTCCCTGGGAGAGTTCCGTACATCCGCAAGATTGCACGTGGGGGCGCAGAAGGGGGAGACCTACGTGATTCGGGAAGTCCCGCCTCATCCCTGGGTGCTTTCCACGGACATGCACCTGACCCAGGGCGGGGTGGAACTCCACGACGTGCAGTATAACTCCTCCACGGCGACCCTTTCGGGAGTGGCGGAGCGACATCCGGGCGCGGAGGGGCACGTCGTGGTTTACGTCCCAGCCGGATACAAAATTCTTTCCGCTTCCGGCGAGTACTGCGAGAAAAGCCACCCTGCGGAAGGAAAGGTTGTTTCTCTACAATTGAACTTCGCAAAGAAAACGGCCCCCTGGTCGGTGACCTTTGGACAAGCGCAGTGAGCGCCCATGGGGTCTTTGGCCACCCTTTCCTCATCGGGGCGAGGGTGGGGAATCCCTCTCCTTCTCCCTTGGGGAGAAGGTGGCCGAGGGACGAGGTCGGATGAGAGGTCTTTTCCCGTCGGTGGCGTTCCGGCCCCTTTGCGGGGCCAGCCACCGTGAAGCCTCCGGCTTTGCCGGAGGATAATTCCTGGACCGCGAGGTGAACAATATGGAAGATTCCACTTTATTGGTTAATCAGAGTCAGATTAAGTCGCTACTGGATTTGCCGTCGGTTCTCAAGATTACCGAGCAAATATACCGCGCGCATGGTGAAGGCAAGGTCGTGCTGCCTCCCAAACTAACGCTTGATCTCGGCGAAAGCGCCCCATGGCCGCCCTATAAGGCATTCTTGAACGCCATGCCGGCATACCTGGGGGATCAGGATGTTGCCGGGATCAAATGGGTAGGCGGTTTTCAAGGCAACCCCGCCAAGGGACTGCCGTATATTACCGGAATGATTCTATTAGTTAATCCCAAGAACGGAATGTTCATTGGAGTCTTGGATGGGGCCTACATCACATCGCTACGCACGGGGGCACAAAGTGCCGTTTTCGCGAAGTTCCTGGCGCGGAAGGACTCCACTATTCTGGCGATCATTGGGGCGGGTACGCAGGGACGCATGCACCTGCGAGCGTTGAGCCAGGTTTTCAACTTCACCGAAGTCCGGGTGACGGATATCAACAAAGCCCACCTGGAAGATTTCTGCCGGACCATGGCGGCGGAGGTCCCGGTGAACATACGGCCGGCCGGCTCCCCGGAGGAAGCGGTTCGAGGGGCGGACATCGTCTGCACCGTCACTGCTGCTTGTGAGCCCTTGGTGCGAAATGAGTGGCTGAAAAAAGGCTCACTGGTTATCGGTGCGGGCTCCTACCAGGAACTGGACGGCGAGGTAATCCTGGGGGCAAACAAGATCGTTGTTGATAACTGGGCACAAGCCTCGCACCGGGGCGCCCTGGCGGGGTTGGTGGGAGCTGGGAAGCTCAGTCATGAGAACGTCTATTCCAACATCTTCGAAATTGTGGTCGGACGAAAGGCCGGACGCGAAAATGACGACGAGCAGATCGTTGCTGTCCCGGTCGGGCTGGGAAGCCTGGACATCGCCTGCGCGTATGAGGCCTATCAGAGGGCATTGAAACAAGGCGTCGGTACTCCCTTCCGCTTCGTCTAGAGGGGTTTGATGAAACCGGCAGGTTATGAATCCATCGTCGAGGACTCTCCTCTTACTCCGTTCCTGAAACGGCTTGCCCTCTACACCAGTGGTGGCACTTTCCTGGATGGATATATCCTGGTCATCATCGGCATCGCCTTGATGCAATTGGGACCGCAACTCAAACTCGACGCCTTCTGGGAGGGATCAATTGGCGCCGCAGCTTTGGCCGGCATGTTCGTAGGCGCGCTGGTTTTGGGATATGTTACAGACTTGGTGGGCCGCCGGCGCATGTATCAATTAGTGCCCGTCATTATCATCGTGCTCTCGGTCGCCCAGATGCTGGTAACCACCGCCTGGGAACTGGCGATGTTGCGGTTCCTGATCGGAATAGCCGTGGGGGCAGACTACCCGGTTGCCACCTCTCTCCTGACGGAATTCTCCCCCCGGAAATACCGGGGGCTGATGTTGGGATTCCTGATCTGCGTCTGGTACGTGGGGACAGTGGCGGCGGCAATCGTGGGGTATGCCTTGCTCGCCGCGGGCCCCATCGGATGGAAATGGATGTTGGGCAGCGCCGCAGCGCCGGCCCTCTGGTTGGTGTTTGGACGGTGGAATACGCCTGAGTCTCCCCGCTGGTTGGTCAGCAAAGGGCGCCGGGAAGAGGCACGGGAGGTTGTCAGGACCGTCTGGGGTATGGATGCAGGCCTCCCTGATATGCAGGAGACCGGCCGAAAAGAGACCGATTTTCTAAAAGTATTCAGCCCCGGGTACCTCAAAAGGACAATTTTCATCGGCACCTTCCAGACGGTTAAGATCATCCCGGTTTTTGCCATCTACACCTTCGGCCCGGAAATACTGAAAGCTTTTCACCCGGGCGGGGGAAACCTCTGGATTTTCGCTTATGCGCTGACCAACACATTTTTTCTGATCGGATGTATTCCGCCTTTAGCGCTGATAAATAATCTGGGCCGAAGGCCGTTGATGATTTGGAGTTTCTTCTTCATGACTCTAGGCTTGCTGGTCGTGGGTTTGTTCCCACACGCCCCTGCCTGGGTCATCATCACCGGTTTTCTGGTCTATGCGGCCGTCTCCGGAGCCCCCGGTGTCTTACAGTGGATTTACCCTAACGAACTATTTCCCACTGAGGTACGGGCCACCGCGGTTGGGGTGGCCACCGCCCTCAGCCGGATCGGGGCGGCCATCGGAACCTTTGCACTTCCCTATGTGTTGCAAACCTATGGAATTGGCCCGACCATGCTGATCAATACCGCTATTACGTTCGTGGGCTTCATCGTCTGTGTCTGGCTAGCCCCTGAGACCAAAGGCCTGAGCTTGCAGGAAAGCAGCGAATTAGTGGAAAACCGTGCTCTTGCCGCAGGAGTCAGCGGCCACTTATGAAGCCATTGGCATACCTGGGAATCGATGTGGGGGGAACGGGCGCGAAAGTGGGCGTGGTGGATGGGGAAGGCCATCTATTGGGGTTCGCGCATCGACCTTATCGCCCGCGCTTGACCGAAGATGGGCACGTCGAGATTCTGATTGAGACAATTTATTCTGCGACCCGGGAGGCGGCGCTTTCGGCAATCGGGGAGAGCGGCACACGGGTTGCCGCACTCTGCGTTGTCTCACAGGGAGAAACGTTCGTTTCCCTTAATCACCGCGATGAGCCCCTCCACCCGGCTATCGTCTGGTATGACGCGCGCGCTTCAGGGCAGGCGGATCGTCTGCGTAAGTCATTGCAGGCCGCCCCCCTCACCGAGCCCATGCCGGTCGTCGCTCCGACGTTCTCGGCGCCCAAGATCATGTGGCTGCGAGAGCACTTTCCGGAACTGATGGCGCAGGCGAAACGCTACTTGTTGTTACCGGATTATCTCGTCTATCGGCTGACGGGAAGGGCCGTCACCGACCCTTCGACGGCGGCAAGTACCGGCTTGTACGCGCATGATGCAGCGGATTATTGCGCGGCGGCATTGGCCGCGACCGGAATTAGCAAGGAAGCGCTTGCCGAAATACAAAAGCCTGGCCAGCCCATCGCCCGGGTTCTGGAGAATAGCGCGAAAGAATGGGGGTTGGGTGCCGAAACCCTGGTGGTGACCGGAACCAATGACCAGTTCGCTGGGGCTTTGGGAGCGGGAAACTACCGCGCGGGCATCGTATCCGTGACTACCGGGACCTGCCTTGACCTGATCACGCTGACGGAGAAGCTTCCCCAGCCGATGCCTCCCGGCCTTCTGGGGGGCAGATTTCCGATCCCTCAATATCAATATGCGGAAGCTTTTGCCAAGACGGCCGGGGTGGTTCTCGAGTGGTTCAAGCAAGAGTTGAGCCCCGGCAAGAGCCTTCGCGACATGGATGAGATGGCTTCTAAGGTTCCCATGGGGAGCCACGGGTTAATCATGCTTCCGCACTTTGATGGCATGAATTCCCCTGTGCCCAATCCGGAGGCGCGCGGCGCTTTCCTGAACCTGTCACTTCATCACACCCGCGCCGACATGTACCGCGCAACTTTGGAGGCGCTGGGTTACACACTGAATGAAAATCTTGAGCTTTTCCGGCGATCCGGTTTTGACATCCAAAGCGTCCGCTCGATTGGAGGTGTGGCCAAAAGTGATTTCTGGTTGCAATTGACTGCCGACATCACCGGGTTGCCGATCGAAAAGCCCATGATTGTAGAGGCGGCGGTGCTGGGCGCAGCAATGATCGCCGCCGTCGGCTGCGGAGCTTTGTCATCCCTCCAGGAAGGCAGCGAGGCATTCTACAAACGAGAACGGATCTTCACCCCTCGTACGGAGAATCACGGCGCTTACGAGAAGCTCTGCGAGAACTATGTCCAGCTCTATCGGCACATTTACAGGCTTCGAATATGAGTCAGAGCTTTCATGTCTCGCTCATATCGATCATGGCTGGTTGAAGGCGGAAACCACGGGTCTTAATGGCACTATAGATCAGACCTGCCAAAAGCCATGCTCCGCCGAAAATCTTGGCGGGCATGCTCAGCCCGAGCCATATGCCCAAGCAGAATAGGAAACCCAGCCCGGGGACCAGGGCGTCCCCCAGGAACCGCCGCCTGTGATGAGTGGGCCTTGCAAAATAAAACTGATGTATGGTGGCGAGGTTTACGCCCATAAAGCCGAGGAATGCGCCAAAATTCATGCACTCGCCGGTGAGCTCGTAGTTCATCGCGAGCGCCCCTCCGAATGCCACGATGCCAATGAGCAGGATGTTGTAGGTTGGGGTACTGCGTTTGGTGTCAAGGTGGGCGAAGAATCTTCGGGGCAGCACGTTGTCACGTCCCATGCTGTAAAGCAGCCGCGCGGCGCCCACCTGCCCGGTTAACCCGCCGCCCAGGTTGGCGACGATGAGGATGAACGCCAATGCCTGGAAGAGGATTACTCCGCCCACCCGCTGGCATACGTCCATGAAGGCAGTTTCGAGATTGGCGAAGGTATGCCAATCAGGCCATACGCGTTGTGCCAGGTAAACCTGCAGGCCGCCAAAGAGGCCGGTGAACAGGCAAACCAGCACGGTGGCCACAAGGATGTTGCGCTTGGGGTTTATGGCATCCTCGGCGAGCGTGGTTACGCCGTCGAAACCAACATAGGTGAGCGCGGCGAAGGACGTCCCGGTGGCGATGACGCGGACATCGAAAGTCATAGGGTTGTAGAACGGCTGAGTGGACAGAATTCCACTCCAACCCTCATGCAGGTACAGATATTGAATAGCCCGGAGAATGAAAATTCCGATGACGCCACACATCACGATGAGCATGATGATGTTCGCCCGCGCGGTCGCCCGGATGCCGCGGAGGTTCAGCACCGTCATGGTTCCCGCAAACAGCGCCGCTAGGAGAGCATAAAGGAATCGGGGCGGCACATGGGGAAGTAAGGGGCCAATCAACCGCTGCACCGTCAGCGCCCCATAAATGGTATCAAGGATCGGGATGAGTAAGTAATCGAAGAACATTGTCCAGCCGGTCAGGAATCCCAGGTGAGGATTCAATCCGCGCCCTACATAGGTGTAGGCGGAACCGGCGGAGGGATATACAGCCGCCATACGCCCATAGCTGACGGCCGTCAACATCATGGCCACCATGGCAATCAGAATCGTTGTAACGGTGTGACCGCGGGAGAGCTTTTGGATTAGCCCGAAGAGAGGCACAGGAGCAATGGGCATGATCATCACGATGCCATAGAAGATCAGATCCCACAGGGTCAGGACCCGTTGCAGGTGCGGAAGCGGCGTCGAAGAACGCGCGTCAGTCGAGGTCATTTATTTTAATCCGAGTTAACCGGCCTACGCTCCCATGAGGCTCCGGATGATACCTTCAGGGCTTGCTGCCGCACTCTGGAAGTATCACGCCGTGGACTTCCCTCAATATCTTCACCGTGCGCTCGATTTCCTGCCGGACTTGCTGCTCCGACCATGCCAGCACCGGCGCCAGCACGAAAGCCAACTCTTCCAGCAGGCCAGGAGTCAACTGGCCCATAAGAGCCATGAGGGTTCTTCTCAAGATGAGGTCATCCAGGTGCACGATGATCTCCTGCGAGGCCACGCATTGGATTTCGCGTTGACTGTATTCGGGCAGGCAGCGCAGAGGCTGGTCAGGCGCCGAGCTCATGAATTGCGCAATGCCTTCGGCGCGAGTTCCATAACGATCCAGCAGCACCTCCAGGCGCGGCTGAGGTAAGTGGGTCTTCTCGCTAAGAGATGCCAGCCATTCACCCTTTTCAACCGCCGTGGTTGGGTAACCCTTGCCGCCGCCCATGGGCAAATCGGCGGAACTTGCCAACCGGGGTTTTGCCAGGTATTTGAGAATCCTATCCGCCACCTGCTCGCCAAAAGCCCGGAAGGTGGTCCACTTTCCCCCGATCAGGGAATAAATCGGAAAGTCAATCCCATTTCCCGGCGGGATAACGGCGCAACTATGATCTCGACTGACCTCTCCCGGCGTGGCGGAATCACTACGGGGCAGTGGGCGGACTCCGCAGAACCGGTAAACAATATGGGAGCGGTCCACAGAGATGGCGGGGAAAACCCGGCGCATGGACTCCAGGATGTAGTCCACCTCACCGTCATCACATAACGCGGTTTCGGGATCGGAAACAGGTATGTCGGTGGTACCCGCAATCACTTTCCCATAAAAGGGATAAAAAATGCAGATACGCCCGTCCGTATTGGCAAAATAAAGCATCTCCCCCTGGGTCGCGGCGAGCAGTTCGGGATGCTCGAGCACGATGTGGGAGCCTTTGGTGCCACCGATATATTGAGTTTGCCGCTCCAGGGCGCGATTGGTGAAATCGATCCATGCTCCGCATGCATTCACCACAATGCGAGGCTTGATTTCAAACTTCTGGCCGGCAATCTCATCTTTCAGGATGACCCAGTCTCCATGAGTTCCCTCCAAGCGCACATAATTCAATGCGCACACGTCCGAACATTGGTTCTCGGCGTCCTGAATGAGTTCCACACAGAGCCGTTCAGGATAGCTGAGCCAGGCATCGTAATAGGTTGCCGTGCAGACGATATTCGACGGGAGTTGAGGGCGCGCGGCCAGGGAAACTCGTCGAGATTGGAAGTGATGCGCGGGCAAAACCGCTTGATTTCCTGCAAAGAGGTCGTACAGGGACAACCCGATTTTGAAGGGCAAGGCGCCGGTGACGCTCGACCGGACCCGAAGGCCCATGAACTTCCACAGGGCCGAAAACAGGCCACCGGTCCAGTTGAAAATCGGAATCGTGGTGGGGAGAGGCCGGACATAGTGGGGCGCGTTCCTGACCAGGCGATTTCGCTCCCGCAAGGCTTCCCTGACCAGGCGAAATTCGCCATTCTCGAGGTAGCGCAGCCCGCCGTGCATGATGCGCGTCGAGGCGGAACTGGCGCCCGAACAGAAATCGGATTTTTCCACCAGAATCGTGTCCACTCCCTGCAAGGCCAGTTCGCGGAGCAGGCCAATGCCGTTAACTCCACCCCCCACAATCAGGATTGAAACCTTCCCCCGGCGAGCGATGGCCTGAAGCCGATCCCCTCTGGTCATGTTGCTGGGCCTCTCTTTGCATACCACCCGAGACGCGCTCTTTCCGGGGCTTGCGATGCCAGGCCGCTAGTACTTCATGACACAAATCTCCGTCATAACGTGCTTGCTGGCGAAGGGCGGGGCTTTAGCCCCGCCGCCCCGGATTAGCGATTTGATGGGCCTTCAGGCCCTGAAGCTACATCGCTTCAGGG
>Ga0326727_10016789_pt1 | contig 15354 bp, 12 predicted proteins | sample MB2enrmetagenome_FD_207643 | JGI IMG/M metagenome (GOLD analysis project Ga0326727, IMG submission 207643) | Lab enriched peat soil microbial communities from McLean, Ithaca, NY, United States - MB29MY | ecosystem: Environmental > Terrestrial > Soil > Wetlands > Peat | place: USA: New York... | reverse complement strand
GCATCCGACCATTACCCCATGAAAAGCCCTGTCGTTCCACAGCGCGAGCCCTGTCTTGATACCTCCGTCCCCTCGCCCAGCAATGGGGATGGCGCGACCCACGGCACCGCCGCGCGGGGCGAGCGCTCGCTCTCGGTGTTGCAAGACGTCTCGGCGCCGCGCTGGAAACATGGAGAAAGCCTCAAAGAAGTTCTTGAGGAGGCGTGCCGAGAGTTTGCCGACCGGGTCGCCGTTTCCACCGAAGCGGGCGACTACACGTTTCACGAGCTCGACGCGCGCGCTAATCAGATGGCGCGCTATTTTGCCGCGCAGGGCATGAAGGCCGGGGATCGCGTCGGCGTTCTGTTCGACCGCGGCTTCGAAGCTTACGCCGCCCTGTTCGGGTTGCTCAAGGTGCGTGCGACCTACGTACCGCTGGACGCCAACCACCCGGCGGATCGGGTGGCCTATGCACTCTCTGACGCCGCCGCGACGCGCGTGGTCACGCAAGCCGGCTGCACCGATCGTTTCATCAAAAGCGCCCTCCCGACGATCGCGCTTGACACGGCGGGCGACGACATCCGCGCGCTCGACGATTCGCCGCCTGGCGAAGACGGCTCCGCCCTGGCCGACGACGCGCTTTGCTACATCCTGTACACTTCCGGCAGCACGGGCCGGCCGAAAGGTGTGGCCGTCGCGCATCGGAGCATCTGCAATTTCGTGCGCGTCGCCGCGGAACTCTACGGGTTCCGTCCGGGCGACCGGGTCTATCAGGGCATGTCGTTTGCTTTCGACTTCTCGATCGAAGAGCTTTGGGTTCCGCTGGTAGCGGGCGCGACGCTGGTGCCCAATACGTCGCCCCAGACCCTGTTCGGCGACGAACTCGCCGATTTTCTCGAGAGGCGCGGGGTCACCTGCTTTTGCGGCGTGCCCACGCTGATCGCCTCGATGGAGCGCGATCTGCCCATGCTGCGCCTCTTGCTCATCGGTGGCGAGGCCTGCCCGCCGGCGCTGGTGGCGCGATGGGCGGCGCCGGGGCGCAAGCTCCTGAACTCCTACGGGCCGACGGAAGCCACCGTCACCGCGACGCTCGGCGAGCTTTGCCCGGAGAAGGCCATCACCATCGGCAAGCCGTTGCCGACTTACGCCATCGTCATTCTTGACGCGCAACGTGATGAAACCTTGCCGCTCGGCGCCGCGGGTGAAATCGGCATCGCTGGCATCGGCGTCGCCGAAGGTTATCTCCACCACCGGGAATTGACGGAGGCGAAGTTTATCCCCGACTTCCTCCCCCTCCTCAACAATCCCTCGGGCCGCATCTACCGCAGCGGAGACCTCGGCCGCATCAACGACCAGGGCGAGATCGAATATCTTGGCCGCGTCGATACCCAGGTGAAGCTGCGCGGCCATCGCATCGAACTGGGGGAGATCGAGACGGTGTTGCTGGAAATGCCGGAGATTTCGCAGGCCGCCGCGGCCGTCCTGGAGGTGGCCCCCGGGGTGAAGGAACTCGCGGCCTACTACGCCATCCGGCAGGGGGCCACGCCGCCGGAGGCGAACGCCATGGTGGATCTCCTGCGCTCGCGCCTTCCCCTCTACATGATGCCCGCCTATCTCGAGCCCCTGCCGTACCTCCCGATGCTGGAGAGCAACAAGGTTGATCGCCGGAGCCTTCCCCCACCGAAGTCCACGCGGCTGGTATTCAACGAGGACATCAGCCCGCCGACGACGGCGACGGAGAAGGTGCTGTGCCAGGCGCTCAGCGAGACGTTGGGGCTCGACGAGGTTTCCGTCGACGGTGATTTTTTCAACGATTACGGCGGGCACTCGTTACTGATGGCGCGCTTCTGCGCCCGCGTCCGCACTCTCGCGCCCTCGCTGGCGGTCTCCATGCGCGACGTCTACGCCGCCACAGACGTGCGCAAGCTGGCCGCCGCGCTCGACGCTGCCCAGCCCGCCGAATCGCCGCTCGCCGATTATGGCCCCGAGCATCACCCGTCAGCCCTTGCCTATTACGGCTGTGGAGCGCTGCAACTCGCCTTCTACATGGCGGCCGGCAGCGCCGCGGTGGCCTTCGCTCAATTCGGCATCGAATGGCAGGCTGCGGCTCTCGCCTCCCCCCTGCAGCTTTGGGCGCGGGGCGTCGCGTACGTCGCGGCTTATTTCTTCGGCGCGAACGCCCTTGCCGTCGCGGCCAAGTGGCTGCTGCTGGGCCGCAGTCGCGCCGCCACGGTGCCGATCTGGAGCCTGGCCTATTATCGCTATTGGGTGGTCAAGCAGCTCGTGCGCGCGGCGCCCGCCACGTTGTTCGTCGGCACGCCGGTTTACAACCTCTTCCTGCGCGCGCTCGGCGCCCGAATCGGCCCCGGCGCCCTCGTGGCGTCGCGGGACGTGCCGGTGGTTGGCGACCTGCTTCGCGTCGGGCCCGGCGCGGTCGTGGGGAGGCGCGCCATCCTACTCGGCGTCAAGGCGGTTGGCAATCGCTTGCACTTCGGCCGCATCGACATCGGCGCGGGCGGATATGTGGGTGAAGCGAGCGTGCTCGACATCGACACCTCGATCGGCGACTTCGGCCAGCTCGGCCACGCTTCATCGCTCGCCAGCGGCCAGGCGGTTCCGGCCGGCAAACACTTCCACGGCTCACCGGCGGAGGAGACCACCACCAACTTCCGCAGGGCGGAAGACATCCCCTGCCCCCGCGCGCGCCGGGCGATCTCCTCGCTGGTTTCGCTTACCATCGCCGTCCTTCTCACGGGTGCCTTCGAGGCCGCCAGCGTCGCATTCGGCGCGGGCCTGGTGGACCGTGAGGCCGTGGGCGCCTCGACCCGTTTCCTGGGCGCGGCAGCCGCCGTCCTGGCGCCCTCCCTGCTTGCCTCGCTGGGGCTGTATTTCGGGACATTGGCGATCGGGCTCCTGGCCGTGGCCGCGGTGCCGCGACTGGCCAACCTCGCGCTCCAGCCGGGACGGCTCTACCGGCTTTACGGCTTCCATTATGCGATGCAGCGGTTGGTGGAGAACGCGAGCAACTCCCGGATGTTCAATCTGCTGTTCGGCGATAGCGTCTTCATTGGACGCTATCTGCGTTGGGTGGGGTGGCGCATCCGCGGCGGGCGGGAAACGGGGTCGAATTTCGGGTCGAATCAGAAGCAGGACAATCCCTTCCTCTGCACGGTCGGCGCCGGAACGCTTGCCTCCGACGGGTTGTATTTCGTCAATGTATCGCTGTCCAGCAGCGCCTTCCGCCTGGGCGAATGCCGCATCGGCGCGGACAATTACCTCGGCAACGACATCCAGTTTATGGCGGGATCGCGCGTGGGCGACAATTGCCTGATCGCCACCAAGACCATGATGCCGATCGATGGGCCGATGCGCGAGAACGTGGGTTTGCTGGGCTCGCCCGCCTTCCAGATTCCCCGCTCCACGGCGCGGGACGTCGCCCTCATCGGTGCCTTCTCGGAGGCCGAGCGGCGGGAACGCCTGGCCGCGAAGACGCGCCATAACCTCGTCACCATGGCGCTGCTGCTGGCGACGCACTGGTCGGTGGAATTCGTCACCATCTACGCCCTGGCCCTGGCGGCGGCAGTGTGGGGCGGCGAAAATTTTCCCGCCATGGCCGCAGCGTTCGGCGCCGCCCTTATTGCCGACCTCGCGATCTTAACCTTCGTCGATCGGGCCTCGTATGGTTTTCGCCGCATGACCCCGCTGATCTCCACGGTTCACGATCCGGCTTTCTGGGCTGTGGAGCGCTATTGGAAGCTCTCGGAAAACGAACTGGAGACCATGTTCGCCGGCACGCCCTTCTCCCCGTTCTTCCTCCGACTGCTCGGGGTGAAGGTGGGCCGCCGGGTGTTCAACGACGGGTGCGGCATGTCCGAACGCACGCTCCTAGAGATCGGCGATGGCGCCAACCTCAACGCGCGCAGCTACCTGCAATCGCACTCGCTGGAAGAAGGCGTGTTCAAGTCAGACGTCATCCGCATCGGCGCCGGCGTGAGCGTGGGGGTTGGAGGCTTCGTTCACTATGGCGTCGAGATGCGCGAGGGCGCGATCCTGGACGCCGATGCCTTCCTCATGAAGGGCGAAGTGGCCCCGGCGCACTCCCGCTGGCGCGGCAATCCCGCCAGGATGCTGGGCGCGCGGGTGACGGGGACAAGCCTGTCCCCCGTGCTACCCGGCTACATGGTCAGTACAGCGCGGAAGCGGGCCTTGCCTTCGGCCACGCGCTGATACGCCTTGGTTGCCTCGGCGAGGGGATACGTTTCGGCGATCGTCTTGACTTTTCCCTTGGCGACGAAGTCGAGCGCTTCGTAAAGATACTCCGGAGCATTCTGCTGGCTTCCGATTACCTGAATTCGTTTCAGCAGAAGCTCCATGATCGAAAGAGATATGGGCTCGCTATCCGCACCCATGATGACAATGCGCCCATCGGGGCGAAGTCCTTGCATGCTGTCCACCATGGATTTGGTTGAGTTCGTGGTGCTCAGGACAATATCCGCGCCGCCCGCTGCCGCCAGTCCCTTACCGTCGCGCACAATTTCGTCGGCGCCGAGTTCACGAATCATCTTGTCCTTATCGGGCGAGTGCGAAGTCGCGATGGTGACAAAGCCCGCCGCTTTGGCATATTGCACGGCGAGGTGTCCGAGCCCCCCGATGCCCAGCACGGCGACCCGCTCGTGGGGTTGGGGACGGGCCCAGCGCAGGCCGCTCCAAACGGTGTAACCCGCGCAGAAAATGGGCGCCGCCTGGTCGTAGGAAACACCGTCGGGGATCAGGAAGGTGGCGTCCGCGTACATCGGCATGTACTCGGCGTGACCACCCTGGAGGTCCATGCCGGTACTCTTCTGTCCGGGGCAGAACATCCTGCGTCCCCGCGCGCACCATTCGCACCGCCCACAGGTGGATTGAATCCAGGGAACGCCCACGCGGTCGCCGACTTTCCGGCTGGTGACGTCCGGCGCCACCGCCACAACCTCGCCCACCGGCTCGTGCCCCAAAATGCGCGGAAAAGCGCCGGGAATGTGTCCCAAGGTTTGGTGCACATCGGTATAGCAGATGCCGCTGGCATGCATTTTTACCAGAACCTGGTTGGTGCCGGGCTTGGGTTGAGGAACGTCTTTGACCTCCCAGGGCCCGTTGATCGCGGTAACTACTGCAGCTCGCATATGATCTCCTCCCTATGATTTTTCGCTTCACTTCCTGCCTGTGACCGCATTCGCGGCCTAATTATTTAGATGAAAGAGACGGTGGGAACGTCACCCATGATATACCTGACGCGCCGGCCAATGTTGCCGGCCGGGGACCGGCTGACGCATTCCGGCGATCCCATCTCCGCCATCGCCTTTATGGGCGTTCGTTCCCAATCCAGCGACGTACTCGCCCCACATCGTTTCCGAATGCGTTATCCAGGAGGAATCAGCCAGCGAGCGCGGGCACCACTTCTACGTGTAGGCGACGACACGTCAAGTGACCGCAGCTTGCAGGGAAACCGCAGACCCGCAGGAAGAGGGTCTAGCCCCGCTGGCATTTTCGGGTACTGTCCTAATTTGGGTCGTAACGCCGGCTTCCAGCCGGCACCGGAGCCGCCAAGAGGGCGGCGCTACGCTCAAACCAGGACAGCACCCATTTTCGGCAGGCGCCACCGGCTGGTGAGTGTATAATATGGGCATGGGAAATCGTGTGATCCACATTTCGGCCACGGAAGCGGCTAGCGATTTTGCCGCGTTATTGGATCATGTGCGCGCTGGCGATGAAGTCGTCATCGAGCACGATGCACGTCCGGTCGCGGTGCTGCGCCCTGCCGCGCCCGCGTCCTCCCTCGACCAAACCTTCGCCGCCATTGCACGGGACGTCCCGGATGAGGAATGGGAGCGGGTCCCGAAGGACTTGGCAAAGAACCTCGATCATTATCTCTACGGAACCTCAAAAGTAACTTCATGAAGCGCATCTTCGCGGACACCAGCTACTGGATCGCCCTATTCAATCCACGCGACGAACTTCACGACAGGGCTGTCGCCGCCGCGCAGAGATACTCTGACGATAACATGGTCACCAGCGAGATGGTCCTGGTCGAATTCTTGAATGGGTTTAGCGACCGTGGATCTCGCCTTCGCCCCGCGGCTGCGAAAGCCGTCAAAACGCTGCGCAGCAACCCCAACGTGGCGGTGATACCCCAGACGAGCGATCAGTTCCAAAGGGCGCTCGACCGATACGAGGAGAGGGTTGACAAGGATTGGAGTCTTACCGACTGCGCCAGCTTCTTGATCATGGAGGCGGAGGGGATTGAATCGGCGCTGACCCACGATCGGCACTTCGCCCAAGCTGGCTTCCAAGCTTTACTACGCTGACTCCGACCAAGCTTCCCAAAACCCAAATTCGGGATTCCCCCGAGAGACGCAACACGGACAATAAAACCGGTGTAACTTCCCGTTTGTCCCCGTCTCCCCGTCTCGACAGGCTGTCACAACCCCCAGCACCTCCAATCGCAAGATCGAAACCGCGCCGTTGTTCTAGCGGCGAGCGCTGCGGCAAACAGCGGCGCAGCCTTGTCCATGAGGCCTGCCGATATTCATTGCCCGGCGGATAAGATCTGCGTAATTCCGCCCGGGGCGGAATAACACCACGCTCCTCTATGGGCGTTCGTTCCCAATCCAGCGACGTACTCGCCCCACATCGTTGCCGAATGCGTTTTCCAGGAGGAATCAGCCGGCGACCGCGGGCAGCACTTCTACGTGTAGGCGGCCAGCCAAGTGACCGCAAGCAGGCACGGCAACTTCCCAGATGGGGACTCAGGGGTTGCATTTCAACCAGCAGGGATGTTTTCTGCCGCGGTGGCGGATCTCCGCACAGGAAGTGGGAAGGTACCAGCGGAGTGCGCCGCCGCTCGCCCAGAACTTGGGATTGCCCCTTCGGGTTCGTCGCCTGAACATTAGGCGACTGACCTGTTGAGATTGCATCCGCAACACATTTGGTGAGGGGCAGGGACTCATTTCTCAGGAAACACGTAGGATTTTTCAAGGGTCACATCGCACCGGTGTGCATACCAGAGGCCGGCTGAGCTAGCCCTCACGCGCAGGCAGTGCTAGGATACGAAGTGGGATTGGAGCATTGCCGTGGGGACGCGGGTGGCACCGGCATCGCCCTCTATGTCGGCGAGCGTTAACAAGCCAGGACGGGCCCGGGACAGGACGCGGTGACAGAGATGTTGCGCGTGTTTGTGGGGCGCATGCGCGAAAGACAATGTTTGCGTGACCCGCAAGGTGATCCCCATTCCCGTGCATGCGGCGCTTGATGCCTCGGAGATCTCCGCCGCCGCGGACGCGCTTCGTGTCATTTCGTTCGAATCGGAGCCGAATCACGTGGCGGCTGCGGCCGTTCGCCTGTAAACCAACCATGGAGCCCGAACACCGCCTCAGCGGAGCCCGAATCCTCATCACCGGCGGCGCCGGCCTGATCGGCTCTCACGTCGCCGATCTACTCGTCTGCGCCGACGCCGGCGAAATCATTATTTTCGATAACTTGAGTCGTGGCCGCGTCGAGAATCTGGTCAGCGCTCGCTCTCAAGGCCGGGTCACCCTCGTACAAGGCGACATTCGGGATCGCGCCGCTCTCGCGCAAGCCATGCCGGGGATCGACTTCCTGTTCCACCTGGCGGCGATCCGACTGACGCACTGCGCGGAGGAGCCACGTCTGGCGCTCGAAGTGATGGCGGACGGGACGTTCAACGTTCTTGAAGCCGCGGTCCGCGCCCACGTGAAACGGGTTGTGGCCGCGTCGTCGGCCTCAATTTACGGCATGGCTGACCGCTTCCCCACCGCCGAGGATCACCACCCTTATCACAACCGCACGCTCTACGGGGCCGCCAAAGTCTTCAACGAAGGAATGCTGGATTCCTTTCGCGAGATGTACGGATTGGATTACGTTGCGCTACGGCCGTTCAACGTCTACGGCCCGCGCATGGACATCCGCGGCGCCTACACCGAGGTCCTGGTGCGCTGGATGGAGCGGATTGCCTGCGGTAAGTCCCCCATCATTTTCGGCGATGGCAGTCAAACCATGGATTTCGTATTCGTGGAGGACGTGGCCCGCACGTTTTTGCTCGCCGCAACCTGCCCTGCCTCGGGGGAGGTCTTCAACATCGCCAGCGGCGTCGAAACCAGCCTGAGGGGATTAGCCCGTGCTCTGCTTGCGGCCATGGACTCGAATTTGGAAATCGAGTACGCTCCGGAGCGCAAGCTGACTGCGGTCCCTCGCCGCGTTGCCGATGTGAGCAAGGCAAAGGCGCAGCTCGGATTTGAGGCCGAAGTCACTCTGGACCAGGGTTTGCGCCGCTTGGTCGCCTGGTGGCGCGAGGAACGGATAACTCGCTGATGCGTACCCCGGGCTTTCATCCTGAACGACTAACACGCCTGATGCGCGCGGCGGTGCGACTGTGTGATCTCGACCTGACCGATCTGGTCGTCTTTACCGAAGCAGCCTCAGGCGCCTATGCAGTAACTGCTGTGCTCGCGGCATTGGGCGGCGCACGGCAGGTGTTTGCGCTGGCGGGTTCATCGGCTCACGGTACTATCGAGGAAAGCGCGCTGGCGACCAGCCGCCTGGCTGGAATCGCGAGGGTAGCCGATCGCGTCGAGATTGTTACACGGAAGCAGCCCGAGATTATCGGCCAGGCAGACATCATTACCAACAGCGGCCATGTTCGTCCTATCGACCGGGAAATGGTCACATGGATGAAACCCATCGCGGTGGTGCCTCTGATGTTCGAGTCTTGGGAGTTTCGGCCGGGAGACCTGGACCTAGCGGCGTGCACGGAGTATGGCATCGCGGTCGCAGGCACCAACGAGCGGAATCCCGCGGTCAACGTGTTTTCTTTCCTCGGAATGATGGCGGTCCGGTTGTTACTGGATGCGGGAGTGGCGGTCTGGGGAAGTCGTGTCCTGGTGTTGTGCGACAACCCGTTCCGGCCGTTTCTCGAACGGGGTCTCGCGCAAACCGGCGCCGTGGTCAAAGGCGCTGAGACCCTCGAGGCCCCATCGGACCTGACAGAACCTGACGTCATCCTCGTGGCCATGCGGCCTCGGGACCAACCCGTCGTTGGCAGTCGTGAAGCCAACCTGATCGCGCAGCGCTACCCCGGCGCGATCGTGGCGCAATTCTGGGGTGATCTGGATCGTTCCGAGTTGTCGCGCCGCGATGTGCCGTTCTGGCCGCTCGAGGCCCCCTTGCCGGGGCATCAAGGCGTTCTGCCATCCAGTATCGGACCGGAGGCGGTGATTCGTTTGCAAGCCGGCGGTTTGAAGGTTGGCGAGGTTATGGCACGGTCGCGTCTCGGGGTGAGCGCATCGCGGGACCCTGTGGGGGCGGCCGTCGCCGCCGCGGTGGCGTCAGGCTTCGGTCAGGCGCTCACCCGCGACGTGAGGGCGGGGGGGTGCACGAAGTGATCCCTGTAATGCGACCCTGGCTGGGCGCTGAGGAAGCCGCCGCGGTAGCCGAGGTGATTGCGTCGGGTTGGATCGCCCAAGGCCCACGCGTCGCCACGTTTGAGCAGGCCGTTCGCTCGCGCGTGGGCGCCGCCCACGGAGTGGCGGTTTCGTCCGGCACCGCGGCGCTCCATCTCACTCTGCTGGCGCTATCGGTGGGTCCTGGGGATGAAGTGGTTGCGCCGTCCCTGTCCTTCATTGCCACCGCAAACGCGATTCGCCACGCCGGCGCCAAGCCGGTTTTTGCCGACGTTTGCGAACAGACGCAGAACCTCACCGCCCCTTTGATCGAACAAGTCCTTACGCCCAGAACGAAGGCGGTCATTCTGGTGCATCAGGGAGGCACCCCCGCGGACATTGGCGCGGTGCGCAGGCTCTGTGAACCGCGCGGGATCTCGATCGTGGAGGATGCCGCTTGCGCCCTGGGGTCGGTTTATGAAGGCCAGCCGATCGGATGCCACTCCGAGCTTGTGGTTTTCTCCTTTCATCCACGCAAAGTGATCACCACAGGTGAAGGCGGCATGATCATGACGCGTTCCGGGAAATTCGCGGAGCGCATGCGCCGTCTGCGAGAGCATGCGATGAGCATGAGTGCGGCTGACCGCCACACCGCCACCGAAGTGATAATCGAGAGTTACGCGGAAACCGGCTTTAATTACCGGATGAGTGACCTCCAGGCGGCGGTCGGTCTCGTTCAAGTCGCGCGCCTCGATGCGATCCTGGCGCGCCGCCGTCTGTTGGCCGAACGCTACCAGGAGCACTTGGCCGATGTGCCGGGATTGCGCACCGTCTGCGATCCTCCCTACGGGCGGACGAATTTTCAATCATTCTGGATCGTGTTGCCGGAGAACTTCCCTGTAACCCGCGATGAAGTTCTGCGCCGGCTGTTGGCATCCGGCATCTCCGCGCGGCGCGGGTTTATGGCCGCGCATTTGGAGCCGGCGTACGTGGGCATTTCGCGGATCGAGCTGCCCAACACCGAACGATTGACGCGACAGACGCTGATTCTGCCTTTATTCCATGAACTGCGCGAGGACGAGCAACAACAGGTAATCGGAGTTATTCGCGATTGCGCCGAGCTGCCGGCCGGCCGGAGTCTCCTTACCATTGACTGAGCATGAACAACGCTGTGCGGGTGGTCATTCCGAATCACAACTATGGGCGATTCGTACCCGTTTGCCTCGAAAGCGTGCTGAGCCAGGCGGGGGTGGACCTCGATGTTCTCATCATCGATGATGCCTCGAGCGATGACTCGCAGCAGATTGCCGCCAGCCTCGCCGCGCGGGACCGGCGAGTTACGGTCCGCTGCCACACCGTTAACCAGGGACACATAAAAACCTATAACGAAGGATTGGAGTGGGCCGCTGGCGCGACTTATGGTGTCGTCCTGGATGCGGACGATGCCCTGACGCCGGGGGCGCTGCGGCGGGCCTGGGAGCTACTGGAGGCGCACCCCGAGACGGGGTTTGTCTACGGGCGCCCCAAGGTTTTCCCGGGAAATAGCCCCCTGCCACCGGTGGGGACCGGACCGGTGCGATGGAGGACCTGGCCCGGACGCAAATGGTTCGAGATTCGATGCCAGCGTGCGCGGAACTGCATACGTTCCCCCGAAGTTGTTTTGCGGATGAGCGTGGTGCAGAATGCCGGCGGGTTTCGAGAGGACCTGCCGCACACCGCTGACCTCGAGTTGTGGATGAGGCTCGCGCTCCATGCTGATGTGGGCTACATAAAAGGCCCGTACCAGGCGTATTACCGCGACCACCTTGCGGGGATGCACCGCCGGATGTTCAATACCAGGATCGCGAATCTGGCGCAGGTTAAGAAAGCGTTCGAAGCGGTGTTTCAGGCGTGTCCTGATCAGATCGTCAACCGGCAGCACCTGGAGAAGATACAACGGCGAACGTTGGCGCGGCGAGCCCTTGCGGAGGCCTTTCGCGCTATTGATCGGGGCCGCCTTCATTGGCCGGAGGCAGTACAGCTCGAAGACCTCGCGCTTGACGCTTATGGCGATGCGAACGAATTGGCCGAGTGGCGCGTTCTGCAATGGCGCAAGGCCATTGGCTCTCGTATGAGCTGGATGGCCCCTCCGTTGCGCCTTGTTAGCTTCGGGCAGCGTCTAGGCCGCTGGCTCAGCCGTTATCGTTTGCGCGCGTCGGGGCTATAGGTCGTGTTGTCCCCGTTAAACTAGAAAGTTGAGATTATGGACGATGTCGTTCTCGGAACCGGCAGCACCATTCCTCAGCCCGGGCTCGCCAAGCTGTACGGTTGCCGGATCGGTGATCGGACCAGAATAGGCGTTTTCGTCGAGATTTAGAAAGGCGCTGTCATCGGCAGCAATCGGCATAGGGGAATGGTCTCCCGTCCTCACCTCTCACACCAGCGTACGTCCGGGCCCCGTATGCGGCGTTCTGGGATGTCTGGACCTACGCTAATCTCCCCTGGGCCGAAAAACGCCCAAACCGCGCCGTTGTTCTAGCGGCGAGCGCTGTGGCAAACAGCGGCGCAGCCTTGTCCATGAGGCCGGGCGATATTCATTGCCCGGCGGATAAGATCTGCGTAATTCCGCCCGGGGCGGAATAACACCACGCTCCTCTATGGGCGTTCGTTCCCAATCCAGCGACGTACTCGCCCCACATCGTTTCCGAATGCGTTATCCAGGAGGAATCAGCAGGCGAACGTGGGATCCACATCGGAGGTTTGGCGACTTATCGTCAAGGCCATTGGTTGCGGAGGACGGTCCAGGCCCGGACCATTCTTAGGTGGCTCACTGAGTGAGTCAGATGTATGGCCCACCCGCGCCACGTCTATTCCGTGCTTACTTTGGATGCCTCACGCGCGAAGGTTGTGGTATCCTCTCGAAACATTCCTAAAGCCAAGTGCGAGAGTAAGAGCAATTGTGAAGAACTCTTGTAGATTCAGCTCGCAATATGCAAAAGCCTAACAAGTACAGGCGGGCGTTTGAATTCCGGATTGTGAGGGGAGATGATCCTTCGACACCAAAGGGAATTCAGGCCTTTCTAAGACTTTCGTTGCCGCAATACGCTGAGGTATTGGAGGACTACCTTGAGATTGGCAAGAAGCGGCGCAACAGTCGTTTTGCATTGGCCAAATTGCAACTCCATCTCCTCCATGAACTGGCGACCATAGAAAAAGCGATAAGCGAATTGAAGCATCAGGCCGAAACCGTGAAGACAAAGCCGGTGGGCACCCCAACTGGCGAGCAAGAGGTATCCGCCGAGGTGGTCGACGAGATAGATCGTCATATTTATTTCCACCGTGCCCATGCAAATTGCATCCGGTCAATAGGAGACAGCCTGGCATGGAGGGCAGTCGGTTACGACAGGGCAGTGCTGCGGGCTCTTTGCCAAAATCCGGTCAAGCAGCGGGTCATCGGCGATAGCACCCAGCAGGAATTGGACGAGTGGTCGCGGGCCACTCACGCTGACGACGGGCTGGCGGTCCTTAACTCGATCACGAACTGCCTATCCATTGGCGACATCACGGTAGTGAGGAATGACGGAACCATCGAAATCCTAGAGGTTAAAGCAAGTGGGACTAAGTCTCGCCGTCTAACAAGGCAAAAGCAAAAAATGCGGGAGATTCTTACCCTCCTAAACTTTGGTCAGGGGGAGCTTGATTTTCCGGAAGTTGAACTGCTGACAACAGAGGTTTTCCCAGAGAACGGTCTCGCAGAATTGTCGTCAACATTGCAAGAAGCCATGGAGAAGGGCTGGGCTGGGCGTCGCCTGAGCAATTTTCTATTTATTGAATGCCATGACTACCGTAGGATCGAGAACTTTGATGAAATGGAAAGGGCGTCAAAAGAAAACAGACGGAACCAGTCCGTAGACTGGACTTCGCGTGGCGACAGGATTCTGCCAATGACGACCTTCAACACATTGCAATTCAACCCTAACTGTCCCCCGTTTTCCATATTCCCGTTCCCGACACACGTTCGCGTGGGTCTGTTGACGGGCGGGATGGAATATACGAGCTTCCTGAACATCTCCGCTCTTGAGCGCGAGTTTGAGCGGCTGGGCTGGGACGTGGAAAAACGGCCTGAAGACCTGCTTGCAGAGAGGGGTGATCTCGATACTGGATTTATGACACTCGCAAAAGGGCCACTCCACACAACTATTGGCCCAGCCGAAATAGCGCGGATGGGATATGAGGCGCTTCGCCCCAAAGTGATCATTCAAGTCCTGGAAGAAAGGCTCCAGATGGGTCCGGGCTCCGCGCAACGCTACGGTTTCACCGTGTACTCTCGCGAGCACGAAATTTGGGATTGAACGCGCGCCATCTGCGCCGCCATCTGCCCGCGGGAACCGAACATCCAACGTGGGGTACCATTGTAGATGGCCATTCGCCAAGAAGTACTGGAACGCATCTTACTCGCGAAAGCCTTCCTTGACCGGATTCGCTTTGCCCCCGCTGCGGACCCAGACAATCGCGCGCTGGCGACGAGTATAGTCTCAGCGCACGACGCCGCAGAACTTGTGCTTGCCGCAGTTGCTGACCACCTGAACGCTCGCCTTCCCGGGAACAAGTACTATCTGATGGATTATTTTGAGCCAATCAAAGAGGGCAAGCACCCAGGACGGGATGTCCACGGCAAGGAGTATTGCCGCCAGCTTAACCAGGTTCGCAATGACATCAAACATTTGGGAATCTTGCCAAATGCTCGACAGTGGGGCGGTGTAGGTGAAAAACTCTATACCATTGTTTCAGCGTGGTGTTCGGAGTATCTGGGCGCGACTTTGGCAGACTTGGATTTGTCTGACCTGTTAAAGGACCCCACGGTTCGGAATTGCGTCATTGCCGCAAAGAAGGCGATGTCAAATCGAGCCTTCAAGGATGTCCTGATCCATGTAGCGGAGGGCATGCACTACCTGTTCAAAGACCATCCCGCACTGCTCAATGTTATAGTTGGCATGCCTAGAGCTGAGGATGCGATCAAGCTTACGGGCTTCGGAGTCCACGCGAATGATTTTCTAACACTCCAGCAGTTCCTACCTAATGTTGCGGTCCGATCCCGGAAAATTGAATGCAACTGGAATCAAGGGGAGTTTGGGCATCCAGGAAACTGGCGGAAAGAATCGGCCGATTTCTGTCTCAGAACTTTTCTTGATCTCGCCCTGAAAATACAGGACGCTGAAGAGAGACCCACCCCGATACCATTCGGGTTCGTGTATTCCCATAAAATCACCGCATTGTTCGACGGCGTTAAGGTTTGGAGCGTGCCATGGGAGGTGATCCTGAGGCCTAGTGGAACTCAATCAACTCAAGTCAGTCTTGAGCAAAATAGAAATGTCTGGAAAACGCTCAACAGAGGGCAGAGCTTTGTGGCTCACCTTCAAAGCCCTGACCCGATTCAAGAAACATTGCCTGGCTATGTCGGAAGCAAGGAGTTCGTTCTTGATGTTGGCTTCATGCAATTCGTAGTGGTCACCAAAAAGGATGTCAAACTAACGTGTGTGCCGAATGCCGGCGCCTCGCAGATCATACCGACTGTAACGCTGCCTGAGATTGATTGGGAGCCCCGCAACCCCCGCAGCAAAAACCCTTTCTTGGGGGTGAAGCGCCGCAAGAAATTCCCCCAACACCGTAGCCCCTGATTTTTTGGCTGGCGCAGGGTGCTGATTTTTGCAGGCCGCGACCGCCCTCCGTGAGAACGCACACCCCGAAGCGGGGTAGCGAGTTGTGCGCTTTCTGCACTACCCTGCTATCCTGCTAGTTGACACGTGATCAACCCAAAAGGTCTGCTAGAATAGGGGCACACCTAACCTCAGTGGTCACCCAAAACCGGCCAATGATGGTCACCTGAAAACCGGCCAACGGAGACACCCTCCGGGACATTGACAAGAGCACGAGGCGTTAGCCTCGTAGCTCTGGCCAATGT
>Ga0326727_10016787_pt1 | contig 15355 bp, 14 predicted proteins | sample MB2enrmetagenome_FD_207643 | JGI IMG/M metagenome (GOLD analysis project Ga0326727, IMG submission 207643) | Lab enriched peat soil microbial communities from McLean, Ithaca, NY, United States - MB29MY | ecosystem: Environmental > Terrestrial > Soil > Wetlands > Peat | place: USA: New York... | reverse complement strand
GTAAAATGAGCGATAAAAACGATACATTATCAAACGTTCAAGGTCAAATGAACCTTCCTGAGAAGATAGCCTCTTTCGTTCCAGGTTTCCGCGGTTACAAAGAGAAGGAAATACGCCGCGAAAGCGATAGGCTAATCAGGAATCACCTGTACCTGAAACTGTCCGCTGAAAAGACAGACCTGAGGGCGATCGAGCAGAAGTTAGCTGACCGCCGCTACTTCGACGTCCTCACAGACATGGATCGCCTATTAGCTAAGATGGACCGTGTTGTTGAGAAAGTTAATCATGCACCTTATGGGTACAGCGGCTTCTTTGATGCTGTCAAAGTCAGAGAAGAAAATCTTGACCATATGATGGATTTCGATAATAAGCTTATAGACGAAATAAACGCGTTGGGGACTGAAATCGATGCTTTTAAAGCAGATTTAGCCAGCGGCGCAACTGCGAACCTAAAGACCAGGGTTCAGAATGTAACTGACAAACTTGAAAGTTTAGAAAGCACGTTTGATCAACGTAATGAAGTAATCTTAGGAGTGAGTTAAAATGCCACAAGTAATAGAATGGGTAAATGCGGGTCCAGACGACATAATTTACAAGTACCCAAACGAAGATATCACATGGGGCGCCCAACTCATCGTTCATGAGTATGAAGAGGCAGTGTTCTTCAGGGACGGAAAAGCCTATGACGTTTTCGGTGCTGGCAGGCACACGCTGACAACGTTGAATTTGCCTTTGCTTACAAGTTTGCTGACCCGTATAGCAGGGTTCGGTGCCAACAAGCCGTTTAAAGCGATGGTCATCTACATCGCCACTAAAGTTTTCAATGGCAAATGGGGCACAAGTGCACAAACCACCGAGCTGGCTCCACTTAAAGTGTTTGGACAATTCCTCTTCAAAATCGAAGATGCTTCCCTATTTGTGACCCAAGTCGTCGGTGGACAAAACGCTTACACAACCGAAGATGTTAACAACTTCCTTCGGGGCTTCCTAAACGAAAAGATAATCGCAGAACTTTCCCACTACGACTTAGTAACCGTCTTCACAAGGCTCCAAGAGACATCCATAATTGTTAAGAACTCGGTCATGGATTACTTCAAACGTTTGGGCATCGAGCTAACAGACTTACGTTTCGAAGGCATCGACACCACGCCTGAGTACCGTGAACGCCTGTTTTGGCTTAAAACTGGAAGCACCCCAGCAGACACAGTCTTGCGCATGGAAACGGTGAAGAGCGCAGCGGCGTCTCTAGGAGGTTCAGGCGGTGGCGGTGGGGGCGGAGCAGGCGCCTTAGGCACAGGAATGGTGCTCATACCTCAAATTATGAATTCAGCAGGTCAAGTGCAGGCACAAGCGCCCACAGCTGCCCTTGTTATATGTCCCAAATGCGGCGCGCATGTTCCCGCTACATCGAAGTTCTGTCCTGAATGCGGAGCCTCACTTACAACTCCAGCGGCTGCCACAATAAACTGCCCGAAATGCGGCCACTCAATTCCTGCGAGCTCCAAGTTCTGCCCAGAATGCGGCGCAACAATATCGTAGGCTGAAACTGTAATGTCTGAAAGTAGACGACAACTGCTCTCAATAGGCGTTTTATTCATAATCGTAGTAGTCGCCATAATCGCATATGCAGCCAAATTAATCGGTCCCTGGCTGAACATTTTCCCCACAATCTTCATTCTGTTCGGGGCATGGGAGCTGGTCATGGCATTCATGCGCGCTCGAAGCCCTCAGAAATACGAGCGCACACCGTTCGGTACATTGGAAATGGGCATAATTATTATTGCTTTAGGCGTCGCTTGGCTCGTTTACAGCACAAACTGGCTTTACTCCCTTGCCGTGCTAATTCTTGTGCTCGGCGCGATAGCTATCACTTCGGCTCTAAGACGAAAGAAACCTTGAGCCTTTTCGGCTCTAAACATTTTTCTATTCCAATGCACAGTCACAATTGCAGAAGGCTCAACTTTATGGGTGAAGAGACGATTGGACGCGGCACATGGTACGACCTGATGGCTAAGAAAGTGATTGATAGAGAGCGCCAGCTTGGCAGAAGCATGGATAAAATCAGGACTGAGATGGGTCTTGGCGCCTCAGGCTTCCCGCACATCGGCAGCTTAGGTGATGCTGCGCGCTCGTATGCCGTTACGCTTGCTTTGAAGGATTTCGGTTTTAATTCTGAGTTGGTTGCTTACTGCGACGACAAGGACGGCTTGCGGAAAGTTCCGGTTGGGTTATCAAAGGATTTGGAGAAGTATCTTGGTTACCCAGTGTCCAGTATTCCTGACCCGTTTGGTTGCCATGAAAGCTACGGTAAACACATGAGCTCGCTTCTGCTTGAATCCCTGGATAAATGCGGGATAGAATACCGTTACTTTTCAGCTAAGGAAGTCTACGAGAAAGGTTTACTGTTAAACGAGATCAGAACCATACTGTTAAACGCCAAGAAAGTAGGCGAAATAGTTAAAGAAGACGTCGGCCAAGAACGCTACACGGAAGTTTTGCCTTTCTTCCCAGTCTGCCGCAACTGCGGGCGCATCTACACCACAAAAGCCTACAAGTTCGACCCAAAAACCGACAAGGTCTCCTACAAATGCGAAGGCTTAGAGATACGCGGCAGATTGATAGAGGGCTGTGGCTATGAAGGCGAAGCAGACATAACCAAAGGCGAAGGAAAATTAACTTGGAAAGGCGAATTTGCTGCCCGCTGGAAAGCGCTGGACATAAGGTTTGAAGCTTACGGTAAAGACATCGCTGACTCAGTAAAAATCAACGACCGCATATGCCGCGAAGTTCTGTGTTTTGAGCCGCCTTCACACGCAAAGTACGAAATGTTCCTCGATAAAAGCGGAAAGAAAATATCCAAATCAGCTGGCAACGTTTTCACGCCGCAAGTGTGGTTCCGTTATGGTTCTCCACCGTCGCTGCTTTTGCTGATGCTTAAACGGTTTGTTGGGACACGAACCTTGGACGTGTCAGATATCCCAGCGTACATGAATGAGCTTGATTACCTCGAAGACGTGTATTTCAGCAAAAAACAAGTCAGCGAAAAGGAAGCCGCGAAGCTTAGAGGTTTGTTTGAGTACTGCTACGTCATGAAGCCGCCAGCTAAGCCCAGTGTCCACGTGCCCTACAATTTAATGGCGTTTCTTGTCAAAATGGCGCCTAAGGAATGCGTAAACGATTATGTAGCTGAGAAACTGCAAAGCTACGGTTACCTCCAAAAAGGTCAAGCCTTAGATGCTAACATGAAGCAGCGTATTGAGTACGCGTTGAACTGGATCAGAGACTTTGAAGAAATCAGAGAAACAGCTGTCACTCTAACAAGCGAAGAGAAAAAAGCAATCAACGAGTTAATCACAGAACTGGAAGCTGAAGAAGAACCAGATAAAATCCAAAATGCCATCTTTGACGCTGCAAAAAACAACGGTATACAGCCCAGCGGCTTCTTTAAAACGCTGTACAAGATTTTGATGGGGGCACCGCAGGGTCCACGTTTAGGTCCATATGTGCTTGCCATGGGCAAACAAAACGTCATCGCCGCTCTCAAAAGGGTCGTAAACAAAAGTGCAGTTTAGGATTACCTTTCTTTCGAATTACAAACTGTACGTCCTTAACCAGCATAAAAAAGGCTTGCATACCTCTTGCTTACCCGTGGGGCAACGCTCTTTTAGCTACACCCTTAACATAGCAAAAAGCCTACCTCTTCTCATTTAGCAACTAATTTTCGCTGGCTAAATTGATACCCTCCTCCGCCTTACAGCCTATGCACTAAAAAAATACGCTGGGTGATAGCTGTTGTTAGGTACAAGAGCCATCAAAAATGAACCCCGCTATGATTCAGATTAAAACAAAAGACTTAACTTGTCTTTTTCCCTAATAGTACTTAGAGAACTAATTTTTTTAGGCTTTGTTGGAGGAATTTATTTTTGAGTTATCAGAAAACTCTACCGAACATAAAATCAAAAAGAGAAACGCGCAAAGTAAACGTTAAAGAAGATAAAACCCCAAATTCTACCTCTGTATCTTGCGATTTAGTTTCAGATAAAGAAGGGCTAAAAAATATTTTAGAAAATATCCCTTCGGCTGTGATGGTTATTGAAAAGCCTGAGGGCAAAGTAACCTACGCCAATAAAAGGACTATTGAGCTTAATGGCATGAACCCGTGTGGGCTCGAATTAGAGAATCTTGCAGTAAAGATATACAATCTGGATGGTAAGATTTGCCCAACTGAAGAACTGTGTACATACAGAGCACTGTTTAAGGAAGAAACAGTACGTAACGCACCGCCGCTAATTATTGAGCACATTAATGGAAAACGTTTTATAGCAAACGTAAGTGCAAAACCGCTCTACGATAAAGAAGGCAAAGCCACTGCTGCTGTAGCTATTTTTGACGACGCAACTGACCGCGTCAAAATTCAAGAGGCACTTAAAGAAAGCGAAGAGCGGTTAAAAATGGCGCAGACGATTGCTCATGTAGGAAACTGGGAATATTATGTTAAAGAAGATAGGGCAATTTGGTCTGAAGAGTTATTTCGCATATTTGGCTTAAAACCCCAAGAGTATGGTCCAAACACCAATGATTATGTTGCTCGAATTCATCCGCAAGACAGGGAAGCAATAAACAAAATAATGGAGCAAATGCTGTTTAAAGGTGTGACTTCTAAAGCAAGTTTCGATTACCGAATTATTAGAGAAGATGGTTTGATTCGTACTATACATTCTGAAAGGATGATCAGAGAAGTTGATAATGATAAAAAGCCAGAAAGGATAGTCGGGGTAGAACAGGACGTAACTGAGCGCAAGCAAATAGAGCGAAAACTTGAGGAGCATACTAAGAATTTAGAGAAGCTTGTTGATGAAAGAACAAAACAACTGAAAGATGCTGAACGCTTAGCCACTATTGGACAAACCGCAGGTATGATTGGCCATGATATTCGTAACCCACTGCAAGCTATTGTAGGAGAACTGTTTTTGATAAAACAAGATGTCGATAGTTCACCCGATAGCCAATACAAAAGAAATACGCAGGAAAGTTTAGGTACTATACAAGAGCAAATAGATTACGTGAACAAGATTATTTCTGACTTGCAAGATTACGCAAGACCTCTCAAACCTGAACTGGTTGAAGTTGACCTTCGCTATGTCATTCCGCAGCTGCTTTCAACAGTGAATGTACCGAACAATATTAAAGCTGTTGCAGAATGCGATAAGAAATTACCTAAACTGAATTTAGACTTAACTTTCCTAAAACGCATCCTTGTAAATCTTGCAACAAACGCTATTCAAGCCATGCCAAACGGAGGCAAATTAACAATAAGAACTTTTGAGGAAGGTGATAATGTTTCAATACTTACTGCAGATACGGGCGTTGGAATTCCAGAGGAAGTAAAACCTAAAGTCTTCCAGCCGCTAATGACCACCAAATCTAAGGGGCAAGGCTTCGGATTAGCCGTTGTTAAACGATTAGTGGAGGCACAGGGCGGCACAATAACTTTTGAAAGCAAAGTTGGCGTAGGAACACAATTCAAAATAGCCTTCCCTAAGATAATAAAATAACACACGCCATCTCTTTAACGCTGCAAAAAACAACGGCGTACACCCAGCGTCTTCTTCAAAATGCTGTACAAGATTTTGATGGGTGCGCCGCAGGTCCACGTTTAGGTCTCCACATGTGCTCGCTATGGGTAGATAAAATGTCGTTGCTGCGCTGCGACGAGCGTCAAATAAACCTGAAAATTGCTAAGGTACATATGCTAGCGTTGTGCTTTTGCTTTAGGGGTTCTCGTAAGTGAAGCGGGTTCTCGCTGTTGTGCTGGTCATATTGATGGTTGTCATTCTTTTTATAGCATTGAAACCTATCTCGAATCCAGCTAGTCAAAGCAGCAATCAAGTTAGCAGTCAAAACTTTTACGTTGGAGTTACATTCAGTTCCAACACAACCACTGAGGCAAAAATGCTTATTGACAAAGTGAAGGATTACACGAACCTCTTAGTTGTAGATTCAGGGCCCGTCAGCAAAAACGAAACATCCCTCAACGAAATATGCGATTACGCGGTAAATCAAGGATTACACATAATTGTTTATTTTGGCAAAATTGATCTTCCGTGGCAAATCCCTTGGATTAGCTCAGCCAAGCAGCACTGGGGCAGCTATTTTCTTGGAATTTACTTTTTTGATGAACCCGCTGGAAGCTTGCTAGACACGCCGTCTGATTTCGCGAATTCAAGCAAGCCTCAAACCTACGAGGCAATGGCGAATCTATTCGTTAATAGTTGGCAAACGATGCCTGGACTGCACACTATTAATACATTGCCCAATCCGCCTACGACCTTCACTTCGGATTATGCTCTTTACTGGTTCGATTACTTAGCTGGGTATGACGTTATCTTAGCCCAGTTCGGCTGGAACAATAGCCGAGACCAACAGATAGCCTTGGTCAGAGGAGCCGCTAACCTGCAAAATAAAAGCTGGGGGGTAATCGTCACCTGGACCTATGATCAAGCGCCTTACCTGGAAAATGGCGATCAACTATACAACGACATGGTTCTTGCTTACGAGAATGGAGCCAAATACGTGGTTGTGTTTAATTATCCTACCATTACTGGTAACAGTTACGGAGTTTTAACCAAGGATCAATTCGATGCACTGCAAAGGTTCTGGAACAAAATCAAAACGGATCCGTATCAGGTTGCTTTTTCAGCTCAGAACGTTCTCGTTTTGCCAAATGACTACGGGTGGGGCATGCGCAACCCAAACGATACCATCTGGGGGCTTTGGGGGCCAGACGCATTATCTCCGCAAATCTGGAATATTACCCAAACACTGCTAGCGCGCTACGGCTCAAACATCGATATAGTGTACTCGGACTCTCGCTTTCCCGTTGAAGGCAAGTACACTAACATTTATTTTTGGAATTCAACCGTTTGATTTCAAGCGGCTAGCATAAAAAAATTAGCTTGGTAACTTTCCAGTTTTCTTCACTGTCTAGTTAGTCAGTGTTAAGCCGTTTGTTGTAGTAAATACCTATTGCGAATAAACCATGTCCTTCTTAGACCACTATTTTTAAGTTTAAGCAAAGTATTTACTATTCTGCCCTCAATTTTGGGCGTAAAGTTTGGGCTCGTCGTCTAGTACGGATTATGACACCGGCCTGCGGAGCCGGAGGTCCTGGGTTCAAATCCCAGCGGGCCCGCCACCCTACGTGCGAATAGGTACTTTTTCAATGTTTGCTTCCTGTCGGATTAAGTCTCTTAGTGTGGTGCTTAACACTTCAAGTTCCGCAGTTTGCCTATCCTCAGATCCAACGTATGTTCTGGCAGGTTGGTTAAGTGCTTCTCTGGTCAGGACTTGCTCAGGATTCATTCCTAGAGAACGAATCATTTCTTTTAGCATGTCTATCTTCCGATTTTGGGATAAAGTTTGACTTTTCTGGCATCTCTTATTCAACTGGTACGACCGTCTTTATTGGCATTGCAGACTCGTCTTACACCACTCTGGTAGGTTTTGAGTTTCAATTTCAATACAACGCTTACTACGTCAATCAAGGCAACGGTGAATCAGTGAGTTATGGTAACCTAGTCAACGACATCATATATCTGACTTACAATAGTGGCGCATGGACAGCTTACGACAACAACAGCAACTATCAAAGCAGTTTCTCATACACGTTCAATTCTTCAGCAATGGACTACATATACGGGTTCTACCAAAACGGCAATATAACTTCTGGAGTAGTCAATGTTCACTACTATAATCCCGCTCCAAGTCCCACTCCAAGTCCATCGCCTTCGCCCACTCCTTCTCCAACACCTACGCCTACTCCATCTCCGACTCCAGCACCAACACCGACACCTACACCTTCTTCTACACCATCAGGCGGTGGTAGCAGTGGCGGCGGTGTCTGGGTTCCCCCTACTCCTTCTCCTTCACCGCAACTGCAAACTACACTGCCTCAGCATCAATCGCGTCCTGGGAATCAGACTGAAGACTTCTTGTTAGTCGTTGTATCAATAATTGTAGGCGTTGCAGTTGCCATAGCATACATGAAGAGACGAAAGTAAAGCCTCTTCTTATTGATAAGCAACCTGAGCAAAGAAGGCAAACTATACGTTTTCAGCGAAGCAGAAACATGGAAATATTTAGTACCTCCATAAAATTGCCAGTGCACTTGATTATACCTGTATGCATATTATTCTAGTGAAGGAGAAATTTGGATGGCTTCAAAACGGGGAAAAACCAATTTCGCAATACCGATCAGCGGAACCTTGGCAGAAAGCATTGAAAAACTAAATGGTGAATTACGAAGAGTCTTATTAGAAGACATTAGGACAGCACTAGAACGTCGAGTGGTTGTTCTACTGAAAGCCAAACCTGATTAACCGTCGCCCCAAGGGCGACGAGCCCCCCTTTCTTAGCATCCAACATCAAGGTGGATGCATCGTCAGTTTTTGCCATTCATCGCTGACTTCGAGGATGAAATCACGAGAGACTGTGTTTCCTTCTTCGCAGTATACTGTCAGTCTGATCTTAAAATTGCCCGTACAAAACGCATCCTGCGCACGCATAGACATATTCTGAATCGCTTCTGGCGTGAGTGCGAAAGTCCTAATGGATGCATCAGGGTCTTTCTGAAAAGCGCATCTTTTTCCAGGCATCCTAAGAACCTTTTCTAATGAGAATGCTACTCCTAAGACTGCGTTTCCTCCGCTGGGTGGAATGTAGTTTCCTTCAGGTATGTCTACCCACTTAAGTGTCTTAGGTTCCTCGCTGAACATGGTGCAGTCTTTGGGTCTTTCAAGCAACTGAACTTTGGCGACACACCCATGCGCTGACCTGTTGCCTTGATTAATGATAACTGCCCTTATGAAGCGGTGGTTCACCATGAGAGTTGCGAGACCATCTTTTAGCGGAATAGAGAGTTGGGGAGTGTACTCAGCTGGCTTGGTTACGTCAAAGGTAATTTTGAGGTTTGGCGAAGCGACGTACTCATCCCAATAGGTGAAAAAGACGTAAGCAAGAGCGCTGATTGCAGTGGCCAAGAAAACCGCAATATCCAGCTTCACGTAAAAAGCGTAGGCTAAAGTTACCGATATGATACCTACCACGACTATTAGAAAAATTGTTGCAGGCTTCATTTTTTCTCCCATCCAGTATATGCCTAGTGTGGTTTAAGAAATCTACGTCGGCACAAAGAGCGCTCAATATGATAAGAAAAAGAGTTGTGACCCAGCAAGACCAAAACCAAGTCATTAGGAGGAAGGGGTGACAACAGCCCTCTAAAGGTCGTAAGCTCAAATAATGAAGTCGATTGTATTTCCTATTTTTGTCGCTGAGCGAACCTCCTCTATTGGATCCCATTTAGCTCCTTTCCTATAAGCCTCAAAGTAGGTTCCCGCCCCAGCATAATGTTTTACAGAAGGAAGCGTTTTGTGAAGATGCTGCCAAGCATTCCACCAAGTTAATCTTTTAACTGTTGTGTGCGGATGATGCAGTGCGTAGATTGGCTTCTGCTCTATAGCACTTTTCCTGAAAGCTTCATTCACCTTTTTGCGCCATCCACCCGCATTTTTTGACCGAGGATTAAACACAGTCAAGTCGTGGCACCCCAAAATCATTGTTTTTCCAACATCCAAATCAAGAAAATGCGAAGTCAAGTCCTGGATTCTTACCAGTCCGTTTTCTTGGTGACTAGTCGGATACGATTTGCCAGACCAATGGAAACTCTTTTTCTTGAGATCAGCCAAAACTACTAACTCGGCGTGAAGTTGACCGATATAGTTCCGAGTCGTGGACACTTTATTCTTCTTTGTGTCAACCCCAAAACTGATGTAGTCAGCCGATTCCTTTAACTTCTCAGCTAACCCGCCACCTAGAACACGCTCTGCACATTTCTTTGCGTCTTCGACCAAACGGTTGACTGGCTCAGCCTCAGAAAACTTATTGTCGCCTATCTCTTCTCTGGTTAACGACGGGGGCCAATCAAACTGAAGAAATCCTCCGCAAGTTATGATAAACTTGACTTTCTCTCCCTCTGGCCAGCGATCGCTAACAGTGTTAAGGATACTTTTCGCCTTGTCGAGGTTGCCATGCCATTCTTCAGTGAGGATTATTCTTGCTATTGTTGGATTAGAATCTCGATACACCGTGACATTGGCTCCACCAGTCGGTTGCATCATGTTTGAATCACGCTCCTAAAACGTTCCAGATCGGCTTTACTGTTTGGGTTTAGGCTGCACCAAGCAAGGTCTCTTGCAAATACTCTTACGGTAGGCTTCAATCCAACTATTTCGGGAAGGAAGTCTCGAAGGGTGTCATACCAAGCCCTTTGTTCGTCTCTATATGGTGGATCATTGTCTTTTGCATCAATCCTATTGCATAGGTCTATCCATGTTTCTTTATCAAAGCCCAGCTTCAGTTCTTCGGGATATAGTTCAAGGGCAAGTTTTCTAGCTGATGTGAAATGCTGAGACTCATCGAACTCCAGCACAAAGCCTGGATTAGGCACAAAAAAGTCACAATGAGGAAGCGTCTTAACCTTGACAAAGTCTTTAAACACTCTATGTTCTTGAAGGGCTACAAAAATTCTCCCAAGCTCCTCACAAAATTTCTTCTCTCCGAAATCTGATGGCTTAGTTCCGATTTGGAACTTGTAATTTCGTTTGACCTCGCCGTGAATGCCCTCCAGGATTTTTCCGATTCCCCGTTTGCATTCAGGGCACCTTTCATTATGCCTTGTATTGAACCCTCCCGTTCGATATGGAAACACTGCTTCCGTCAGAAACCCCCATTCCAAGAATAGCTCAATTTCTACTTAACTCTTTTGTCGCTACGTTTTGCGCTGATGGCTCTGCTGGACATGGCAGGACGGTCGTAATTCGACCTGCTGCTCTCTGGGCGCATTGGGCGGCCAAAAGCGGTCAAGGTGAAAAATTATTCGTTTCAATCTGGAACACGCAGTTTTTCGTTTTCTGACCAAGTTCATACAGGCATATTTTATTGTTTCCTTATACAGTTCAACCGAGTACTAGATTTGCGGTCGAGCAATCATCGCCATCACGTTATATATAGACGGCAACGTTGTAACCTTGTTCACGGCGCATTTTTCAAGTTTTTTTTCAGTTCTTTGTTCCCAATCCTTAATTTCGCCAATCATTGTCTTAAGAATGCTCTTGTAGTCACTGGTTTTGAAGACGTCACGCCATTGTGAAGTGTCTATGGGTAAGGCAACTTCAGGGAATACAGAGAAAAGTATTTTTGTTGCTCCAACCCGTCCTAATGTGCTGCCATTTGTTGACTTTGCTGATAGGCTTTCATAAAGACGATTTGTTTTATCCGTCACATTTTCTATGTCAGATGGGGCTAAATCCGCAATTACTCTGCTACGGGTTGCTTCTTGCGGAATTTCTGACTTAAGCTCTATCAGTCTTTGACCAATTTCTTTCCAACATACATCTGTAATATTATTGGGGTCGACAATATTATCTCCTTTTCCTACCTTAAGACCGCGATAAACACCGTTGCGAGTCATTTTAAAAGAAGGCATTAACAAAGCAATATTGTGCTTAAATGAATGCTCATTTATAACCTTAGAATCTCGTATTATCGTTTGAACTGTTTTCGTGTATGACTTTGAGAAGGAGTTAACAAATAGCCCAATAGCACGAATATCAATTGGATCTCCATCCTCATAGAACAATATTTGGAATTTCATGTCTTCTAGTACAATTAGCTTTGAATAAAAAACTGCCTAGAGTCAATTCTTAACTCCCGCTTTCAATCTATCGAAACTCCTGACTTATAAGTGTAAAGAACATGGGAAAAACACTTGAACGCCTTTTTCTCCAGTTAATATGTTTTAGGCTCTGGTGAAGGTTAGGCGTAGGGTGGGATCGGAAAACGAAAATGTATTTGTCATCACTGTCCAGCCTCCTGAGTAGCGTGCTTTAGCAGAGAAGAAAAAAGGTGGAAAGTACCTATTCGCCCCGTGGGGTTCGAGTCCCAGCGGGCCCGTTTCATTCTTTTTCCAAGTAAAAATAAGGATTCGCTTAAATAATTAAAGCGCGCGCTATTAGCATGCAAGCCACTTCTTTAAACCATAAACGGACAGGAGAATCGCACTTCCTGTTTCATTTGCTGCTTGTGTGCTGTTCTTGGTGCACAATTCTTAATAATTTATCCGCCTTATTGGGATTATGATCAAGTATGGAAGCATGGTACTTCGCTTATGGCTCTAATTTGAAAAGGCACATGTTGGAAGAAAGAATAGGTGAATGGAAAGAAGAGCAGAGAGCAATTCTTAAGGATTTTACACTCTCATTCGCAAAAGGATACAGTAATCATGAAAGTGGCTATGCGAACATAAAAGAGTGTTCTGGCAGTGAAGTTGAAGGCGCGGTTTATCTCATTTCGGAAGATCAATTGGGAAAGCTTGACTATTATGAAGGCGTTGCATTAGGCGTTTACAGAAGGCGATTGGTAAACGCTGTAACGGAGTGGAATCTAATACCTGCAACGACCTATGAAATGAACAAAGAGGTTTGTTCGCTAAGACCATCTGTCGATTATCTAAACTTAGTTCTTGATGGACTAAGAGAGCATGGATATGATGAAAGCACCATAAAGAAGGTCGAAGCGCTCGCAGCTCGTAATAGCATGTTACAACCTTTAATACCCAAGAAATTGGCTATGAGCCCATCGGATGAGTACCCGGGGCCTTCGCTCTCTGACTTAAAGGAAGAAGGCATAACTGCAATTATAGACCTGACTCAAGATCCGGAAGAAAAGAGAAAGGCTTCAGAAATCGGCTTGGAGTACATCGAAGATCCCAAATTGAACATTCCCGATTTCAGACCTATACCGATTGAAACGTTGAGATATGCATCAACACTAATTCACCAGCTTATCTTGAATGGTCAATACATTTATCTCCACTGCGCCGCAGCCCATGGCAGGTCACCCACAATTGCTGCTGCTTACTTAATTTGCCTGGGAAAAACGAAAAACGAAGCCATGAACCTGGTTAGCGATGTTCGAAACGACGCATGGTCAGGAATGGATTCGAGATGCGCAGATTTTCTGGATGAGTTTGAAAAGACTTACCGAGGGACCTGTGTCGATAGATAACCACGGTGAAATTATTTGTTTACTTTAAAATAAGCGAATCGAGGACATTGAAGAGAGATTGAAAAAATCCTTAGAAGACTTTGATAAATTGTTGAACGGGAAAGAGTTTGCATAAATGCGTTGAAGTAGGCGCTTTATCAGACAAGATTTAAAGAGCAAAATGACAATAAACAAGCACGCGCTTACATCACAAAACTTAAAAGTGGTGGAAGACGAGAGGTTCATTAGAGAAAGAAATAGACCTTTCACTTAAAGAGGTGATAGAAATTGGCTAAAATGCCTAAAGAAACTCAGGAAAAGATACATGCTAATCTGCGTCACGGCATGCTAGAGGAGTTTGGATATACAATGCATGAATCAGCAGAGAAAAGGCATGAAGCACTCAAACGTGCAGTAGCCGCTCATGGCGCAACTCAGGTGTTTAGGGAAATAAATCTCCTTTCAGTGTGGCACAGGACTAACAATCCCGAACTGGAGAAAGTTGCGGAAGAAGACAAAGCCTGGATGGGCAAAGAGTACGGTGTGTAAGTTCGGTTAATTCTGAACTTAGTGTAAAATACGCCTGAAAGTTTCGTTCTTATTTTTGTTGGGACAATTCAAACTCAAAAGGATACATAAATCTCAATTCTCTTCAACTCCACCTTCAGTTGCAGGTTGACAAAATGGATGTGTGGTGTTAATTGTTCCTCAACCCATATAATGTCAGTCTTAAGACCTATTCTTTTGTTCTTATCATAAAGGTAACCAACCATGTATTGTGTAGAAGCCTTCTTCTGTAGGCGTTTTTCAGCGGAATAACGTTGCTCTTCACCGCCAGAAAGCTTTTCTATCTCAATCTTTGCAAGCTCTTCAACATCTCCGGATGGCTTTTTTACCCAAAACTCTAAATCAAGATTAATTCTGGAACATTCTGTTCCTTGAATAGAAATAAAAGTGACCGCAAATAATTACTAAACAGTGGGAAATGATGAAGAAAATTATTTCTCTATCAATTTTAGTCGTCGTTTCCGCTTATTTTGGGTTAGCATTATACTGGGCTATTGACGGGATAATCGGCAGTGTCGGGTATATTTCAAACTCCTACGTTTATCACCTGCTATCTCAGGGACCCTTGTGGTGGATGATCATGTACTATTCCGGTGAGGGCGTTGCCGGAACAGTGGGTCTTGTTATTCGTGCGGTAGCAGGTTTCTTTGCATTTTATGCGGCTTTTCTCTTTTTGTGGAAAAAGGAGAATGCAATGCCGGCGATTTTGGGGAAAGTTAGAGCCGCTCTGCTTCTGGAAGGTGTTTATTTCTTATCCTTGATTCCGTCAACGATTACCGCTTTCACTTATTACTTCGTTAATGGTGACGTTTTCTATTTTGATCATACTCCAACCTTGATTTTGTTGTATGTAGCAGCTATACCCACCCTTGCTACGGTTACCATAATTCCCACAGTGCTGTTTAAGCTAAGATCAAAAATCGTAAAAGGTTCTCCAAGTCAAGACATCGTTAAATGGAGCTGCCTCACTGCCTTCACATATGTGCTTGTGGTGTTTTGGTTCAGCTATTCCATGGCGTGGCTAGGCAACATGGTTCTATACGAACGTGCCATGGGACAATACGGCTGGAGTTTCTTGCTTAAGCCAATAAACTTCGCAAGTTTTGCATTAACAGTTTTTGGCCTTTTCTTAATAGCCATGTTTATTTTGAAGCTTACTCTTCCCGCCATAAAGAAGCTTCCAGCCAAAATAGGTTTGAGAGGCATAGGTGCAATTATGATTGCTTTCGGAGGATACTTCATCTTTAATCTGCTCTACTTTTACGTTACAGGAGGCTACGCGTCGCATCCGAACGTATGGTACGAAATGATAGGTCCCCCTCATAATGTTAATTTATGGTGCTTATCTTTCGTTTTCCTAGGTTTGGCACTATTGATCGACAGCAAACTAAGAAATAGCACAAATTCCTAAGTAACAGGCGACAGCAGTTCCACCAACTGCCCGCCAAGGTTAAGAATCCAAGAGAGACTTTACTGAAAGCAAAATTAATAATTATAAATGGTGAAGAGAAGTGTGCACAATTCATTTTTTATAGTTTCTGAGCTAATGTTATTGTGAGCGAGGCTGGGCTGGAACCCGCGGGAACCATTGGTTTGCGTCTGTGAACGCTACGAGCCATTGAGTTATGGGTCAAGCCCAGTACTTGCTCACTGTTCTTAGACTCTCTTCGCCCTCAACTAAAGCGTC
>Ga0326727_10016785_pt1 | contig 15358 bp, 7 predicted proteins | sample MB2enrmetagenome_FD_207643 | JGI IMG/M metagenome (GOLD analysis project Ga0326727, IMG submission 207643) | Lab enriched peat soil microbial communities from McLean, Ithaca, NY, United States - MB29MY | ecosystem: Environmental > Terrestrial > Soil > Wetlands > Peat | place: USA: New York... | reverse complement strand
GCGCCCAGGTATTCGTAGATGGCGCTCATGTTCGCCATCTGTAATCCCCAACCAAACTGGATGCCGAAGAAGCCGAAGCTCAGGTTCCAGATCTGCCAGAACGTGCGTGGTGGTTTGTCCATGAATTTGGCTCTCCAGCTTTCCTTTAGAGGATTCTACCGATCATAGAGCCCGGTCAGGGATCGCAATCTGGCGCTCAATTCGCCGCTCAATGCGCCCGGGCGATAACGCCATTTCCAGTTTCCGCTCATCGAGCCGGGAAGATTCATGCGCGCTGAACTGCCCAGTCCCAGCACATCCTGCAACGGAATAATCACAACGCCGGCGACGGAAGCCTCCACCGCGCGGATCATGATCCAGTTGATCTCCGCATCGTCATGAAAGTTGAGATAGGCGCGCGCGAGTTCATGCTCTTTGCGCACATCCTCCGGCGTACGGGTGCTGTCGGCCGCACCCGAACTCGACCACCAGCCTACCGCGGTGTCGTTGTCGTGGCCGCCGGTGTAGGCGACCAGATCGCGCTTGTAATTATGGGGACGAAAAGACGGTCCCTGCGAATCCGTCCCGAACGCAAACTGCAGGATGCTCATCCCCGGAAGGCCGAACTCTTCTCGCAGTTGCTCCACCGGCGGCGTTATCACTCCCAGGTTCTCGGCCACAATCGGCAGTTCGCCAAACTCGTTCCGCAGCGCCGACAGAAGTCTGTTTCCCGGCGCCTTAACCCAGCGCCCGTGGATGGCGGTCGCCTCTCCGGCCGGAACCTCCCAGTAGGATTCAAAGCCGCGGAAATGATCGAGCCGCACCAGATCGAAGAGGGCGAGCGAGGCGCGGAAACGCTCGATCCACCACCTGAATCCCTCCGCCTCCAGCACCTCCCAGCGATAGATCGGATTGCCCCAAAGCTGCCCGGTGGCGCTGTAGTAGTCGGGGGGCACGCCCGAAACCACGGTCGGATTGCCCCGATCGTCGAGATAAAAGAGTTCCGGGCGGGCCCAGACGTCCGCGCTGTCGTGCGCGACGTAGATGGGGATGTCGCCCATCAGGCGGATGTCGCGCTGCCGGCAATACGCCTTGAGGTCTTCCCACTGGCGGAAAAACTCGAATTGCCAGTACTTGATGACGTTCAACTGGGGCGCAAGCCGGAGCGTCCACTCGCTGACGGCGTGCGGGTCGCGGCGGCGAATCTCTGCGTCCCATGTGGTCCAGGCCGTTCCGTTGTGTAGGTCCTTCAGGGCCATGAAAAGCGCGAAGTCGTCGAGCCAGGGACTGGCGCTTTCACAAAAACGGTGGAAGGCCGCGCGATCCGCGCGCGACGCATCGGCAAAGAAAGCCTGTGCTGCCCGGCGCAATGCCGGCCTCTTGAACTGAATCGTCGCCCCAAAGTCGATCGGGTCCTCTGGAAAAGGCGGCGCATGAGCCAGGTCCGATTCCTGGAGCAGTCCCTGATCCCGCAGGCGCTCAAGGCTCAGCAACAGCGGGTTGCCGGCAAAAGCGGAGAAGCATTGGTAGGGAGAATCGCCGTATCCAGTGGGGTTCAGTGGCAGCACCTGCCACAACTTCTGTCCGGCGGCGAAGAGGAAGTCAGCGAACTCGTAAGCACACGGCCCGAAATCGCCGATGCCAAAGCGGCCAGGCAAAGAAGTGCAATGCAACAAAACACCGCTGATTCGTGGGAGTTTCACGCCGCAAACATACGCTGGCCGCAGTTGCCCGGTCAAGCTCAGGCAATCCGGACCTCATCCGGACCAGGTTCTTTGCTGTCGAAAAGAATCATCTGCTACCGCTTCCATTTCTTCGCGCCTTGATCCGCAACCCCGGAGAAATTCGGGCTGCGAAGGCAGATCCCGTGCATATCCCTGAATGCTTTCAACGTTCGTTCATGTCGACTTCATACAAGTTGACCGCAGGGGTGCGGGCGGTAACGACGGGAAGATCGCCGGGGGCAAGACCGATCAGGCGGTAGTCGGTGGCGGCGATGGGGCGCAGATTGTCGATGGTCGCCACCTGTTGCGGCTTGCCGGCGGGCACGGCGACGCGGTAGATGGGCTTGCCCGTCGCGAGGAAATCCTGGAAATAGATAGATCGGCTATCGTGCGACCAGGTGGGGTCGCCGACGCCCTGGACGGCAAGGGTGGTCCAACGCTCCGTACTCCGGTCGAATAGGAGCAGCGCCCGCTGATCGAGCGGCATGGCTGCGATGTAGCGGCCGTCGGGCGAAAGACGCGGGCTGAAGAGGCCGGCCGAGCCGGGAATCTCGGTTACTTTGCGGGTTTGAAGATTGAGGAGATAGATGGCTTTCGGCTGGCCATTGTCCATGCGATTGGGCAGACGGCCAAAGACGATCGATTGGCCGTCGGGCGACCAGGCCGGATCGGCCTCGTTCCGATCCTCGTTCAGCACCGGAGTGAGCTTTCCGCCCTCGGCGTCGATAAGATAAATCTTCCACGGCTTGCCCGGCTCCAGGCCCATCACGGCCAGGCGACGGTCGTCGGGCGACCATTTCATGGTGAAGATGCTCCGCAGCGAGGTGGTGAGTTCGATGCGTTCGCTGCCATCCACGCGGCTGCGCCAGAGCGAGTTGTCAGAAGCATTAAGCCATGCAATCCATTTGCCGTCGGGCGAGTACTGCGCCAGCTTGGCCGCGCTCAGGTTCTGGTCGAGGGTGTTGAAGGTGGAGGATTTGGGCATGGCGCGGAGCAGCTCGTATTGCGACGTGGCGCCAATGAAATAGACGCGATCGCCGCCCGGCGCGGTGCTCGGAGCCTGGTAATCGAGCGGACCGTTGGTGATCTGCCGCGGCTCGCGATCGGCCAGGTACCAGGGCCGTTCGCGCTGCACCCAGATTTCGCTGTGGGCATTGTCGCTGTGCGAGGACTGAAAGACGAAGTACTGGCCGTCGGGGGTCCAGTTTCCGCAACACTCCGAGGCGGGCTGGCTCCAGCCGGGAAACAGCGGATGGGGGTTGGAGCCGTCGGCCGCAACCTCCCAGAGCTCCGAGGTCTGGCGCTTGGAGTCGCGCATCGTGAAGCGCAGCCGCTTGCCGTCGGGCGACCAGCGCAGCCAGAAGGCCAGACCCTGGACGGTCAGCAGCCGGTGGGGATCGCTGCCGTCGGCTCCAACGATGGTGAGCTCGTTGCCGCTGGCTGCCAGAAGCCGCCGCCCGTCCGGCATCCAGGTGGCGTCGTGAGCCAAAACATTGGGAACGCGGCGGGCGTTCCCACCCAAGGTGGGCACAATCCACAGCGGTTGCTCCGGCTCGGCTTGCAGGTGGCTGCGCACAACGAGCTTTGATCCGTCCGGCGAGAGTAAGCCGATGAGGGGCGCGCCAATCTCAGAGGGCAGGCGAAAGTGGCTGATCTCGCCGTTTGCCGCCAATGCGACGGCTAGCACGGGATTGCCGTTGTCCATGTGGGAAAAGTAGATGCGCGTGCCGTCACTGGCCGAGCTGGAGAAACTCTCGACATCCAAATCGTTGGCGAGCACGTGGCCCGAAAAAGTGACCTGAACCACGCGGTAAGGCCGGCGAACGGGCTCACGCAAGAGGAGGAACAAGCCCAACAGCAGGCAGACGAGTGCCAAAGACCCCGCAAACCACCACGCAAGCGGACTACCTGCCCGCGCCTGTGGTTCGGAAGAATCGGCGACTACAGCAGGGGCATGCGGATCGACCAACTTGACCGGCGCAATGAAGCGGTAGCCGCGCTTGGCCAGCGTCTCAACAAAGCGCGGGTTCTCGGCGGAGTCGCTCAGGGCCTCGCGCAGCTTGTTAACGGCGATCCCGAGGCTGTGGTCGAAATCGACGGTTGTGTCCGCGCCCCACAGCTCCAGTTGCAGCGCCTCGCGGGAGACCACCTCGCCGGGGTGTTCCAGCAGACCCGCTAGCAGTTTGAAAGGCTGGCTTTGCAGCCGGACCAGAACCCCTGAGCGGCGCAACTCCCCCGCTTCCAGGTCGGCCTCAAAGACGCCGAATTGCACCCGCTTGGCGCCGCTCTTGTGGGTTTCCGTAGTCATGACAGCCAGTGGAACTCTGCATAGCAGTGTACGGGAAGAGGAGCCTCAAAGGCTCGATCTTGAAGTTGCGAGCCCGGAAAAGTGTCGAATCTCCAGGAGAGATTTTCTTTTAACTACTAAAGAATAAATGGGTTAGGCGATGATGCTCAATTGACAGCGAATTGGCGATTTGTGGATTGACCGTCGCCTGCGCAAAGGCGCTTGCTGATGAGTAGTTGCGAAGAATGGCGGCGGAAGTGAGCCTTTTTGCACAGAAATCGCAGGATCGCAACTAGATACTGGCGTCCGAAGCTGGGTTTTAAGCAGTCAACGCTTGTCAACAACGTAGTTCTTTGGAGGGCATTTTGATGTTGAAAATAGGAAGTTTAGTACCCAACCGGCATCGCCGCATACGCTTTACGTTGATGGCGTTTGCGTTGTTCCTGATGTCTCTGTGCGCGCCAGGCTTGTTCGCACAGTCGGACACAGGCAACATTGCCGGTACAGTAATGGATGTCAGCAACGCGGTCATCCCGGGCGCAGCCGTTTTGGCCACCAGTACGGATAACGGGCTCAAGCTCAGCGCCGTATCCAGCGGCACGGGCGAGTTCACCATCCTGGCTGTACCACGCGGCAACTACATGGTAACCGCCTCAGCCAAAGGTTTCCAGGACCAATCGGTATCGGTAACGGTCATCGTAACCTCGACCCAGACTGTGGCCTTCCTAATGAGCCCGGCCGGGACATCCACGACCGTCCAGGTGACCGGATCAGCCCCGCTGGTCAACACTTCGGACGCTACCGTCGGAGCGACGATCGAGGGCAAACAGGTGACGGACCTGCCGCTGAATGGCCGCAACTTCACCCAGCTTGCCCTCTTGACTCCCGGTGTCACCCGTGGCGCCTATGGCGACGTCGCCAGCGGCGGCGGCAACAGCAACATGACCGAAACCATGCGCAATAACGAGAGCGGCGCCGCGGCATTATCGGTGAACGGCCTTCGCCCCCAGGCGGACAACTACATCCTCGACGGCGTGGACAACAACGACGGTCTGGTCAACACGATTCTGTTTTTTCCCAATATCGATGCGACCCAGGAATTCAAGGTGAATACCAGCGTAGCTCCGGCCGAGTACGGCCGCGCGGGCGGGGCCATCGTGCTCACTTCCATCAAGAGCGGGACCAACGAATACCACGGTTCGGCCTTCGAGTTTTACCGCGACCGGAGTTTCGATGCCAACCCGAATTACCGGTTCAACGGTGCTCCGGCCACTCCGGCCGCGGGCTTCCTCCGCAACCAGCCCGGCTTCTCGCTGGGCGGGCCCATCTTCAAGAACAAGCTGTTCGCCTTCGGCGACTACCAGGCCTACCGCGAGACTCTTGGTGTGGCCGCACACTACCTGACGGTTCCCACCGCGCTGATGCGCACGGGAAACTTCACCGAATTACTCGCTGCGGCAAACTCCGGCGGCAATGGCTTCGAGACCCAGTATCCGCGCTGTTATCCCGGCAAGGACCCGGCCACGGGCAATCCCTATGCCGGCGAAACCAGCCCTGGTTTGATCTTCGATCCCTCCACCTGCCCCACCACTGTGACAGGTGCGCCGCCTAAGCAGTTCAACTCCGGCGGCGCAAACATCATTCCCAACGGCCGTCTCAATCCGGCTGCCGTCAACTACCTCAATGCGTTTCCCGCGCCGTCGCGCACGGATCGCTACATCAACAATTACCTCGACACGCAGTCGGAGAACAACAAGTACAACACCTTCGACGGCCGGATCGACTGGAACGCCACGCGTAACGACATGTTGTTTTTCCGCTTCAGCTACGACAATTCCGTTAATAGCAAGACTTCGGAGTTCCAGAATCTTCCCGCGGGCGGCGGAACCGGCACCAACCCCACCCATGCGCGAGGTTATGACCTCGGCTATACCCACATCTTTTCGCCGACCATCGTGAATGAAGCGCACATCGCCTATAACCGCGACAACTACGGCTACCAGCCGCCGATGTATGGCGACTACGTATCGAAAAATCTCGGCATCGTCAATGCCAACATCAATCAGGAAACCACGGGAGGCGCCCTGATTGGCGGATGGAAAGGCAACCTGGAATACACCGGCGACTATGGCCTCTATGCGGTTCCTCAGAATACCTATGAGGTAACCGACTCGGTGAGTATGGAGCGTGGAAACCACACCCTTAAATACGGCGGGACATTCATCCGCCGTCAGGTCGAGTTCTTCAACCCGCAGGAAGGCAAGGGCTACTTCTGGATCGACGAGGGCACGGTGGACTTCACCGGCTATGAGGTTTCCGAACTGTTGGCGGGAGGCATGGACCAATACGAGATCGGATCGCAGGCCGGCTACTTCGCCAATATCGGCCAGGAAGACGGCCTGTTCGCGCAGGACGACTGGCGCATCACCCGCAACCTGACTCTGAACTACGGCATGCGCTGGGACTTTCTCTCCCATCCCTACGAGGCGCACAACCAGCAGTCCGCCTTCAACGTGAATACCGGTACCGTGATGCTCGCGGACCAGAACGGCGTCTCGCGCAGCATCATCGCGCAGGATTATCACAACTTCGGCCCGCGCGTGGGCTTTGCCTATGACCTGAAAGGCGATGGCAAGACCGTAGTCCGCGGCGGATTCGGGATCTTCTACTTCCTCGATTCCGGCGGCATCAACAACCAGCTTGGAGAACAGCCGCCCTTCGGCGGCAGCAACGACTATCTGGCCACCAACGGCTACTGCATCACCTTCACCGGCCAACTCTCCACATCGGCGTCACCGATGGCCTGGGACGGCGGCTACAATTGCAACAGCTATACCTCCCCGGCGACCGTCGCATACGGTGCCACCGGGAACACCGGGATCGCTCTTCCCGTCCGCGGCTACACCAACTTCAACCCCGCAAAACCGCCGGCCGGCACCAGCATGATCGCCGTGAACACCCATAACAAGACCAGCACAGTGGAGGAGTGGAACCTGCAGGTGGAACGCCAGATTGGATCGAACAACGTTGTGAACATCGCTTACGTTGGTACGACTGCCACCAACCTGTCGACCTACTACCCGTACAACATTAACCAGTTCTCCTCCGGCATTCAGAACTTCCCGACCCTGGGAAGCATCAACTACAACAACTACAACGGCATCTCGAACTACAACGGCCTGCAACTGCACGTGGAACACCGCATGACCACTGGGCTGACCGCGACCGGTTCCTACGCGTGGTCGCGCACGCTGGACGACTCGCCCGGAGCTTTCCAGGGTCAAAGTGCGGCTCTTTATTACGATCCGAAAGCGGGCTATGGCAACTCCAGTCAGGACCAGCGCCAGGTGTTCAGTTCATCCCTCCTCTATCTCCTGCCCTTCGGCCGCGGACAGAAGTTTGGCGGCAATGCCTCGCTCCCCATGGACTGGCTGATTGGCGGCTGGCAGAGCAGCCTGACCGCCATGGTTCAGTCGGGTTCGCCAACCGACCTCTCCACGGGAACGGACGCACCCGGAAACCGTCCCGACCTGGTTGCGTCCATCCAGTATCCCAAGAGCATCTTAGGACATTGGTTCAATCCGGCCTCGTTCGCCAATCCTCCCGTTGTCACCGGCAGCGTCTCGGGCGCCACCACCTATACACGCCTCGGAACCCTGGGACGTAACCAGGTCTTTGGGCCGGGATACCGTGTGGTCAATCTCAGTCTCCAGAAGAACCTCCACGTAGCTGAGAGGTACACGCTGGAATTGCACGGGGATGCCTTCAACCTCTTCAACACGGCGGAATTCACCAACCCGAATTCCAACCTTACCGGCGGAAACTTCGGCCAGATTGAAGGAACGCAGGTATACAGCAACCGCGAGATTCAGTTGGCGGCCCGATTCACCTTCTGATCACGCTGTTGGATTCGACGCGCCATGGCGGCTCCATGCCGCCGTGGCGCAAAGATTGCCTCTCGCTTCACGGTCATGCGCCCGGAGCGACGTCGATATTCTCTGCATAAATGAAAGGTGAGGCCATGAAGCTCCCTGGGCGGCTACTCGTGATTGCTGTCTCTATGCTCGCCTGTGGTCTTGGGGCTTCAGGGCAAGAACCGCCGGCTTGTTCCCCGGCGCAAATCGCAAGCGGCCCATGTATTGACAAGATTGACCCGCCAGGCTGGTGGGCCGGTCTGCCCGACCCCATGCTCCTCGTTCATGGCGAGGGACTGAACCATGCGCGCTTTACATTGAGCGGCAAGGGCGTGACCCTTGACCACAGCCAGGCTTCGGAAAACGGTCATTGGGCCTTTCTGTGGCTTGAAACCAAATTTGCCGCGCCGCAAACGGTATGGATTACGGCAAGCAACGACCGGGGCCAGTTGCGCCGCTCTTATGTGCTGGCCGAACGCTCGCACCAGGCCGATGGCCACAGCGGCTTCTCTTCTGCCGACGTGCTTTACCTCATCATGACCGACCGCTTCGCGGACGGAAGCGCAACCAACAATCCTCCCGGTGATAATCGCGCCTCCGCGCGCAGTTGGCATGGCGGAGACTTGGCGGGCATCGAGCAGCATCTTGATTACCTTAAGCAGCTTGGCGTCACGGCAGTATGGACCACCCCGGTCGCTTCCAACGGCGCAATGCCTGACGCCTATCACGGCTACGCTGCTACCGACCTTTACGCGGTAGACGCGCACTTCGGCACGCTCGCCGATTACCAGCATCTGTCCGATGAGCTGCACGCCCGTGGCATGAAGCTGGTGATCGACCTTGTGCCCAATCACATTGGCGTGGCCCATCCCTGGGTCAAGGATCCGCCCGCTCCCGGCTGGCTGCACGGCACGCTTGAGCACCATAGTGCCGTGAAAAGCGACTTTTATCAGCTGCTGGACCCGCACGCTCCGCCGCAGGCGTGGCGCGACATCACCGACGGCTGGTTCACCGACGCCATGCCTGACCTGAACCAGGAGAATCCGCTGGTGGCGCGCTACCTGATTCAAAACGCGCTGTGGTGGGTTGAAACGGCCAACCTTGACGGCATCCGCTTGGATACGTTTCCTTACGTGGACCGCGCCTTCTGGCATGATTTTCACGCCACCCTGCACAGCGTGTATCCGCACCTGGCAACCGTGGGCGAGATCTTTGATCGCGATCCGGAGGTCACCTCCTATTTCGCGGGAGGCGTGGCGCGCCAGGGCATCGACACAGGGCTGGATACGCCCTTCGACTTCCCCGTCTACTTTGCGCTGCGCGACGTTCTGGCCGATGACAAACCGATGACCGAACTGGCCGCTGTTCTGCGCCAGGACGCTCTCTATCCGCACCCCGAGCGGCTGGTCGCGTTTATCGGCAATCACGATACCACGCGCTTTCTTACGGAGACTGGCGGTTCCGTGCCCCGGCTGAAACTGGCGCTGGGACTGGTGGCCACGTTGCGCGGAATGCCGCAGCTTTATTCCGGAGACGAGATTGGCATGGAGGGCGGAAAAGATCCCGACAACCGACGGGACTTTCCTGGCGGCTTTCCGGGCGACGCGCGCAGCGCCTTTACCGACACGGGTCGCACCGCCACTGAGCAGAATATCTTTGCCTGGACCTCCGGTATGCTGGCGCTGCGGGCGTCGCATCCGGCGCTCGAAACAGGGCTCGAACAAGATCTTTTCGCCGACAACGATGTGTTCGCATTTGTTCGCGCATCGGAGGCGGGAAGCTGTTCGTCCGGTCATTCCTCCGATCCGTCGCGGGAGCGGCTGCTCATTATCGTAAACAAGGCAAAACGCAGTGAATCTCTGGAGCTGCCGGTGGAAGAGACGGCGCTTGCCGCGTGTACCAGGTTTCGGGCAATGGCGCCGGCCACGGGAACCGTTCCGGTTGCGAGCGGCGGGAAGCTGCATATCGAAGAGCCGTCGGAGTCGATGACTGTGTATGAAGTGCGGTGAGCTGCCGCCCGTCTGCGCGTCCGGCTCTCGCTTGCCAGTGCGCAGCATGCCTCTATATGCATCCTCCTGACCGGACTCTCGAGAACAATCCCTGCGCTGTCGGCCATGGCGAGCAGCATGAACTTTAATGGCAACTGCTTCACTCGGATAGAACTGCGAGAACTGTTCATCGTTCTTACAGCGGAACCAGGGATGCTGTATCTCGAAGCCACAGCATTCAAGTTGACGCGACCATCAGAACCGGGGCCCCCACGGATAGCCCTTCGTCCGTGGGGTGGAGCGAGCGGCGACCTTGTACAAATCTCATCGGGACACGGTTACCCTGGTTCGGCTCTAGAACGGCCTTGCATCATGCAGGGCTCTTTTTTTGACCAGGTCCGTCACTCTATTATGCGAGACTCAGTAACTGCATCGCCACACCAGGTTCAGAGCGATCCGGGGGCTGAATCACAGGTGAATCAAACCTCGCCGCAAACCCGTAACCACTGCTTGGGTTCGGTCGCTTGCACCCAGGCGCATCAAAATCACGCTCACGTGGCACTTGACAGTGGCCTCGGAAATTCCCAGGGCCATGCCGATTTCCTTGTTTGAATTGCCCTTGGCCACCAACTCCAGGACCTCGCGCTCGCGGGCGCTCAGACTTGAATCCGGAGTGCGTGAAGCGAGCATCTGCGACATTGGCGAAGGAAGGTAACGGCCGCCGGCGTGAACGCGGCGTACCGCGCTGGCGAGCGCTTGCTGGGGCAGTCCCTTTACCAGGTAGCCGCTTGCGCCGGCCTCCATGGCCTGGTGGATATCCTCGTCGCCCTCGTATGTGGTCAGCACGATGAAGCGTGCTTCCGGTGATGCGCTGCGAATCCGGCGAATCGTCTCCACACCGCTTATCCCCGGCAATCGCAGGTCCATCAGGGTAATATCGGGGTTGTGAAGGGCGTGTTGCTCGATGGCCTCTTCGCCGCTGCCGGCCTGGCCCACCGTCATCATCTCGCTCGACGAAGCGATCAGAGCCGCAAGCCCGATCCGCATGATCGGGTGATCGTCGACTATGAGTATTTTTATCGGTTTCATCAAACCTCGACCATTGATGGAACCAAACCGCTCAGTCAGCGTACCGGCTCGGATCGCAAAGACTTGCCTTCCGTATTGCAGCAAAGGCCTGCCTTGGGTATGGTAACTCGAATCTTCGTGCCTTGGCGTGGCGCGCTATGGATTTTCAGCACTCCACCCAATCGATGCACGCGCTCCCTCATCCCTTGCAGGCCGTAATGGCCTTCCCAGCGTGCGACTTCCGGATCAAAGCCAAGTCCGTCGTCGGAGAGGACCATTTCCATGAACTCCGAAGAGAACGACAAGTCGGCGACAATCGTTTTGGGATGGCCGTGCAGGATGGCGTTGAAGAAGGCTTCACGCACAACCATCATCAATTCATGCGTTTCCTGTTGCCCAATCGGAAAGGCATTATCTGGGATGTGGCAATCCACGCGGACGCCGTACTCCCTGCTCAACCTCTCGGCCATTTGCGCCAGACAAGTAGCCAGGTCGCTTGGCGCTCGCTCCCCAATTCGAAGATTCCAAACTGCCTGGCGCGCTTCGTCCATGGTTGAGCGAATCTGCGTATTTGCGAAATCGATCATGTGCTGGCGGGTTTCGCTGTCGTCCATGTCGCAGGTTGAAGCGGCCTCGAGCATCGCGGAAACACTCGCGCAGCCCTGGATCAAGGTGTCGTGCATCTCCCGCGCCAACCGTGACCGTTCGGCAAGCACGGCCTTGAAGCGCCCGTGCACCTGCTTCATCCTTACCTGATAAGCCAATATTGATAGCAGCCCCAAAAGCAGCGCGCACAGCGCAATAAACCAGGGCGTCCGGTAAAAATAGGGCATCTTCACCAGCGCCATGGTTGCCCGAGCGACACGATCGGGGTAATCGATTTCCCAGGCCTCCACAACAAACTTGTAGGAGCCGGAGGGAAGGTTGGTATACGTCACAGACCGTTGCTGAGAGCCGACTCGAATCCAGTCCTTGTCGAAGCCTTCCATCCGGTAGCGGAATCGGAGGTTCTCTTGAGACCTCAGCATCAGCGGCTCATAGGCAATGTCCAGTCGCGATGCACCCGCGGCAAGGGTAATGGAATCCGTCGGGAGCACCTGTTTGCCATCCACTGAAACCGATCCGATGGCGAGATGGGATAACGTGGAAGGGTCAGCCTCGGTGGGGCGAATTCTCCACAATCCACGGTTGGTGGGAAACCAGACTTCTCCATCCGGCGTGATGGCTGCGGCGGGCTGTGTCCCACCATAGAATTGTGTCGGTATATCGCTGTCATCCGCGCGATAGAGCCGCATCGAGAGTGTCGGCCGGGGAACCTGCGCCTGCGCATCGAGATCGTCGCGATTGAGCAGCATCACGCCCACCGGGCTGCTGATCCAAAAATGCTTGCGGCTATCCTCGAGAATGGCGAAGATACTGTCGCTGGCCAAGCCATTGGCAGTTGTGTAACGGGTAAGCGAACCGTCTCGAAAGCGCAGCAGCCCACATGTCCGAGTACCGAACCATAAGCCGCCATCGGAATCTTCATGCTCGGCCCAGATCTTTTCACCCTTGAGAGCCTCTGTGGCGGCATCGTAAACCGGCCGCCCATTGTGAAAATGACTCAACCCTCCATCCGTGCCGATCCAGATGTCTCCGGCGCGATCCTCAATGATCGAGCGGGTGCTGTAGTAAATCAGCCCGTTGTCCATGGCTATCGAGTGAAAGCCGCTCCTGTCCAGATGGCTCAACCCGGCATCCGTGGCGATCCACAGGCTGCCGTCGCGAGCCTCCAGGAATCCCCTGACAAAATTGTTCACCAACCCTTGACGCGAAGAGTATTGCGTGGCGCCCTGTGCAGAAACCTTGAAGACCCCGCTGCCGTCGGTCCCAACCCAAAGCGTACCGTCACGAGTACGAAATACGTTGCGCACATGCGCGTTTCCCACGCCAGGGAACCGGTGTGAAACAGCCACGCCATCTTGCACATGAACCACCTGGTTCGAAGCCGCCCAAAGGCTGCCATCCGTGTCCAGCGAAACGGTGCCGAAATCCGAGTCCGCGGAGGCCGGCAACAACAGGACGCGCACCGGGGTTGGGCTCAAGCGAATCATGCCTACTTGCGTGCCTATCCACAGGTCCTTGCTGTCGTCGGCAAAGATGGATAGCACCGTGTTGCTGACCAGGGGCGACGGCGTGGTCAGGCGGGTCACCTTGCCGTTTCCAGTCTTGATTGGAATGCGAAATATCCCTTGACCGATGGTGCCGGCCCACAACTCGCCGCTGGAATCGCTGTAGAGTGTGCGCACAGTTCCCCAAACACCGGGGACCCGCTCGAATCGTTTGCTTCCTGGCCGCAATCGATGAAGCCCGTAAACCGTGCCAACCCAGATTGAACCGTCCTCAGTTTTCAGGATTGACTTCACGCGATTCTGGCTGTCGGTTCCATCCAATACAAACTCTTTGGGCTGACCATGTGAAATCGCGTACAGTTGTGCCGCTCCAGCCCAGATTCGACCCAAATCGTCCTCGGCGATGCCGTGAAAGGCGTTGGCGGGCATCTCCGGACGATTGTCGACTCGTTCGAATTTCTTCCCCGCCATTCGGAACAGGCCATTGTCGGTGGCCACCCAAATCGTGCCGGTGTGATCTTCAAAAAGATCGCGGACAAATCTGCCCGTCATTCCATCGGCGTCTGCGTAGGTACGAAACGCGCCATTGTGCATTTCCACCAGGCCGCCGCCTTCGGTCCCGATCCACAATCGGCCGTCGCGCCCTGTCAAGAGGCAAAATACGCTGTTTTCAATAAGTGCAGGCGTATTTTCGTGGGTGAAAAGTGTAAATTGCGCCCCGTCGAACCGAGCCAGACCCTCGCTGCTGCCCACCCAAAGATAACCGTCAGGCGTTTGGCTGAACGCCTGAACTGTCTCTCCGGGCAGTCCGTTCTGCAACTGCCACGATCGTGCCGTGTAGTTCCAGGCGCCGGTTGACGGGTTGCTCTGAGCTGCAGCCTGAGGCGCCTGCCGGAACATCGAACCGATCGCCAGCAAAAACGGCAGCGTCAGAAGGATTCCTGGATGAAAAAACGAAGAATGGCGGCTCGCTTGGCGCTCCATCAGGCGTGGAGGGACACGACGCTGAACTTGCTTCAGATCCCGGTTTCCGAAAGCGAACTCTGGCTTCCGCATCCTGCACCTGTCCACAATTCATCTTCGCGCAACGCCCGCTTCCTGACAATCCCAGCCAGGGAAGAGACTTACAAGCCGGAGGTGATTCTTGTTCTTATAACGTGCAATACCTAAGAAATACTGATCAATACTACTCCCGCTGCGGCAAATGCGCAGACGACCGGAATACGCCGGCGAGAAGGCTCCGTACGCCTTCACTCTTCGATGGATCGGATCTTCCCGACTTTCTGCCTGGCTGATTCATTGCCCATCGGCGACGGTTCGCATTACAGTCTCTGACGGCCGATTATCACGGAACGGCTTGCCATCGTTGTAGAGCTGAATCCGGCCTCGGATAGCCGCAGTCATGGCCTTGTCCTTTTGTGCCACGGCCAGATCCAGGGCGCGATTGGCGAATGCTCGCGCCTTCACAAAATCCCCGCGCTCCGCATAAGCCGCAGCCAGGGTGTCGAGCACTTCCGGATTCTCCCCCGATGCAAGTTCATTGGCGCTTTCAGCGAGCGTTACCGCCTCTGCGCCATTGCGAGTGTTCGCATCCGGAGCCGTTGCCAGCAGCCACGCCGCCCCGGATAATGCGGCAATGCTCTTGGGTTCCAGTATCAGCGCCTTGCGCCAGTGGGTGAGGGCCTCCGCGCTGTTGCCCAGGAGTTGAAGCGCGGTTGCCAGGCCCTCCTCGCCGGGCGCAAACCGCGGTCTGATCTGAAGCGCCTGTTGGAATTCCGGCAACGCCTCGCCCGGACGACCTTGCTGAAGAAGAAACTTGCCGAGATTGTACCGGCTCTCCACATACTGGGGGTTGAGGCGAATCGCCTGCCGCAGGTGCTTAAACGACTCCTGAACATCTCCCTGAATGTAAAGCGACAGCCCCAGTCCATTCTGAACGCGCGCGTCGTTGGGATCGATCGCCAGGGCCTTTCTCCACAGCACAACCGCCTCGCCGTTCTTCCCCTCCCCCTCCAAATCCATCGCCTGTGACATCAGCTTATAGAGATCGACGGCCGGCACCTGAATGTCCAGCATCCCGTCGCTGGGAATGTTGACAAACTCCGGAATGTTGACTGCCCGATTCGCTGCCGTAGCGTTGTCGATGAGGATAGCCGGACTGGCGTTTCCATCGGCGTCGAGATGGGTCAGATACATTTGCGTGTAAGGCGATCTGGCCTTCGATGAAAAAACCAGCCAGCGGCCGTTTGGCGAGAAGCTGTGCCATGAGTTCATCAGCGCCATGTTG
>Ga0326727_10016784_pt1 | contig 15359 bp, 17 predicted proteins | sample MB2enrmetagenome_FD_207643 | JGI IMG/M metagenome (GOLD analysis project Ga0326727, IMG submission 207643) | Lab enriched peat soil microbial communities from McLean, Ithaca, NY, United States - MB29MY | ecosystem: Environmental > Terrestrial > Soil > Wetlands > Peat | place: USA: New York... | reverse complement strand
CTGTCTCGGGAGTTTTGCGTTGGTTTGCGTATGCGGCGCCTACCGATGAAAACGAAGTTCTGGTGTACCACAGCGTAGACTACGAAAAAATCCTGTACGAAGCTCATTTATACGCAGGTGCATTGGTAGAGTTTCTGAAAGCGCAACCCGAATTGGGCTTGTGGGTGCCGGTAGTCGGCGATTTTGAGTCCAATCTGCAACCTGAGCTTTATGGAGAGCTCATGACCATCTGCCTGCTTCGGAAGGTGGGACTGTGAACTCCGACGAACTACGCAAGTGGGTGCACGACACCACAAAAGAAACGGTGTGGCGAGACGGTCTTGACGGAGTCCATTTTGACGGAAATAACATTGATACAGGCGATGAACTGACCGATTGGTGGGGGTGTAGCGAGAAAAAGCGGAATCAGGAAAGCTTGGCGAAACTGTTTGCGAGGGCGTATAGTGACAAGCTCTGCTACTCCTACGAGCTCAATCAATGGCTCGAATATAATGGTAAATATTGGGCGATTGACCTCAGCGATGGTCGGAGTGCGCTCGCGGCCTGTATCAACAGCCTGATTGCAATCATCACTTCCGAGGACGTACCGGAGTTTACAGGCCGTAACGTCGAAGAACAATTCGAAAAATGGCAGAAAAACCACGATAACTGGCTCGGTTGGATGGTTAAGCAAAATAACGCGCTTAACCAGAATGGCATCTTGACCAACGCCCGTTCGTTTGCATACGTGCCTTTGAGAAAGTTCGACGCGAATCAATGGCTACTGAACTGCAACAACGGGACAATCGACCTAAAAACCGGCGAACTGCACGACTTTGATCCGAACGACCGTTTAACGAATTATATCGATTGACTATCATCCGGGCGCATTTTACGGGCGGTGGTATCTGTTCCTGAGCGAAGCGCTTGGACGTAAGGAGTATGTGTATCATCTTCAAAAGGAGCTCGGGTACTGCATTACGGGGGAGACAAACGAAGAAATCATCATCATTCTGTATGGTGAAGAATCCGCAGGCAAATCAACGTTTTATGAGCCGGTCATGTCGGTGCTCGGCGTGGGTGGAGAAACGCCCGGGTATGGACATTATATGCACTTCAATACCCTGAAAAAGACATCAGGTGAAGGTGACGCGCCGAGAGAGGATTTGCTTAGACTGCGAACGTCAAGAGTTGTGTGCTGTTCTGAGATCAATAAAGGAACGGAGTTCAACACGGCTCTGGTGAAAAAGATTGCCTCAGGCGAAGCAATCGTCGCTCGGCTGCCTTACGCACGGCATAACGTCGAATACCTGCCGTATTTCAAGATAGTTCTCGGCACAAACTATTTGCCTGTGATCCCATTCGATGACGGCGGAGCTTACAGACGGTTTCGTGTGCATCCGTTCGACAGCAAGTTCGAGGGTGAGAACGTTGACCTAACGCTCAAAAAGGACTTCCTGACAAATCCGAAGGCGAGAGAGTGTATCCTCGCGTGGCTTGTCGAAGGGTGCTTGGCGTGGCAACGTCAAGGCTTGAGCGACGTGCCACGTGAGATAATACGCGCGAATGCTGCGTATCGTAAGGAACAAAGTCCCATAGGCGACTTTCTGGACGACTATTGTATCCTCGACAACGAATCTGGAAAAGAGAATCCTGATTCGCGCCTCGCGAATATGATCGACAAGTTCAACGCGGAACGTCAATACTACGGGGGCGAACCGATTCAGGAGCGGGCATTTTCATCGTATATGAAGGCAATGGGCTTCAAAGCCTCGCGCACGACAGAAAAGGGCACGCGGATCCCATATCGCTATTTTATCGGTGTTCGCCTCAAGAGTAACGAAGAAATCAAAAACGACTACGGTTATTATGATCTCGTGGATATTCAAGAGCGTATAGTCTTTGAAATGCTAGAGCGTTGTGCGATCAAATATGGAGATTTGATACCGCAAACCGCAAAATACCCAAAAAAGGAAACTTTCTTACGAGAGACTAAGAACGAATCATGTAAACTTTCAGATTTACCCGATTTTTCCGGTTTCCGGTATCAAAATCATCTTGATATAGTGAAGGCCGTTCGTGACGTGTTGGTAGCATGGCGTCACGAGAACGGTGCCAATTACCAAAAAGAGAACCGAGACACTTTCGTGGCCAGAGTCGCGACGGTGATCCGCGTCCGTAATCCACACTGGGCCGAGCGTGACTTGGTTAAAGAAATCACACTGCTCGCGGAGAACGACAAAGAGATACAGGGACTCCTAGCAGAGCTTACGATTGTGTGAAAGGAGAGTTTTATGAAAAGAATGAAAGCATTAGTTGTGCTCGCCACAGTCTTATCGATTTTAATGATTGCATCGATTGCCAATGTCGTGAGTGCAAGCGAAGGAGCCGTTCTGAGACCGATTGTTCGGTTATATCGGAGAAGGAGATAAGCGAGGGTTAATGCAAGCACCATCTAGATTCTTAGATCCGGTGGGATTCGAGGAGTATCAAAAGAAGACGGGCGCAAAACCGACTACGAGACTTAATACGGCGCTAAAAGCACGAAAGGCGGCTATGGACGAGCTAACGCCACTGCTCGAAGCGAGAGAGAAAATAGCAAAGAGAATCACCGCGCTCGAAGCGGAGTACAAAAACCCCGCTACGATCCACAGTCGGGAGATGGAGATCTCTAAGGAGCTCACTGAACGATACGGGCTCTGCGCACAGCGATCTATCCTGAACGAGGACATAAGCGAAGCACAGAAAAGGCTTGATCTGGTAGAAAAAAGGGTAGGGAGCGCTCAGAAGGAGATAGACGACGCTAAGACTCTCTACGTTCTAGCTCGCACAAAGGGCTACGAAGAATCGTTAGTCCACAAAATCAAGTGCGAGAATCAGATTGCGCAGGCGAAGAAGAACGCGGAATCAAAGTCGAATTACGCTCTATCGGAGTCTAAAAGATTGCTCAAAGAACGAAAAGACGCGTGGGGTAACCCACTGAATAACGAAATGGTAATAGCGAGATCCGCCGCTTTAAAGCGTGACGCGAAGAAAGTTTTAGAGGACGTACAGTCGATAATTTCCGATATAAAGACCGATGCAAAGACCTATAACTCGAATTATGAGCGTCGGTGCAATTCGACACACAAAAATCTACGAGACGTAGGCGGCACCATTGCGGTGAAGGAAGCGGACGAGCTGGTCAATCGAAAGCTGGCCAGTATTGAATGACCAAAAAAGTGATCAAACCGCGTCAGTGCCGCAGGCGTGGCGTCGAGTTCATGCCTACAAGACGGTTGGTGCCGTGGTGTCCGGACTGCAAACAGATCGCGTATAAAGAGTATTTTGAATCGTTCGAGGACAACGATGGCACTAAAGACTTGTGAGGTCTGCGGAAATACGTTCAACGCTGTAACGAGCGACAGACACTGCAAAGACTGCAAACAGGCGCACAAATCGATGTACGCCCGGGAATGGCTCTACATTCAGGGTAACGCTGAACTGAAAGCCGTTCGGAGGGCGAAACGGGAGTTTATCAAGAAACTGGAGTCCGCAGCTGAGCAATAGGGGAATTACTTGGAGAATGTTGAGTGAAGACGATAGAGAGCGCATAGGGGCTTTCTCAGGATTAATCGCGCGTGCGAAGGCTACGCCCGATCTTAAAGGGAAGGACGAGCTTATAGAGCGAGTACGATCCTTCCAGCGAGATATAGCGACTGGCCGAAAACGTCCAGTCCCGTGTAAAGACACAAAAGAGGACGAATGGCAACCAATCTGAATGAATCTAAGATCGTAGAAGTGATCAATCAACTAAAAAATACCGATGTTCCGAATAAAAGCGATTTAATCGGCTTACTACAGTCCTTAGTGGCGAAAATGGGCATAGCTAAGTCAGAGAGTGACGTGTTGCTCAAAGCGGCGACCGATGACAGCAGTAAGCTCATTTCGCGAGCGATTACTTTTTTTATCGGAGCGGGTAAGGACGAACCGATGGCGGGGAGTATCGCGGCGAGACTCAAGCAGATCCTGATCTCAGAGAATATTAAGGCGCTTAAAGCGGGTAATGGGAAAAACAGAAACGAGACCATCAAGAGACTTCAGGCTCAATACGACGACGCAGAAGCGTCTATAGCAAGGTCAGAGCCAGCTACTATTACCAATCCCGAGTTCGAGGCGCTACGCGATTCAATCAGGGATGGAGATGGATCAGTTTACAGAAAGTTCACTCAGCGCCAATTCGTCAATGCATTGGAGAAACGTGCGGGTTCAAAGAGTGCTCCAGAGTACAATGAGTACGAAGTCGCAAAGAGTCTCATTGAGAGTTCCGGCGGCTCAGCGGAGTTCCGTGCGAAACAGCTCGAGATTCTGAAACAGCGCTATTCAGATGAGTTGGAAAAGGCACAGCACGAATCCCTGCCCGAACCAGTGAAAAAGAATCTCGAGACTATTGAGGGCGCAACAGAAGAATTGGTGCGACATTCAGCCACGCCTGAGGAATTTGGCGAGAAAATAGCCGCGCTACTAGGGCTCAAAAAAGTGCAAGAATAGGTGATTGTTTTGGGCAGACGCGTTGGGAGACCATCCAAGCTCACTAAGGAAACGACAGATAGACTTACACGTGCGCTTGCTTTAGGTGCGGGAATTGAAGAAGCGTGCATTTGGGCAAAGATTGGCAGGACAAGCTTCTACAGATGGTTGGAAATCGGGGAGCACCACGACGCTGAAGAACGTGACAGTCAGCATCGTGGGTTCTACCTTCAGATCAAACGCATTCTTGCCGAAGCTGAAATATATAGCCTTCAGGTAATTGCTCGAGCCGAGTCTGAAGGAAATTGGCGCGCCGCAGCTTGGCGGCTCGAACGTAGGTTCCCGACAAAATGGGGTTCGCGGAGATTCCAGATCGAGAGCGAAGTAAACACCAATGTGACGATAGACAACGCAAGCGAAAGAGAAGAGCGAATCAAGCGCATAAGTGAGATATTGGAGAACATACCGGACACTCCAGCGCTTCTGGAGAAGGAGCATCCAGAGCCAGAGCCTGAGCTTGAGGGTGAACCACCTGAGAAGAAAAAGCCCGTGGAGACCCTATTATAGGTGCAGAAACTCGCGTTTTGCGTCAAGTTTGTGCAAGAAAATGTGGGTAAAGGGGACAAACGGGGCTATAAAGAAAGCTATATTAAAACCACGTTATAGTCTTAAAAAAGCAAATAGGAGACGCATAGCAGTTTTCCCTTTTGAAAGATGGTTAAAAATGGCACATATATGACTTGTACTGTCTGTCGAAATAGGAGAGATTAGATCAGTGTAAATGGGTAAACGGTGTATCATCCAGCGCCGCGGATGGGCGGGCCGTTTTTCGTTTTGCGTGCATCGCCTGCGTGTGGGCGCACACAACTTTCTGGTGGGCCAAGATGCAAGACTAGACATCGTTGATAGATACTGAGCATTGGCAGCCCAATTCAGGACATACTCTGATCGGGATGTGGGAATAGATTTGGCGTAAGCTCCAGCACCGTGGACGACCCACGTTGTGCGAATTTTCAGCGTGCGTGAGCCGAAGCAGGGAGATTCAGGTGTGGGTGCCGGAGCGAAGTGCAGCGATCAGTCCGTGATTTGTTAGCTATGCGAGCTGGAATTGTTAAGAGAGAACCGAGCTCGTTTTAAACGCCAAACTCCTCCAAATGATTACGTTTGCCAGCCTCAAAGGACGTTTTACCTATCTCTTCTTACGCAGCGAAGCAATCAACCGCTGAGGCGCGGCTAAAGCGGAATTTGAGCTCGTATAATCAGCTTGCGATAGCAGAATATGTACGTGCGATCATCTGAAACTGACAGCGGCGCTTCGCGCACTGGGCTGAGATAAAGAATGATAACAGACGCAGAGGCCTACAACGTGCACGTGCCTGCGCATGAAATCGGCGGGGCAGGTAGCGGAGGGGAAAAAATCGAGGCAGCTCGTCCTTAGGCTTGTAGCGTTTTTGCAAGCAGAACTATGAAGACTCATTTGTGCTCCACTTTGGCGTACCGCCAAGATGGAAGCCAGAAAGCAATAGTCGCGTAACCAGTCAGGAACGCGCACGAAATGAGTAAGAGATTTCCAAGTGTAAGCTTCGGCACCGCAAAAGAGCGAAGAGCTTTCGCAGTGCGTTTTGCAGCCTGCGTGCGGGTGTGCTGATGGAACAACAAGCGAGATGGCGTACCGCCAAGATAAAGACGCGATGATGACTGGCGCGTTCGAGCTATCGGCGTGCGTGTAGCTGCTAATGGGGCGATTTAGGTGTGGGTGCTGGAGCAAAGGGCAGCTTCATCATCGTTGCCACGCTCCGCTGACGAGTGAGTGCGCCGTTTTAGTCACCTGAGCGCGATCGCCGGGCTTAATCAACCGCCACCTACACTCCTGCTGCGGCTTTTTCGATGAGCGCGGTTACCGCACTCGGCTGCGACACATAGATCGAGTGACTCCCCGCTACCTCGACGACCATCGAACCCGCACGCTCGGCCATGATACGCTGGGCCGGTGGCGGGATCATCCTGTCCTCGGTGGTAACCAAGTACCAGCTTGGCTTGGCCTTCCACGCCGGGTCGCTGATCGTGCCGCTGAGCGCCTCGACGCCCCACGGGACTTGCGAGTCGGCCATGAACGCGGCCTTTTCTGCGTCTACGTCAGCCGCGAATGAGGCGGGGAACTTCGCATTGTCGAGGAATAGAAAGCCATCCCGTGGGGGCAATATCGGCGGGACGGGCGCGTCAGGCGGTGGATTCGCGATGAGCGTATTCACCGACTCGCCTTTGTCCGGGGCGAAGGCGCAGATATAGACAAGTCCCGCGACCTTTGGGTCGTTGCCAGCTTCCGTGATCACTGCTCCGCCGTAGGAGTGGCCGACGAGAACCACTGAGCCACTCTGCGCTGCAAGAATGAGCTTGGTTGCGGCGACATCGCCGGCCAGCGATATCGTCGGATTCTGAACGACGCTGACAGTGTAGCCGTCCCTCTTCAGGATGTTGTAGACGTCCTCCCAGCCGGAGCCGTCCACGAAGCCACCGTGGACTAAAACAATAATCGGTTTGTTATTTCCTTTCTGTTCAGACATGATAGTCCTCTTTTCCTAAGCGTGTGCATCGTTTGAGCGTTATCGCGATATTCGTCCTCGCTCTCTGCACAATCATTATGAATGCGGTGAACCGTCAGGTTATAATTTGTGCATATTCAGAGCGCAGTTAGACGCTATTATTCGTGGAAAGTAGTCATTCTTGTCGCCTAGCTCCACGGCAGGCTGCCTTCAGTGTAACGACAAAGACCTGCATCAAGTAATGCTCCCTCAGACGGCTGAATGATCTTTATTCACTTGAAAGTCACACCCCCCAATACCGCATATAGACGTCATACACGTGTTCTCGCAGCGGGTGTTGTAGTGCGCCCAATCCATTCCCAAATTTCAGCCCTACGACTCGTGCGATCGATCGTCGGCGCCGCTCTTAATGTGGTGATTTAAAGATTTCAGAAGTGGCGCAGAAATAGGGAGCAGCCAGTCGAGCCAAGAATCTCTCTGCTAAGACTTCTGAATGTTGCCGAGGATTATGTTGGGACGGCGCCGCACGTCTTCAAAATGAGGTAGTCACACTCACCGCAAGGCGTGCGGCTCTTACCGCCGATTCCCAACCCTCGTAATACAAGCTACTACTTTAACTTGTTGGAATCATAGCGCGCGTCCATTACGATATGGCGCGTTTCTGGCGCAAAAAGTAAGATCTATTTCTTGAGTGATTTTTTTGTCCGGTCATGACCCGCCCCTTATGTTTAAGTCGAGCAGGTGCGCCAAAAACTAACGCCGCAGCGCTTTGAGTTGGCTTGCTCGGAGCGCAAGAGTCATATTAAGAGCTATTTGATAGTTAGCATCTAGCTAAGATTATAAAAGGCAAAGAAACGACCAGATAGGTAGACTAGCTCTTCAACCAAAAATTTACGGCATGCATTTCTACTTCTAAGAAACAGTAATACGATGAGGAAAAATTCAAACGACTGAGCATGGAATGGCGCATCTTGAAGATCTAATAGCCCAAGTGTCCGATCCAAGCCTGCGAAGCCGGCTTGAAGATGCTTTAGCAGAGCTGAAACAACGACGAAAATTCGGCATCGTCTTCGAAAAGCATTCAGAAAGAAGCGCGCTTGCTAGCGTGCCTATTCGACCCGGCCAGATAGTACAACGAAGCGACGACCTAAAAGCGCAGATCGATTACCGTGTATTATCAGTATCATCAGACGGTTTGACGGCAATCACGCCAGTTGACGACGATTCTGATGTTACAACTGTTTCGACGACCACTCTGCTGGTCATCAAAGATTTTGGCGAGCCCATTTATCCCACGCTAACACCGATCGGTTCGCGGAAGCTAGGAGACAATGACCGTCCTTATCACGCCATTATTAACGGCGAAAATTTCCACGCTCTTGAACTCTTCCTCTACCTCTTTGAAGGATGTGTTGACTGCATTTACATTGATCCACCCTACAACAGCGGTGCACGCGATTGGAAATACAACAATCGTTATGTTGATGAGAAAGATGCTTGGAGACACAGCAAGTGGCTAAGTTTTGTTGAAAGACGCCTCAAACTTGCTCGGCGTTTGCTCAAGCCTGATGGTGTCCTTATAGTCACGATCAATGAGTATGAGATCTTTCACTTGGGAATGCTATTGGAGCGTCTTTTTCCATACCCTAGATATTCGCTCTACGAAGAAACAATAGTATCAAATCCCAAAGGCACTGGGGCACGCAATTTTGCTCGCGCGGACGAAGTAGCAATCTTTGTTGTTCCACAAATAGGTCGGAGCATCATCCTAGAACAACCTATTAAATCTGCCTCTCAATCAACGTTCGAATCCGATAAAACAGAAGATCAAGAGGGGTCTGATGCTCTGAGTAACGAGAAAGCTGATGTAGTTCTTAAAGCTGGGGCTAGCAATTGTAGCGGCCCCGAATGGGAAGTTCGACATGCTCGTCGTCGAGGTGGGGGTGGATCTTCGTACCGACCGCAGCGTCCACATGAGTTTTATCCCATTTTCATCGACGAAGAAGCAAAAAAGGTTGTCCGAGCTGGCGACTGGATTCCGTTAGATGTTGATCCAGATTTTAGTTATGTCGATGGATTGCGTCCGATATGGCCCATTGATGAGAAGGGACAACATCGATGCTGGCGCTTCATTCCAGAAACCATGCGAACGCTCATCAACGCAGGCAACGTGATCGCCCGTTACAACAAAAATAAAGGTGCTTGGATACTGGGTATTTGCGAGCCAAAGAAAACAACAAAGGCGCCCAAAACGGTAATGTGGGGTGCAGCATATGATTCGGGTTCGTCTGGGAGCAGCTTGCTAAATGAATTTCTCGGAGAACCCAGCTTATTTCCTTTTCCCAAATCTGTATATGCTGTCCAAGACTGTCTAGCAATAGCAACTCATAACCGGCCTAGTGCGCTTATCTTGGATTTCTTTGCCGGTTCCGGTACAACATTTCACGCGACTTGTTTATTAAACGCAGCCGACGGTGGAAAACGGCGCTCCATCTTAGTTACAAATAATGAGGTTCAAGAGAAAGTCGCAAACAAGCTTAACAATGAAGGTTATTTTAGAGGAGACCCAAGTTTCGAGTCCCAAGGCATATTCGAGCGTGTGACTCGTCCGCGCTGTGAGGCTGTAATTACTGGTCGCAGACCAGATGGCAAGCCGGTTCCCGGAAACCACACTCACGCCAGCAAGCGGCCATATGCTCAAGGTTTCGCTGAAAATATCGAATTTTATCGGCTTGATTATCTAGACCCTAATGATGTAGACTTGGGCCGCCAGTTCGATGCAATCCTACCTGTGCTTTGGATGGCTGCCGGCTCTATCGGCACACGCGAAGATGGAGCAGAAGAGAATGGTAGCGGTTTTTCTATGCCTCCAGATTCCACGTACGCTGTGCTCTTTCGCGAATCACGTTTTCGCTATTTTCAGAAAGCATTGGCAGAACGCCCCGATATCACACACGTTTGGTTAGTAACTGATTCAGAAGAAGCTTACAGCGAGATGCGTTCAGCGCTTCCGCACGATCTATACGTTTCAATGCTTTATCGCGACTACCTTCGAAATTTTCGCATAAATATTGAAAAGAGCTCATGAATGTTCAGTTGAAACCGTTCCAGCTTAGCGGCGTAGATCGTTTAGTTAAGCAACTAAGATTAGCCGCCAAAGAGGCAAAAAGCGGTTCGTTTCAAGTGATTTCTCTCGCTTCCCCTACGGGCTCTGGCAAAACTCTAATGGCGACGGCAGCGATAGAAATCTTGATCCAAGGCGATTACGACAATGCGCCCGACACGCAAGCCAGCTTCCTCTGGATTAGCGATCAGCCAGAACTAAACGAACAAACGCGGCGCAAAATGCTGTCTATGTCCACGGTGCTGAACGAGTCGAGGTTAGTTGTAATTGACGCTACGTTTGACGCAGACGTTTTCAAAGAAAACGCGGTATATTTTCTAAATATCCAGAAGCTAGGCAAAGACAAGCAACTTATTACTCCCGGTGATGCCCGCAGTTTCACGATATGGGAAACGATCAATAATACGATTGAGGCGCGACCGGGCTGCTTTTTCGTTTTTGTCGACGAAGCGCACAGAGGCATGACCGAAAGCCCCGGGGCACGTAAAGAAGCAACGACTATCATCCAAAAACTAATCAAAGGCTCGCCCGGGGAGATTCAGGCCGCGCCTCTTGTCGTAGGCATATCAGCTACACCTGAGCGTTTTAACAAACTTCTTGAGGGCACAGAACGCGCGCAGCGACGCGTTGTGATCAGTCCAGACGACGTCCGCGATTCCGGCTTGCTTAAAGATGTCATCACTCTTTATCACCCGCGTCTAGACCAACCGTCTGATTTCACGATGCTTCGTGCTGCGGTGCAGGCATGGAAAGAATATTGTTATGAGTGGGAATTGTACTGCAAGACTCAAAATGAGTCTCTAGTGCAGCCCATTATGACCGTGCAAGTGCAAGATAGGAGCGACGGCAAAATCTCTAAGACTGACCTCAACGAGGCGATTCGGATCATTAACGACGAAGTCACTCCGATGCGGTCCCCAAGTCTCGCCCACTCTTTTCAAGAGGGCAGTACCATCAACTTAGAAGATGTCGAACTTCGATATCTAAGCCCTCCAGACATTGAAGCAGATTCAGACGTAAAAATCGTCTTCTTCAAAACGAGTCTCAATACCGGCTGGGATTGCCCTCGTGCAGAAGTGATGATGTCGTTTCGCACTGCGGTAGATGCTGTAGCCATCGCGCAGCTGGTCGGACGAATGGTCCGTACTCCACTTGCTCGTCGCGTTGATGATAACGAACATCTCAACAGCGTTGCGCTCTATTTGCCCCATTATAACGAACAAGAACTCAATAAGATCGTTAACCGACTTACAGAGCCTGATCCCGACACGATGCCTCCTGTGCAGGTTAAGATGGGCGATGATGTGACGACACTGCTCAGAACTCCCGGTAGCGAGCAGTTATTCGCTGAACTGGAAAATATACCATCGTACACTGTCCCGAGAGCCCGCAAGAGCAGCCAAGTGCGGCGATTGATGAAGCTAAGCCGTTTGCTGGCACGCGATGCACTAGAAGTTGAAGGGCCTGAAGATGCCACTGACTTGCTCCTGCGTGCGCTGCGCGATGCCTATTATGAAGTGAAAGAGACTGAACGATTCAAGACGCTTGTTGAACGAAGGGGCAAAATCGAAGTAATGGCTGTCAATTGGCGATTCAGTGAAGATTTGGATGAAGAGTCTGAAGTGACTCATCTTGATATGGCCAAAGAAGACGTCGACGACGTATTTGAATATGCGGGGAGAAAACTAGGAGAAGGACTGCACAAAGTGTGGTGGAGGGCAAGAGTAGATGAAGATGAAAGTGCGAAAGTGCGCGCAAAGTTGGAACTTATTGCACTATGTCTGGATTCCAATGTCCTCGAAAAGATTGAGCGCACCGCCCAAACGGCAGTGAATAGATGGCTGAATGAACACAAAGTCTCTATTAACAAACTACCTGAAGCAGGTCAACAACAATATAATGAAATTCGCCGATTGGCAACTGATCCTGAAGAAGTCAGCTTAACCTACCCTACTTCCATTGAAGGCAGCACACGCGATGAATCTTGGGCCAAACATCTTTACGTTGACAGCCGCAGCATATATCGCGACAAGTTTAACACGTGGGAGACAAAGGTTCTCGAGACGGAACTTGCGAGAGATGATGTGATCGGATGGCTTCGAAATCCAGACCGCAAAGATTGGTCACTTTGCATTCCATACGAGAGCGGCGATGGCAGTTACCATCCATGCTACCCAGATTTTCTCGTCTTGCGATCGGTAAACAACCACGTTGTTATAGATATCCTCGATCCGCATCTAACGAAGATGGCTGATGCTTCATATAAAGCAAAGGGTCTCGCTCAATACGCTGCAAAACACGCACACAAGTTTGGACGAATTGATTTGATAGTCATCGAGGGGGGCTACATCAAGTCTCTCAATCTTTGCGACGAAACGACTCGGCAAAAGGTGCTAGCGATCACAACAACTGAGCAGCTGATTCAATTATTCAGCGACTTGTCAGTTGAAGATCAATAACTGGGCTACAACTGATTTCTTTCCCACTGCTCCTCACGGCGTACGCGCTAGGTCCGCGCTAGTCGGAATTTATCGCAACCAAAGGCAAGCTTCGTCCTCCGAAAACACGTCACTTCGGAGTGCTATATAGACTATGAGGGATGTGTTGACGTAGATCTCTCGCCTCTATTGACTATGAAGGTGAGAGAGAAGGATGCAAGCGAAAGAGAAACTGGAGAAACCCCTCAAGTGGTTTATCCTGCCGAACGAATCGTACAAGTGGGATTTCATCCTCGAGAAGTACATCGTTGAGGACGTTGAGCACGCGGCCGCTGCTGAAGGTGTGGGGGCTCAACAGCTCCTAGATGATCACTTTGACAAGGACTACATCGTCACGCACAAGAGACGAAAACAACGAGATCGCTACTACTACTGAGCGGCAGAGTAACACGCTTTTTTGAGTTACGCACTCATTTTTTTACGTAGGTGTAGCCCTTAGCCCTACGGTCTTCGTAGATTTCGAGCACAGAAATCGCAAGCTTCTGCGCGTCGTGAGTGCACATCACCTGCTGTAACACCTCAATGATCTGGCGAAGCGGTGGCTCTGCAGCCTCTTCCGTGTCTAGGCGCCTACGTGACGCAGTCAGAATCGACGTGACAAATACAGCGAGGGTCTGCGCAAGCTGTTCTTTTAGCTCAACGGCAAACGTCCGCAAATACGACCCATCAAGCTTCCGGGCTCTGCTCAGACAGTAGCTGCACGCTGCTCCGTATATTACTACATACCTTAGTTTGGCCTCAAGCCGGGCCCGATCGACGCTATCTATTAGCTCTTCCAGCGGCATTGTGTGAATATAGGCAGAAAAGAGGTTGTAGAGGGCCTGCTCAGTTCCGCCTATACTCCTTCTTGACTGGCGTGCTTGCACATGTGTAGAGCGGTGCCAGATGCAATAATCTCGCTGCAAGACCGTGTTGAAAGTGAAGACCTTACTTTTTACGCTAATGCAAATATATCGAGCTTCCTCTTTCCGACAATCAGCTCAGAAAGGATTCTCGCTAAGTGTCAACGTCATCAGCTGGTAACGCGAGATTCTCGCAAACGCCAATCGATCGGCGCTAGACGCCTAACGGAGTCGCCACTTAATGGTGTACTGTACTCAACAGTTGAATGATTTGGAGCGCAATAGTCGACACAGTAGCTGTGGGTTGAAGAATTCCTTTGATAGAACCGGCTGATTCCTTTATAATCGTCCATTTGGGCTTGGATGATTTCATCTGAGCTTCGATCGTTTCCACATCAGCCTGCAAATCGGACTTTTGCTCGGATGGCAGATTAAGTTCGCCCATATGCTCCTTCAGCAAAGAAATAGCTTCATCAATCGTGCTTCGATCTTCAGCGGCAACAACACTCACTTGCATCGCCCCGGAACTTGCTTGCGAAATTTGCGAGTCGATCATCGTGTCAATGCTGATCACGTTGATGGGGAAATGCTCTGTAGGATTCTCTGGATGTTCTATGGCCTCCTCAACTTCTATTATGCCATCGTGAGTAATTACTACGCCAGCTTCGATGCCGGCGGCGCCAAAAGTCTCCTCATTTCATTGAGTCGCTCAGCTCTCAGATATCGCGCAATCTTCTCGGCTTCATCAGGTTCCAAGCTGAGCTTCTCACTGATATCGCGCACCGTGTATTTCTCATTTGATGTGTCTCCATTCGTTTCACCGTACAACGTTATCAGAAACTCAAATCGCTCCTTTTTCATTTGCTTTACGTCAATCATGGGCGCCTCCTGCGGCGTAGATCGTACTTACGCGGCAGTAAATGGTATATCTGTTGCATCGAAAAATCATTAAACTTCATCACTCTTTGCGCTTTAGGCTTCGGGGCAGCCCACGATTTGAACGCACGCCATCTTAGGCTGCTAAGTGCCGCAGTATCCCACTGACGCAAACCACAACGACTAAACTCTCAGTGGGAACCTTCCCCACTATGATAGTTGCTGAATCTTACCCATTAAATTACAGTGCTCCGCGATCGCGCACAAACGGACTGCTAGAAGTTTATAGGAGCAAGATCTCGATGCACCGTTCAAGCGCAGAATACAATTACCCAACAATCCGACTGCCGCACTATCTTGCTGAGTCGCTTGCAGGACTGATGACGCGTATCTACCAGACTATACACGACGGGGCGCTTGCGTTTCTTGTGGTCGTCTTACCGCGCTTCAGTGAAAACGCCTCTACGACGCGCTGTGACCCGCGTATTCACACGGCGGAGGTCGCCGGTTCGAATCCGGCCGAGCCCACGAACTTGAAGTGAACGAAGACCAGAGTCATAACGTGAAAGACTGGAAATGGAAGTGACGCTTTGAGCTAGAGCCTGTTAACTCCGAAAAAAAGCAGGTCGTTGACGCGAGAAAGAGCACTGGGAGAAAAAAAATGGAAGAAAAAAGTTCAGGGCAACGCGTGACTTCGGAGCGGTGGTAGCTCACCACCGCGAGTACTTCCGATCCGGCAACACGCGTCCCGTCAAGTGGCGGGAAGCGCAGCTGACCTCGCTCCAAGCAATGGTCACTGAGCGAGCTGACGATTTCCACGACGCGTTGTGGGACGATCTGCGCCGCAGTCGGACCTACACGGACGTCGCAGAGCTGAAGCACGTCGCTTACGAGGCTGCACACGCACGAAAACGCCTTCGATCTTGGATACGCCCACAACGAGTGCGTACGCCCACTCTCATGCAGCCGGGGCGCATGGAGGTGCGGT
>Ga0326727_10016782_pt1 | contig 15360 bp, 15 predicted proteins | sample MB2enrmetagenome_FD_207643 | JGI IMG/M metagenome (GOLD analysis project Ga0326727, IMG submission 207643) | Lab enriched peat soil microbial communities from McLean, Ithaca, NY, United States - MB29MY | ecosystem: Environmental > Terrestrial > Soil > Wetlands > Peat | place: USA: New York... | reverse complement strand
GGCCCTTCTCCAGGCGGAGCCGGACTTCTCCATAGTAGGCGAAGCGGCCGACGGGAGGGAGGCCCTTGCGCTCATAGAACGACTCAAACCGAAGATTCTTATCGTTGACGTTATGATGCCGGGTTTAAACGGACTTGAGGTGACCCGTCAGGTGCATCAACTGTCGGTGAAGACGCGGGTAGTTGTGCTCTCGATGTACGCCAACGAAGCATACGTGACGGAAGCTCTTCGGAACGGTGCGGCGGCATATGTGTTGAAGGAATCGAGGTCCTTGGACCTCCTGCGCGCCGTCAGGGAAGTAGCCGCGGGCCGCCACTACCTGAGCCCTCCCCTCTCGCAGCGCGCCGTGGAGCACTACGTCCAGCGGGCAAAGGAGACCTCCCTCGACCTCTACGACACCCTCACCACCCGCGAGAGGGAGGTCCTCCAGCTGGTGGCCGAGGGTTACACCAATTCCGAGGTCGCAGCCAAGCTTTTCATCAGCCCCCGTACCGCCGAAACTCACCGGGTACACCTCATGAATAAGCTGAGGCTGCGCAGCCAGACCGACCTCATCCGTTACGCCCTCAAGCGGGGCATCCTCCCGATGGAAAATTGATCGCAAGGTGACTGTGTGAGGCGGTGAAGCAAAACTGCATCTTCACCGCTCCATCGTTTGCGGCGATACACGTTCTCGCATCTTATGCCGTATTTTTTTCTTGACATCCTCGAAACCTTTCAATATAGTCGTACTAAGTCGCGTATAGTCTCCCGGACGCACTGCCCCGCGTTGCACAGGCGAGCGACCCCCTTCAAGAGAGCCACTCTCAAGGTGGCATAACACGTACAATTGCAATCAAACTAAGGAGGTACTACCATGAGCACGGAGTATAAAGTTCTCATCGGCGGTGAGTGGTGCGAGGCGGCTTCGGGCGCACGGGCGAGCGTGATCAACCCCGCGACGGGGCAGGTGATCGCCTCCGTACCCAAGTGCGACATTGCCGACGTTGACCGGGCCGTGAGCGCGGCAGTCAAAGCGGCCCCTGGCTGGGCGGCAAAGACTGTGGGCGAGCGCTCCAAGATCCTGCTGAAGCTGGCTCAGGTTATCATGGCGCATCACGAGGAGCTGGCGAAGCTGGAAACAATGGAGCACGGCTCACCCATACGCAAGACAATGAATTTCGACGTGCCGCTCTGCGCCGAGCAGTTCGAATATTTTGCGGGGGTGGCGCGGGCCATGACCGGAGAGACCCTGCCGGTCGGTCCCTGGTGCTCATCGGTCACCGTAAGAGAGCCCCTCGGCGTCATAGGCCTCATTACTCCATGGAACTTCCCTGCGCTCATGGTGGTCTGGAAGCTCGGGGCCGCCATGGTAACAGGCAACACGTGCGTGGTGAAGCCGCCGTCGGTGGCACCGCTCACCACCCTCGAGCTGGGTAAACTCGCCATGGAGGCCGGCGCACCTCCCGGGGTCGTCAACGTGATCACGGGTCCCGGTGAGAGCGTGGGGGAGGCCCTGGTGCAGCATCGCGATGTCGCCAAGATCGGTTTTACCGGCGATACGGTTACCGGCAAACGTATCATGAACCTTGCCAGTAACTCGGTCAAACCGGTAGGCCTGGAACTGGGCGGCAAGAACGCCTTTGTGGTGATGCCCGACGCTGACGTCGACGCTGCCGTGGAGGGGGCGATCTGGAGCGCTTTCTTCAACTCGGGTCAGGTATGCGCCGCGGCGAGCCGCTTTTACGTCCACGAGTCCCTCTACCAGCAATTCGCCGATAAAATGGTGGCCATGGCAAAAACGCTGCGTTACGGGGATCCGATGAAAATGGAGACGGTGATCGGCCCTGTGGCGTATGCAGCCCATCGCGATAAGATCGAGTGGTATATCGACGGCGCAAAGAAGGCGGGGGCGAAGCTCCTGCTCGGCGGTGAGCGTCCCAACACCGAAGAAACGAAGAACGGATTCTTCGTTGCTCCGACCATTTTCGGGAATTGTAACAACAGCATGGAGTTCATGCAGGAAGAGATATTCGGTCCGGTGGCGGGTATTGTCCCCTTCAAGACCCAGGAAGAGGCGGTCGCCCTGACTAACGACTCGCGATACGGACTTTCCGCCTCGGTCTGGACCAAGGATTTACGCAATGGAATGGTGATGGCCAGCCAGATCAAAGCGGGCACGGTGTGGCTGAATGAGCATCTCATCGTCTTTTGCGAAACTCCATGGGGGGGCTGCAAGCAGTCGGGCTGGGGCAAGGACCTCTCCACCATGGTGCTCGAGGAATATACCATGACCAAGCACATTTACATCGATCTCACGGGCCAGCCGGTGAAACCCTGGTACGGTTTGCTCAAATAGAGGATCGCGCGTGAATCAGCGCCGGCCCGTGACCACGGACCCAACCGTTCTCACGGGCCGGCCTGTCCACTCCGGCACCGGTACAGGCATCGCACGTGCCGGTGACTCCCGGGGACACCCTTGCGCTTCAACAAGATAGCTGCGATAGTCATTCCGGAGCCTGCTCCTTCGCTCTCGCGTGACCCCTCAACATCCCCCACAAGTTTTCCATCCCCGGCCCCTTTTCTCTTGTTCGAAAATACGGGCAATCTCACGGTCAAATTACGTACGTCTACGGATAGACGCCGTCAGCTGTCTCGTGTGATAAAGAATATGAAGAGGGTTGTCTTTGAGAGCGCGGGGCAGCGCACATACCTTCAAAATGCACGGTAAAGGGAGGTGTACGTACGGGTAGTTTATTACGGGGAGTTGGATCGTCTCTGGGGGTTTAAGGGGGAATCGGTTTGATCATGGTTGCGGTCAAGCTTTATGACACGCTGCCGGGTTATGTCGTCGGGTACGACTCCCAGTCGGGGATCACGGCGCAAGTCGAGGAAGGGACCACTTATGAGGACCTTTTCGGGACCCTCCGCCTGTCCCCAGAGGAGGCGAGGTTAATCATCGTCCAGAGAGTCTCAAGGAAAGCACGCGACACGATCGGTGATTACGAGGACAGAAGCTTCTTCGTCCCCATAGCGGGGGGATGAGGAGGGGGCGTGACAGCCTCCGGCTGCCATAGGCCGGAGGGCGGCGTTTTTAAAAAAACATTTACGGAAGTGAAAGAGACCGAATGGTTGATGCTGCTTACGGCAGGCATAGGCGATTATGCCAATTTACACTGATATGATCGCCTATACCCTGTACCGGATGTAATAGCAAAAGGATTAAAGATGGCTGCGGGAATTCGTGGCGGAGCGGATTGACCATCCGCCGCGCGGAATCGCGGGACAGTCAGGCTTTTTAGGTGAGAAGGTTCATGACTGACATGCTTCTTGGGGTGTCGCATATAAGCAAGTCTTTCGGAGGGCTCCAGGTTCTCATCGACGTAAGCTTCGAATTGGGCCGAGGGGAGATCTTGGGGCTCATTGGGCCTAACGGGGCGGGGAAAAGCACCCTTTTTAACGTCGTAACCGGTGTCTACCGTCCGAACGCCGGACTAGTCCGGTTTAAGGGAGAGAGCCTCGTTGGCCTTAAGCCGCACGCCGTGTGCAGAAGAGGGATTGCAAGGACCTTCCAGCTTGTAAGAATATGTCCCTCCATGACCGTACTGCAAAACGTTCTCGTGGGTGCCGTATATGGAAGGACCGGCGAAAAAAGAAAGGCATTGGATGAAGCCGTCGAGAGTCTTGAGATGCTCAATCTGATGGAAGTGAGAGATACGGTTTCCGCTCATCTCACGTATTCGGACCGCCGGCTTGTCGAAATCGCGCGCGCCATTGCAACCCGTCCGGCTCTTGCTCTCCTCGATGAGCCACTGGCTGGTCTCAATCCGACGGAGACCGAAAAGATCATGGAGGTACTCCGCACGATCAGGAGCAGCCGCGGCTTGTCCATGATATGGATCGAACACAAGATGGATGCGGTCTTCAATCTGTGCGATCGCATCGTCGTTCTTGATTACGGGCAGAAGATCGCTGAAGGTCATCCCAAAGAAATAGCCAACGACAGGAGAGTGATGGAGGCCTACCTTGGCGAACCCCTTGCTTAGCGTCACCGATATCAATGTTCGCTACGGCGATGCCCAGGCCTTGTGGGACGTGAGCTTCGAGGTGAGGGAGGGCGAGGTCTTCTCGATAATCGGATCAAACGGCGCAGGGAAATCGACTATTCTCAGGACACTCTCCGGTTTCCTCTGTCCCAATTCCGGAAAAATAGAGTTCTTCGGATCCCGCGTTGATGGGACGAGCCCCATGGCCATGGTCAACCTCGGCATTTCTCTTGTCCCTGAGGGAAGGGGTCTTTTTTCTAATTTGACCGTTCTGGAAAATTTGGAACTGGGTGCCTTTCCGAAGCGTTCGCGGCCGCTCAAACAGCAGAGCCTGGCGTCAGCGTTGAGCCTTTTCCCCATACTCGCAAGACGGCAAAGCCAGCTGGCGGGGAAAATGAGCGGCGGTGAACAGCAGATGCTCGCCATCGGGCGGGCACTGATGTCGAGACCAAGCCTCCTCATGCTCGATGAACCTTCTCTCGGCTTGGCTCCCATGGTGGTCAAAGCCGTGTTTGAGACAATTATGATATTGAAGGCCCAGGGGATGACCATTCTGCTCGTTGAGCAGAATATCCATCAGGCCTTAAGGGTCGCCGACCGTGCCTGCGTGATCAAAACCGGGAGGATCACCATGGTGGGAACGGGAAAGGAACTCTTGGCCGATCCGGAAATCCACCGGGCGTATATGGGAACTCTGAGGTAAGAATCAGACATGTTTACGAGCATCCTTCTTCAGGTTCTGATCAATGGCATTCTTTCAGGGACAATGTACGGCATTGCGGCCATCGGACTGAGCCTGATCTTCGGAACCATGCGGATAGTCTTCATAGCCCAGGGGACCATAATCATCCTGGCTGCCTATGGCAGCTACTGGCTTTTCAGCCTGATTGGTATCGATCCATACGTGTCGATCATCTTCATCGTGCCGGCGTCATTCATCCTCGGGATCGGCTTCTATCAAGGCCTTTTCAGAAAAGTGGCTCGGGCGGGGCAATTTCCCACCTTGCTGATCGCCTTCGGCCTCATGGCCCTCCTGGAAAACCTTATGTTTGTTATGTTTACAGGCAACGCGAGGGCCGTTCAGACAAGCTACGCCTCCTACGCACTGACCGTTCTTGGGATGAAGATCTCCTTCGTACGGCTCATGGCATTCGTGATGGCCCTTGCGGGGACAGCGGGAGTGACTCTCTTCTTGAAAAAGACCATGCTGGGGAAGGCGGTGAGGGCGGCTTCAGAGAATCTTGGGTATGCCATGATGGTCGGTATCACCCCCCACACGGTAAACACGATTACCTTCGCTTTCGGTATGGGTCTGGCCGGCTTGGCCGGAGTCGCGACGGCTACAACCTATGGCTTTGACCCCTTCTCCGGGTTTGTCTTTAGTCTCAAGGCCATGATCGCTCTCGCGATCGGCGGCATGGGAAGCGTGGCGGGAGGGCTTTTCGGGGGAATACTATTGGGCGTTGTCGAAAGCTACGCAGCCTTCTTTCTCACCGGTGGATGGGCCGACGTGGTCTCCTACGCGGTCTTTCTCCTCGTGCTGATGTTTAGACCGGAGGGCCTCTTTTCTCGCGATATGAGTGCCAAGCTATGACCGGAAGAAGACTCTTTCCCTCGATGATCGTCGTTGCAGCCTGCTGTGCCGTTCCCTTCGTCTTCGATCCGGAGAAATCCTACCTTGTCTATTTTCTTTTTACGGCCTCGATCTATGTGACGCTGGCGCAGTCCTGGAACCTCGTGGCCGGCTATACCGGCCAGGTATCCCTCGGCCAGCATGCTTTCTTTGGTCTCGGTGGCTACGTGGTCGCCATCGCCTGGTCCCGAGGGTTGATCGGCTATCTCAGTCCTATGGGCATAGTTATGGCTGGTGTGGCAGCTTCTATTCTCGCTATCCTTATCGGTATTCCCTTACTCTCCAAGTTGAGGGGAGACTATTTCGCTTTGGGGACGCTCGGTCTAGGTGAGATCCTGAGGCTCGTCACCATTCAGGGAGGATCCTTTACCGGAGGGCCCATGGGCATTCTTCTTCCCGCTTCTTCCTTCGGTACTATCAGACCCCACTACTTCATCGCCCTCTTTCTGGCAGTGCTCGCCATGGCGGTCTCGCTCTACATGGCAAAATCTTACGTGGGACTCGCTCTGGTCTCCATCAGAGACGACGAAGCTGCGGCCGAGGCAAACGGCATCAACGTCTTGAAGTTCAAGGTCCTCGCCTTTGCCGTTGCCGCCTTTTTCGCGGGGATGAGCGGGGCCGTTCTGGCCAACTACGTCTTTACGGTCGATCCCCAGGGTTTCTACGGCTTGAACTGGACACTCTATCCCGTTCTCATCTGCGTCCTGGGGGGTGCGGGTACGATAACGGGTCCGATCATAGGCGGTCTGCTTCTCACCGCCGTTTTTGAGATTGCGAGATACTTCCTGCCGGAGATCCATCCAATCTTCTCGGGGCTTTTTATAATCCTCGCCATCATTTTCTTGCCCCATGGATTGGTGGGGCTCCGGGTAAGGGGTGTTGCGAAGGGCAAAGGGGGCGCTGGGTGAGCATCCTTCGACGGGGAGCGACCTCCCTGTGGACGGGGAGCTTTCAAAGGCGGGTGAAAAGGAGGCGAAGCGTTTGTTCTGTTCTTAAAACAAAAAAGGAGGGTTCAAAATGGTGAAGTTGCGAGGGACTTGGGTTGTGGGATTGTTTATTCTCGTTGCGCTGGCATTCTTTTTCTCGCCCGCCGGTCTTAAGGCCGCGGACAAGAAGGAGATCGTCATCGGCACTCCGCTGCCGGTGACGGGCGTGGCGTCTCAGGAGGGCAATGAGGAAAGGTGGGCCTACGAAGAGGCGGTAAAGGATGTCAATGCGAAGGGGGGCATTTTTGTGAAACAGTATAACAAAAAGCTCCCCGTAAAGCTCATTGTCGCCGATATTGAGAGTGACCCGGGCAAGGGCGCCGGAGCCGTAGAGAGACTGGTGAAAATCGATAAGGTCGACCTGCTGCTCTCATCATTCGCCGCGAACTTTGTGATGCCCACCGCTATTGCCGCCGAGAAATTCAAAATCTATTATCATGGCAACACCTGCTTCCCCGTGGTATGGCGTGGAGCGAAGCTCAATTGGTCCACTATGTTTTTCTTCGAATTGGATAAGGGGGCGGAGGTACCATACAAGGTCCTCGACACGATACCGGCCGCTCAAAGACCGACAAAGTTTGCCCTTTTGATGGAAGACACCGCTGACGGAAGGGCATTCGGTGGTGGCCTGGCAGAAGCTGCGAAGAAGTATAAATGGGAGATTGTCTTGAACGAGCCCCTCGGGGTGGCGGCCAAGGATTACTCGTCCCAGATCCTCAAGCTGAAATCGAAGGGGATTGATGGGGCCATCCTTTTCGCCGCGGGCGGAGACTGCGTTACCTTCGTGCGCCAAATGAAGGAGGCAGGCCTGAACTTGAAGTACCTCCATGGATATAAAGGGACATGGAACACCGACTTCTGGAATGACCTCGGCAAAGATGCGAACTATATCCTCGCCGATGGTTTTTGGTCAGAAAACTGGGGGTTTCCCGGGGGAAAAGAACTCGGAGAGAGATACTTCAAGAAATTCCACAAGCGGTCGGTCAGCATAGGGCTCTACTACGCGAGTTGCCAGATACTCTGGGAGGCCATCGAGAAGGCCGGCTCAGTAGACAGTGCCAAGGTAAAACAGGCCGTCATGACGAACACTTTCAAGGGCACGACGATGGGCGACGTGAAATATAACCCCGACGGTACCGCCATATTTCCCCTTCCGGCGTTTCAGTGGTGGGAAGGAGAGCTGAAGACGGTCTACCCCTTTGAGAGGAGCGGGGGATGGAAGGTCAAAGTGGCCCCCCCGTGGGACAAGCGATAGGGATGAAGACATGGCAATAACGAGCTGACCGGGAGTGATGCCGAAAGAGATCTGATTGATGACATGGTCTCTTTCGCCGGAACTCCGATGCAGCAGATCCGAATTTGAAGCAGACGTTCTTGTTTTGGCTGCACCGAGGTGAGAATGGCGTATGAAGAGGGCACGGTGATTATCACGGTGAAAGCGAACCAATAGTCAAAGGGGGAACGATTATGAAAATTAAGGCCGCAGTCTTGAGAGAACCGAAGAAACCGTACACCATTGAGGAACTGGAGCTCGCACCGCCAAAGCAAGGTGAGGCCCTTGTTCGGTACGCCTACACAGGATACTGCCATTCTGATCTCCACCTGCAGTTGGGCGAGATTCCCATTGCCCTGCCCCTGGTGGCGGGCCATGAGTGCTCGGGTATCGTCGAGGAGGTGGGTCCCGGTGTCACGCGGGTCAAGAAGGGTGATCACGTGGTCGGCACCTGGATGGTGCCGTGCGGAGAGTGCCCGGCCTGCCGGAGAGGGATGGGCAATATCTGCAGCGGCTCATTCAAGTATTTTCTCGCGGGGATGATGCTCGATGGGACGTCCCGGCTCAAAGACAAGAACGGGAAAGAGGTTCTTCACGGGAATTTTGTCTCCGGCTTTTCAGACTACAGTGTTGTCCCCGAGGGGGGCCTGATCCCCCTCCCGAAGGATTTCCCCCTTGAATGGGCCTGTCTCATGGGTTGCTGTGTGCCGACGGGCTGGGGTACGGTCACCAATACGGCCAACGTGCAACCGGGGGATTCCGTTGCAGTGTATGGTCTCGGAGGCGTGGGGCTCAATGTCCTTCGGGCATGCGTGCTGAGGCACGCTAACCCGGTAATCGCCGTGGATCTTGAAGCGAGCAAGGAATCTCTCGCCAAGGAGTTTGGTGCAACCCACTTCATCTGCAATTCCAAAGAAGACCCTGTCCCGAAGATTCAGGAGATCACCGGCGGAGGCGTCCAGTATGCCTTTGAAGCCATAGGTGACCCGGGAGCCATTATCCAGGCATGGTGGTCCACCGGTATCGGAGGGAGGGTGATTGTGCCCGGCATCACTCCGTTCGAGCAGACAACGAATCTCCCCCTCGGCCTTCTCCCGCTTCACCAGAAGGCCATAATGGGTAATCTCTATGGTTCCATTTCTACCCATATAGACATCCCGAGGTACGCAGACATGGTGACGAAGAACGACCTGAAGCTCGACAAGCTGGTGACGAAGAAATTTAAGCTCGAGGAGATAAATGATGTGGCCGACGCCATGGTAAAGAGGCAGATCCGCGGCCGTTGGGTTTGCGCCTGGGATTGAGGTGATGACTGAGCCAAAATGAGCACGGGGGACCGACCGGGTCCCCGTGCTCGGCGTAACGAGCCTGAACGGTAACAAAAAGGAGAAGGATGAATGGAGAAACAGGCGAGGAAAGAGATTGAGGATGAGGCATTACCGGCCGCGGAAACTACCGAGGAAAAGCCCGAAGTAATCGAGGAGATCGAGATAGAGGACCTTACGGTCGACGGCATCTGTGGCGTTTATTGACCGGCCCTGGGACCGGAACGGACAATGGACAATCTGAGCTACCATCTGCACCCGCTGGTACGGGGGAGAAACGAGAGTTTCGGACTCCTCTTCTACAACACTCGGGACACGTTGCTCACCTTCGTCAGGTGCGGGGACTTGCTCCGCATCGGCCCGGCTGCCGGGGGCATTTCCAGGCTGGAAGTGCATTGCGGAAGCGAGGCTGAAAGAGGCAAGGTACGGCGCGTGCTCCGGGGACTCGCACAAAAAGGATTGATCGTTGAGACAGGAGTTTCTGCATAGGGCCAAGCTCAAAGCGCCGGTAAACGTCACCTGGGAGGTGACCGCACGGTGCAACCTCCACTGCCGTCACTGCCTGTCGGCGGATATCGGCGGGTTTTCCGAAGCAGAACTCGGCTTCGATGAATCCAAGGCGCTCCTCGACGCGCTGAAACGAATGGAGGTCTTCCAGGTCAACTTCGGCGGAGGTGAGCCTTTCATGAGGGAGGACTTCCTCGACCTCCTCCGATACGCCCATGAACAAGGCGTTACCACATGCATAAGCACCAACGGCACGTTGCTCACCGATGCCATCGTCGAGAAACTGAGGAACATGGATCTCCTCTATCTTCAGGTAAGTCTCGACGGAGCGACCGCCAACACAAACGATGCGATAAGGGGGCCCGGCACGCACGGCAGGATCCTCGAGGCCGTCAAGCTCCTTCATCGGCACTGCATACCCCACGTGAGCATCAATACGGTGGTGACGGGGGCTAATTTCCGGGAGATAGGCGACCTCTATGACCTGGGTAAGCGCCTGGGGACAAAGACCCGATTATCCCGCTTCCGGCCGTCCGGCAACGGCAAAAAGGCCTGGGACGAACTCCGTCTCGACAGTCTCCAGCTTGCGGAGCTCTCGCATTTCCTGAGTGACCACCCGGATATCGTGACGGGTGATTCCTTCTTTTCCATAACGGCATTCGATAGGCGGGAGCTCGGCCTCAATATGTGCGGTGCCGCGAGGATGACCTGCAGCGTGCTCCCCGACGGGAGTGTCTACCCGTGTGCTTTCCTCCACGACGGGCGGTTCCTGGCCGGAAACGTGCGGACCGAGTCACTCCAGTCGATCTGGGATAATGCCCCCGTTTTCGAGCTGCTGAGAAACACCAGGGTCGACGCGTGCGGCTCGTGCTGGCGGTTCTCCATCTGCCACGGGGGCTGTCCTGCAGTGGCCTATTTTCTGACCGACGCGCTCAACCGGCCCGACCCCGAGTGCGTTGCGAGCTTCCGAACGGTGCTGCAGCCGGCACCCACCGCCGGTCAGGCCTATCAATCACCCTGAGGAACGACCTATGGCATCACGATTCAAATACCTGTTTTCTCCATTGACCATCGGCAGGGTAACCGTCCCGAACCGCATCTCCTTTTCCGCCCATCTCACCAACTTCGCCGAGGACTGTCTTCCATCGGAGCGGCACGTCCAGTACCTGGCCGCCAGGGCGCGGGGCGGAACCGGGCTCATTATCACCGAAGAACAGTCCGTGCACCCTACCGACCGGGCTTACGAAAAGCTGATCGAGGCCTTTAAGCCCGAGGTGATTCCGGGGTACAAAAAGATCACCCGAGCGGTTCACGAGTACGAGACCAAGATCTTCGCGCAGCTCAACCACAACGGCCAGCAGTGCAGCGGAAGCCTCTCCCGTCTTCCCGTTTGGGCGCCATCTCCCATTCCGGACGTGCTTTTTCGCGAGGTCCCGAAGGAGATGGAGATTGAGGACATCGGGGAGGTGATCGACTACTTCTGCCGATCGGCTCTCCACGCCCGCGAAGGCGGCTTCGATGGCGTCGAGCTCCAGTTCGGTCACAGTTCGCTGGCTCGTCAGTTCATGTCGCCGCTCACCAACTACCGGCAGGACGAGTATGGCGGCAGTGTCGAGAACCGCATGCGCTTTCCACTCGAACTCGTGGCTGCCGCGAGACAAGCGGTAGGGACTGACTTCACGGTCGGGGTACGGCTGTGCGCCGACGAGATGATCCCCGGAGGCATCACGCTGGATGACGCGAAGGAGATTGCCAGGCAGCTGGAGGCCACGGGCTGTCTGGACTTCATGGACCTCAGTCTCTCTACATTTTACAACCTGTACCTGGTGGGCGGAACCATGCACATGCCGTTGGGCTACGCGGTGCCGCTCGCAGCGGGGATCAAGGAGGCAGTGGGTCTTCCGGTGTTCGCGACGGGTCGGATCAATGATCCCGTGCTCGCCGAGCGCGTGCTCGCGAGCGGCCAGGCCGACATGATCGGCATCGTGCGGGCGCAGCTTTGCGACCCCTATTTTGCTCGGAAAGCAATGGAGGGCAGGCTGGAACACATCCGCTATTGCATCGCCGACAACCAGAACTGTTACGGCAGAGTCGGCCTCAACAAGCCCATAGGCTGCGTTCAGAACCCGGCGGTGGGGTGTGAGGACAGTGAAGGTGAGGAACATCTCGTTCCTGCACATCGCAAGAAGAGGGTCATGGTGGTAGGGGGAGGGCCGGCGGGTATGTGGGCAGCCAAGATCGCCACCCTGCGGGGACACGATGTCACGCTCTATGAGAAGGAAGAGCAGCTGGGGGGCCAGGTCTGCCTCGCGATGCGGGGTGCAGGCCGGGAAGAGTTCGGCGTCATTATTCGGAATGAGAGGAACCAGCTGCAGCGGCTGAAGGTGCCGGTCGTCACCGGTCGGCCGGTTACCGCGGAGATCGTGCTCGAGCAGGATCCCGACGCAGTCATTGTTGCCACCGGCTCCGTGCCCAAAGGCTGCCCGGTCACCGGCTGCGAGGGGCCGCGGGTCTTCAACGTGTGGCAGGTGCTCAAGGGAGAAGCCGACATCGGCGGGAAGATCCTTTTCGTCGACTACGATGGCCACCACCAGTCGACCAGTACCGCGGAGTATCTGGCAGAGCTGGGGAAGACGGTCCACATGCTCACGCCCTCTCTCTTCGTCGGTTCGGAGCTTGGGCCGACTCAGGACCTCTACCTGTCGCGGCAGCGGCTCCTGCAGAAAGGCGTGACCTTTACCCCTGACTTCGCGGTCATGGAGATCAGGGGTACGGAGGCCCACGGCTTCAATGTTTACTCCAATGAATGGAAGATCTTCGAGGGCTTCGACACGGTCGTGGTGGCCATGGGAAATTACGCTGAAGACTCTTTGTACCGCGCGCTGAAGGGCAACGTGCGTGAGATTTACCGCATCGGCGATTGCGTGGCCCCCAGAAAGGTCGACATGGCCATCTTCGAGGGTTACATGGCGGGAAAGAGGGTATGAACCAAACAGGCGGTGTCCTGGTGCTCCTCGAATGGTGCGGAGAGGAGCGGCAGGCAATCAACACAGGGCTTCTTGGGGAGGGGGAGAGGATCGCAAAGTCTCTTGGGACAACCGTGGGTGCCATCGCCATGGGAGACACGCACGAAACCTTCACGGAGCTCTGGGTCTCCGACGTTTACCTGCTAAAAGGCGAAGCCCTCTCAGAGTACCGGTGCGAGGTTTTCGCTTGGGCTATCGCGGCGTTCCTGAAGAAGGCCGCTCCCCGAGTGCTTCTCGCGGCCCACGGGGACCGCGGGCAAGAGCTTGCGCCCCGGATCGCCTTTCATCTCAATTCAGCCGCGGTCACCGGCTGCGCCGACATCACGGTGAAAGACGGCAGGATTCGATACGTGAGGCCCGTTTACGGGTTTCAGTTTGTTGAAGAGGTCTCCTTTTCTCCGGGCCTTGCCGAGATAGCAACGATCCTGCCCGAGGCGCTCGACCGCAGGCCGGCGCCAAAGTCAGAGCCCCCCCACGTTGTCGAAGTACCTGTCGAAGTCCCTTCGGACACGGCCGGGAGCAAACATCTCGGTATTATTCCGCCTGATTTCCGAATGGTTGACATCGGTTTCGCGAAGCGGATAGTGGGAGCGGGCGCCGGCACCACTGACCCGGAGCTTCTCGCCCTTGTCGAAGAGTTCGCCCGGCTCCTGGAAGGGTCGCTCGGTGCGACCCGCCCTATGGTCGATGAGGGCCACCTCCCCAAGGAGCGGATGATCGGCCAGACCGGGAAGAGCGTGGCGCCGGAACTCTATCTGGCCCTCGGCATCTCGGGTTCCCCCCACCATATTGCGGGTATCCAGGAATCGAAGCGGATCATCGCAATCAACAGGGACGTAAGGGCTCCCATCTTCCAGTTCTCCGACATCGGCTTCGTCGCTGACCTTAAGAAGGTCCTTCCCGGGCTCGTCGCCCGGATCAAGGCTTGGAGAGACACCGGTGGGTAAACGCTTCGATGTCATCGTGGCAGGAGCCGGTCCTGCCGGAGCGGCCGCTGCCCTGAGAATGGCTCAAAAGGGCCTGAAGGTGCTCGTGCTCGAGCGCGGAGATGTTCCGGGAGGCAAGAATATGTTCGGCGGGATGCTCCCTGGTTGCCCGGCGGCTGAAGAGCTGCTGGCAGGGTTCTGGGACAGCGCACCGTGGGAGCGACATGTGGTCAAGCGAGTACTCACGATTATTGCGCAAAGCTCCTCCACTTCCCTCGCCTTCGAAGCCGATTCCTACGATCATCCCCCGTACAACGGCTACACCCTTTTTCGCCCGCTCTTTGACGGGTGGCTCGCCGAACAGGCTGTGCGGGCAGGGGCCACCCTTCTCTGTAGCACGGTTGTTCAGGACCTGCTCCGGTCCGGCGAGAAAATCACCGGAGTGCGTGCGGCCGGACCGGAAGGCGATCTCGAGGCCAGGGCCGTCGTTGCCTGTGACGGCGTGCTCTCCTTCCTGGCGGAGAAAGCTGGACTCCGCCCGCCCTTCGCCCCTCGGCATATGGCAGTCGGCGTGAAAGGGCTCTTCCGCATGCCGGAGGAGCTCATCAACGAGCGATTCAACCTCGTTCGCGACCAAGGGGCAACATGTGAATTCCTTGGCTGCACGGAGGGCATCCGCGGAGGCGGCTTCATTTACACGCAGACGGAAACCCTCTCGGCGGGCCTTGTTTTTCATCTGGACGCGCTCAAGCGGAGCGGGAAAGCGCCACACGAGCTCTTTGAGCGATTCCTTGAAATAGCCCCCGTGCGAAGGCTCCTGAAGGGCGCAAGACTGGCGGAGTACTCCGCCCACTTGCTCCCCGAAGGGGGTTACCGGATGGTATCCCGCCTCTTCACCGACGGTATGCTCGTAGCCGGAGACGCGGCCGGACTTTGCTACACCAACGGGCTTAACCAGGAAGGCATGAATCTGGCCATTACGTCGGGGTTGCACGCCGCGGATACCATCTGCGAAGCCTTTGAAAGGGGAGACTTCTCCAGCAAGACGCTCGGACGGTATGACGCCCGCCTCAGGGAGGACTTCGTGCTCAAGGACATGAAGACGTTTGAGAAGGCGATTGACTGGATGCATTCGGATCGTCTCTTTTCCGTCTATCCGCAGGTGGTGGGCACGGCCCTTGAGGAGATCTATCGTTCCGACGGCAGGCCGAAACGGAGGATGGGCCGCATCGGACGGGATGCACTTAAAGGCGAGGTCACCGTCAGGGAGCTCATTGCAGACCTTGTCAGGGGAGGGAGATCGCTGCTGTGATCGTCGACGAGATCTTTGAGATTGTGAGCTACAAAATAGACGCCGAAGCGCACATTCGCGTCAATCAGGACATATGCCACGAATGCACGCACCGGGCCTGCACGTTTGCCTGCCCCGCACGGTGCTACCAGTGGAACGAAGAGAGAGAAAGGATCGATTTCGCGTACGAGGCCTGCCTGGAATGCGGCACCTGTCTCCTCATCTGTGACAGGGAAGCCCTCGACTGGCACTACCCCAGGGGAGGCTTCGGGGTTCATTTTCGTTTGACCTGAGAGGGGTTGTGAAGATCCTCGTATTCCTGAAAGAAGTTCAGGACAGCTCGATACACCTCGAATTCGATGGGGATG
>Ga0326727_10016781_pt1 | contig 15360 bp, 12 predicted proteins | sample MB2enrmetagenome_FD_207643 | JGI IMG/M metagenome (GOLD analysis project Ga0326727, IMG submission 207643) | Lab enriched peat soil microbial communities from McLean, Ithaca, NY, United States - MB29MY | ecosystem: Environmental > Terrestrial > Soil > Wetlands > Peat | place: USA: New York... | reverse complement strand
CGGTAAGGGTCTCGGCCGAGCCCCCTTACACGGGGGGGCTGGGGGGACAATTGTCCCCCCAGCGGAGGAGTCCAGAGGAGGCGGAGCCTCCTCTGGCGAGGTCCAGGGGCTCCGCCCCTGGTTGGAAGGATCAGACAGCATATGCACAGAATTTTCTTGTTTGCGTTGTGTTGCCTGTTGATCGCGCCGGGTTCGGGCCTGGCGCAGCAGGGCCGGGCCGAGCCCGGTTTGCCGCGCACGGCCAATTTGAGCATTGCCGACGCCCCCGCGAGGGCGGCGGCCCTGGACGCCAGGCAGGCCGGGGCCACCGGCCTCGACCTGGGCAGGATACGCCTGGGCCAGGGTGTTCTCAGCTATCTCGCCGGGGACTACGGCCGCTCGGTCCAGGCTTTGGAGGAATCGGCCGCGCTCGCATCGGAGCTCGCCGACTACGCCTCCTATTACCGGGGGCTTTCCCTGTACAAGCTGGGCATGACCACCGAGGCTCTCGGCGCTTTCCAGTCCGTCGCCGGCCAGGCGGGGCCTTCCCGGTCGCCGGTCGGCCAGGCGGCGAGCTACATGGTTTCGCTGTGCCTGGAGAAAAACGGACTGCCGGAGCAGGCGCTCGGCAGCCTGCGCGACTTTCTGGAACGTCCCGAGGCGAGCGTTTTGCCGTACGCCCTGTGGCGCGCGGCCAAACTTTCGAGCGACTTGGGCCGGTTCGACAAGGCCGGGGAATATCTGTCGCGGCTCTATCTCGACCTGCCCGGCAGCGCGGTCGACGGCCAGGCCGCCGCCTTGGCCGAGAGCCTGGCCGCCGAAGGCAAGATAAGCTGGCGGCCCTATTCGGTTGAATCGCTTTCGGCCCGGGCGTTTATTCTGGTCCGGCGCGCCCAGAACGAAAAAGCTTTGGCCGAGATCGAAAGGGCCTTGGTGGAAGCCCAGGGCGAACAGGCCGCCTGGCTGACCTATCTCAAGGGCAAGGCGCTTTTCGCTCTGCGCCGCACGCCGGCCGCGCGTGAGCAGTTCGAGACTTTGCGCCGCCTCTATCCTGACTCGAAACTCATCGTCTTCGCCAGGCTCCAGGAAGCCAGGGCCTTTTGGCGTTCGGGTTCGGTCGAGGACGACGCCAGGATGGAGGCAATTTTGCTGGACGCCCTGCGCCAGGACCCGGCCTCCGAGGCGGCCCCGCTGTTGCGGCGTTTTTTGCTGCTCGAGCGTTTGGAGAGTGGCCGGTTCGAGGCCGCCTTGGATGTCGCGCGCGACCAGATCGCCTCAGGCCCCGGCGGCCGGTTTTCCCCGGAGACGTTGCGCATCGCCGGGGACCAGATCAAGGCCGAGAGCCGCGACGAATTCATCGAACAGGCCCGCTATCTCGAAGGTCTCATCCTTTACGCCCTGGGCCGCTTCGGCGAGGCGGCGGAGAAACTTGAGGCCTTTACCCGGGATTGGCAGGGTTCCCAGGAGGTCTCCGGAGCCTATTACTGGCTCGGCCAGGCCAGCCTGCGCCTCTCCGACGCCGCCCGCGCCGCCGAGGCCTTCGGCCGCGAGGCGACGCTGCGGCCCAACAGTTACTATGGCTTCAAAAGCCGCGAGATCATGGCCGGGGCGAACCTGTCCATGCCCATATCCCTGCCGGCCGCCCCGGAGGCCGCTTCTCCCTGTCCGAACGAGGCCTTGGGCGAAGGCCCAACGATCAACCCGGCCGCCCGGGTCGCCATGGAACGGGCTCACGGCCTGGAAGAGGCGTGGCTTCCGGAATTGGCTGAAATGGAGATTTTTCCCGTGGCGCAGGCCGATCCGGCCAATCCGGTCCTGGCCCTGGAAGCGGCCCGCATCGCTACCGTCAACGGCCATCATCAGGCCGCCGCCGCGGCCGTTTCCCGCGCTTTTGCGGCCTGCCTGAGCCGTGGCGGCAAAGACCAGCTCGCCCCTGTCCGCGACATGCTCTATCCGCTCAAATACGCCGAACTGGTGCGCGCCGGACTGGAGGGGACGGGCATCGAACCGGAGTTCGTCTTTTCGCTCATCCGGCAAGAAAGTTTTTTCGACCCCGCGGCGGTTTCGCGCGCCGGCGCCGTGGGGCTCATGCAAGTCTTGCCGGAAACCGCCCGGGGCCTGGCCGCCAAGCTGGGAGAGACGGCCCCGCCGCGCGAGCGCTTGTTTGATCCGGCCGTGAACATCCGCTACGGGACAGCCTATCTGGCGCGCAAATACGCCGGTCTCGGCAATCCGGTGTATCTTTTGTGCGATTACAACGCCGGACCGGCAAAGCTGAATTTCTGGCGGGAAAACCTGGGCAATCTCGACCCGGACCTGTTTACCGAATTCATTCCCTATACCGAGACGCGCGATTACGTGCGCCACATCCTGGCCAATATGGTCATGTACCGGCTGCTTTATCAGTAGCCGGGCGGGACGGAGAAAGGTGGAGAGAGAGAATGAGGGAGGGGCGGGGGAGGAACCTTTTTTAAAAAAGGGTATCCGTAATCCGAGGTTGAAGCGCGCGCATGTTGAGGCTACGCAAAACCGTATTATGCGGCGGATTTCGGACCGACTCCCGCTCAAGTGAAAGCGCAATGTGTGGTTGATTCCGACCGCGCGCTCCTCCGAATGCCACGATCCGGGTCACTGGAGCGAAGTCGCTGCCAGCAACTGTTGTTGGTGGGTGAAACGTTGTTCAAAGACAGAGAGGGCGCCTCGATGCAAGACGCAAAAGCAAGCCAAACGGCTCAGTACATCGCTTTTTGCCGGGCATTGGAAACACAGGCACAGCCAGCGCGTCGTCTCTTCAACGATCCTTTTGCCATTGCTCTGCTCTCGGATTCATACAGGATGTTCGCTCGCATGGCCCATTTCCCAATACTCGGGAAACTGGTCTATGCCATCCTTGATCTTGGGTGGCCGTACTCGCGGAGTTCCGCTGTAGTGCGGACTCGGGCGATCGATGATCTGGTGCGTGATGCGATCCGAAGTGGAGCTCGTCAACTGGTGCTGCTGGGAGCGGGGCTCGATAGCCGAGGTTGTCGTCTGGACGAGGCAAGGGAGATCGCGGTGTTTGAGGTGGACCATCCAGCCACTCAGCGGGTAAAAAGGGAGCGCCTTCATGCTTACATGGGCAAATTGCCGACGAATATAAAATACGTGGCCGTAGATTTCGAGCGAGATGCTCTCGGAGCAAAGCTTATCGAGTCTGGATATAACCCAGCCATTCAATCTGTCGTAGTGTGGGAAGGCGTTATCGACTATTTGACTGAGTCGGCCGTACAGAGCACTCTTACTGTTCTTGCGCAGTTGCTCGTTCCGTCTAGTCTGCTGATTTTCACCTACACGCATAAAAGCGCCTTGGATGGATCTAAAGCCTTTCGTGGAGCGCGCCGTTGGCGGTATTTGAGTAGGGTCGGCGGGGAACCATTCATTTTCGGCTTCAATCCGGACACGCTGACGGAGGTGTTGAAGTCGCATCTATTCCTGTTGCAGAGCGATGCATCAACGGAGGAGATTGCCCGACACTACTGCCCCCCGCTTGGCCGCAGAGAGCCGGGGAATCGAGCCTATCGGGTGGCGACCGCTCGACATGTGGATGAACTGATAGCCAAGGCGACTTCTTGGCGGTGACCCTCATGCCCGACGCGCGGATCGTCATCGACAAGTTTCACGTCGTGCGCATGGCCAACAACGCCGTGGAGAAGGTGAGGAAGATCCTGCGCGAGTCGCTGACGCTAAAGCAGCGCCGGGGCTTGATGCACGACCGTTTCGTGCTACTGAAGCGCGAGCGCGAACTGAACGACAAAGAGCAGTTGCTGCTGTCAGGCTGGACGACCAACTACCCCGAGCTGGAGAAGAACGACGGCGCGGACATTTCAACGCTGGCGATGCTGATCGAGGAAGGCAAGCTCTGATCCCGTTTCAACCGCGAAATGCGGATAGCCTTTAAAAAAAGGTTCCTCCCCCCGGTCTTCTCTCTTACTTTCCCTTCTTCCCTTTGGCCAGGGTGGCCTGGGATTTGGCCAGGGCGGCTTGGGTTTCCTTGTCGGAGGGGTCGATTTCCAGGGCCTTGGTGAAGTCCGCCACGGCCTGTTTGTGGTTGCCGAGGCTGGCGTAGACGAGGCCGCGCTGGCGCAGGGCCTCGGCGAAAACCGGTTCGGCGGTCACGGCCTTGGTGAAATCCTCAATGGCCTTGGCGTTTTGCTTGTGTTTGGCCAAGAGCAGGCCCCGGTGGTAGTAAGCCTCGGCGAAATGCTGTTCGCGAGTGACGGCCATGGTGAAGTCTTCGATGGCCGGGTCGTCGCGGCCGAGTTGCATGTTGGCCAGGCCGTGGACAAAGCGGGCCGGGGCGAAGGCCGGGTCGATTTCCAGGGCCTTGTCGCAATCGGCGAGCGCTCCGGTGGCGTCGTCCGCCTCCAGGCGTTGCGTGGCCCGCCCGAAATAGGCGTCGGCAAGCCGCGGGGCGTACTTTATGGCCTGGTCGTATTCGGCCACGGCCTCGTTATGTTGCCCCTTGGCCGCGTAGATCTGGGCGCGGTTGAAGTAGGCCACGGCGTAATCCGGCCGCAGGCTCACCGCCTTGTCGAAATCGCACAGCGCCTCGTCGAGCTTGCCCATTTCCATCAGCGCCGAGCCCTGGTTGTTGTAGGCCGCCGCGTCGCCGGGATTTTCGTTCAAGGCTTGTCCGAATTCGCGAGCCGCACCCTCGGCGTCGCCGGTTTCGGCCAGGCGCATGCCCCGGTCCATGCTGGCGGCGTTGTCCGAGGCGCCCGCCGAAGCCTGAGGGACCTGGCAGCTGAGCGAACCGGCCGGGCCGGTTTTGCCCGTGTTCTCGTGGCAGGCGAAGAGGGTCAGGAGCAGGAGGGTCAGGACCTGGGCCAGGGGTGTTTTTCTATGCATAATGTGCCAACCGATAGGTATGTGCGATAAATTCCGCCGACATTGCCACACTTCCACGGCCCTGGTAAGTTGAACGCTTCGGTAGGCCGGGAGCGTTTGTATTTTCTAGCACAACCCCGGCCGAAGGCAACCCGTTGGTTGGGGAAACTCCCCGGACCGGACGGGCAAACGCGAGGGATTATGGGCGGATTTTTTCGCTTGTTCGATTTCTGGCCCCGGGGACGGGGCAAGGTCGAACTGGTCCGGACGGTCAAAGCGGCGGGTTGAGCCGCCAAGATCACTCCGGGGGACCTGGAGGAAGTATTGAGCGGGCTCGACTGGCCTGAGGACGAGCGCCTGCTGACCTCGCTTCGCGACAGCGAAGACGCCGCAGTGGTGCGCTTTCCGGCCGGCATGGCCTTGGTCCAGACCCTGGATTTCTTCACCCCGATCGTTAACGACCCGTTTCGCTTTGGCCAGATCGCCGCGGCCAATTCGCTCTCCGATGTCTACGCCATGGGCGGGGCGCCCTACACGGCCATGAACATCATCTGTTTTCCAGCCAAGAAGCTGCCCAAGGCGGCGCTCACGGAGATCCTGCGCGGCGGCCTGTCCAAGGTCGTGGAGGCCGGCGCGGTCATGGCCGGCGGCCACAGCGTCGAGGACAGGGAAATCAAGTACGGCCTGTCCGTGACCGGGATAGTCGACCCGGGCCGCTTCGCCTCTAACCGGGGGCTGTCGCCCGGCGACGCGCTCATCCTGACCAAGGCGCTGGGCACGGGCGTTTTGGCCACGGCCATCAAGACCAGGGCGGGGGATCCGGCGGAACTGGAGGATTTGCTGTGGTCCTGCGCCTCGCGGCTCAACCGCGCGGGCGGCCGGGTGATCGCGGAACTTGGCCTGCGCGGAGCCACGGACGTGACCGGTTTCGGTCTGGCCGGGCATGTCTTGGAGATGGCCAGGGCCTCGGGCATGGTCGTGGAGCTGAATCTTGCCGCTGTCCCGCCGCTGGGACCGGCGCTGGAACTCATACGGGGGGGCAAGGTGCCGATCGTGGGCAAAAACAACCGCAATTTCTGCGCCCATGTGGTCGAGATCGCGGGGGGCGTCGATCCGGCGCGCCTGGACCTGGTTTTCGATCCCCAAACCTCGGGCGGACTGGTGCTGGCCGTGCCCGAGGACAAAATCGAAGCCGCCCGGGCCATGCTCACCCAGGCCGGAGATTTGGCCGTGATTGTGGGCCGGGTGGCCGAAGCGCACCCGGACGGCCGGGGGCACGGGCGAGTGAGGCTGCTGGCGTAAGCGGGAATCGGGGGCAGTCCTTGCTTGTTCAAAAGCGGGGGCCGGGGGCGGCAGCCCCCTGGAAGAAGAATAGTGGTTCTGGTTTTCAATCTTACAAAACCAAGGTCGTCACTGGAACCGCTCGGTTACTTTTGAAATGGGCGCTTATTTCCAGGAATAGGCTCTTACAGCCGGCCGGTCTTTCGCGGACAATCCACGGCCAAAAGACATACTTCACACCCCCCCCGGTAGGGCATGGGCGTCAGCAGCGCCCAAGCGCGCGACATGCTGCCGGGTTCCATCCACTTTACGCCGAGCGAGGCCAGAGCTTCGCGAACCGCCATTGGCGGCGCGACCAGCGGCGCGCAGCCGTGCGAGGCCAGTTCTGGCACGAGCGTTGCGGCGGCCCGGGTCAACAGGCGCGTTGCCAACGCCTGGGCCAGATAGCCGCGCGAGGGCGAACGAGCGAACATTTCGGAAAATATCGCCTCGGTCTCGGCGGCGATGGCGAGCAGCAAAAAACCGTCCCCTCCGCCTTCACCGGCTGGGTCCTTAACCCGCCAAGCCTTAAGCCCCGAGGCCAACTCCTGCACGCAGGTTGCGGCAAAAGCGAGCAGTTCCTGGTCCTGACCGTCAAAGCCGGCGGCCGCGCAGAGTTTGGTCGCGTCGTAATCGAGGGCGACAGGGAGTTTCTCGATCAGCCCGCTCATTCGTCGTGATGCCTCGCCGCCGGGAAATCGTTTCGAATAGGGCCACGGAGGCAATTCATTTTGAGGGCAGGGGAATTTACTGAAATCAATAAGGCCATATACCTCTTGCCGAGGGGGTCCGGGGGGCATCATGCCCCCCGGCGGAGGAGTCCAGAGGAGGCGGGGCCTCCTCTGGCGGGGTCCAGGGGCTCTGCCCGTGGTTCTAATGGGTATTTTCGGTCGGCTCACCGGGTTTGGGTTTGCCCGGGAAGTACTTTTCCGAGAAGGATTGGACCACCACGTAGAACACCGGCACGACCAGGACGGCCAGGACCGTGGAAGCGATCATGCCGCCGAACACCGCCGTGCCGACGGCGCGCTGGCTGGCCCCGCCCGCGCCGTTCGCGGTCAAAAGCGGCACCACGCCCAGGATGAAGGCGAAGCTCGTCATGAGGATCGGCCGAAAGCGCAGCCGGGCGGCGTCCACGGCCGCCTCGGCGATGCCCATGCCTTTGGCCCGGAATTCCCGGGCGAATTCCACGATCAAGATGGCGTTTTTGCTGGCCAGGGCGATCAGCAGCACCACGCCGATCTGGGTGTAGACGTTGTTGTCCATGCTCCGGATGAACACCGCGCACATGGTGCCAAGCAGCGCCAGGGGCACGACCAATATGACCGAGGCCGGCGTGAACCAGCTTTCATACTGGGCGCACAGGACCAGGTAGACCAGGAGCACGGCCAGGGCGAAGATCAGGTAAGCTTCGCTGCCCACCTTTTTTTCCTGGTAGCTCATGCCGGTCCAGTCCGTGCCCATGGAGGCCGGCAGCTTGTCCTTGGCCAGCCCCTCCATGAGCCTGAGCCCTTGGCCGGAGCTGAATCCCGGCGCGGACGAGCCGTAGAGCGAAGCGGCGGTGTAGAGGTTGTAGCGGGTGACCACGGTCGGCCCGATGATGTCCTTGACGTCCGTGACCGCGCCCAGCGGCACCATGTCGCCTTTGTCGTTTTTGACTTCCAGGACCTTGATGTCGTCGGCGGTCAGCCTGAAAGCCGACTTGGCCTGGACCCGGACCTGGTAGACCCGGCCGAACTTGTTGAAATCGTTGACATAGGCCGAGCCGAGATAGGTCGACAGGGTGCTGAAGACATCGTTCAGCTTTACGCCCTTGACCATGGCCTGGAGGCGGTTGATGTCGGCGTAGACCTGAGGCGTGGAGGCGTTGAAGGTGAAGTTGAGATGCTCAAGGCCGGATTGGGCGTTTCCGGCCGCGGCCATCTCGCCCAGGGCCCCGCCCAGGGCGGCCGAGCCCAGGTCGCCCCGGTCCTCGACGACCATCTCGAAGCCGCCGGCCTGCCCCAGTCCCTGGATGGCCGGTGGGACCATGACGAAGATCAGGGCGTCCTTGATGGCCAGCAGATGGCCCTGGACGTAGCGCAGGATGGACTCCTGGGTCACGCCCTTGGCCCGCTTGTCCCAGTCCTCGTAGGCGATGAACACGGCCGCGGCGTTGGGCTGGTTGACCGAATCCAGGATCGACAGGCCGCCGAAGGTGATCCAGGAGGCCACGCCCGGGGCGTGTTCGAGAACGGCGTCCATCTGTTTGAGCACCGCCCGGGTGCGCGAAAGCGAGGCCGCCGGGGGCAGTTGCACCGAAATGATGGCGTAGCCCTGGTCCTCTTCGGGTAGAAAGCCGGTGGGCAGCGAGGAGAAGCCCAGGATCGTGACCACGATCAGGGCCGTGTACGCGAGCATGGCCATTTTGCAGTGCCCGACCATCCATTTGACCATGGCCGTGTAGATGTGTTCGCAGCGTTCGTAGACCGAGTTGAAGCCCCGGAAAAAAGCGTTTTTCTCGCCTTTCTGGGGTTTCATCCACAGGGCGCATTGGGTGGGCTTGAGGGTGGCCGCGTTGATGGCGCTGATGACCGCGGTGGAGGCGATGACCAGGGCGAATTGGCGGTAGAGCTGGCCGGTGATGCCGGGCAGGAAGGCGACCGGCAAAAACACGGAAATGAGCACCAGGGTGATGCCGATGACCGGGCCGATGAGTTCGTCCATGGCCTTGATCGCCGCGTCGTGGGGGGAGAGGCCGTGCTCCATGTGGTGGGCCGTGCCTTCGACGATGACGATGGCGTCGTCGACCACGATGCCGATGGCCAGGATGATGCCGAACAGGGTGACCAGGTTGACCGTGAAACCGAGCATGGCCATGGCGATGAACGCGCCCAGGATGGTCACCGGCACGGTCGTTGCCGGCACGAGCATGGCCCGGAAATCTTGCAGGAAGAGCATGATGACGATGAGCACCAGAACGCCCGCCTCGATCAGGGTCTTGTAGACGTCGGCAATGGCGTGCGAGACGAAGGTCGTGGTGTCGAAGGGGATGGAATAGGAAAGCCCGGGCGGAAAGTCGACGGCCAGGCGCGCCATGGCCGCCTTGACCTGCGCCGCCACGTTGAGCGCGTTGGCTCCGGGCAGCAGATAGATGCACAAGAGGCTGGCCGGCTTGCCGTTATGCTCGCCGAAGAGATCGTAGGTCTTGGCCCCGAGTTCGACCGTGGCCACGTCCTTGACCCGCACCACCTGGCCGGTCGGGTCGTTCTGGCCGAAGCTCGATTTGACGATGATGTCCCCGAACTGGCCCGGGTCGGACAGCCGGCCCTGGGTCTGGACCACCAGCTGGAAATTTTGCGAATCCGGGGCCGGCTGCTGGCCGAGCTGGCCGGCGGCCACCTGGACGTTTTGCTGGGAAATGGCGTTGACCACGTCCTGGGCGGTCAGGCCGTAGGACTTGACCTTGTTGGGATCGAGCCAGACGCGCATGCCGTATTCGTCGGAGCCGTTGACCGTGCACGAGCCCACGCCCGGGATGCGCGAGAGCTCGTCGCGCACGCGCAGGTAGGCGTAGTTGGTGATGAACAGGTTGTCGAACGTATTGTCCAGCGATTCCATCGAAATGGCGAGCAGGATGGCCGTGGACTTCTTGACCACGGTGACGCCCTGGTTCTGCACCGCCTGGGGCAGGCGCGGCAGGGCCTGGTTGACCCGGTTTTGGACCAGCACGGTGGCGATGTCGAGATCGGTGCCGACATCGAAGGTCACGGTCAGGGTGTAGGAGCCGTCGCTGGCGCTTTTCGAGGACATGTAGAGCATCTTCTCGACGCCGTTGACCTGCTGCTCGATGGGGGCGCCCACGGTTTCGGCGACCACCTCGGCGCTGCCGCCGGGATAGGAGGTGGAAACGCTGACCGTGGGCGGGGTGATTTCCGGATACTGGGCCACCGGCAGGCGCAAGAGCGCCACCAGGCCCATCAGCATGATCAGGATGGCGATGACGTTGGCCAGGACCGGGCGTTCGATGAAAAACTTGGAGAACATGGGGTTATTGCCCCGCGCCTTCGGTCTTGGCTTGGCCGGCCGGGGCAGAGGCCTCCGCGGCCTTGGCCGGAGCGCCCGGGCGCACCCGTTGCAGGCCGCTGACGATGATCCGCTCCCCGCCGGTGAGGCCTTGTTCAACCACCCGCGTGCCCTCGAAGCTTTGGCCGACCGTCACCGGCCGTTGCTCCACGATGTTTTTTTCGTTCAGAAGCAGCACGAAATGGCCGGTCTGGTCCTGGCCAACGGCGGTTTCGGGCACGAGCAGGGATTTTTTGAGCTTGCCCGGGATGCGCACCCGGGCGAACAGCCCGGTGGCGATGCGGCCGTCGGGGTTGGGGAACACCCCGCGCATCAGGATGGTGCCGGTCTTGGGATTCACGCCCAGGTCGTAGTAGTCCAGCACGCCGTGGAAGGGATAGGCGGTGTCGTCGCCAAGCCCCATCTCCAGCTTCACCTTGCCTTCCCAGTCGCCCGGGGTCTCTTTGGTGTCGCTCTGCGTGCGGCGCATGATCTCCAGCACGTCGCGCTCGCTCAGGGTGAAATAGACGTAAATCGGATCGTCGCGGATGATGGTGGCCAGCAAGGTGTTTTCGCCGCCGCTGCCGACCATGTTGCCCACGTCCACCTGGCGCCGGCTCACCCGGCCGTCGAAGGGCGCGAGCACCCGGGTGTAGCCGAGATTGATCTTGGCCAGATCAAGCTGGGCCTTGGCCCCTTCCACGGCCGCCCTGGAAGAGTCACGCTGGCTTTCCCATTTGACCATGTCGGTCTCGGGCCCGGCCTTTTCGGCGAAAAGCTTTTTGGCGCGCACGGCCTCGGTTTCGGCCCGGGAGAGCTCGGCCTGCTGGCTTAAGAGCGTGCTCTGGGCATCGCGTACCTTGGCCTCGTACTGCTCGGGTTCGATCAAAAAGAGCAGTTGCCCCTTTTTGACCTCGGCGCCGTCCTTGTAAGCGATCTTTTGCAGAAATCCCTGCACCCTGGCGCGCAGATCCACGGTGTCCACGGCCTGGGTGTTGCCGGTGTATTCGAAGTATTCGGTCACGTCCCGGGAAACCGGATGGCCGACCTCGACCGTGGGCGCGGGCGGCGGCACGTAGTCGTTTTTCCCGCAGCTTGCGGCGCTAAGACCAAGCAGAGCCAGCGAGCAGACAGCCGCGAATCGAAGGGCGCGATGCATTGGCATGGTCCTGTCCGTTTCGGTTTTCGGTTGGCGCGGGACCCTGGCCCCCGCGCGGCGAAACGCCTTGCTTAATATGACTTGAAGCACAACGTTTTTGGTTTTGCGCTCCCGCGGCGCGCGCCGAGCGGCCGAGCGGTCGGCCCGAACGTTCTTACTGCATGGGGGCGGGGCACTGGAGACATTATCCCGCGCTCATTAATAATCCGGAACACCAAGGCCGGAGCCGCCCGGTCCCTTGCCCTCGATTTTTTTCGGGTCCTCGCCAAGTTCACCGCCCCACCAGGTCCTCTTGGTCATGGTCGCGCGGATGTCGTCGGGCACGAACGGCTTGCCGTCGCGGATCTCCCAGCCGCCGCCCAGGGCCTGGTAGAGCGAGACGAACGAGGTGGCCACCCCGCCCTGGGTCTGAGCCAGGCTGTCCTCCTGGGAGAGCTGGTTCTGCTCGGCCACGATGACCGTGGTGAAGTCGGTCTGGCCCTCGCGGTACTGGATGAAGGCCAGCTGCGCCGAACGCGCCGCCGAGGCCGCGGCCTGGGTCAGGGCGGCGACCTTTTCCTTGCCGCGCAAAAAGCCGGACAAGGCGTCCTCGGCCTGGCCGACCGCGGTCAGCGCCGCTTGGGCGTAATTCTCCAGCGCCTCTTGAAACCGGGCGTCCTGGAGGCGCACGGCGTTCGTCAGGCGGCCGTAGTTGAGCACGTTCCACACGAAACTCGGGCCGGCCTGGGCGGTGAAGGTCTTGGGCAAAAAGATGTCGGAAAGATGGAACGCGCCCATGTCGGTGGAGAGATAGCCGATGCTGCCCGAGAGCGAAAAAGACGGGAACAGGTCGGCCTTGGCCACGCCGATGTTGGCGCAGGCGGCCCAGGCGGTCATCTCGGCCTTGCGCAGGTCCGGGCGGCGGCGCAGCAGGTCCGCCGGAACGCCCACCGCGATCGCGGCCGGGACCGCGGGGATGGCCGAACCTTTGCCGAGATAGGCGGACAGGTCGCCCGGGGCCTGGCCCAACAGAATGGCCAGGGCGTGCTTGGCTTGGTCCAGTTGGTCCGTGAGCGCCGGAATGGTGGCCTCGGTGGAGGCCAGCAGGGTCTTGGCCTGGGCCACGTCGCGTTCGCTGGTCTGGCCGAGGCGGAACCTGGCCTCGGCGATGCGCAGTCCCTCGCGCTGCAACTCCAGGTTGTGATTGGCGATGCGCAGGCGTTCTTCCAAGGTGCGGATAGAGATATAGGTCTGGGTGGTGGAGGCCAGCAAAATGACCAGGGCGTTGTCGTAGTCGGCGACGCTGGCCTGCAGGGACGCCTGGGACGATTCCACGGCGCGCCGGAACTTGCCCCAGAAATCGAGCTCCCAGGCGGCGCTTAAGCCGAAATTGTTCTGCCAGTATGCGTATTGCACGCCGCTCTGCTCGGACGGCTGGGGCGAGGACGGGGTCTGCTTGCTAGCCTGAACGGTAGTGTACGCGCCGTTCGCCTGCTGGCTCTGGGGATAGAGATTGCCCACGGCGATCCCCATTTGGGCCCTGGCCTCGAGAACGCGCAATCCGGCGGACTTCAGGGAAATGTTGCCTTCCACGGCCTTGGCGACCAGGGCGGTGAGCGCCGGATCGTCAAGCAGGGTCCACCACTGCGCCGGGGGCGGCGAATCGGGCAGGGTGGCGGTGACATCCGCCTCTGTCCAGCCCTTTGGCAGGGAAACGTCGGGTTTGGCGAAATCCGGGCCCAGGCGCATGCAGGCGCACGGCGCAAGCAGCATCAAAGCGACAAGCAAGGCCAGAAGGATCGGTCGACGGTCGGCGCTCACGCTCATGTAACGGCCTAGGGTTGGCTGTGACCAGGGGCAGCTGCCCGGGATGACCCCGTCTCGCCGCATGGTGTCGCGCACGGCGTGGACCATCTTCCTTATCATTAGGCGTTTGCCTACCACGGACGCCATGCAGGCGCAAGGGTTCAGGAGGTCCAAAGGGTCTTTGCCCCGTTGGTTTCCCCGAATCGTCACCCGACCGCGTATATTTTTAGGTGAAACGTAACCCGAAGTGTTTTTTAAGCGACATTATGTGCATGCGAGCCGGCGATGAGCCCGGGCCGCGTTGAAATATCGGGGGCAATGGCATGGATTGTTTCACAGGTTCGGTCGCGGGGCTTTTTCCCGACCTGGCAATGGCCGCGTCCGCGGCGGGCGATCCCGCGCCGGCAAGCGGGGGCTCGGCTGGCCAGGCGGCGGCGAGGCGGGAAGATGACGGGAAGTCACCCGCGACTGCAATCCGGGGGGTTGACGCCGGCGAACGCCCACCCCACAATGGGCACGCAGGCGAGGACAAGGCCGGGCGGTTGCACGTCCTTTTGAAAAGGTTGTCCGGGGCCGATGCTTCCCGGAAAAGGGTGTTGTCTTTGCGTGAAAAAAAGATCAACGGTCATGCGGGCGACTCCATGAGTAGCGCTTGCCGCGGCCTCGAAACCGCGGCGTAAGCGCTGGCGAGCGGCCGCCGGGGGGGAGGGGAGTCCCAACCCGAACCGCGAGGGCGAGAGTTTGCACGATAAACCGGTACTGACCGATGACCAAGCGGTCAAACAGGTCCTCGAAGGCAGGACAGAGGTCTTCTGCGTCCTTGTCGAGCGGTACCAGGACTATATCTTTCGCCTGGTCGGCCGCCACCTGCCCGAGTCCGAGACCCGCGACGCGGCCCAGCAGGTCTTTGTGGAAGCTTATGAACGTTTGGACCGCCTGCGCGATAGCGGTTCATTCAAGGGCTGGATCGGAGCCATCGCGGTCAGGCGTTGCGCGGATTTTTGGCGCAAAACCAAAAGAAGGCGGGAAGTCTTTTTCGATTCCACCGACCCGGTCCAGATGGCCTGGCTGGAGAAGTTTACTGCCGACGATTGCCAAAGTGATTTCGAGGCTCTTGCGCGACAGCGCGAAGCCAAGGTATTAGTGGGGAAACTTTTGTCAGCGCTGAACCCGGAGGATCGCATGGCCGTCGGCCTGTTCTACGCCGAGGAGTACAATCTGGAGGAAATCAGCCAGATGCTCGGCTGGGGACTGGCCAAGGTCAAGGTCCGGCTACACCGGGCCAGAGCCAAGATGGCCAAGGCCTTTGAAGTGATTCGTCAGGCAGAGGGAGAAAGATGATGGCCGACGCAAACGAGTGTTTTACCAAAATGGAAACGCTGTACCGCGAGGTGTTCACCAGCGGGCCGAGCCCGACGCCGCCGCTCGGATTTTCCGGCCGGGTCATGGCGCTCGTCCGTGAAAAAGCCGAACGGCAATATGCCCAGCGCTATTTCCTGCGCGTCGCCCGGAGCATTGTCCTGGCCGGAACCGGTCTGGCCGGTGTCCTGGCCCTGGTCATGATGCGGGGATATGCCGAGTTCAACCTCGTCTCGCTGACCGAGGTCATGACGCACACGACGAGCATGCACATTCTCTCGCTGTAACGGGGGCTGCGGAGTAGTATGAATAAAAGTGGCTATTGGATGACCGGGCTGGGCCTGTTTCTTATGGGCGCGGTCACTGGAGCCCTGGCCATGGGCGCCTGGTTTTTTAACCAGGGCAACCCCATGGCCAGGATGGAACGCCTGGGACCGGCCGGTTTCGTCATGGACCGGCTCAGCCATGAGTTGAACCTGACCGAAGCGCAACGGCAACAGATCGCCCCGATAGTCAAGGATATGATGGAGCGCGGTGACGCCCTGCGCAAGCCCTGCATAGAGGCCGAGGAAAAACTTTTCGAAGAAGAGCAAAGCCGTGTCAGCGCCCTGCTGACCCCGGAGCAGGCCGCCAGGCATGCCGAGATGATAGCCCGCATGAAGGCCCACCAGCCCCAGTTCGACTCTCCCCCCGGGCCGGGCGGGCCGCACGGCCCGGGAGGGCCGGGCTGGCCCTTCTCCCCGGGACCACCGCCGCCGCCGCGCTAAAGGCGCGGAATAATCCCGGGGGAAACCTTTTGTTCACAAAAGGTTTCCCCCGGGTCCCCCCATCCAAAAAACTTTTTTCCG
>Ga0326727_10016780_pt1 | contig 15360 bp, 14 predicted proteins | sample MB2enrmetagenome_FD_207643 | JGI IMG/M metagenome (GOLD analysis project Ga0326727, IMG submission 207643) | Lab enriched peat soil microbial communities from McLean, Ithaca, NY, United States - MB29MY | ecosystem: Environmental > Terrestrial > Soil > Wetlands > Peat | place: USA: New York... | reverse complement strand
CTCCGGCAGGGCCATCAATGGCAACGATAACCTTGTGAGCCGGCTGGAGTGAGCTGACGGAAGGGTCACTCATCCGCGTTTCTTCGCCCCGTGCTTAGGCCGGGCTGCCAGGCCAAATCGCTTGCTATTGCCAGCCTTTGTGCTGGCAGCAACGGCGGGCTTCCGGTTGATGACCCTGCGAGCAGGCCGCGCGGCGGGCCGGGAGTCCTTAAGGGAAGTTGCACCCGGCTTACTGGCAGTCCGGGAGGCGCTGGAATAAACCTTTCGCAGGCTTCCATTTCGCGTGGTCCATGCAGACGATGAAGACTTTGCGGAGTGAGTACCGGAAGAGGATGGATGAGCCGCCGGCCTGCTTTTGCCGTTGGAGCCGTTCCCGTTGGCAGAACCAGCACCTGTACGCCGGACCTGACGGTTGCTGGAGGACAATTGTGTCGGCCTGCGATCCCGGGAATGAGTTGCAGGACGGCTGAAGTGAGGCCGCGCAGATGCGGAATTACCACTCGTGGCAGGTTCGCGTGCGGCCGCAGTGCTGGGCGCATGAAGCTCTGCAGGTTTGTACGGTGCTGTCGGGGATGGTGTAGCCGGCAAACTTTGCTTTGCTACTGATGGCTCGGGTAACTCCTCATCATAGGAACGCATAAAGTATGCTGAGGCCGGTATGGCCGCGCTGGCGTAGATTGTTGGAGGAGCAGCGAACTCAGGCAGAGTGCCGGCAACATAGAAATGAGGCGCGTGCCCCAGCGAAATGGTGTGCACCTGGCGAGTAGCCACCAGTCCACGCAACACCTCCCGTACCTTGCTGCGGGCGGTGAGCGGGGCCAGGAACAGCTCGACATCTTCCATGGTTGCGGCTATCACCGCTTGCAGGTAAATGGAGGCCAGCACGGAAATGGCCGTCACCTGGGAGGTGGAGGCGCCCTCGGCAATGGCCTTCTGAAAACGCTGGCGGAGCAGTTGCCACTGAGCAGGCTGGCCAGGGGCCGATACAACTGGGATAATGCGGAGCTGTTGCCAGAGTTCGGTGATGGCGCGCAAAACGGCAGCTTCGGTTACTTCTCTGCCCAGTGCGCGGGTGAGTTTACCTAAGGTTGTATCGCCGCCTGCCTCCAGCAGTTTGTAGGCCTGGACAGCTAGTTGCGAAACCTGGCGTGAACCTGTCAGTTGTGGAATGCGGCGCCAGTCGCGGTCGCCGCGCAGGGCATAGACATAAGGAAGAACCCAGCTTGCCACCACGAAGTCGGGCGCCTCGCCGGGCAAGCCCAGCAGGTTCAGCCGCACAGCTACGCCGTCTGTCTCCAGGCGCACCATCAACTCTTCTGCGATGGCAATATCTTTGCGCTCAGGGGCGGGGTCTCTCCTGCCGGCTACCGCCTCAACAAACGACGGCGCTACGGAGGATGAAAACTGCCGCTTAGGCAGGAAGAGACACAATCCCGTCTCCTCAATCCACGTCCGGGCATCTTCCAGGGAGAGTGTCCCGTGCCCGTTCAGGCGCATCCTTTCGGCGCGCGATGCTTCCAATTGTTCCGATGTCAAAGAAAAACCTCACTTCCAGGCTGGCGAATGCGCCGGGCAACCCCGTCCCCTAAGGGGAGAGCTGCCACCTTCCACCTATTTCAAATCCGATGGAAGGCCCGCTGGATCTCCTTCCAAGAATACAGCAAAGCGATTGGACGTCCATGCGGGCAACTGGTAGGGTGACTCGTTTTTGCTAACTCCAACAGTAACCACTCTATTCTAGCAGAGTCGAGTGGAGTGTTGACCTTGATAGCAGAATGACAGGCTATGGATGCTGCAATGCGCGTACGAAGAGATGTAAGATCATGATTCTGCATGGGTTCGTCAGAATCCGCGCTGGATTGATCGATCACCTCGGTCAACATCCGCTCCAGAGCCGCTCCTTCTAGGCCAACCGGAGCGGCCTTCACCGCAAGTGTTTGAGGACCAAAGGGTTCCACCTCAAATCCATTATGCTCAAGTTCCTCGGCAAGGCTTGCGAAGACCACCATTTGATGAGCCTTTAGTTCCACTAATAGGGGCATCAGTAACCTTTGACGCATTACCTTCTCGACTTGGCGGTCTCTAAATATTTTTTCAAAAAGAATTCTTTCGTGTGCCACATGCTGGTCAATGATCCACAAACCATCTTCTCCTGTGGCCAGAATGAACGATTCGCGCAATTGCCCCAACGGGCGCAGTGAACCGAGCTGGTTGAGGCTGGCAACAGCCTGCTCGGCCTCGACCAGGGCTGTTTCCATGGCGGGGTTCGTGCTGGAAGCGTCACCTGGTCCAGGGGAGCAGCCGTCAGCTGGCGGCAAACCGGCTGGCGTGAAGAGCGCGGCAGCGGCCTCGCCCCAAGCCTGCCGGTTATCCCATCCGGGCTGGAAGCTCTGAGAGGCAAAGGGCAGCCTGCCGGGAACAGGAGTGGGAAGGCGTGGTGTCAGCTCGAAGGTTTCAGCATCTGCCTTGGCGGTCAGTAACGCTGCCGGATCGGAGTCGGGGGGTAGAGGCTTACTGTCCGGTGAGCCGGGTAGGGGGGATGCTGCCGGCGGCATCAGCGAGGGGCTGGCTGTGGGCGCGGAGTCCAGCGCGGCCAGAAAACCAGCAGCGGGCCGTGCCTTGACGAGCGCCGTGCGCAGGCTGTCGCGTACAAAGTCGTGGATCAGGCTTTGCTGGCGAAACCGCACTTCGGTCTTGGCTGGATGGACGTTTACATCCACCTCTTCTGGCGGCATCTCCAGGAAGAGCAGCACCACGGGAAAGCTGGTGGGCGGAATTACATTGCGATAAGCCTCAGAGATGGAGTGCATCAGCAGCCTGTCTCGAATAAGCCTTTTATTGACAAAGATATAGATAGAGTTGCGGTTTAGCTTCTGCAGCTCAGGCTTGGAGTAGAAACCGGTCAGCCGCAGGGCTCCGGGGTTCCGTGCAGGTTCATCGGGTTTCTTCTTCCAGGGCGGCGGCTCAGGCAGGCCAGCGCGTTCCAGCGGAAGCTCTGCGGCCACGGGAAGCAGCTGTGCCAGCGTATCCTTGCCGAAAATCTGATAAACGCGCTCGGCTGTGCGGGAGACAGGCGGCGCGCAAACGATGGTGTGCGTGGCAGACAGCAGCTCGAAGTGCTTTTCCGGATGGGCAAGGGCGTAGTGGGTGACTAGCGCCGTCACATGGGAAAGCTCGGTCGACTCGGCGCGAAGAAATTTGCGGCGGGCCGGAGTGTTGAAGAAGAGGTCGGCAACGGTGAGCGTGGTGCCTTGTGGCAGGGCAGCGTCTTCCACGCGGAGAATCTTTCCCCCTGCAATCTCCAGCCGTGTTCCGGCGGTTTCGCCGTCCGCGGAGGATCCGGTGGCCGTTTCCATGGTGACGCGGGCTACTGAGGCAATGGATGGCAGGGCCTCGCCGCGAAAGCCCAGCGTTGCGATGGAGAGCAGATCGTCAACCGTGCGAAGCTTGGAGGTAGCGTGGCGCTCGAAGGCCAGTAGAGCATCATCGCGATTCATGCCGTGGCCATCGTCGCTGATGCGGATCAGCTTGCGCCCGCCCCCCTCGACCTCGACTCGGATACGGCTGGCGCCAGCGTCCAGTGCATTCTCCAAGAGCTCTTTCACGACCGAAGCAGGCCGATCTACTACCTCGCCGGCGGCGATCTGGTTAGCAACCTGTTCGGGAAGTACTCGGATGCGGCCCATAGCTCCTAAGGTTAACGCAGAGTGGGGTTGAGGAGGCCGGTTGAAAAGCGGGAACCCATTAGTCTGGGGACAAATAATCATATCAAAGATAGGCGAATATAAGGCGAACATAAGAAGAAGGCAGGTCCGATACTCCGTCACAAAAATATATATTCGGATGTCAACTAAAGTGCTTAAATTTCGTTTACGTTAAAGTGGGATACACTTCCGGGTGGCCTATGCCATCCGTTCAGCAGCCTCCCTCGCGCGCGTTCCATTTGGATTCAGGAGGAACCAATGCAGTCGCATATCAGCAAAAAAGGAGTTCTGGCCTTTGCTGCCAGCGTAGTCATTCTTGGTGTGGTTATCACCGGCTGCACAAGCTCAGTCACAAGCACAACCAGCACCAGCAATCTTATCCCGAATGTCAACACGTCTACGACGCCTACCAGGATTACGGATGCGCCGAATGATCAGGTTCTCGCCGCCAGCCTGACCCTCAACTCGCTGGTTCTCACCGACAGCACGGGAAAAGTGACCACCAACCTGCTCCCCGCTAACGGAATTACCTTCGAGGCGACCCATCTGGATGCTGTGCAAGAACCGCTCTTTAGCCCGGCGATTCCCGAGGACACCTACGTCAGTGCAACGCTTATTTACTCGAATGCGCAGGTGGCCTACATCGATTCCTCGACACATACGATTGACCTGGTCACGGCTACGCTGGCCAATACTACGCAAACCATTACTTTCTCCGCGCCTGTCACCATCAACAACACAACAACCTCTCTGCTGATTGACTTCCTGGTTGCGAATTCGGTTACCATCTCCGGAAGCACCGTCACCGTCACGCCGCAATTCAACATCGCGGCCGTTCCCATTCCCAGTACTGTCGCGACAACCCATAAGGGAAAGGTGACGGCCATCAGCACCAGCACCAACTCCTTTACGATGACCGATCCCAACGGAACCGCGCTGACTATTTACGTCAATGGGAGCACGGTGTTCCAGGACGCCAATTCGACCGTTACGTGTATGAACACTACCTGCCTTACCACTTTTACCTCGATGAAAGTCAATGCGCTGGTTGAGGTGGATACCGTCATCACACCGAGCAGCAGCACCACACCACCGCCAGGCTCACTGCTGGCCACGCGCGTTGAAGTGGACGACGTCGGAACCACCGCTCCCAAGATGCTGCTTGGCCCGGTCACTTCCCGGACACCAACCTCTACTGGCACTCCGGCAACTTCCTTCAACATGCTGGTTCGTCAACTGGCTGGAAACAGCTCGGCAAACCCTGTGGCAACGGTGGACGTAAGCGTGACCGGCTCAACCAACTTCATTCTGCCCCCGCGCTATGCCATCTTCGCCACGGCATTGCCCTTCACGCCGAGCTTCACCGCCTCGACCATCTTCGCCGGACAGCATGTCGCGGTAGTTACGACGTCAACGGGCGTGACGAGTGGCGCGGCGACGGCTGCCACCGTTCTGCTGCAGCCGCAGACCATCAATGGAACCATCACAAACATTGCGCCCTCGGGTTCCTACACGGTTTATACCGTCACGCTGCCCGCCGGACATTGGCTGGCAACGCTGACCGGACAATCTACCGTGCTGGTCTACACCAATAGCTTGGTCGTGCCGCTCACCGCCACTACACCGGCAGTCAGCGCCACCATGCGCTTCAATGGCTATCTCTTCAACGTTGGAGGGACGCTGAGGTTATTGGCCTGCACGCAAGCCGGACCTCCGGGCACCCCAATCATCTGATCGGGGCAAGCCGTAATCTAACATTCAGCTGCTGAAATCCGCCGGGGCGCTGCAAACATGCAGCGCCCCGGCGGCGGTTGTGCGGGGAAATCTGAGCAGAACTTGCGTGCGGATAGAATAGCGCTGCTGTTTAGATAAGAGGAATTCCATGCAAAAAGCCGCCCGAACGCGGCATTTTGCGAAGCAGGAAAATAGCGGATTCAGATGCCCAGGCCGAACTCGCCGGTCTGCTTTTCACCGGCATGAGTGTAAAAATCATATGGATTGCGATGGTTGAACTTGTAACGGCTAAGCAGTTCGCGGCCCACGAAGAAGCCCACCGTAGCCACGGCCAACCCCACCGAAAGCCAGCCGATTACCTTCAAAGTGCTGGATTCCTTCGTCTCTTCGGCAGTCTCTTCCGCGGCGGTTGGGGCTTCTGGCTCAGTGGACATGGCATCTTTCTCCTGGAAGCATGATACCGCAATTCCGCCTTGTCTGGCTCAACGACAGTGATGGTCTCCGACAGGTTCCCTGCAAAACAATCAGAGGCTTACCTTTGCTTCAAACGGGGTTGCATTCGCCGCCTGCCTCCTGGTGGCTCCCAGAAAGGCATAGGCCGCGACGCAGGCGTATCCCGCGAGGGGCACCAGATAAGCAAGCGCGATGCTGTGGGTCCGGTCGTTGATCAACCCCATCAGCGGCGTGAGCGCCGCGCCGCCCACAATGGCCATTACGATAAGCGACCCGCCAATCTTGGTATTAGGACCAAGCCCCTTGAGTCCCAAGGCAAAGATGGTGGGAAACATGAGCGACATGAAGAAGCTGGTCAGCACCATTGCCCACACGCCGATCCAGCCCGGATGCAGCATGCCCACCGCGACCAGCAGCACATTGATGACCGCATAGGCGCCCATAAGCAGGTTAGGCCGCACCACGCGCATCAATGCGGTGGAAACGAAGCGACCGATACCGAAGGCCACCAGGGATGCAATTAAGTAATTTGCGGCAGGCTTCTCAGGCAGGTGGGTGGAGTCCTGCACATACTGGATCAAGTAGCTCCAGGTGCCCACCTGCGCGCCGACGTACATGAACTGCGCCAGTACTGCCAGTAGAAAATGGCGATGCTTAAGGAGGTCGCGGAAGTGTCCGTGATCGCCACCATCCTCGTGCTCGCTGCGAATCGGCGGAAACTTCTTGAGCGCAATCAACAATGCCCATACGAGAACCACCGCGCCGAGAACAAGATACGGCATTTTTACGCGCAGAATCTCATTATGGAGATAGGCCGCATAAGTGCCGGCTTTCTTCATCGCGTTGATCTGGTCTGTCTGCAGTTCGATGCCCGAGAAGATGAAGATTTTGCCTATCAATACTGCAACAATCGAGCCCAGCGGGTTAAAAGACTGCGAGAAGTTCAAGCGCTGCTCGGAGGTTTCAGGCGAGCCCATCTGAGCAATAAAAGGGTTGGAGGCCGTCTCCAAAAACGATAACCCGCTGGCAATGACGAACAGGGCCATCAGGAAAAACCAGTATTGCCCCACGAGCGCCGCCGGCCAGAAAAGAAACGTGCCGATTCCGTAGAGCAACAGCCCGGTAATAAAGCCGAATTTATAACCATACTTGCGCATGAGCAGCGCCGCGGGCATGGACAGAAGAAAATACCCCATGTAAAACGCCGATTGCAGCAACCCCGCCTGAAAGCGCGAAATCTCAAAGGATTTCATGAATTGCTTGATCAGCACATCGTTGAGGTTGTTGGGGATGGCCCAAAGAAAAAAGAGCGCCGTAATCAAAATGAAAAGGGTAATCTGCCCGGCGGGGAAGATTCCACTCCTGGCCTTTGTTCCGGCTAATATACTCGCATTTGCAACAGGCATGATTGCATTCCTTGGCAATTCAATGAGACGAAAATTGTTCCCGAGATCTCTTGTTCGATTCTGCCGTTCGCCTTGCCGGATATTCCCGCTACATTCTGGAGCGCAATCGGGCTTCCGCATCAGCATCCCAGTAGCCGCACCCCAGCTCGATGAAGACCGAGGTATAAGGAATTGTCAGGTTCGACTTGACGATAAGAATGGAAAACATGCGCGCGGCGCGGTCCAGTTTGGAGATGATTTCGTCGTGCGGTGTCATGGTGACGCTGAGCCCTTTCAGCGCGTCTTTGAGCCAATTGCGATAACTGTCGATTCCGGGCGCATCCTTCTCATCGACGAGCGCCAACTCCCGGTCCACATGGATGACGGGACGAACATGCCGGCAGGCGTGAAGGCGGGCAAGCACCTTCTTGATGGCGGCCTGCTGGCTCACCCCGGATAGGATGGTTTCTATTCCTGGACTGGATTGGAAGGGATAGGCCGCGTCGGCCACCACAATCCAGTTGCGATGTCCAAACAATGTCAGCCGTTCATCGAGAACTTTGTCCCATGCTATAGGTTTCATAGCGTCATCTCCAGGTCCGGAAACCGGACTCATCTGATTTCGGTTAGTGCTCCAGTTCGCTTTTCAGCGCGCCGGAACATTCAATTCTTCATCCGCGCAGACTGCTACTTTTCCACATTTGCCAGAAGCCATCAAAGCATAAGCATCCGCGGCCCGCTCAAGCGTGAAGCGGTGGGTGATAATGTCGGCCGGATGCAGATTCCATCGCACCAGGCGCTCGACCAGCTCCTCCATCAACCAGGTAGATGTTACCCAGGAGCCATAGACAGTCTTTTGATCGTGAATCATATCCGCAGATGGATTGATCTCGACCGTACCACCCTCGCCAATGAAAACAATCTTGCCCCACTTGCGAGTGGCGCGAATCGCAACGGCCCGCGCCGCCGCATTGGCGGAACACTCGATGGCGCGCTCAACGCCAAAACCTCCGGTCAGATGCTTGATCTGGGCAATATTCGCCGGTCCGGAGACCAGCGCATCGTCGCAAAGGTTCAGCTCACGGGCCAGCTTCAACCGCACATCAACGACATCGACTCCGATGATTTTCTGAGCACCAAGCTTGCGGGAGATCGCCGCGGCAGCAAGCCCCACAGGCCCGAGGCCTGTTATCAACACCGCATGATTGCCGTTGATTCCGATCTTCTCGATGCCCTCGTATACGGTTCCGAATCCGCAGGCCACCTGAGCGCCGTCGGCATAAGAAAGTTCGTCAGGAAGTGCGATCAGGTCCTTCTCCTCGGCGATCATGTAATCCGCCATGCCGCCATCCCGCTGCCAGCCGTAGGCGCGCCGGTACTTCTCGCTGGTGCAGGAGATCATGTAGCCGCGCCTGCAGTCATTGCACACGCCGCAGCCGGAGATGTGATAGACGATGACGCGATCTCCAGCCTTGAAGCGCCGGCAACCAGGACCAGCTTCCACAATCTGGCCGCAGGGCTCATGACCGGCGATGACGCCTTGATAACCTTCAGGTCCCTTGCCCAAATGCTCGTGATAAATGCAGCGGATGTCCGAGCCGCAGATGGTGGAGGCTTTCACACGAATCAAAACCTCTCCGTGACCCGGAGTCGGCACGGGAATGGTCCGCATCTCGACGGTGCTGTTACCCGGCAGAAATGCTGCCTGCATGGTCTTTTGCATCTTACTTCTCTCCTCTAAGTCCATACCGCAATCGATGGCCGGCCCTCTACGGGGCATCGCCGCAAGACGCGTACTGTTTCGCGGCGCAAAGCAGTGGCAATGGATAGACAACCTGATACCGTAAACCTTTGCTCGCCTGGAACGCAAGCCGGCGGATTGCGTTCTCGCGGCTTGTCGATTACTCGGTCGAGGTCACGCGCGCCAGCCACGAGGATTTTGCTTCCGCGGGAAGAAAGCTGGAGCGGATGGAGTTGGCCGCGAGAAGGCGCAATTCGTCTCGGGTAAATCCCTGCTCGGCGTGGGCCAGTAGGTATTCATTGGCCAAGTCGGAGCCGAAAAAAGCCGGATCGTCGGAGTTGAGCGTGACCATCAATCCCAAGTCGAAGCAGCGGCGTAGCGGGTGGGCGGCAAACGAGGGGCAGACACCAGTGCGGACATTCGATGTGGGGCATAACTCGAGAGGGATGCTCCGCGCCTTTAACTCCTGTACGAGTTTTTCATCTTGAAGAATCGAGAGGGCATGGCCGATGCGCTCCGAGCCGATGGCGAGCGCTTCCCAAATGGCCTCTGGGCCGGTGGTTTCGCCGGCGTGGTTGGTGAGGCGCAGGCCCGCTTCGCGTGCCTGGGCATAGAGGGCGCGAAAGGGCTCGGAACCGGTGCGGCGCTCGTCGCCACCCAGACCAATTCCAATGATGGAGGGGTGAGTGGGCTTGAGTTCGGCGGCTTTCAGGAAGACGCGCTCGGCCTCCTCGACGGGGAAGTGGCGCACGGCATCAAAGATCCAGAGGATCGAGAGGTCCAGCTCCCGTTCAGCGCGCAGGCGGGCTCGCTCCAGTGCGGCGAAGATGGGTTCGAAAGCGGCTGAGTCGTGATCGCGCCAGTGGTAGATGACGCCGACAGAGATATAGACTTCGGCGTGAACCACTCCCTGTGTGGCCAGATGCTCCATCATGCGCCAGGCGGCCAGTTCGAAGTCGTCCGGGCCGATCAGTTGCGCGGTGACGGCCTTGAAGGCCTCCAGGAAGCCTGTGAAGTCGGTGAACTGATAAAGCGCCTCGGCCTCAGCGAGAGTGAGCAGGCGGGCGTCGTGGCGGGCGCTCAACTCCACCAGCGTCGCGGGCAGAATCGCGCCTTCTAGGTGCAGGTGCAACTCGGCCTTGGGCAGACGGCGGATGAAGGCTAGAATTTCACGTTGACTACGAGGCATATTGCACTTCGTCGATTTCCTCGTTGAGTAATGTCATGCCTCGGACCTGACAGGCATCAATAAAGTCCCTTGTGTTGTACGTAAGCAGGACATCGAAAAGGGCAGTTTTTTCTTCGATCATCGCGCGCAACACGCGGTCAACCAGACTCAGAGTCCGTGCATCATCTGTATGCGAATCCAAAGCCTTCTGTCGAAATGCGCTGTCATCCAACAAGAGCAGCTGTTGGTTAATCTTTAGGTAGGTCAAGTGCTGCCTCACTAGGCCAGTAGACACCGTATTCCTTGCCTGCCGCGTACCGAGTGACTCATAAAGGATGGGCCATGGAGCAACCAGAACATTGCGCGACGATTTACCACCGAAGAGGTTCTCAAACTGCCGTCGTGCAACAGTATGAAATTGGTCTGATGTGTCATATAGACCAATGAAAAAGCAGGCATCCACACATATCCTTGCCCGTGCCATTAGTTCTCGTCAGCCATCTTGGCAGCCGTTGTGACGAATCCCTCCCAAGGTGCCGCTTTGCGCCTGCCAGCAATAAAGCGTCCGCCCATTGGAAAAGTGATCAGGTAAATTCGCGATCTCGGTGCGTCGCCAACGACACTTTGGACTTCCTTGATCACTTTGTCGCGGGTCTTCCCAGACTTGAATGTAGCGACCCCGATGCCGCATTCTGTTGCGTGGACAGAATCGAGCCATTCGTATAGTGCGGAATAATCCGCGCTCAACCCCAGATCGAATGCAAGCCAATAACGGCGCTCATACTTTTTACCGTTTCCACGGTTTGTGACGTTAGCTGCCATTTCTGACCTCTCTCAGTAGTATATTTCCAGTTTAGCTTCACACGTCGAAGCTTACGACTCTACTTTAGCCCCGCGAACTCCGACCTGTGACGGCTATATAGGAAGTAGATAAGCAAACCAGCAACGAGCCAGGCGAAGAAGGCCATCCAAGTCATCACTTCCAAACCCATCATCAGCAGGACGCAGAAGAAGATGCTCAATACCGGGAAGAGAGGGCCGAGCGGAACACGGAAGTCACGATGGCGTCGCGGCTCGCGATAGCGCAGGATGAGCACGGCGATAGAGACCAGGACAAAGGCGAACAGGGTGCCTATATTCGACAGGTTTGAGACGGTGCCGATGTCCAGCAATCCGGCGGGAATGCCGACCACGAATCCGGCTACCCAGGTAGCCACGGCGGGGGTGCGGAACCTGGGATGGATGCGGCTAAAGACAGTGGGCAGCAGGCCGTCGCGGGACATGGCGAACCAGACACGCGCCTGGCCAAGCTGAAAGACCAGAATGGAAGAGATCATGCCCAGCATGGCGCCAATGAGGACAAAGAGCCGCACCCACTGCAGGTTGCCGGCTCCGGGCAGGTGGGAGAGCTTCTTGATAGCGTTGACCACCGGGGCGGCGTCGCCCATCACCGACTGCCAGGGCACAATGCCGCTGAGCACGATGGCCACCGCGCCATAGAGCACGGTGCAGGCTACCAGTGTGGCCAGAATGCCGAAGGGCAGGTCGCGCTGCGGGTTCTTGCACTCCTCTGCCGCTGTGGAGACCGAGTCGAAGCCGATGTAGGTGAAGAAGATGATGGATCCGCCGGTAAGCACGCCGGTCCAGCCGTTGGGCATGAAAGGATGCCAGTAATGGGGCTTGATGAAGCTGGCTCCGGCAATGACAAAGACCAGGATGGCGGCCATCTTGACCAGCACCATGACGTTGTTGGCGCGGGCCGACTCGCGGATACCGCGCACCAGGAGCACCGTCAGAAGCATCACGACCAGGAAAGCGGGAATGTTGAAGCCGAAGTGCCAGCCGGACTTGTAGAGATCGTTGCCTGTAAAGTCTTGCAGGCCGGTGGGCAGGTAGGCCGGGGAGATCCACTGTGTGGGCAGGTGAACGCCGAACCAGTCGAAGAGGTCGACCAGGTGTGCGGAGAGGCCCACACTGACGCTCATGTTGCTGAAGGCGTATTCCAGAATCAAATCCCAGCCGATGATCCAGGCGACCAACTCGCCGAGCGTGGCGTAGGTGTAGGTGTAAGCCGAGCCGGCGATGGGAATCATGGAGGCCAGTTCGGCATAACATAGGCCGGTGAAGACGCAGACGATGGCCACCAGCACCAGCGAAAGCGCCAGCGCCGGTCCGGCGCCGGGACGGCCTGCCAGGGCTGTGTGGTGAATGAGGTAGTGGAGCAGCGGCGTGTCGCGGATATTCGGTACGTCGAACTTTTGCCCGGCCATGGCGGTGCCGATGACCGTGAAGATGCCTGACCCGATGACGGCGCCGATGCCCAGCGCGGTCAGCGACCACGGGCCCAGAGACTTTTTCAGAGAGTGCTCAGGCTCCAGCGAGTCCCGGATCAACTTATCGATAGATTTACGGGCAGCAAGTTGTCTGTACAGGACGGTTCTCCTCATTCCATCAGCGGCGAAGGGCTGAGAATAGCAGGGTCCTGCCGGTCAATCAGGATTTCCCGGCCCAGGATGCCTTCGACGCAGTGTACAAGGTGAGGGTTTCCTCATGGAACCGTTCAACCTTTCATCGGGGCCAGAAGTGTAAGACAAGAAAAACGATTGAGAGTGGAATGCAGTTTAAGCGGGGTTCCGTACCGGATGCGTACCCGCATTCCGGCCCGGAACCCCATTGTTGTTACGAATCTAGAGCTTAACGCTTGGAGACGCCGCGAGCCATCTTCTTCACTTTCTTCTTCTTCGAGCCGCGCGGTTCGGTCCTTTTGGCCTTGGGAGCGGCCTTCTTGCGGGCGGCGCGCTTCAGTTTCTTCCGTTCCAGCTTGTCATCGATTTTGGTGGTGTCTGCCACTTGGTTCCTCTTTCGCTCAAATCTCTTCCGGATTTCCCGCAAATTGGGCGGATATGATTCTTAGAATAACAGGGTTTGTACTGCTGCGGAAGAGGCTTAGGCGCGTAAAGGACGGCGCTGGCGCGGTTTCAGGCGTATAATGAAGATTGATCTGAATCTATCAGGCCCGCCTTTTGAATGAGAAAAGCCTGCTCGGCTCTTGCCTTCCTACCGCTCCTGACGAGTTCCGTACCGCACGCAACAATCACCTGTTGACCGGAGTGAAGTCATGCGTTCCGACAAGATACACCGCGCCCTGGCGCAGGGAATGAACCGCTTTGAAGTTTGCCAATTAGTCGCCAAAGGCGTCAAAGCTACCCACAAGACCGGCGCGCGCTTTGAAGACTCAATTAACGATGTGCTGCAATATTTAGGCACCCACGTTACCATCATGGAAAATCTACACCCGGCCATTCCCCAGGTCAGCGTCAAGAGCCTCAAGCCGGCGGCGTAGGTTAGCTCAGACGCTTTGAAGTAGCTGGCGGCGTAATGAGTTGATTCCACATCCAGGATACGTGAAAAGTTTCTGTCTGGCCTAAGCGCAGCGCCGGATGGCCAACATTGTCATATCATCGAGATTCTGACCACCGATAACAACCCCCCGTAAATCGTCAATGCAGGCGGCAATCAGTTCCGCAGGTTGCCGCGCAGCCTGCTGGCTGACCAGTGTCAAGACACGGTCCACGCCATATTCATCGCACTCGTTGCGGGCTTCGGAAAGACCGTCCGTGTAAAAGAAGAGCGTGTCGCCGGATTTCTGGAGCGTGGAGGCGGCCGAGAAGCGCATCAAAAAAGACCCCGAACAGGCAAATCGTGTCGTTCGAAGCACACGGTATTTTGCGTATTTCACAAGTTGACGCGCGCATATAGGCAGATGAAAATCGGTGTTTTTCTTGTAGAACGAAGGGTTTCAGTCTTCCACCCTTCGCGATGTACGCGAAATATGCTCTACCCGCACTTAATGATTCAGCCCGGAGACATCCCACAGCTTGATGGTGTTATCGACACTCCCGGAGGCCAGGGTGCGGCCATCGGGGTTGAAGGCTATGGAATATACATTGCATGTGTATTGGAGGGTGCGTAAGAGCTGTCCGCTGGCCACATCCCACAGCTTGATGGTGTTGTCGTTGCTCCCCGAGGCCAGGGTGCGGCCATCGGGGCTGAAGGCTACGGAGTCGACATAATCTTGGTGGCCCTGGAGGGTGCGCAGCAACTCGCCGCTGGCCGCATCCCACAGCTTGATGGTCTTATCGGCACTTCCGGAGGCGAGGGTGCGGCCATTCGGGCTGAAGACGACGGATTCGATCATATTTGAGTGGCCCTGGAGGGTGCGCAAAAGCTGCCCGCTAGCCGCATCCCACAGCTTGATGATGCCCTCGCCACCTCCGGAGGCCAGGATGCGGTCATTGGGGCTGAAGGCGACGGAGTCGACAAAATTCGAGTGGCCCTGGAGAGTGCGCAGCAACTCGCCGCTGGCCACATCCCACAACTTGACGGTGCCGTCGTAGGACCCCGAAGCGAGGGTATGGCCATTGGGGCTGAAGGCTACGGAAAAGACCTCACCCGTATCTTGGAGTGTGCGCAATAACTGGCCGCTGGCCTTATCCCATAGCTTGATGGTGTGGTCGTAACTTCCGGAGGCCAGGGTGCGGCCATTCGGGCTGAAGGCGACGGATTCGACCAGATTCGAGTGGCCCTGGAGGGTGCGCAGCAACTGGCCGCTGACCGCATCCCACAGCTTGATGGTGTAGTCGCCGCTTCCGGAGGCCAGGGTGCGGCCACTGGGGCTGAAGGCTACAGAATGGACATAACCCGAATGGCCTTGGAGAGTGCGCAACACGCTCACCGGATGATTGATCACCGGTAGCGGATTTTGCTGTTGCTGCTGGGTAGCGTGCGATGGCTGAGGGTTCTCTTGATGTTGCTGGACGGTGGTGGAGGGTTGCAGGTTTTCTTTTTGCTCCTCTGCGGTAAGCCAGGGCCGTGGCGATGGGAGCGTGGTTGGCACTGCCTGTTGCGGCCCAAGGATGCGCCAAATCGCGAACCCCGCAATCAGGAGCACGAAAACGGAAGCGGCCCAGACCCAGCCAGGCAAAAGTCTGCGGGGCTTTTCGTCTGCTTTCTGCTCTTTCGACCGTGCGTTCTCCCACACTGTAGCTTGCCACACCTCCGGCACGGTGACCTGGCGGGTTTTGGGGGTAACGTACACGATCGCGTCGAGCAGGTTGAGCAGCTCGGAAACATCTTCCGGGCGGTCGCTGCGGTCTTTGGCGAGGAGGCGGAGGA
>Ga0326727_10016779_pt1 | contig 15360 bp, 10 predicted proteins | sample MB2enrmetagenome_FD_207643 | JGI IMG/M metagenome (GOLD analysis project Ga0326727, IMG submission 207643) | Lab enriched peat soil microbial communities from McLean, Ithaca, NY, United States - MB29MY | ecosystem: Environmental > Terrestrial > Soil > Wetlands > Peat | place: USA: New York... | reverse complement strand
AACGTCACAGGAACTGTGAAACTGTGAGTACGGCGATGCAGCGCCAGGCTGATACCCTGAATGCATGAAATTTGGAGTGCTGGTCTTTCCCGGATCGAACTGCGACCACGACACCTACAACGTGATCGCCGAGATCGCGCATCAGCCAGTTTCGTTCCTTTGGCACGACAGCGAGGACCTCGAAGGCGTGGACGCGGTGCTGGTTCCCGGCGGGTTTGCCTACGGCGATTACCTGCGCACTGGAGCGATCGCGCACTTTTCGCCGGTGATGCAGGCGGTCAAGCGGTTTGCCGCGGGCGGTGGGCTGGTGCTGGGCATCTGCAATGGCTTCCAGATCCTCACCGAGTCGGGCTTGCTGCCTGGCGCATTGATGCGCAACGCCGGCCTCAAGTACATCTGCAAACCCGTGCACCTGCGCGTCGAAACCGCGAACAGCCCATTTACCAATCAACTCAAAAAGGGCGATGTGCTGCAAATTCCCATCGGCCACATGGAAGGGAATTACTATTGCGAGCCGGAGGAGCTCAAACGGTTGGAGCGCGAGGACCGCATTGCATTCCGCTACGCAACACCCAAAGGCGAGATCACGACGGAGGCAAATCCCAATGGATCGCTCGGCAACATTGCCGGCATCCTGAACGAAGGACGCAATGTGCTGGGCATGATGCCGCATCCCGACCGGTCGAGCGAAGCGCTGCTGGGTTCGGCCGACGGATGGGGAATCTTTGCCTCCATGATGGAGCAGATGCAGCGGAGTTAGCGCAGCTAGAGTTGCGGGACTAGGGAAGAGAGAGCAGTGCACGGTTGACTGTGAGCAGCTGATACCTGACACCTGAAACCTGGCACAGGGCACCTGACACGGCAATGATCGACATTCATCATCACCTGATTTATGGAGTGGACGACGGGTCGCCGAACCTGCAGAGTTCGCTCCAGATGGCGCAGGAAGCAGCCGATGAGGGCGTGACTCGGATCGTGTGCACACCGCACGCGAGCGACATGTTTCCCTACAATGCCTCGCTCGTTGCGGAACGCTTTGCCGAGCTGCGCGAACGGCTGACAGGCGTCGTGGAGCTGAGCCTGGCTTGCGACTTCCACCTGATGGCGGAGAACATTCTTGAAGCGGCCAGGCATCCGTTCCGCTACTCGATTGACGGAAAGGGCTATCTGCTCATTGAGTTCCCCATGTACGTGATTCCGCCCAGCATGGCGGGGGCGTTGTTCCGGCTGCAGTCGGCCGGTTACACGCTGATCGTTACGCATCCAGAGCGATATCCAGCGGTGCTGCGCCGGCCCGATCTGGTGGGTGAGTGGATGCGCGCCGGTTGCCTGATCCAGGTCACCGCAGGATCGTTCTATGGGCGATTTGGCAAGCGGGAAGAGGCGTTTGCCAACGAGTTGCTGGAGCGGGACTGGATTCATTTTGTGGCCACCGATGCGCACCATCCCTTGAAGCGCCCGCCGCATTTGAAGCAAGCATATGAGTACGTGGCGAACCGCGCCGGCGAGGAGACCGCGCGGCGGCTGTTCGTAACCAACCCGCAGGTCGCCGTGGAGGGTGCGACGTGGCCTGAGCAACCAGCGCCCAAAGGGCTGTGGGGGCTTGAGCCATCGCGGTTTGCCGGCCCGCCGGAGATGGACAGATCGCGAGGCGGACGCGCGACGAAGGACGCTCCAGAGGGAGCGGAGGTCGCGGAGCCGCGCGCGCGGGGATTCTGGGGCCGTTTACTCGGGCGGTAAAAACCTATCCGCAAAATGGCTGCCTGAATTAGCGCCGGTCTCCAGACCGACTGTACTGGCGGCGTCCACGCCGCCTGCGAACCCGCGCACCGGTTTATGTGTTCGAGGGAAAGGGAGAACCTATGATCGACCGCTCGCAACGCCATGCTGCCCGGGTCTTTGCCATCACAACCCTGCTGCTATACGTCGTGATTACGATCGCTTTCTCTCGCTTCTACGGCCCGTTTTTAGTTTGGGGCGACGAAGCGGCGACGGCACGCAACTTTATCGCGCATGAACCGCTCCTCCACATTTACATTGGCTTGGCCGTCGTCTACGGCATCGGCACGATCGTCGTAATGGCTGTACTTTGCGTCATCTTCAGGCCGATCGGCCCCGGTCTGACTCTCTTTGCGGCATTCGCCAGGCTGCTGTATGCCGTAATGTGGTTCATCGAGCTGATCGACCTTTTCGACGCACTGCGCATCATGCGGAGCGGGGGCTACCTGCAGGTGTTCGAGCCGGAACGCCTTCTGGCCCTGGCGGGATTGCAACTCGCCTCCGGCTGGGACGCTTATTACATCGGGTTGACGTTTTATGCGATTGGGTCCATCCTCTTCAGCTATCTGTTCTTCAAGTCGCGCTATGTTCCGCGAGTACTGGCGATTTTTTGTATCCTGTCCGCGCTATTCGAGGGCATTTGCGCGTTCGCCTACCTCGTCGACCGCAACTTCGGAGCCATCGTCTCTGTAAACTGGTACGAAATGCCGGCGTTCTTCTCTGAAGTGGCGATCAGTATCTGGATCCTGGTCCGAGGATTGAGGCCACCGGGTGCGGACAAGATGGTCCAAGCGAGCAATTGAAGTGGACTGCAAGAGAGATGTCCGGGCGAATCGATCGTTGCTTGCCCCTGTGGGAATTCATTGCCAGGTGAGCCGGCTTCCCCACGTTGAAACGCAGGGCTAATCTGCGCCGTGCATACCGCGCCTAGGACAGTCCCAAACCGCCGTCGACGGCCAGAGTCTGGCCGGTGATGAAGTGCGGGCCCGCTGCGAAAAAAAACACGGCCTGGGCGACATCGGCGGCTGAACCATTGCGGCCCATGGGCGTTTTGGCGGCGAAGCGTGCGGATTGGCCGCGATCGGAAAGGTGTGAGAACTGCGCTTCCAGCGCATCGGAATCAGTATCAGCTTCGGGAAAGGCAATCCAACCGGGAGCGACGCAATTGACGCTGACCTCGGGCGCGAAGGCCTTGGCCATGGTTTGCGTGAGCATGTGCAGGGCGGCCTTGGAAGCGCAATAGTGGGCGTGGCCGGCCCAGGGATGAAAGCCGCCGAGCGAGCCAATGTTGACGATACGACCGCGCGCGGCGCGCAGATGCGGCAGCGCCTCGCGGGCAACCAGAAACGGGCCGCGGGCATTGGTCTCGAAGACCGCGTCCCACTGCTCGAGCGTAAGGCTCTCCAGGGCCGCTGAAGCGAAAACGGCGGCGTTGTTCACCAGCAGATCGAGACCGCCGAATTCAGCAATCACGGCGGCGACGGCGGCGCGCACAGACGGCTCGGAGCGGACATCGCACTCGACGACCACCGCGCGTCGGTCTTGTGCTGCAATCTCAGCCGCAGTTTGCGCAGCTTGGGCATGTGCGGTGCGGTAGGAGATGGCGACGTCGGCTCCGGCCTCCGCCAGCGTGAGGGCAATGGCGCGGCCAATGCGTCGCGCGCCTCCGGTCACGAAGGCGGTCTTGCCGGCGAGAGGTTGAGTGGCCATAGCAGAGCCCATCTCCGATGCGGGTCAGCAGGCAAAGGCAGTTCTCCGGGTGCGATAGCAAGCACGTAACGTCTTGCGGGTTACTTGGGCTGCGGTGGAGGCTGACTCGCGTTGGGCTGGCCGCTGGAACCGGAGGATTTGTCTCCGGAGGCAGGCGGAGCCGGGTTGGAAGATGAGTTCGAAGAACCGCCGGAACCGGAACCGCTCCCCGAGTTGGAGTTGGAGCCGGAGTTCTTGTAGATGGAGTACTGGCCTCCCGGCCGCTTCATGCGCACCTCCATCGTCATCTCAGCCTTGTCGATCTTGTAGCTCTGGCCGTACGTCTGGTAGCCGTTGGCAATCACCTGCAGCGTTACCGTGTCGCCGATCGGAATCACATCAATGATTGCCTTGCCATCTTCGTTCGTCTTCAGTTCAAGAGCTCCCTTGTCCCTTTCACCTTCAGTGGGATGAAAGATGACGTGAGCGTCGGAGATGGGCTTGCCATTGAAGTCTTTCAGCACCGTGACTTCAATATGCGCGGAGGGCGGTGGCGCCTTGTACTTGCGCCCGTGGTAGTTGTCATTCTGGGCAAGGAGAGCGGGCGAACAAGCAGATAGGCCAACGCCGGCCACGAGAACGCTGATAAAAAGATGTGAACGATGGAACATGCCCACATTTTACCGCGTTCCAGGGGTGCAGCGAAGCGAGACCCCGAATCGGTTACACTTTGCCAGGGCAGGTTCCAGAAACGGTGCAGGCGAGCGGCGCGCGATGCGATGGGAGGCAAGTGAGGACGAAACCGGGATGCTGACCGCAATCAAAGTGCTGCACACCGCGGTTTGGGCTCTGCTGGCGGGAGCCATCTTGGCGCTGCCATTTCTCGCCGCACAAGGCGCCTTTCGCTGGGCGGCGATTCTTTCGGTCATGATTCTCGTCGAAGGAGTTGTGCTCCTGGCAAATGGGTGGAGATGCCCGATGACGGATCTGGCAGCGAAATACACAGCCGACCGGTCGCCGAACTTCGATATTTACATGCCGAATTGGCTGGCCCGGCACAACAAAACCATCTTTACCGCGATTTTCCTGGTGAATGAGGCGATTGTGCTCGCGGAATGGCTGCGGAGCCGGTAAACCGCATATGCCGCGGGCGATGGCACACTATATGAGTCAAAGTCACTCAAATTTTAACTCAATCCCCCTTGACAAACGGCAAATCCTTGCCTATCGTTAGCAATTGAAAGGCGAGAGTGCTAGCAGCCTGTTGAAGCAAGTGCTGAACTCCGCCGCCGGATGTCAGGGCGGGGCGCACTCTGCAATCTCACAAAGTTTTGTTTTTCATCACCAAGACCCGTGGGGCGGGCAGCTTACGCCTGCGCGGGAAGGAGAAGCGAAGCAATGGCAGTGAAGTCTGTTACGACCACATTCACCCCGCTCCATGACCGAATTCTGGTCCGGCGCGTGGAAGAGACGGAAACCATTCGCGGTGGGATCATCATCCCCGATAGTGCGAAGGAAAAACCCCAGGAGGGAGAAGTAATCTCCGTGGGCAAGGGCAAGTCGAACGATGAAGGCAAGGTATTCCCGCTGGACGTGAAGGCGGGGGACCGCGTGCTCTTCGGCAAGTACTCCGGCACCGAAATCAAGATCGACGGCGAAGAGTTTCTGATCATGCGCGAGGAAGAAGTCCTCGGCATTTTGAAGAAGTAGCTGAAAGACAGGTCTCAGGTTTCAGGGTTCAGGTTTCAGGGGATTGAACCTCTGTAGCCGCAAAGGCCCTGAATCTTCGAAGAACAGTCTTAAGCGAATTTGCAAGTTTAGATGTGGGTCAATGGACGGGCGGAACTGAAACCTGAAACCTGACCCCTGAAACCTATTAGGAGAGAGCAATGGCAAAGCAAATTCTGCACGGTGAGGATTCCCGTCAGGCGATTCTGCGCGGCGTGAACACGCTGGCAGACGCCGTGAAGGCGACGCTCGGCCCCAAAGGCCGGAACGTTGTAATCGAGAAGAAGTTTGGTTCGCCCACCATCACCAAGGACGGCGTGACGGTGGCCAAGGAAATCGATCTGAAGGACCCGCTCGAGAACGTGGGCGCACAACTGGTGCGCGAGGTTGCTTCGAAGACCTCGGACGTAGCCGGCGACGGCACCACGACGGCCACGGTTCTGGCGCAGTCCATCTTCCGCGAAGGCGTGAAGACGGTGGCTGCGGGCGCCAATCCGACGGCGCTCAAGCGCGGTATCGAAAAAGCCGTTACGGTGATCAACGGCACGCGCGACAAAGAAGGCAAGTGGAACCAGGACGGCGCACTCAGCAAGCTGTCGAAGCCAGTGAACGAGGGATCGGTGGCCCAGGTGGGCACCATCTCGGCCAACGGCGACGAAGAGATCGGCGGCATTATCGCTGAAGCTGTGAAGGTGGTCGGCAAGGACGGCGTCATCACCATCGAAGAGTCGAAGACCATGCACACCGGACTCGAGACCGTGGACGGCATGCAGTTCGACCGCGGCTATCTGAGCCCCTACTTCGTCACCGACGCGGAGCGCCTGGAAGCGGTGCTGGACGATCCCTACATCCTGATCTACGAAAAGAAGATCAGCGCGATGAAGGATCTTCTGCCCCTGCTGGAGCAGGTAGCGCGCGGCGGCAAGCCGCTCCTGATCATTGCCGAGGACGTGGAGGGCGAGGCCCTGGCGACCCTGGTGGTGAACAAGCTGCGCGGCACGTTGAACGTTGCGGCCGTCAAGGCTCCCGGCTTCGGCGATCGCCGCAAGGCCATCCTGGGCGACATCGCCATCCTGACCGGCGGCAAGGCCATCACCGAGGACCTGGGCATCAAGCTGGAAGGCGTGAAGCTCGAGGACCTGGGCAAGGCCAAGCGCATCACCATCGACAAGGACAACACCACGATCGTCGACGGCGCAGGCAAGGCCAGCGACATCGAGGGCCGTGTGAAGGAGATCAGGTCTCAAATTGAGAAGACCACCAGCGACTACGACCGCGAAAAGCTGCAGGAGCGGCTGGCGAAGCTGGTCGGCGGCGTGGCCATCATCAAGGTGGGCGCGGCAACGGAGACCGAGCTGAAAGAAAAGAAGGCTCGTGTTGAGGATGCTCTGCACGCAACCCGTGCGGCTGTCGAAGAGGGCATCGTTCCCGGCGGCGGCGTGGCACTGGTGCGTTGCGCTCCCGCGGTGGAGAAGTTGATCGCTACGCTCGAAGGCGACGAGAAGACCGGTGCACAGATTGTGCTTCGCTCGCTGGAAGAGCCGCTGCGCCAGATCGTCGCCAATTCCGGCGAAGAGGGTGCGGTGGTTGTGGCCAAGGTGCTGGAGTCGAAGGAAGCGCATTTCGGCTACAACGCGTTGACCAGCAAGTTCGAGGACCTGGTGAAGGCCGGCGTCATCGATCCCACCAAGGTGACGCGCACGGCGCTGCAGAACGCAGCCTCGATCGCTGCCCTGTTGCTGACCACCGAAGCTCTGGTGGTGGAGATTCCTGAGCCCAAGGCTGCGGCACCGGCCGGCGGCCACGGCGGCATGGACGGCATGTACTAAAGACAGGGAACAGAGGACCAGATAGGGAACAGGGAGCAAAAGGCAGCCCATTGCGCAGGCCGCTGAAACCTGACACCTGCAACCTGCAAAAAAGGCCTCCAGCTTCGGCTGGGGGCCTTTTTGCGCATAAGCAACACTTGCACACCGGCGTTGCATGCACGCGCCGCACATCACCCCTTTTCGGACCACCGGAAGAGAATGTTGCCGCCCTACATGACTGCGGTGGGCACACCTTGCGAAGCGATTCTGGCTTCTGCGGCTGCGGGTTGCGGGCGCAGCGAGCGTAACCAGCCGGCGGACAGCCAGGCGCGAGGAATGACGAATTCCGAGCAGCCGCAATCCAGGCATACACGGATATCTGGCGAGGGTGTCATGGGAGGGTGGCTTAACGTGCGAGGACTGTTGCGGAAGAGCCGGACTTCTGCCGGAACTACAGTCAGAGCGGCAGATTGGCACTTGGGACACACCATAAGGGCACCTCGGGAGCTCCGATAAGTACGGAATCCCCAAAAAATTAATTGAGGGAGTGTACTAATCTAACGAGAATGCAAGCACAATTTCAACAGGTAGCGGGCCGTTTCTGTATCGGAAGTAATATCGCTTTCATATAATCAAAAAAAGTTTAAGTCAGTAAAATTCTTGTTTTCAGATGCATACGGCCACCATGGGCCTGGGCGGAGCGCGCGCCGGACAACGAGACACAAAAAAGCGCGGCGGCCGAAGCCGCCGCGCCTTGGTTTGGGAGCCGTCAGCCCCGCATTGTGTTTACCACTCCATGCGGATGGTGAGCATCACCTGACGCGGGCTGTATGCAAAGTTGCTGTTCGCGTTGGTGTCGGCGCCAAAGCCGGATTGATTGTTAAAGTTGCCGATGGTCCCAGCATTCGCGGTTCTGGGCTGGAAGGTCATCACGCTGCACTCGATTTGACCCTGACCGGTGGGGGCGCCAATGGTTCCGCCGGTGGGAATCGAGCAAGTCTTCGTTACGCCGGAGTTCGACGATGAGTTGTATGCGCCATTGTTCACGCCGGTGATATTCGGGTGATTGGCCACGTTGAACATCTCGCCCATCAATTGCAGGTGATAGGGCTTGTCTTTTGCATTAATCGTGAACTGCTTTTCCAGGCGCATGTCGAGCACCAGCGTGCGTGGCTGATCGTAAGTGTTGCGCCCGATGTATGGGATCCAGTAGTTGCTGCCGGTGGCGCCGTTCCAAGTGGAGCTATAGGCGGAGTAGGAGGGATAGCCCGTCGCGATGGTTGCCGAGTAGGGCAGGCCATTCTGTCCCTGGAAGACCGGGTTCAAGCTCCAGTCGTTGGAAATCAGCTTCAGGAACTGATTGCCGGTATTCACGGTGGGCGAGTTGAGGAGCCCCCAGGCCACCAAGCGGTTACCTACGTTGAAGACGGAGTTTCCGTAATTGCCGCCCTTGGGGTAGCCGTCGATGTTGTACGGATCGAGCCAGCCGTTGCTGATGTTGGTGGTGTACTCTTGCTGGTCGTAGTCCAGAGCATGCGACCAGGTGTAGTTGACGTCGAACTGGATCAACTTCGAGGTCTTGTTCTCGATCTCGGCCACCATGGCGTGGTAGCTGGCGTTGGTATTGGAGAACAGCTCGTTGACCGCGCCGAAGTTGGGGTTGATGACACCGTTGTAGACGGGCACATTGTACGTGGTGCCGCTGGGTATGGGCCCCTTGCCGCTTGCGTCATAGAAGTACACCACGGCGGTGTTCACGCCATTCGGGTTGCCGGACGCGTTGGTGTTGGCATTGGGGTTCAGGTTGATGTTGAGAGCGTTGGGCAGTGCGCGGCTCAGAGCGCCCATATAGCTGAGCTGGAAGATGGTGCCGCGGCCCACTTCCTGTTGCACAGCAGCGTCGAACTCGTGAATCTCCGGGTTGCGGAAGCCACCGGCGAAGAAATACGACGTCGGTCCCGATCCGATTGCGCTGGAAAGCAGATTGGGGAACAGTGGCGTGTAAGGATTCGACGCGGAAACCGTTCCTGTCGGCGGGTTGAACGTGTTCGGCTTGACCGTGGAGGAGACGAACTGGCCGCTGAAGCTGCCGGTATCGAGCAGGTTGTTCAAGAGCACGCCGTTGGTGATGCGGCCAAAGTACATGCCGTAGCCGATGCGGACGGTGGTCTTGCCCGATCCGAAGGGATCGTAGGCGATACCGACGCGAGGACCAAAGTTGAGCTTATCGCTGGGGTTGTTGGCGAGATTGGCGGCCGCCGCCATTGCGGGGCATGTGCCCGGCCCGGTGTAGGTGAAGTTAGTGGTGCCGCAGATGCCGTTGGTCTTGGAGCCCAGGTACGGATAGAAGGTGCTGGTGGAACCGTTGGGCGCCGTAGCCGTGGCCTGTGTGATGAGATTGGAATAGGGCGACGGCAGCGCTTCATAATCCCAGCGGAGGCCCAGATCGAGGGTCAAACGAGGAGTGAACTTCCAGTGGTCCTCGCCAAAGACACCGTAGTCCGTGGTGTTGATGCTCCAGGCCGGGGCACCAAAGCCCTGCACCATGGTTCCGCAAGGCGCGAGTCCCGTGTAGTCCGTGCCGGAGGTGCCGGGCGAAGTGACCGTGCTGACGGTGTTGCAAATGCCTTCGCCGCTTGCTTTGGCGAACGACTCGTTGTAGATATCGGCGAAGAAGTTGCCGATGTAGCTGTAGGTGTAAACGCCGTTGCCCTCGTACGTGTTGTTCATGATGTCGTAGTTGTGCACCATGTCGATACCGAACTTGAAGTCATGGTTGCCATGGATCCAGGCCGCAGTATCGCCCACCTGCCATTTTTTCTCGTCAGGCAGCGCCTTGCGGTAGGAGTAGTACGGCGAACCGAGATAGAAGCCGGTCGAGGAGGGGCTGTCCAGCGCAACTTCCGGAATGTTCGGCGAAAGGCCGCCGCCCGCCGCAGTCGCGCCGTTGAAGCCTGCCAGATACTGCTTGCTGAAGCTGCTCAGCGGCTGCTGGCTTTCGTCGTTCAGCTCGCGGCCGTACTGATAGCGCACTTCGTTGGAGATGTTGCTGGTGATCTGGCTGTCAAGCTTGGCGAGGCCGTAGTCGACCTTCACGAAGTCCATGCCGAAGGTGTCCACGGCGTAGTCATTCGTCGCCTGGGTCTGTACGCCACCCGGCGAATCCCAGCGCAGGCGATGGTAGAGCACGCTTACGTGATTCTTGTCGTTGACCTGCCAGTCGAGCTTGGGCGTGTTCAACTCTTCGTAGCCGCGGCGCGGCACTGTGCCCAGATCGGAAAGCAGGTTCACCAGCATCGCGTTGTAGGCCTGTGCGCCCTGGGCGTACGTGGAAGGTACGCCGACGCCCGGAACGTTGATACCATTGGCAGCCAGGCGTGCAGCCAAAGTACAGGCCTGTTGATCGACTGAGCTGACCGTCGCGCCGCTGATGTAGCCTTTGCCGTTAGTGAGCGTCGAGCCGTTATATACATCGGTGAAATTGCATGTGCCGCTCGACAGGGTAGCATCGGGCAATGTGAAGAACGTAGCCGGCGAAGTGGCCTTGGCGTCGCCGGGGAAGTTGCGGTCATATTGGTTGAACCCATAGAACCAGAAGAGCTTGTCTTTCTTGAGTGAGCCGCCCGCGTCGAAGCCCCACTCCTTGCGCCAATCCTTGGGCTTATAGGGCCCGGTGACAAAGACCGGCGCTGTAGAAGTGCCGGTATTCACGGTGTTGGAGGTGAATGGATTCGTTGTGCCCCAGTCGTTGTCGCGATCGGAGAAGTAAGCGATGCCGTGCATCGTGTTCGAGCCGCTCTTGGTGACGGCGTTGATGACGCCGCCCGCGGCGCGTCCATACTCTGCGGAGTAGACGCCGGTGTTGACCGTGAACTCATCGACCATGTACTTCGAGGTCGAGTAGCCTTCACGGGTCCGGCCGCGCTCCTCAGAGTAGTAAGCCTGGTTATCGTCGGCGCCGTCGATCTCAACGTTGTTGAGGATAGGGCTGATGCCGCGGAAGGCGATGAGGCCGAATCCGTTGGAATCGCCCACCGCGCCCGGAGTCAGCAGAGTCATATCGGACCAGCGTCCGCCGTTCAGCGGCAGATCCTGAATGTTGTGCGTGCTCAGTGTGGAGCTGATTTCGGGCGACTCGAAGTTCAGAACCGGCGCTTCGCCGGTGACTTCTACGTTGGTGGTCGCGGCGCCCGTCACCATGTGCGGGCTCACTTCCGTCACCTCATTAACAACGACGATCGCGCGGACTTCCCTGAACGTCTCAAAGCCGGGAGCCGTGACGGTGACGGTGTAATTTCCTGGCGGCAATTCGGGTGCCTTAAAGTAGCCGCTGGAGTCGGATTTCAGGTTGGTCTGAGCATTTGTGCCATTGTTAACGATGCTGACGGCCGCGCCCGGAACCACAGCGCCGGTCGAATCGAATACCGTGCCGGCAATTGCGCCCTCGGTGTATGTCTGAGCATTCAGAATGACCGGGCTCATACACAACGCGAGGATGAATAGCGCCGAGGCGAACAGGCCCAGACGAATTCGATGGGATTTCATAACTGCCCTCCAAAGTAATGGTTTGTGTTCGACAGAAAACCACGTGACCGAAAAGCTGCGCTGCCGGTGCGATGCTGCTGCACGGTGGCTAGCACGCCAGACGCGGGGAAACCATCTTCACAATGCATACTCACCTGAGACGCCCAAGGCGTCACAACGAGCATCAATGTTGCGATGTTCCCAACTTGCAAAGGTACAAGCTCTTGATGAAGACGATGTGAAGGACGAGCAAACGGCGCGTAAACACGAAGTTGCCGACTTGCGCCGCGATGGGTCCGCGGATTCGTCCGGCGATTCGGTAGAAGAGATCGATTTTCTAAAGAACGGAATTGAAGCTCTGCTGTCATGCCCTCACGCGAATCCAAAATTTCTTTCGGAAACACAAATGCCTGGGATGCAATTCAGCACTTTGGCTTAAGAAAGGCCTATCGCAATCGCTGTTCGTGCGACTGCTGCGCCTGATTGCATCCATTTTTTATGCTTCAGCCGCGTATACGGCGCGAACTGAAGAACCCCTCGATGCAAAGTCTCCGGGGGCACATCTATCTCAGGAGAAGTCATTGTAGGACAGGGGAACCCGGTTTTCCAAGCGGGAAATGCAAAATATCCTTCGATTTCCGCGTGAAAGTAATACGTCTTGCTGAGTTTTGTGGAAAAGGGGTCTGAATCCCCGCAACAACCAACAAGACAGGAAGGAAATCAGGAAGATAGCTGTCTTTGGTGGGCGGAACTGCTCCCCCACTCCACGGAGAATGAAGGGGGTGGGAGAACAGCAACTCGGGGGATGCGAATGCTCCTGAGGCGGGTCGTTTAACGGTTGCTTCCGGGGCCCCAGCGCAGACGCAGGCCGGTGCGGACCGTGAAGGGAAGACTGGGATACCCGATGGGGGCTATGTGCTGATCGTTTATCAGATTCTCGGCTTGCGCGAAGACGTCCATCCAGTGAAATACCTGGAAACTGCCACCCAGATCGAGTTTGGCGTAGCCGTGATCGATATTGCGGTTGGGCAAGAGCAGACTATTGCCGCCGTAAGCATCCTCGCCCTCAAGGAAGGTTGAGTCGTCGGAGCGGCTGGCAAAGGCGGAGCTGAAGACGCCGGTGAACCGCTTTGCCGCGTAGGTCAGCGTGAAGTAACCCGTATGCGGCGCGCGGCGGAAGGGGCGAGCTCCCTTGAGCGGCGAATAGGGGCCGACCGGAATGCCATCAAAGGTCGGAATCGGGCCGAGCAAGGCCTGGTCGTCGTTGGTGAAGGAGCGCTGCACCGCGGCATCCAGGTAGGTGTAACCGCCGCGCAAAAAGAGATTGGCCCCGATTCCGCTTTCGACTGAAGTTTCCACGCCCTGTGCGCGAAAGGCCTCGGAGTTGATGGTCAACTCATAAGCAAAGTTCGCCTGCAGGATCCCTTCGAGTGTTGCCTGCTGGGCGGGCGTCAGGTTGGGTAGCAGTTCGGGAATAAGATCCAGGCCGACGTATTCGATCTCCTTGCCAAACTCGTTGTGAAAATAGCTGGTGCGGAAGACCACATGCTGGCTCAGAAAGGCCTGCTCGAGACCGCCCTCGTACGTGCGCATGGTGGGTGCGGCCAACGGACTGATGTGCAGCGCATGGATCGTGGATTGCGCGCCGTTGTTCACCAGGAAGTCGTAGAGCGAATCGTCTTGATCGGTGAGCTTGGGTTCGCGGATCGCCTCGCCGAAGTTGAACAGAACACGGGTGCCGCTGAAAACGCCGCTGCGCGGGCGCAGAACGTAATAGTTCAGGCCGGCGCGCGGCGAGCCCTGGAAACCAAAGAGGGAGTAATGCTCCAGGCTGCCGCCGAGCGTGTAGAAAAAGCGCTGCTTGAAGTCTCCGTGCACCGCGAGGGGAACGAAATAGTTGGTGCGTTCTTTGGATGTGTAGTAGGTGCTGCCGGGCTCCGCGCCGCGCTCGTCCTCATATTGAAAGCCGGCGAGGCCGGACAAATGCGGCGTGATGGTGATGTCGCCCTGGTAGTCCGCCTGATCGCGATTGCTGACGTATTGCGTGCGAAAGGTGCTGCAATCGAGGACGGCCTGTCCCGTGGCGGAGTAGCCGTTGGCGCCAGTGATGGTGACAGTGTTGCCCAGCGTTCCGGGCCCGAAACAATAGTCCGTGTAAGACTCGGGATTCCCCGATAGTGACCAGAGGGACACCTGCTCGCGCTTGCGCGTGAGTCCGTAGCGCACGACGTTGTGGAGGCTGGCGGTCGTCTGATTGTCCAGCGACGCACTGAGGAACAGGTTCTGGTCTTTCTCGGTGGCGTCGTCGGCGACGTGGTAAAAGTCCCACGCGTTGGGATTGCCGACGCCATCCACGCCATAGTGAAGCGTGGCGCGAATCTGGGTATTGCTGTTGAGCGCCCAGCCCAGATTGGCTGCAGAAGTGGCCACGTGGTACTCGTCGTTCAGCAGATCGTTGGCGGTCTGAAGCCAACTGAAGGCGCCCAGGTAGTCGAGCTTCTTGTGCGTGCCCGCCACCTGCAATTCTTCGCGCGAGGTGGAGAGATTTCCGGCATCGCCCTCAAAGAGCAGGGAAGGGAAGCTGGTGGTGCCGTGAGGGGTGGTCAGGCTGACGACGCCGGTTTCGGCACCGGCGCCAAACAGGTTCGAATCGGGCCCGCGATAGACCTCAACGCTCTCCACGGCCGTGGTGGAAAGCGGGCCGAAGTCAATTTGATTGCCCATGTCGCCGGTATCGACTCCGTCGAGGAGGATCTTGGCATCGTCGGAATCGCCGCCGCGGACAAAGAGCGAAGTTTGTGCGCCCATTTGTCCCGATTGCACAACTTCGGCTCCCGGCATCAGCCGCAAAACGGAGCTGAAATCCGTGCGCCGTGCGAGGTCAAGCGTGGACAGCACAGTCGTTGCCGCACTGGTTTGCGGCTGCGGCGTAGGCACGCCGGTTGCCGTCACCACTATGGATTCGCGCACCCACGCGGGCTCCAGCACCAGATTGCGCTCAATCGAATCGAGGGGGCCGGCGTAGAAATCTGGCGTCTGCAACTGACGAAAGCTCTTGGCCGTAATCACGAGGAAGAAACGCCCCGCGGCTCCGGTGGTGAGCTGGAAGCTACCGTCGGAAGAGGAAACAGCCGAAGCCACGACCTTCCCATTGCTGACAAGAGAGACGCTGGCGCCTGTTACCTTGGCGCCTGATGCATCGGTGACTACGCCACGGATGGAAGCGGCATGACTGACGGCGGCAAAAATGACAAGGAGAGTGGCTGCGATGGCGTGTCGCATCATACGGCAGGAAACTGCAGGCAAGAAATCGTGAGTCTGCATGACGGCTCCTTCGTTCCCCTCGGAACGCGAAAGCAAATGCGTACGCCGTAGGACCGGTCTCCTGACTTGCGCATTTCCGGCGATTCCAGAAAAAATGCGATTTGGAGGATCTCTCTAGGTCACCGACTCCCTGATGGTCGCGGCGACTCGAGTTCAGAGGCTCCGGCATATAGAATTCTGGAATCGCGTTCAGCCGCCTTCCCAAAGCCGAACCTCATCGGTCGAGCTCCAGTGGCTGAATGGGCAAATCCGCATGATGCGGAAGGCCCTGGCTGAAATCCTCCTTCGTCCCCATTTGACAAAGCGACGGGAAGCGAAACAGGTGCGCTCACAGTTGCGGGGCAGTGGCGGAGTTTCACCGCCTTCCCGAGCATCCTGGCGATTGCTGTGGTGAGTGGCGCAGCAGCATAGGGCTGCAGCAGTGATGTCATGGAATCGACTTCCATGACATCAACTCTTATAGCCGGAATGGGGACCCCGCGTCAAAAACAGGATTTCACGATGCGAA
>Ga0326727_10016778_pt1 | contig 15361 bp, 9 predicted proteins | sample MB2enrmetagenome_FD_207643 | JGI IMG/M metagenome (GOLD analysis project Ga0326727, IMG submission 207643) | Lab enriched peat soil microbial communities from McLean, Ithaca, NY, United States - MB29MY | ecosystem: Environmental > Terrestrial > Soil > Wetlands > Peat | place: USA: New York... | reverse complement strand
CTCCGCCAGCGTGAATGTACCGCTGATATTCATGCGCATCCTCGGCTTCTCCCGCGGAACGGTCACCTCGACAGCCACGGCTGCCCGCCGGGATGTCGTCATGGTTCTGGTGCTCGACCGTTCCGGATCCATGGGCGCCGAGTTAGGGGCCGTGCAAGCCGGCGCCACATACTTCGTCAACCAGTTTGCCGAGGGCCGCGACAAGCTTGGACTGGTGCTGATTTCGGGAAGTTCCTACGTCGCCTATCCTCCGTCCGATTGGGGCCTGAATCCGCCGACCGGCGCGACTGGCCCCGATACCAACTTCCGGGGCACGACAGAAACTCCCAACATGATCACCACCATCGGGAACATGGTGTCCGGCAGCAACACCGGCACGGCCGAAGGGTTGATGCTGGCCTGGAAGGAACTGCAGGCCGCCAATGAACCGGGAGCTCTCAATATCATCGTGCTGTGGACGGACGGCGCGCCCAACGGCATCACGGCCGACTTCAACAATAGCTCCACCCCCTCCCTCAAAGCCGGAAGCGGGTGCGCGAACACGAACGATGGAACCACCGGTCAATATCCCAACGCAACTGCCGCCAACTCGATGCTGGGCTGGTTCGCGCAGTGGGGCGGCTATGCTTACAACAGCAACGCCACCAACGGAATTCGTGTACGGGCGCAAACCTATACCACCGGAATGTCGGTTACCGATTGGGCGGAACTAAATCCTCCGGGTACGGGTGGTGCCGGCGGTAACGAAGTCACCCTCAGCACCGCCTCCGGTCCAGCCAACGGGTGCAATTTCGGAAACGGAGGTTCGGTTGCGAGCACGATCAACATACCCAGTGTGGACTATTATGGGAATTCCACCCAAGGGTCCGGCGTCGCGCCTTATACTTATTCCGACTACCAGCAGTCCAATCTATGGACCGACGCCACCGCCAACTGCCAACAAGGCGCCGGCGGTACGGGCGGAGTCCCTCTCACTCTTACCGGGACTCTCTCCGGTGGTCTGCCGGCCTCCGGCAACGCTTGCCAGGTTGGACTGGCGTCCTGGAATGCCGCGGATATGGCAGCGAGGCAAATTCATGGCGACACTACTCTCACGCCCATCATCTACACAATGGGGTACGCGGGCTCAGTCTCGGGCAACGGAGGTATAGATACAGTGCTTCTGATGCGTATGGCCAACTGCAAGCCAGGCGTACCGTGCGGACCCGGAGGGATCAATGCCGTGAATACCGTGTACAATTCCAAAATTCCATCGGGAATGTACTTGCAGGTTCAGACCGTGGATGATGTTACACCGGCGTTTCAAGCTCTCCTTTCGGAGATCTTGCGGCTGTCGATCTAGGGACCGCGGCGCCGGCGCCACCATCAGTGACGACGGATCGAAGAGCGTGAACCAATAGCGAAGCCGCCGCCGCGGCGTTGTCCCATCCCGTGGCGTCGGCTTCCACCCCGATGCTGGCGCCCGTTGCCAGCGGCCACATTTATCGCCAGCGTGCTCATGTCCCCACCGTCGGAGATCCGTCCTCCGTCAACCGCCCCCGTGCCGCCGTACGCGCACGCTGCTACCCGGAAGCTGGATGAAAGTTCTGCCCACAGATCGTGCTCGGCCGAATGCAGCGAACGCCGAGACGATTCTTCGGACCGACACGCCCAAGCGCCAGTTCGCTCGTTTATTTCATGCTCACTGCCCTTGTTTGCCATTGCTATCAAAACACTATTAACTAAATATCATCTTTAGCGGGGAAGTCTCCCATGTGAAACTTGATCACAAATGTCCGAGAAGAGCCCTTCCTGGGTAAGGACAATTCGCAGGAGCCGGGAGAGCGGTTCGCAAGTAGTGGAAGCGACCTTCGTGATTATCCCGCTCCTGCTGATGACCTTCATGATGCTCGACCTGTCCATGGTCATATTTGTGCGCACGACCCTACAGGAAGCAGTGCGCGAAGGTGACCGGTATGCCATTACCGGACAGAACACAGTCGGTCCCTGCCAGGATGACAGCATCAAAGCCGTCGTGAAGCGTTACGCCCTGGGTTTTCTCAATTCCACTTCGGCGGCGTCCACAATCCACGTGCAGTTCGTAAATCCCAGTACCGGCGGGCAGGGAACGAACGCCTACGGGAACATCGTGAACGTCAAAATTGAAGGCTATAAGTATAGCGCCATGGCGCCGTTCCAGCGCCTGAACTTCCCTTTATACGTTTTTGCGGAGGCATCCGACGTGATGGAGCCGCTTTCCGGCGCTTCCCCATGCCTCACGAATCCCACGGATCAGTAATTTTATGAGAAGTTCCAGAAGACGCAAACAGTCCGGCGCGACGATTATCGAGTTCTCTCTCTCGCTGGCGTTCTTAGTCCCGCTTCTGATCGGCACTTTGGTCTTCGGCTTTCGGCTGGTGCAGGCCCAACAGGTCGATTAGATCACTCGCGATCTGGCGCACATGTATAGCCGGGGAATCGACTTCACTTCCGCCGGCGGCGACGGTGAAGCCGATTCCCTGGCTGGCCAGTTCGGTCTGACGGCGACCGGAAACGCGGCGTTGATTTTTTCCACCATTACGCTGGCGACTACCGCCGACTGCCAGGCGTTTAACAGTACGAACACCTGCCCCAACCTGGGCAAACCGGTATTCACACAACAGATCGGCATCGGTAATCTTACCGCTAATGCCAGCGTATTTGGCACGCCGACATCGGGCGGTACGCTCCCGGCCACAACCGGCGTGTCCGCCAACTACAATACCAGCGTCAGCAGCGCAGCCCAGGGGGGTAATTCCTGGGCACTCGCCAACGGCTTCAGTAACGTTGTCACTCTTACTTCCGGGCAGCTCGTATACGTGGTGGAAATGTTCGATCACACTCCGGCCCTGAACGTCGGCGGCATTACCGGTTCGCCGCTGGTGTATTCCAGGGCGATCTTCTAACGCCTCACGAGGAGTTCTTATGCTAGGGATGCGACGAGACAGGAAACGCCAAAAAGGATTTGCGATTATTTACGTGGCGCTGATCGGGGCATTCGTGCTGATTCCCATGGCCGGTCTCGCCATCGACTTCGGCGTGGTCTACAACGTCAAGGCGCGCCTCCAGACCTCCTGCGACGCAGCCGCCATCGGCGCGGGGTATTTGCTGCACGCCACTACCGACTTATCGAATCAGACGCAATACAACGCCATCATTTCCGCCGCCCAGCAGTTCTTTAACGCCAATTACGGCACCTCTTACATGGGCTCGACAGTAACCACGTATACTGCCTCGGCAACCAGTTCGACGTCTGGGAAGACCATCACCGTGAACGCTACCGCCAAGGTCCCCATGCTCTTCATGCGCGTGCTGGGAATCGCCAATTCGCAGGTGGCCGCGGAAGCGGTCTCCAACGTCCGCTTCATCGCCATGATGATCGTGGTCGACCGGTCTGGTTCGATTTACTCGGAGGGGGGGCCGGGGATGGCTGTCGCGACGCTCATTCAAAACTCGCTGAATACCTTCGTCGCCGATTCCACTTCCTCATACCTGGTCAATGGGGTCGACACAGTCGGTATGGTGAGCTTTGGCGGCACCTGGAACCTGGATTTCGCTCCCACTACGGATTTTCAGTCGGGCGGAGCCAGCACCATTGGAACCGCCATCACCAATATTCCATTCTGCACCGCCGCCACCGGCGGGGCGACCAGTTCGACCAACACGGCAGAGGGGTTGTATCAGGCGTGGTACCAGCTTTATCAAATGAATTTGCCGGGTGCACTAAATGTGATCGTGCTGCTGACGGACGGACGCCCCAGCGCGTTTACCAGCTACTGGACGCCTGTCAGCGGCTCTTCCTGCTCCAACAAGGCTCAACGGGCGGGCGTATATGAGACTTATGTGGGCCTCGGCAGTTCTCCGTTCTGGCCGCCGCCCTCCAGCGGAAACGATTCCACCGGCCTCTACGCGACCCGGTTTACTTCGCTTCCGGAGACTAACAATTTGGCAGCCAATAGCGGCAGCTGCGCCTACAATTCCAACCAGGCCAATATCGGCAATGACTTCAGCAACACGTTTCCTTCGTCCGTCGGCCCCGTGGACAACGTAGGTTCCGGCACCGGCTATCCGCCCGGATTCAGCACTCCGGGTACCGGCATTTCCACGCAAAGCGGCTATTACCCGAATCCCGGTCAGAACATGCAGGACCCGGCTTCCGGCCGTTATGCGGCGTTCAACGTGGCCGACAATATGGCTAAGCTCATCAGGCAGGATGCGACTTTGAAGCCGATGTTGTTCGTGATCGGACTCAGCTATCCCGACGGCCTTACCGAGGCGCTGGATAGCGACTGGCTGGCGCGGGTCGCCAACGATCCCAATTACATTACGGTGGGGATTGACCCGAACGTAGTTGCCGCCGGGCAGAAGGTCTATCAGTCCGGCCAGACGCCGGGACTGTACTGCCTCGCCACTAACAATGCGTCCTCCTTGAACGGCTGTTTCGCACAGGTCACCAATGCGCTTCTGCGGCTGACGCAGTAGTTTCATCTCCGTCCGCCGCCGATTCGTCGGAAATCCACGCCTTTCGTCGCCGGCGCCGCGCCGAACGTCCGCGCACGCTACTACCATGTAAGCTGGATGAAAGTTCTGCGCAAACTCGGGCAATTCGCGCTCGGCAGTCTCGTCATAGCGCTCATTCCGACCATCCTCGCGGAACTCTTTCGGGAGAAAGCCACTCTGCGCGAGGCGGGCCACATTTACCGCTACTCCCTGATCTATACCTTCTGCATCTCCACGCTGGCCTGGTTCGTGATGGAGCGCCTGGCGCGGCGCCTCTGGCGCTCGTCGCCTTTGGTGCGGATTCCTTCCCTGGTCGGCACGCTGGCCATTTTGGCATTGGTAGGATCGCTCGCGGCGAATTTGATTTTCGTGGCCATCGGATGGCAGAATCCGGCGACCTTCTGGCCGGAATTCGGAGTCGGATTCCGCATTGCCCTGTTCCTGACTCTGCTTTTGGGCGTTACCACGACATCCGTGGAAGTGCTCCGCGGCCGCCTGCAGGCCGCCAACGAAGAGTTGCGCCAACGCCAGCTGGAGGATGAGCGCGCGCGCCAGCTCATCACGCAGGCGCGTCTCTCCTCGCTCGAATCGCGCATTCACCCCCATTTTCTCTTCAATACGCTGAACTCCATCAGCGCCCTGATCCGCGAGGATCCGCCCAAAGCGGAGCGCACCGTGGAGCGGTTGGCGGCGCTACTGCGCTACTCGCTCGACCATAACGCCCGCGGCCTGGTTTCCCTGCGCCGGGAACTGCACGTGGTGGAGGATTACCTGGAAATCGAGAAGACCCGCTTCGGCGACCGCCTGCGCTTCAGCGTGGACGTCCCGCCGGACCTGGCGGACCTGGATGTCCCGCCGCTGGCCCTCCAGACGCTGGTGGAAAACAGCATTAAACATGCCGTGGCGCCCAATCGGCACGGGGGCGAGATCGACGTGTCCGCACGCCTCGTGTCGGGCAGCCTGGTGGTGGAAGTGAGCGACGACGGGCCGGGGTTCGATCGCGCCAGCTTGCAGCAGGGCCACGGGCTCGAGAATCTGCAAGAGCGTTTGACCGCCTTGTTCGACGGCGAGGGGCGCCTGGAAATCGCGCGCCGCGGCGGCCGCATGGTGGTGGCAGTCGCCATCCCCCAAAGGAAAGTGCTGGCATGATGCGCGCCTTTGTAGTGGATGACGAGCCTCTGGCGGTGCGCCGGCTGAAGCGCATGCTGGACGAGACGGGGCGCGTGGAAGTGGCGGGGTCGAGCAGCGACCCGGTCGACGCCCTCGCGGCCCTGGCCGAAACCAAAGTGGACGTGCTCTTTCTCGACATCCAGATGCCCGGCATGACGGGCTTCGAGATGCTCGCCATGATGGATCCGCAGCCTCTGGTGGTCTTCACCACCGCATTCGACCAGTACGCGCTCAAAGCGTTCGAAGTGAACTCCATCGATTACCTGCTCAAGCCCATCGAGGAGCGGCATCTCGCCCGCGCGCTCGACAAAATCGAGCGGCTGCGCGCCTCGGCCACCCCGGCGCCCGATTGGAAGACGCTGGTGGCACAATTGGCTGGCGCGTTAAAGCAGCCTGGGGCTGCCCTCGCGCCCGAATATCCCGAACGGATCGCCTCCCGCCTGGGCGACCGCACCCATATTCTGGATCTGTCCAAGGTGACCCACTTTTTCGCGCAGGAGAAACTGACTTTTGCCGCCATCGAAGGCAAGAACCACGTGGTCGACCACACCGTTTCCGACCTCGAGCAGAAACTCGACCCCCACCATTTTTTCCGCATCCACCGCTCGACCCTGCTGAATCTGGCATGGGTCAAGGAACTCGACGCCTGGTTCGGCGGCCGCGTGCTGGTGCGCCTCAAGGATGCCAAAGGCACCGAATTGCAAGTGGCGCGCGAGCGCGTGCAGGAGCTGAAGAAGCGGCTGGGAGCGTAATTCCTTTCCGCCGTCCCGAGCCACCGAGGCTGAGCCTAACTCTGCAGAAATTTAGCCGCCGATGAACACCGATAACGAGGCGTGGTTCTATCGGCGTTCATCGGTGGCCCATAATGTTTTGCCCCGAGACCCGAAAGAGAGCTCATCCCGATTCCCCGGCCTCAGGAGTTCTGGGGCAGGCTCCTATGACGCCGAGACCCCGGACCTATTCCTCTGCCTCCTCAGCGCTCTCCGGTTTTGACTTTGATCTTGTCTTTCTCAGCGCCTCCGCGTCTCTGCGGTAAAAATCCCGTAGTCGCCGCCTGAAGGACGGGAGCCGGAACAATCGCCCCGCCGCCGGTGTCCTAACCTCCATGCACGACCTCGCCCTCGCTCTTCGTCTGTTCCGCAAATCGCCCGGCTTTACCCTTCTGGCCCTCCTGTGCCTGGCGCTCGGAATCGGAGTGAATGCCTCCATCTTCAGCCTGCTCGATTCGCTGTATCTTCGCCCTCTGCCAGTGGCCAACGCCGACCGCGTGGTCGTCCTCAGCCGCGGCGGCAATTCCAATCTGTCCTACCCGGAGTATCGGGAACTGCGCGATCGCAACCAATCGTTGGAGGGGCTGGCGATATCCCAGCCGGAGGAATCCGATCTCAGCTTCGAAGGCAACGCCATGCTGATCGGCGCCGAGCCGATCACCGCCAGTTACGCCGCTGTGCTGGGTCTGCGGACGGCTCTGGGCCGCTGGTTCATGCGCGAGGACGAACCGGCGGCGGTCATCAGCTATCACGCCTGGCAGCACTTGTTCCACGGCGACCCCGCGGTGCTCGGCAAGACCATCCGCTCCGAGTCGCACGCCTACACGGTGATCGGAGTCGCCCCGCCGGAGTTCGCCGGCATCTATGCGCCGCTGCGCATCGACCTCTGGGTGCCGTTCCGCTACTGGGCGGGCGCCAATGCCGATAGCCACCGCGGCATGGTCTTCGGCTGCCTGCGGCGCGGCGTGGGCGTCTTGCAAGCCGCCGCCGAGTTGAACGCCACCGCCACCCTGATCCACCGCGAGAACCCGGCGCTGGCCAACGACGCCAAAGCGCCCCTGGTGCTGGAACTGGTACGCGGCATTCCCAATCCGGTGAGCCGCCGCCGGGCGATGCCCGTGGTCGTCCTGCTCATGACCGTGGTCGCACTGGTGCTGCTCATCGCCTGTATGAATGTCGGCAACCTGCTGGTGGCGCGCGGCATGGGGCGGCAGCGCGAAATCGCCGTGCGTTTCGCTCTCGGCGCCAGCCGCAGCCGCGTACTGCGCCAGTTGATGACCGAGAACCTCGTACTCGGCTTGTTGGGCGGGGCGGCTGGAGTATTTGTCGGGTATGCCACCAATCGGTTGCTCATGGCGGCCATCCCCATGCTGCCGTTCGGCGAGGCGTTCCGCGTGGACTTGCCGCTGGATTTTCGCGTCCTTCTCTACACCGGGTCTATAGCGCTGTTGACCGCGCTGTTGTTCGGGCTTCTGCCCGCGTGGCAATCCAGCCGCGGCGATCTGGCACCCGTGCTCAAAAGCGCCAACCTTGCCGGCGGCCGCCTGCGCTTGCGCCTGGCGACCCTCACCGGGCAGATCGCGCTTTCGCTGCTCCTGCTGCTCACTGCCGGCCTGTTCGCGCGCGTCATTATTCGCTTCCACAATCTCGACCCCGGGTTCGCCAGCCGCAATCGCCTGTACGCCCCGGCCTTCGTTCCCGCCCCACAATTCACACCCGCGTCGGGCAGAGTCTTCTACAACCAGACGCTGGACCGCCTCCGCGCATTGCCCGGAGTCCGCAGCGCCGCTCTCACTACGCGGCTGCCGCTCTACGCCGCCGGCATCGCCGGCACCTGCGTCGCGCTTGGAGTCGAGCGTCCGGTGCCGGCCACGTCTATGACGGTCGGCGCCGGCTTTCTGCCAACGCTCCGCATCCCCCTGATCGAAGGGCGAGACTTCGATGCCGCCGACAAGGCAGACGCCCCACCGGTGGCCATCGTGAATCAGACCATGGCGCGCCGCTTGTGGACCGACGGACCCTTCATCGGCCGTACCTTTCAGTTTGGCTGCGACCACCCGAGGACGCTCCAGGTGGTGGGCCTCGCGCGCGATGCGAAAATTCGCTCCATGAACGAGGTCACCCAGCCGCACGTGTATTTGCCGTTCTCGCAAGCTTACCAGGGCGGCATCGTGTTCCTGGTAGTGGAGACAGCCGGCGATCCCGGCTCGTTGATGGAACGCGTGCGCCAGACGCTCGTCTCCGCCGATCCCGATTTCCGCACCTACGGCGTCCAGCGCCTCAGCGATTCGCTGGACGCGTCCTTCTGGCAGGCGCGTTTCGAGCTTTGGATCCTGGGCATTCTCGGCGCGCTGGCGCTGGTGCTGGCGGCGGTGGGGATGTACGGCGTGCTCGCCTACCATGTCACGGCGCGCACGCACGAAATCGGCATCCGGGTCGCCATGGGCGCGCGGCCGCCCGATGTGGTCCGGCTGGTGATCGGGCAGGGCCTGCGCGTAACTCTGGCGGGTATCGCTATCGGCCTCGTGCTCGCCACGCTGATGTCGCGGCTGCTGGCGAACCTGCTCGAGGGCGTCAGCCCGACGGACGCGCTCACCTGGTCGGCCGCCGTCGGCGTGTGGATCGCGGTGGCGCTGCTGGCGTGCTGGCTGCCGGCCCGACGGGCGGCGCGCGTCGAGCCCGTGATCGCGCTCCGCCAGGAGTAGGGCCACGTGGGGCATGCTTTACCTTGCCCGCCGGGCGACAGCCCGGCCAGGGACGAGCTCCGCTCGCGCGACAAGCTGAAGCATGTCCCACTAAGAAGGCCAGACTCCAGCGCCGGGCGACAGCCCCGGCCCGTCCCGGGGAGTAGCCCAGTTACTCGCTTCGTAGCGCGAGCGTTGGCGCCAGCCGTGCCGCTCGCCGCGCCGGAAGGAATCCAGCCAATGTTCCCACGCCGAACAAGATGGCGGTCGCGCACACTACCGTCAGCGGGTCGGATGGCTGCAGGCCGAACAACATGCTCTTGGCGAGCCGCGCCACCCCCAGCGCCGCCGGGATGCCGACGATGGCGCCGGCGCCCAGCACCGTCAGCGTCTCCCGCAGGACCAGCCAGAGCACATCCCGTTGCTGTGCACCCAAGGCCATGCGGAGGCCGATCTCGGACGTGCGCTGCGCCACCCGGTAAGCCACAATGCCGTAGATTCCTATGGCTCCGAGGGCCAGTGCCAGAAGCGCAAAGAAACTCGCCAACGTGGCGAACATGCGGTCCTGGCGTAACTGCCCGCGAACGATCTGCGGGAGAGTCCGCACGTCGCTGATGAGCGCGTCGCCGTCGATTGCTTGGGTCTCGCGGCGGATGGCAGGGACTAACGCCGCCGGTTCGGACACCGTCCGGACGTGCAGCACGCAGGAGTCGAGCGGCGGCTCCTGCTCGATCGGGTGAAATACCATGGCGCGCGGCTTCTCGCGCACGGAACCATACTTGGCGTCGCCCACCACCCCCACGATCTCGTATCGGCCGCTGGATGCCTGACCGCGATCGCCGAAGTGCTTCCCGAGGGGGTTTTCGTTGCCGAAGAAGCGGCGCGCGAAGCTCCGATTCACCAGGGCCACCAGCGGCGAATTGGCGCGGTCCTGCTCTCCGAACTCGCGGCCGGCCAGCAGGGGAATGCCCGCCGTAGCGAAGAACCCGGGGCCGACCCGGTTTTCGGACACATGTGTATCCAACGGAGCCTGGCCCGGCCGCGCGATCCACACCGTCTGGTTCCAGCCGCCGTTCCCGAAGACGGCGTCGCCGGCCAGGGCCATACTGCGGACTCCCGGCAGAGCCGACACGCGGCCTGTCAGGTCCGTCCAAAACTGTTGCCTCGCCTGCGGCGACCGTGCCGCCGGCCGGACGTCCATCAGCAGCAGATGCTCGCGCGTCAACCCCAGATCCGCCGCGCCCAGATTGCGCAGACTGCGCGCGAACAGCCCGGCCCCCAACAGCAGCACCATGGAGAGCGCGATCTGCACCGCCAGGACCCCTTTGGCGAGCAGGATATTCCATGCGCTTTTCTGCCCCGTTCCGCTGCGAATCGCGCCGTACACATCCGCGCGCGTGGCGCGAATCGCCGGCATCAGTCCGAAGAGCAGCCCGGTGGCGGCCGAGAGCATCAAGGCGAAGGTCATCACCCGGTAATTGAGTTCGAAATCGAGCGCTACCCCGGACGGATCGCGCACCAGGAATCCCAGCAGGAGACGGTGTCCCCAACCGGCCGCCAGCACGCCCAGCGAGCCGCCTGCCAGCGATACCGTCAGGTTCTCCGTCAGTAACTGGCGAACCAGCCGCCATCGCCCCGCGCCCAGCGCGATCCGTATGGCGATCTCCCGCGAGCGCGCGGCCGACCGCGCCATCAGTAGATTCGCCAGATTGGCGCAGGCAATCAGCAGCACCAGGCCGCTGAGGCCGATTAGGGTTTTCAGGGTGCTCAAGTGGTCCCAATACGTCCACCGGATTCCCGATGTGCCTTCCGTGGCGGGATTGACCAGCAATCTTTGCGACAGGAACGAGTTTCGTTCCCGCTCGGCGTATTCCGCAAGCTCGCCACGCATCGACTCGAGCGCCTGGCGGAACACAGGCTCCAGCTGAACCCGTGCGCCCTCCACCGAAACGCCCGGCCGCAGCCGCCCTAGCACCCAAACCTCGCCCGGATCCGGGTCGGTCGCCAGAGGCACCCACAGATCCGGAGCCGCGCCGCGGTCAAGCCCGAAGAACGATGGCGGCATGATGCCGATAATGGTGAAGCGCTCGCCAGACCGCCGCATCGCACTGCCCAGGATCGAGGGATCTCTTCCAAACCGCCGCGCCCAGAACGCGTAGCTGATCACCGCCACGCGGTTGGCCGCGCCGGCGCGGTCGTCGTCCGGCCCGATGGTGCGTCCCATCAGTGGCGAGACCCCCAATGATGGGAAGAAAGATCCCGAAACCTCGTGCGCCGCGGCGGGCTGGGAGGAGCCCTGGTCTTGAAACGCGGCGCTCGAAGAAGCGATCGCGAGGACATCGGCGAGCGAGCCGCGGTCCCGGCGGAAATAATCGTAGACCGGGTAGGGGAGATTCGTCATCTGCGAGCCATCCGCGTCCGCCCTGACGAATTCCACCAGCGCTTGCGGATCCTTCACCGGTAAGGGCCGCAGGAGCATGACATCCATCAGGCTGAAGATCGCGGTATTGGCTCCGATCCCCAGCGCCAGCGAAACCACCGCCACCATAGTGAACGCCGGGGTTCTCGCCAGCGCGCGGATGGCGTAGTGCAAGTCCCGCCACAGGGTTTCGAGAAACGCGAAGGTCCACAGGTCACGGCATCGCTCGCGAAGGTTGGTCGCGTTCCCGAACTGCCGGCGCGCGTCGGCACCCCGCTTTTCAGCGAGCATCGCCAGGTGGAACGCGAGTTCCTCATCGAGATCGCTCTCCAGCTTCCGCCGGAGCACCAGCGACTTCAGCCGCAGCCAAAATGCGCTCACGCGTTCGCGCATGGAAACTCCTTAGGCCGTATCCATGACCAGGGCAATCGCCGCCGTCATACGATTCCAGCGCTCCGATTCGGCGGCCAGCTGTTTTCGGCCGGCGCCCGTCAACCGGTAATATTTGGCGCGGCGATTGTTTTCCGACACGCCCCATTCCGAGGCCAGCAGACCGCGCAATTCCAGGCGATGCAGCGCCGGATAGAGCGCGCCCTCTTCCACCCGCAGCACATCGTTCGAGGTGGACTGGATGAACTCGGTAATGCCATATCCGTGCATCGCGCCCCGGGCCAGGGTTTTGAGCACCAGCATGTCGAGCGTGCCTTGCACCAGGTCTCCGGACTTGTCGGCGGCTCCCATAAATCCTTTATGGGTAGCTTACGCCTCGCGCGGAACAAATGCAAGGGGTATTCAGGTGCGATTAACGGTTTTTGTAGGAAGAAAGATCCCGCGACCTCGTGCGCCGGGGCGGGCGGGGAGGAGGCCGTATCCAAGACATCCGCCAGCGTGCCGCGGTCCCGATGGAAATAATCGAAGACCGCGTAGGGGAAATTCGTTATGCGCCAGCCATCCGCGTCCGCCCTGACAAATTCCACCAGCGCTCGCGGATCCTTCACCGGTAAGGATTGCAAGGGCATGACATCCATCGGGCTAAAGAGTGCGGTATTGGCTCCGATAGGCCCTCAGGAGCGGCGTAGCGAGCGAAACCACACGTACCCGCACAGCCCCACGAACAGCAGTGCCGAGACGGACTGCGAGATCAGTTCATTGCCATAGAACGGGGTGTGGATCCAGCCCTCGTCAAAACGGGGAATCAGCCTGCATGCCGCGCCGAAGACCCCGCCCAGCGCCCCGCCGGCCATCAGGCCGGAGGCCACGATCACACCTCGCTCTCGAATCAGGTGGCCTGCGTCGCCGCCCACTCCCTCCGACCGTTTGCCCAGGTAGTGCGCCAGGAATCCGCCCACCAGCGCGGGCGTGTTCAGTTCCAGGGGCAGATACATGCCCAGCGCGAAAATCAACGCCGGCACCTCGAGCATCTCCATAATCACGGCGATGGCCGCTCCCGCGCCGAACAGAATATACGCCAGCGGCTGGCGGCTCATGAAGCCTTCCACCAGCGCCTTCATGATGGAAGCCTGCGGCGAGGGCAGAACCACCCGCGGATCGCCGGGTACGGCCTCACCAAACTGAAATGCGCGCGCCAGCAGCACGATGGTCAGGCCCACGGCGATGGACGCGGCCAACACTCCCAGGAATTTCACCTTCTGCTGGGCGGCGGGAGTCGACCCCAGCCAGTAGCCGGTTTTGAAATCGGTGATGGCCTGGCCGGAAACCGAAAGCGCCGTGCACACCATGCCGGCAATGGCCATCACGAAGAACATGCCGGTAGTGCCCGACACTCCGAAACGCAGCAGCACGACGGCGGAGATGATGATGGTGAGCATGGTCATGCCGGAGACCGGATTGCGCGCCGTGGTGGCAATCGCGCTGGCCGCCACCGACGCGAAAAAGAACGAGAACAACAGCGTCAACGCGACTCCGATGACCATGGCCACCAGCGACACGTGCAAGCTGGCCAGCAGAATCGCCACTCCCACGGCGCTCACCATCACCCCGATCAGCATCGACAACAGCGGCATATCGCGGTCGGTGCGTTCGTTCGATACCGCTTCGCCGCGCCGGAAAGCGCGCAGGGCCACTCCGAACGAACCGCCAATGATGCGCAGCGATTTGAGTATTCCGAAAATGCCCGCCGTGGCGATGGCCCCCACGCCCACGAAGCGCACGTATCCGCGGAAGATCTGCGCCGCCGTCATCTGCGCGATGGGCATCTGCGCGGGGTATACCGCAAAATCGGGAATGTGGCGGCCGATCATCCAGATCAGCGGCACCAGCACGAAGTTGGAGAGCACGCCGCCCGCGCACAAGATCATCGAACTGCGCAGGCCCATCACATACCCGAGCCCCAGAATGAAGCCGATGGCGTCGAAACTGAAGACCGTTTTGGCGCGTGTGGACAGTAGTTTCACCACCGGCAGAAACTGAAAGTCGAGATACTCCTTCCATACGTGAAAGGTGGTGACGAAGAAGTCGTAGACGCCTGCGATCGCCGTGGCTTCCAGCAGCAGCCGCGCCTGCGAGCCGCCTTTTTCGCCGGTGACCAGCACTTCGGTGATGGCGGTGGCCTCCGGGAATGGAAAACGCCCGTGCATTTCGCGCACGAAATAACGGCGCAGCGGAATCAGGAACAGCACGCCCAGGCATCCGCCCGCGAGGCAAATGAAAATAGTCACCAGCGGGTGCGGCTGGAGCTTGAGAATGTAGAGCGCCGGAAGGGTAAAGACGGCGCCCGCCACCACCCCTCCCGCCACTCCGCCGATGCCTGTGATGATGACGTTCTCCAGCAGGGTGGAGCGCCGCCGGTACAGGCGCGCCAGGCCGATCGCGAGGATGGAGATGGGAATCGCCGCTTCCATCACTTGCCCGACCTTGAGGCCGGAGTAAGCCGAGGCGACGGTGAATACCACGCACAGCAAAAGCCCCCAGGCAATCGAGCGCGTGGTCAGTTCGGGAAGATTTTCGGAGGATGGCACCACCGGCAGATACACCACATCGGGCGGGAGCGGCGTGTAAGCGTCTGTGGGGAGTTCCTTGGCGACAGGCATGGGCGCGGCCTCCTCTATGGAAACGGTATGGTACTACCATTGATGCCGTATCCAAAGCTGATGATTGCCGCTTCCAAAGCTTAGAATGGGTTGTTATGAAATCCCTCGCATGCCTGTTGCTGGCCACGTTGCCGGCGGCCTCTGCCACCGTCACAGTGGACACTTCGAAAAGCGGAGCGCCGATCTCTAAGTACATCTACGGACAGTTCATCGAGCACCTGGGTCGCTGCATCTACGGTGGCATCTGGTCCGAAATGTTGGAGGATCGTAAGTTCTTCTACCCCGTGAACGGGGAAGCTCCGGCCTGGGAGATGTATAAACCCGGCGACCGCTCCTATGACGGCGAAGGCCATCCCTACGAACTGCTGGTGCGTTCCCCGTGGATGATCGTCGGGCCCAAGCAGGCGGTCCGCATGGACACTGCCCGCGCCTATGCGGGGACGCAGGCGCCCGAGATCGCGCTCCCCGGAAAAGGGATGCCGGCGGGATTGCAGCAGGAACGCCTCGGTCTTGTCGCGGGCAGGGAATACACGGGCCGGGTTGTGCTGTCTGGCAATCCCTCTGCCGGGCCCATCGAGGTCAGCCTGGTATGGGGCGCCGGCGCGACCATGAGGCAATCCGTGGTCATCGACAAGATCTCATCGGACTACGCCACCTATCCGCTGCGTTTCCGCGCGGGCCACTCCACCGACAATGGACGCCTCGAGATCGTGGCCCACGGTTTGGGTTCGTTCCGCATCGGAACCGCCT
>Ga0326727_10016777_pt1 | contig 15363 bp, 13 predicted proteins | sample MB2enrmetagenome_FD_207643 | JGI IMG/M metagenome (GOLD analysis project Ga0326727, IMG submission 207643) | Lab enriched peat soil microbial communities from McLean, Ithaca, NY, United States - MB29MY | ecosystem: Environmental > Terrestrial > Soil > Wetlands > Peat | place: USA: New York... | reverse complement strand
GATACATGCTCGCCGACCGCGGCACGCGCCTCGAAGAGGCTCTCTCGCTGATCCGCCGCGCCGTCAAGCTCGATCCGCAGAACGGCGCTTACCTCGACTCTCTCGGCTGGGTCTACTTCAAGATGGGTAAGTACGATCTCGCCGAAGAGGAACTGCACAAGGCCGTCGAGCGGATTGACAACGACCCCACCGTTCACGAGCACCTCGGCGACATCTACCAGAAGACCAATCGCCTGCAACTCGCCGTCAGCCAGTGGGAGCGCTCGCTGGAAGAGTGGAATAAAACCACCCCTGCCGAGGTCGAAGCCAACGACGTAGCCAAAGTGCAGAAGAAACTCGACGGCGCAAGGATCAAACTCGCCAAGCAGGAAGAAGCAACCAAGTGAGCCTTCAACGGCTCTGAACCGAGCGAGAACTCGGCGCTACCCGAAAACTTCAGGGTGCCCCGTTCCGGCCGCAGGCGCCGGGGCGGGGCTTTTGATTTTGCGACTTTCCTAACCTCCGACACCTCCGAAGCTTTCGAAACCTCCGAGACGTCGCCGGGTGCCCCACCCTTACCCGCGCCTTTTGCGGGTGGGGTGGAGCAGTTGCCTTTGCCTTTCAACCTTGAAACCTCTGAAACCTTCCCCTACACTTCCCCCATGCCGGCCTCCTACGCCGTTCGTGTCGAGTCCACTCTCGGACGCCGTTTCCCCGAACCGTCGCATCCTTATCGCGATGATTTCGTTCGCGACCGCGATCGCATCATTCACGCGCGCGCCTTCCGGCGGCTGGAAAACAAGACCCAGGTCTTCACGCAACGGCTCAGCGATCACTTCCGCACCCGCCTCACCCATACCATCGAGGTCGCGCAGATCTCGCGCACCATCGCCGCCGCTCTCCATCTCAACGAATCCCTCGTCGAAACCCTCGCCCTCGCTCACGACATCGGTCATCCGCCCTTCGGACACTCCGGCGAGCGCACTCTCAACCTTGTCATGCGCGAGCACGGCTCCAGCTTCGACCACAACCTCCACGCTCTTCGCATCGTCGAGAGCTTCGAGCAGCGCTACGCCTCGCATCCCGGACTCAACCTCACCTTCGAGGTGCGCGAGGGCATCATCAAGCACTCGCATGACTACTCCGCCGCCGAGCATCCCGAGCTCGCCGAATATCTCCTCGACCAGCGCCCCCCGCTCGAAGCCCAGCTCATCGACCTCACCGACGAGATCGCCTACAACACCAGCGACCTCGACGACGGCTTCGAAGCCGGTCTGCTTGCGCTCGATTCGATCCGCCGCGAGGTTGCTATCTTCGATCGCTACTTCGCCCAGATCGAGCGCGAGTACACCGCCGTCTCCGCCAAGCTCAAGTTCAACGAGGCGCTCAAGCGCATGCTCAACGCGCTGGTCACCGACCTGATCGAAAACACCGGCCGCCGCGTCGAAGCCGCCCGCGTCCGCACCCTCGAAGACATCCGCCGGCAACCCGCGCGCCTGGCGGCGTTTAGCCCCCTGGTGGACGCCGAGCGCGCCCAGGCCAAGCAGTTTCTCTTTCGCAATCTTTATGACAGCGAGCTGCTGCGCCCGCAGAAGGCCGACGGAGAGAAAATTGTCAGCGATCTCTTTCACTACTGGATCGAGCAGCCCTCGGCGCTGCCCGCCAGCTACCAGCGCCAAATGGAATCCGAGCCCGCCCACCGCGTCATCTGCGACTACATCGCCGGCATGACCGACAACTACATCCTCGACCAGCACCGCAAATTGCTCGAACGCACCCTCACCGAATAAGGGATTGGTCGAACAGGACGCAGTACCGCTTGATGCCCCATGTCTGCCCTCCTTTGGCGTGAGTCGGGTAGTTGACCTTGCCTTCGCTCTTGCCTTTAACCTTTGAAACTTTTCAAACCTCTGAAACCTTTGATACCTGCTTTTCTGAAGGGATGGGTGTTCCCCACCCTTGCCCCTCAGATCACCACGAATCATGTAAAAACTACCCGCTCCGCAGCTCTGCAAATTCTTCCCCCTCGCGGTTCTCATTGCGAACAAATAACTTACCGATCCTCCGGCTTTGGCATCTGAACTGTACTAGCCACTGCGTGTTGAGTTCGCTTTCAAGGCGGAACTCCCGCCGGAGGATCTAATGAAGAACACTTTCTTGTATGCCTTGCCGTTGGCTGCACTCCTCGCGCTGCCCGTCGCAGCCCAGAACGCCGCTCCGCAATCGAGCACCGCTCCCGATCAGGCCACCACGCAGGCGCAGCCTGCGGCTGACGCCAACTCTCCCATAAACGCCCCCGACAAGCAGCTTCAGCCGCTCGAGCCGCCTAGCCGCGAGGGCTTCTGGGGACGTCTGAATCCCTTTGCGCGCAAGAAGTACGTGCAGCGCCAGCTCCAGCCCATTCGCGACCGCTCCAATGAGCTCGACGAGCTGACGGCCGCCAACTCGCGCAATCTGAAGGATGTCGATGCCCGCGCCACCGCCGGAATCCAGCGCGCCGATCAGCACGCCTCGCTCGCCGACCAACACGCCGTCGATGCCGCCAACCGCGCCCAGATGGCCAACCAGACGGCGACCGACGCCAGCAACCGCCTGCAGTCGGTCTCGCATGTGGTTGAGAACATGGATCAGTACCAGAGCGCCAGCGAGATCGAGATTCGCTTCCGTCCCGGCGCAACCACGCTGAGCCCGAAGGCCAAGGATGCCCTTGACCAGCTCGCCGCGACGATGAAGAACGAGAAGGGATACGTGGTTGAGGTGCAGGGCTTCTCGCCCGGACGCGGCGCTGCCTCGATCCAGCAGTCGCAGCACCTGGCCGACGCCGTGGTGCGCTACCTGGTGATCAATCACGAGATCCCCGTCTATCGCATCCACGAGCTGGGCCTCGGCAACGCCAAGGTGCAGAGCGCCTCGGATAGCGGCGAGCCACCCGCGCGCGGCAGCCGCGTCGAGGTCACCCTGCTGAAGAACGGCGTCGGCTCGCTGACGCAGCAGCAGGCCAGCCAGAGCGCTCCCGCGATGTCTCAGCAGCAGTACTAGGGCCGGTCTCCCACATCTGCCGAAGTCAGGCAGATGTGGGGCACCGATCTGTAAAAACGGACGCAAGGGCGCGGGCTTCGGCTCGCGCCTTTCGTCTGCCTGGAGCTTTGTCCCTTTCCGTGTGCCCCGCAGCTACCTCGCCGTGCTGCGAAAAAGCTGGCCCGAGCGGCTGATTTCCTCGGAAATCCCCCAATTTTGGTGCTATCGTTTCGGCAGAATGCTCTTTCCGGAGCCATCGGAGTTCTTCTTCACCGCCGGTTACGAATCGCCCGTCGGCCATCTCGATCTGGCGATGAGCGAGCGCGGATTGGTTTCGCTCGCCTTCCAGGGCTTCTGGTCGCCTCCGTACAACAGCGGCCACGCTCGTTGGATCGAGGAGCCCCAGCGCCTGCGCGAGGTGATGCGCCAGCTCGACGAGTACTTTGCCGGCGAGCGCCGCCAGTTCGAGCTCTTCCTCGACCTGCGCGGCCCGGCCTTCTATCTGCGCTGCTGGCAGGCGCTACAGCGGATTCCCTACGGCCAGACGTGGTCTTACGCGCAGCTCGCCGCCGAGGTCGGATCGCCGCAGGCCTCCCGCGCCGTTGGGCAGGCAAATCATCACAATCCCATCGCCATCATCGTTCCCTGCCATCGCGTCATCGCCTCCGATGGCACCCTCGCCGGCTTCGGCGGCGGCCTGGCGGCAAAAGAGTACCTGCTGCGGCTGGAAGGCGCACACTTCCGCCCCTCGCGCCCCGAACAGGGACAACTCTTCGCAGAACACCCTGTTTAAGAGAACGGCTGCGGTGTGGAGGGCAGCCTACCTGCCTGTGCCGACTTCGATGCGATCCACCAGCTTGCGATCCCAGGCGTAGCTCTGCGCCAGCCGCTGCGCCTCAAGGCGCTGCTCTCCGCCGCCGACTCGGCCGCGCAGAGTGATCGCGCTCTCATCCACCTGCACCTGGATCGTCGAGTGCGCCAGCTTCGGATCGTGGGCAAGCGCCTGGGCGATCTCCTGCTGAAGCGCGCCGGTGTCGCTTTTCTCTGTCATCGCCCACTGCGGCCGCTCGGGAATCCGCTTCGTCGCGGGTATCTCTTCCGGCTCAGCTTCCGTGGTCGCCGCCGCCGGGGCTGGATGAATCTCTGCTGTCTTCTCCCTGACTGCCAGCGACTTCTCTCCGACTGCCGGTGTCTTGTCTTCGACTGCCGGCGGTTGGGCCGGAGCTCTCTTCTTCGCCTCCGGCCTCGATGATGTCGCCGTCGGCGGTTTGGCCCTTACCGTTGCGCCGGAGTTCGGCCCAGCCTGCGCGCGAGCCGCCTTCGACGCATCTCCGTTCGTGGGCTCGATGACGATCTGCTGCGAGATCGCCTTGGCGACAAACAGTGCAGCCGCAAGCACAAGCAGAAGGAGGGCCATGTTCATCTTCCGATTCTGCGAGCGCTTCGGCATGTCCGTGTGAGATGCCGGAGGCAAATGCAGGGCTGCCCTCCCTGCCGCGTCCAGTTCTGGACTCGGCTTTGTAGCGCATCTTCCCTGGCTTTTGCTCCGGTCACCTTGAAGCTGGTGGCCACACCGCCGTAAACTCCATCCATGCATCACGTCGGGCATGGCCACGCGCATCCTCCGCTCACCGCGCGAATGTTGCGTATTGCCCTGGGATTTACGCTGGCCTATATCGTTCTGCTGGTCGTCGCCGGATTGCGGGCTCACAGCCTTGCCCTGCTCTCCGAGGCGGGACATAACGCTTCCGACTTCTTCGCGCTGCTGCTCTCCTGGGGAGCCGTTTACCTGAGCGAGCGGCCGGCAACCAGCGTCAAGACATACGGATGGCGGCGGGCCGGCGTGCTGGCCGCCTTTATCAACGCCATTACGCTGGTCGCCATCTCGGTACTGATCTGCTATGCAGCGGTGGTGCGCTTCTCGCATCCGGATAGCGTCCACGCCGGAACCATGATTTGGACCGCGGCTGCCGGAGTGGTTCTCAACGGCGCCATCACCCTGATGCTGATGCGCGGAAAGCGCGATCTCAACCTGCGCTCGGTGATCATTCACGAGGCCGGAGACACGCTGGCGACGGCAGCGGTGATCGCCGGAGGCTGGATGATCGCGCTGACCGGACATAGCTGGATCGATCCCGCCCTCTCGCTTGCGATCTCGGCGATGATCGTCTGGTCCTCAGTGGGAGTCGTACGCGAAAGCCTCAATATTCTGCTGGAGGGCGCGCCCAGCTCGGTGGAACTGGAGGCGATCGACTCGGAACTCCGTGCTATCCCCGGCGTCCTCGACGTGCACGATCTCCACGTCTGGAGCATCGGAAGCGACACCCACGCGCTCTCTTCGCACATCACCATCGACGATATTCCCCCCTCGGAGAGCAACTCGATCCTCGACGAGCTTCGCCGCGTACTCGCCGAGCGTCATCACATTCACCACACCACCATTCAATTTGAAAGCGCAGATTGCGACCTTGCACGCGGCTGCATCCTGCCTGTACACGACGATTATTGTCATCCTGATTCCGTGCCGCCCGGCTCGACTCCCCAGCCGGAAAAGGCCCCTTGAGGAGACATATGCGCATTCAAGTCTTCGCCGTTGTCGCCGCTCTCGCTCTTGCAGGCGCTACCGTCGGATGCAAGTCCGACTCGCTGCCTCCGAGTCCCTCTTCGCTCATCAACGGAACCCGCGAGCGCCTTACGCCTTTCCGTTTCACCCTGACCACCGAGCCGCAGTTTCCTCACACCGAGGGACCGACCGGGCTGAAGGTTCACGTCATCGACGGAGCTGGAGATCCGGTCACCGGCGCCACCGTGCAGGCCACCGTCTCCCAGGGAGGAGGCGGCAGCCTGCGGCAGGTCACGCTCGACGACCGCGGCCAGGGCGACTACGAGGGCGATGTGAGCCTTGAGGCGCCCGGAAGCTGGGACGTCGATCTGCAGGCCACCAAGGATGGCAAGGTTCGCCAGCAGCGCTTCTATATCGACGTCGGCAGCTAACGCATTTTAGAATCGCGGCTGGCAGGCCCCCGGCGACGACGAGTAGACAAAGCAAGGCGCGGAGTTCATCCGCGCCTCAGCTACAGCTCTTTCTGATGCCCGTTCTCGCTACTTCAGCAGCTGCCGGATCACAAACTGCAAAATGCCTCCGTGCTGATAATAGAGAACCTCCTGCGGAGTATCGATTCGCACCGTTGCCGTGAAGCTCTTCGTCCTGCCGTCGGCGGTGGCGCGCACCTCCACCGTCTTGCCCGGAGCGAAGTCCTTCAGCACCGCATCCAGCCCGGCGATCTCGTAGCTCTCTTCGCCGTTCAGCCCCAGCGACTCCGGCGTCTGCTCCGGCAGGAACTGCAACGGCAGAATCCCCATGCCTACGAGGTTCGAGCGATGGATGCGCTCGAAGCTCTCGGCGATAACGGCGCGCACACCCAGAAGCAGCGGCCCCTTGGCGGCCCAGTCGCGCGAGCTGCCAGAACCGTACTCCTTGCCGGCGATGACGACCACCGGCAAGGATTCTTTGCGGTACTCCATCGCAGCGTCGTAGATCGTCATCTCGCGGCCGCTGGGAATGTGCTTCGTGAATCCGCCCTCGATGTGCGGCACCAGCTTGTTGCGGATGCGCGTGTTGGCGAAGGTTCCACGCATCATCACCTCGTGGTTGCCGCGCCGCGAACCATAGGAGTTGAAGTCCGCCGGCTGCACGCCGTGAGCGATCAGGTACTTGCCCGCCGGTGATTCCTTCTTGATGTTGCCCGCCGGAGAGATGTGGTCGGTAGTGACGGAGTGGCCGAGAACGGCCAGCACGCGTGCGCCTTTGATGGCCGCAACCGGCGCGGGCTCGCGCGTCATCCCCTCAAAGTACGGCGGATTCTGGATGTAGGTCGAGGCCGAATCCCAAACATAGGTCTCGCCGGCGGGAACCTTCAGCCCCTGCCAGCGCGCATCGCCGGCCAGCACGGTCGAGTAGCTCTGCCGGAACATCTCCGAGGTGATGACCTTGTTCACCACCTCATCGACCTCCTGCTGCGTCGGCCAGATGTCCTTGAGGTAGACCGGGCCGTTGTTGCCGCGTCCGATCGGCTCCTTGTACATGTCGATCATCTCGCCGGCCAGCGCAAAGGCCACTACCAGCGGAGGAGACATCAGGTAATTGGCGCGCACCTCCGAGTTGATGCGTCCCTCGAAGTTGCGATTGCCGGAGAGCACGCTGGCCACCACCAGATCGCTGCCCGAGACCGCATCGCTCACCGGCTGCGGCAGCGGGCCGGAGTTTCCGATGCAGGTCGTGCATCCGTAGCCGACAAGATTGAAGCCAATCTGATCGAGATACTTCTGCAATCCCGCGGCCTCGAGATACTCCGTGACCACCTTCGATCCCGGCGCCAGCGAGCTCTTCACCCACGCCGGCCGCTGCAATCCCTTCTCGACGGCCTTCTTCGCCAGCAGTCCAGCCGCGACAAGCACATAGGGATTCGAGGTGTTCGTGCAGCTAGTGATCGCTGCGATCACCACGCTGCCGTGGCGCAACGCGGTCGCATAATCCTTCGAGCTGCGATCGGCGCGCCCCTCGGGCTTCGTCGCGACCTTGGCTCCCGGCTTGAGCAGCGAGGGCAGCGCCGATGCGAAGGACGCCGCCGCGTTGCCCAGCGCCACACGATCCTGCGGGCGCTTGGGGCCGGCGATGGAAGGCTCGATTGCGCCGAGATCGAGGTGCAGCACGTCGCTGTACTCCGCCTCTGGCGAGCTGGCGGAGTGAAACAGTCCCTGCTCTTTGTAGTAGGCCTCAGCCAGCGCGATCTGCTCATCGCTGCGGCCGGTGAGCTTCAGATAGCGCAGGGTCTCGTCATCGACCGGGAAGATGCCGCAGGTCGCGCCATACTCGGGAGCCATGTTCGCAATCGTGGTGCGATCGGCTGCGGTCAGCGTGCCCAGGCCCGGGCCAAAGTATTCGACGAACTTGCCGACCACGCCCTTCTTGCGCAGCGCCTCGGTGACGGTGAGAACCAGATCGGTCGCCGTCGATCCCTCGCGCAGCTTGCCGGTAAAGCGCACGCCGACCACCTGCGGAATCAGCATCGACGCCGCCTGCCCCAGCATCGCCGCCTCGGCCTCGATGCCGCCGACGCCCCATCCCAGCACGCCGAGGCCGTTGACCATCGTCGTATGCGAATCCGTTCCAACCAGCGTGTCCGGATACGCCAAGGGGTTGGTGCCCCACATCTGCCCGTCTTTGGCAGATGTGGGAGTCGGCTCCTGCACGAAGACCACGCGCGCCAGGTACTCGATGTTGATCTGGTGGACGATGCCGGTATCCGGCGGAACGATGGCGAAGTTCTTGAGCGCTCCCTGCCCCCAGCGTAGGAAGGCATAGCGCTCCTGGTTGCGCTGGAACTCCAGAGCCGCATTCAGATCGAAGGCCTGCGGCGTACCGAATTCATCGACCTGCACCGAGTGATCGATCACCAGCTCGGCGGGCTGCAGCGGATTGATCTTCGCCGCGTTGCCGCCCAGCCGCGCCATGGCATCGCGCATCGCCGCCAGATCGACCACCGCCGGAACGCCGGTGAAATCCTGCATCAGCACCCGGCTGGGCATAAAGGAGATCTCGTCTGAGCTGGCGGTCTTCGCCGCCCACGAGGCCAGCGCGCGAATCATCTCCGCCGTCACCGTCGAGCCATCTTCGCGGCGCAGGAGATTTTCCAGCAGAATGCGCAGCGAGAACGGCAGCCGCGCCGTGTGGAAACCATGCCGATCCAGAGAGGAGATACGGAAGAAGTCGAACTGCCTGCTGCCAACGCGTAGCGTAGAACGGCTGCCGAAGGTATCCATAGTTCGCCTTGTATGTGGATTTTCGGGCTCGCGGACACCCCTCCGCGTGCCCTCGCCGCCGGCCCGCCCCGCAGACACCCCACCGCAGAACGGAAACCAGCGGAGCGTAACAGTGTAGCCCGAAGTGAGAAAAGGGGAAACAGCGATTCGATGGGACCGCAGGGCCGCGCCGCTAGCCCTATCGCTTCCTCACCCCTCCGCTCAGCACCGTGCGCATGCCCGTGGCGCTTTCCACCTGCAGAAATCCGCGTGGATCGAGCCCGCGAGTGATGCCCTCGTAGCCGCCGTCTTCTTCCACGAAGACCGCCGCATCGCAGCAGTAGGAAGAGTGCGCCTCAAAGCGGCGCAGGATGCTCTCGCGCGCCTCGGCGATTCCCTGCTGCAGCGCAGCCTGTTCGCGGTCGAGCGCGCGCAGCAGCGCCGCCGCCAGTTCCACGCGAGGCCAGCTTCGTCCGCTCTCAATGCGGAGCGAGGTCGCAATCGGCGAGAGCTCAGGCGGAAACTCCGTCTGATTGACGTTCACTCCCACGCCCACGACCACGAAGCGAACGCGCGTCACCTCGGCGTTCAGCTCGGTGAGAATGCCGCAGAACTTGCGATTGCCGATGAGAACGTCGTTGGGCCAGCGCAGATCGGCCACGAGGCCGGTGCTCTCGCGCACCGCTTCCACCACCGCCAGTCCCGCGGCCAGCGAGATGATGATGACGTCGGCAGGCGCAAGCTGCGGCCTCAGCAGCGCCGAGCAGTAAACTCCAGCCTGCGCGTCGGACTGCCACGTATGTCCCGCGCGTCCCTTGCCCGCCGTCTGCTCCTCGGCCAGCCAGCATTCGCCAGCGCGCGCGCCCTCGGCGCCGGCGCGCATCGCCAGCGCGTTCGTCGAGCCCGCCTGCTCGTAGTGATGAATCCCTCCGGCAAAGATCGTGCCCGCAATCAGCGGATCAAGCAGCTCGGGCAACAGAAGATCGATCATACGGGCAATTCTAGCCGCTGGGAGGAACGCAGAAAACTCCCGGCCGCGACCGGGAGCTCGATTGCTCCGCGCTGCGATGTTACTTTGCAGCGTTACTTTGCAGCCGCGGCCTCGACGCTCAGCTCGATCTTCACATCCTTGCCGACGCCCAGCCCGGTGGGATCGTAGCTGACGTGATAGTCGTAGCGGTTCACCGTCAGCGTGCCTTCCGCGCCCAGCCGCAACTCGCCCTTCACTCCCTTGCCCTGCGCCAGCGTGAAGGGAATCTCCACCTGCTTGGTGACATCGCGAATCGTAAGATTGCCCACGGCTACGTATTCATCCCCGCCCACCGGCTTGATCGCCGTGCTCTGAAACTTGATCTCCGGATACTGCGCGGTATCGAAGAAGTCCGGCGTGTTGAGATGCTTGTCGCGCGTGGCGTTATCGGTGTTGACCGAGGCCGACTTGATCACCGCGTTCACCGAGCTGTTCTGCGGATTCTTCTCGTCGAAAAGAATCGTCCCGCTGACGTCGGTGAAGCGTCCATGCACGGTGGATATCCCCATGTGCCTGACGGAGAAGTTGGCCGACGAGTGCGCCCCGTCGATGGTGTAGGTATCGGCGGCGAGGGCCAGCGAGGTTGCGGTCAGCAGCACGGCAAAGATCAGAAGTAGTTTCTTCATGCATTCACCCCGGAATTTAGTTGTTGAAACAACTATGCACTCATTCTGATTCCGCCGCTTGCCCTGAGGATTCACGAATATGCGAGGACTGGACTTACCGCTCCGCCGTCTCAAACACTGTCTGCAGTTCGTAGCCCGTGGCGCGGCCGAGCAGCCAGCTTACGCCGTCGTGTTTCTTCTCGCGAAAGAGGAGCTGAAAGCGTCCGTAGCCCTCGGGATCGACCGCATCGACCAGCCGCACCTCGGGATAGAGATCGAGCTCGCGAGGATCGCTCACGGCGCTGTAGAGCTTCACCAGCTTGTCCTCGTCCTGCCGCGCCACCACGGTCACCACCCAGCTTCGTCCGCGCGCCACCGCCGTCGGTGAGGCAGGAGCCGCGCCTGCGCTCGCTGCAGCGGCCGTTTCGCTCTCCGGCGCATAGCGAGCCGAATACACTACGGTGGCGTAGTTGTTGTAGTCAAGATCGTAGGGGACGAACTGCTCATCGGTTAGCGGCAGTTCGGCGGGCTTGGCCTCGGCCGCAGGATGCTTCTTTACGTTTACCCGCGCCGCAGCGGACCTCGACGCCGGTGCCTTCGCAGTTGCCGTCGCCACGGGCTGCTCATCGGCAAGCTTCAGCCCGCGCTGCCCGGCCAGCCGGCGCAGCTCGGCCTCTGCCAGTTCGCGCGCCTTCACCTCCAGTTGCTGCCGCTCCTGCTCGGTGCAGATAAAGATCAGCTCCGCCGGCTCGCCCGACGGCCCGGCATCGCTGACAGCGACCTGACGCGCGATCGGCTCCTCCACCTTGAAGTCCGGCAGATCGCGTCCGCCCTGCTGCTGCACCGGCTTGCCGCGACGCAGCACCGGATGGTCGGGATCGTCGCTCGGTGTGAGTTTGGCTTTGGCGCTGACCGCTCCCGGCTGGCCTGCGTCGTCATGCCGCGTCAGCCTGGGACGGTTCGGATCCTGCTGCGAGCTCTCCGGTTCACTCGGCGGCGTGCTCGCCGAGGCCGTCTGTGTGCTGCCGCTCTCTCCAGCCGAATCCGTGCGCTTGTGCAGATGCGGACGGTCGGGATCCTCCTCGGCCTCGCCAGGCGTCACCGGCGCAGCAGACTTTCCCGAAGCCGCATCGCCCTCGCCGCCCGCCCGGCGGTGCAGCACCGGCTTCGTCGGGTCCTCGACTTTCACCGGTTCGAACTTCTTCGCCACTGCGGGCTCGGCGGCGGCCTTGAACTTCCCGTTGCCAAACCACGCGGTGGTGTCTTTCTGCGCGATATCGTTCAGCGGAGTATCTGCCGTGGCGCTCTGGATGGTGAAGGTTCCCAGAGGCTTGCCGTACTGCTGCACCTCGTAGACCGTCTCCGAGTAGAGCGTGAAGGGCACCGGCGCAGCGCGATAGAGGCCGGCATCGTAGTAGTGCCGCTGATAGAAGAAGGTGACCGGCAGCAGCCGCCGCGTACCGTTCTTGAAGGTTTCCAGCACGCCGATCGCCCGCGGAGTCTTGCGCTCCGGCGGCGCGAGGCGGAACTGCGCAAAGCTGCCCATCCCGAGCGCCATTACAAGCGCCGCCAGCGTGACGGCTCTGCCGGTTTTGCGGTATAAATCCATACTCATGGACGCCAATCAGAAAGCTCCCGAATTTACTCTGCCCGACCAGAACGGAGATCCCGTAACGCTCTCCTCATTCAAGGGTAAACCCGTGGTGCTGTTCTTCTATCCTCGCGCCAACACCCCCGGCTGCACCATCGAGGCCTGCAGTTTCCGCGACAACCACTCCAGGCTGAAGCGCGCCGGCTTCGTCATTCTCGGCATCTCGCCCGATACCTCCAAGGCGCAGAAGAAGTTCGAGGAGAAGTTCACGCTTTCCTATCCCCTGCTTGCCGACGCCGAAAAAGAGGTCGCCAAACTCTTTGATGTTCTCAAAGAGAAGAACATGTACGGAAAAAAGGTGATGGGCATCGAGCGTACCACTTTTCTTATCGACGCGGAGGGCACGATCGCCCACGTCTGGCGCAAGGTTAAACCCGAAGGCCACGCCGAGCAGGTGCTGGCCGAGGCTAAAGAACACATTTAGCCAGAGGGGATAGAAATTTGGCGAGAGCTTCCCGGCCTTCCCTGTCACCGCTCCCGCGTGCGTTCTTCAACCGCGACCCGCGCGAGGTCGCCCGAGAGCTGCTCGGCAAGCTTCTGGTCAGAAAACTCGGCGCCCTGGACCTGCTGGATGGTGCCCCATATTTGCCCGCAGTTGGCAGATGTGGGAGGGCGCAGTTAGTCGCCGGACGCATCGTCGAGGCCGAAGCTTATCTCGGAGCCATCGATCCCGGAGCGCACGCCTACCGTGGCAAGACTCCGCGCAACGCCGTTCTCTTCGGCCCGGCCGGCCACGCATACGTCTATTTCATCTACGGCAACCACTACTGCACCAACATCAGTTGCCAACCCGAGGGCGAGGCCGGATGCGTCCTGCTACGTGCGCTTGAGCCGGTCAGCGGAATCGAGCAGATGGCTGCCAACCGTGGCACTACTCTCTCCTCCCCTCCGCGGCAGTCCGAGCTGCGCCGCCTCACCTCCGGCCCCGGATGCCTCTCGCAGGCGCTCGCCATCACCCGTCCGCGCGACAACGGCAGAGACCTCTGCTCGTCCACAAGCGATCTCTACATCGCCAGCGACGGCGTGGCTCCCGAAGCCGTTGTTGCCACGACGCGCATCAACGTCACCAGCGCTCCACACGACGAGTGGCGCTACATCGTCGCCGGAAATGCCTTCGTCTCCGGCCCGCGAAGCGCTCGCCTGCCGAGCCGGGCCGCAAGCGCACCCATCGATTCCTGCTAAACTCGCCTCCATGCGTCCGCGATTTTTGTGGCAGACCGGCCGCCGCGCCATTGCTCTCGGCGAGCGCACGCTCATCATGGGCATCGTCAACGTCACGCCGGATTCCTTCTCCGATGGCGGCCTCTACGCCGATCCCGCGCGCGCCGTCGAGCACGCTCTTCGCCTGCTCGACGAGGGCGCAGAGATCCTCGACATCGGCGGCGAATCGACGCGCCCCGGCACCATGACCGTCGGAGCGACCGTCGGAGTCCCGGGCTCCGCGGCGACAGAGGCCGTCAGCGCACAGCAGGAGCTCGACCGCGTTCTGCCGGTCATCGAGGCCCTCCGCCGCCAGCGCCCCGAGGCGATTCTCTCCATCGACACCTACAAAACCGAGGTTGCCAGCGCGGCCATCGCCGCCGGCGCGGAGATCGTCAACGACGTCAGCGGCTTCACCTGGGACGCGGCGATGCCCGCAACCCTCGCCACCCTCAACTGCGGAGCGATCCTGATGCACAGCCGCGGACGTCCGCACGAGTGGGCCAGCCAACCTCCGGCCGCCGACCCGGTCGCGCTCGTTCTGAGCCACCTTGCAGAAAACCTCGAAGCGGCGCGGACCGCAGGCATCGCGCCCGAGCGCATCGTACTCGATCCCGGCTTCGGCTTCGGCAAGCGCGGAGACGAGAACTATCTCCTGCTCGCGCGCTTCGCCGAGCTCCACTCGCTCGGCCGCCCGCTGCTGGCCGCGCTCTCACGCAAGGGATTTCTCGGGCGGAGCGTGGCCGCTCGCCTCAACGTCGCAGAGCTTCCTCCCGAAGCCCGCGACTCGGCAACGATTGCCGCCAGCGTCGCCGCCGCGCTCGCCGGAGCCCACATCGTCCGCGTCCACGCCGTGCGGCCAACGGTAGAGGCACTGGCCATCGCCGACGCGATCCTCGGCGCAAGAGCCTGATTCCATGTCCGCGCTCGACTCCATCCTCGCCCGCTACAAGGAGCGCGTGACCCTCCACCGCGCGGGCGAAGCACGCGGCCGATGCGTCGTCTACTGGATGCAGCGAGCCCAGCGAGCGCACGATAATCCCGCGCTTGATCTCGCCGTCGAGCTCGGCAACGCGCTCGCGCTGCCGGTGGTCGTCTCTTTCGGTATCGTTCCCTATCCCGCGGCCAATCTACGTCATTACGCCTTCATGCTCCAGGCCCTCCCCGAGACGGCCCGGCGGCTGCGTGAGCGCAATATCGGATTCATCATTCGCCGCCATCCGCACAGCAACCTTGCACGCTTTTGCGAGGAGGCCGAAGCCGCGCTGCTGGTCGGTGATGAGAATCCCCTGCGCGACCCCGAGCAGTGGCGGCAGGCGCTGGCCCGCAAACTCCGCATTCCCTACTACACCGTCGACGCCGACGTGGTCGTCCCCGGCAAGCTGCTGCAAAAGGCGCAGTACGCCGCGCGCGTCATCCGCCCGCGACTGAAACAACACCTCGACGATTACCTCGTCCCCTGCTCGAATCCAGTTGCCGGGCGCGGCGTTACGCAGAAGCTCGAATCGCTCGATCCCGCCGAGGATCTCCTCGCCCGATGGCGCTTGCTCGACCGCTCGGTCACGCCGGTTTCCAGCTTCGCTGCCGGAACCAGCGAGGCTCTGCGCCGCCTCAATGACTTCATCGCTAACCGGCTCGACGGCTATCCCGGAACGCCGGAGCGCGATTGCTCCAGCCAACTCTCGCCCTACCTCCACTTCGGTCACATCTCGCCGGTGACGATCGCTCTGGCGGTCCGCGCCTCAAAGGCCAGCGAAGAGGCAAAAGGGAAGTATCTCGACGAGCTCATCACATGGCGCGAGCTGGCCATCAACTTCGTCCGCTACCAGCCGCACTATGACACCATCGAGTGCGGCGAGCCTTGGGCGCACCGCACGCTGGCCGCGCACGCCTCCGATCCCCGGCCCATCGTCTACACCCGTGCGCAGCTCGAATCGGCTTCTACCCGCGACCCTCTCTGGAACGCCGCCCAGCTCCAGATGCTGCACCTCGGCTGGATGCACAACGGGATGCGCATGTACTGGGCCAAGAAGATTCTGGAGTGGTCTCGCTCGCCGCAGCAGGCCTACCAGACGGCG
>Ga0326727_10016775_pt1 | contig 15363 bp, 12 predicted proteins | sample MB2enrmetagenome_FD_207643 | JGI IMG/M metagenome (GOLD analysis project Ga0326727, IMG submission 207643) | Lab enriched peat soil microbial communities from McLean, Ithaca, NY, United States - MB29MY | ecosystem: Environmental > Terrestrial > Soil > Wetlands > Peat | place: USA: New York... | reverse complement strand
GAGCCCCTGCGCGTCACCTTCCATCCCACTAGCAAGGAGCCGGTGAGTTTCAATATCGTTCCCGGCTCGGCGGTGCTGGTGGAGGAGTCGGGCGACGAGGCGGAGACGCCGGCCCCGGAAGCCAAGCCGAAATAGCGCGCTGGGGGGAAAAGACGCTGATGCCCGGAAACATTATGGTTTACGCGCGGCTTTGTGGAAATTCCACAGGACCCAGAGCATAAAGGTCACGGCTAGAGCTACAAGAGTAATAAAGATCAAGTCGATATAAGTGTTGCCCATCATAGGTGTCCTTTCCCGCTTATTGGCGTGCGGTGCGCGATAGGAAGGTACGCTTCAACCGAAGTGCATCTGAACTCCAGATGAATCCAGCGGGCATAAGAATGGAGTAGAAGACTTGTAAAAGCTTTATAAATGGCGAGGAAGCGCCAGAAAAAACAGTGATCAATGGTCAGTGATCAGTGGTCAGTGCTGTTCCAGGCTGTTCGCGGGAGCCGAAATCGCCCGATGACGGATAACTGAAAACTGCTCGCTGACCAATGAAAATTGGGTATAGCTGACTGAAAACTGACCACTGACCACTGTTCACTGTCCTCTGTCCTCCTTGACAGGTCCCCGGCGGTGCGTATCTTATCTATGGAGGCACTCCTTTGGAATCCGGTCAGGACGATGCGCCTTGGCAGGCGCTGTCTTGTGATGCGGCTTCCACAGGAAGGCTGTGTCGAACAGGAAGCAGACGGCAGTTGGGTCGCGGGTAATATGTGCGCCAGGGGAATCGAGCTTCAGGCGCGCGGCTTCCGGACCCTCCTGGCGAGCGTTTGGGCCTGATAGAGATGAGCGGCCCGGAGCAGTCTGGAAGATTCCCGGAGACAAATTTTTTTTGCGGGCGCCCGGCGGATGGCCGGGTGTGCCTGTGCCCGGAGGGGGAGCGATTTACTCCCCCAGGGAACAGGAATGGAATAGAGGATGAGCGTGGCATTGAGTTTTGCTTTGTGGGTGTTTCAGCAGCCGGCTGGAAACGGCTTTACGATGATGCTTCCCATCCTGCTGATCATACCGGTGATGTACCTGTTGATGATCCGTCCGCAGCAGAAGCGGCAAAAGCAGTGGCAGCAGATGCTGGCTGCGATCAAGACCGGCGACCGGGTGACCACGGCGGGCGGTATTCGCGGCGTTATTCTCTCCATCAAGGACGATGCCATCGTGATTCGCGTGGCGCCGGACGGCATCAAGCTGGAAGTGGCCAAGAACGCTATTGCCGCGGTGACCACGCAGGACGGAAGTTCGGGATCATAGCGGTAAAGCAGTTGTCAGTCATCAGTTATCAGTTTTCAGGCCTAAAGTGCTGATCACAGAAAACTGGCAACTGACCACTGAAACTGACAACTGTATGAGTAGAGAAACGGAACGATGAAGAAGAATCTCGGTAACAGAATTCTCCTGATTATTGCGGTTATGGTGATCTGCGTCTTCGGCATCTTCGGGGTGCCCTCGGGGATTACCGGCAAGGCCCTGCTTGTGCCCTCGGGGGATTTCGGCAAGGTCCTGATGGATGCCATGACCAAGCGCATTCATCTTGGCCTGGACCTGCGCGGCGGCGCCCACCTGATCTTGCAGGTCAAGGTCGAGGAAGCGGTCAACACCGAAACGGACAATACCGTGGCGCTCATCAAGCAGGATCTGAAGACGGCTAACCTGAACTATTCTCAGGTCTACAAGCCCGATCCGGCCAAGGCCACGCTGGTCCGCGTGGAGGGCGTGCCGCTGGACAAGTCCAACGACGCGCGCCTGCTGCTGGAATCCAAATACTCCAACACCTACGACGTGGCTGGCGGCGACGCTCCGGGAAGCTTCACGCTGACCATGAAACCGCTGCTCGTCACGGCGCTGGAGAAGAAGACTGTTTCGCAGGCCATCGAGGCCATCCGCGACCGGGTGGACGCGCTGGGCATCAGCGAACCGCAGATTCAGGAATACGGCCTGGGCGAAAATCAGATTCTGGTGGACCTGCCGGGCGTGGAAAACGAAAGCCAGATCGAGTCCATTATTCAGGGCACCAACCGGCTGGAGATTCGCGAGGTAGTCGGCGGACCCTACAAGGACGAGCAGGAAGCGGCGGCCAGCGTAGGCGGCAGCATTCCGGCAGACGATGAACTGAAGACTTTTACCGGGGTAATGGAGGGCGGTTCCTCGGGAGAGAGCGTGTATGTGTTGCGGCGCGCCTCGGTGGTGGCCGGCAACGACTTCCGCTCCGCCGATCCGGGCGTCAATCCCAATACCGGCCAGAGAGAGGTCCAGTTCACGTTGACCAATGAGGCCGGCGACAGATTCTACGACTACACCAGCAAGAACATCGGCCGCGGCATGGCGGTGGTCATGAACGACCGTATCCGCGAGGTGGCCAACATCCAGGGTGCGATTCGCGACCGGGGCGAAATCTACGGCAGCTTCACGCCGGAGGAAGTCACGGCGCTTTCCAAGCTGCTGCGCACCGGCGCCTTGCCGGCCTCCTTGCATCAACTGGAGAAGCGTTTTGTGGGCGCGTCGCTGGGCACGGACTCCATTCGCCAGGGTGTCAAGGCGGCCGTCGTCGGCTTGCTGGTGGTCATGGCCTTCATGCTCTTCTATTACCGCGGCTCGGGAATTAATGCCGACCTGGCTCTGATCCTGAATCTGGTAATCCTGCTGGGCTTCATGGGCGCCGCCGGGGCCACGTTGACCCTGCCCGGCATCGCCGGTGTGATTCTGACCATCGGCATGGGGGTGGACTCCAATGTGCTGATCTTCGAGCGCATTCGTGAAGAGGTGCGCGCCGGCAAGTCGCCCTCGGCGGCTGTGGACCAGGGCTTTGCCCATGCCTGGGTCACCATCGTCGACACCCACGTGACCACCATCGTCTCGGCGGCCATCCTGTTCATGTTCGGCACCGGACCGGTGAAAGGATTTGCCACCACCCTGACCGTCGGCCTGATTGCCAATCTGTTCACGGCCGTATTCGTTTCGCGGGTCATCTTCGATGCCCATTTGAACAAGTTGAAGCCAGGGGAACTGGTATCGATTTAGCCACCCCAGCGAGCCAAGACCGCTCACCGGGGGTCCCGGCAGGGACCGGGAATAGGGATTAGGGAATAAAGGTATTACATTGAGCGCTGGAGCCTGAAAAGGTTACGGCCTCCCAGAAAGCGGAGAGAAGCGAGTGGAATTATTTCGCGGCGTGAATGTGGATTGGCTGAGGCTGAAGTGGTATTTCCTCGGCTTTTCGTTGATCTTCAGCGTGGCCGGCCTCATCTCGATGGGCATGCACATGCGCACCATCGGCAGCCCGGTGCCGCTGGGCGTGGACTTCAAGGGCGGCACGCAGGTGCAGGTGCGCTTTGACCAGACCCCGGATACCGATCGGATTCGCCAGGCCATGGTGGCGGCTGGCATACGGGATGCCAGCATCCAGACCATGGAGGCCGTCGATAAGGCCAACGGGAACGAGGTGCTCATCAGCCTGCCGGAGCAGCAGGACGAGAGCTCGCTGGACGCCGGCCGCCAGCAGATTATGGATGCGCTGCAAAAGCACTACGACAGCACTGTCGGCCCCCGCAACGTGCGCAACACGCAAGTGGTCGGTCCCACGGTAGGCAGGCAGCTGGAGAGTAAGGCTATCTGGGCCACGCTCTACTCCATGGCGGGCATGCTGGTCTACCTCTGGTTCCGCTTCCAGCTCATCTATGGCGTGGCGGCGGTGGTGGCCTGTTTCCACGACACGCTGATCACCCTGGGCGCTTTCGCGCTGACCAACCAGGAGATCAGTCTGACGGTCATCGCGGCCATCCTGACGCTGGTGGGCTACTCCATGAACGACACCATCGTGGTCTTTGACCGCATCCGGGAGAATCTGCGCCTGAGCCGTCGCGAGGCCCTGCCCGACGTGGTCAATCGCAGCATCAACCAAACCCTGAGCAGGACGGTGCTCACTTCAGGCCTGACCTTCCTGACCGTCCTGTCTTTGTATATTTTTGGGGGCCAGGTGCTGCGGGGCTTTTCATTTGCTCTGGTAGTCGGTATTCTTATCGGGACGTACTCCTCGATTGCCATAGCCGCGCCCATGCTGGTGGCCTGGCAGGAGTGGCAAGCCCGGCGGGGCAAGGCGGCTGTACTTCCGGCCGCTAAGCGTCCCAGGGTGTAAGCAGGGCGGTTTTTTGCCGGTTTTTTCTGGGAATGCGCACTTCCGTTCCAGATGGCCGCGCATTTGTGATAAGGTTTTGATGCCGGGAACATTTTCGCTTTCCCCGGTGTCTAAGTAAAGGTAAGCAAACACTCGATTCGAGGCTGGCTATGTTTGAAGATTCCACGTTTGAATCCGCCGGAAAGATCAAGAGCAAGCTCGGAAAATACATGTTTCCGTTGTTTATCGCGGAAGGTGTAGTCCTGATTCTTCTGATCCTGATTCCGCTGATCTATCCCGAGGCGCTGCCCAGGGCGGTAATGCAGATGGCTCTGACAGCCCCGCCGCCTCCTCCTCCTCCTCCTCCGCCGCCACCAGAGGTGCACCAGGCCCCGGTGAAGTCGGAGATGATGAACAATCAGCTCACGGCGCCCACCCGGATCCCGCACGAAATCAGGATGGTCTCGGAGAAGGAACCTTCTCTGGCCTCCTTTGGCGTGGCTGGATCTGACTTTGGCAGCAGCGGTAACGTCATGGGCAATCTCTTCGGCGACACTGGGCCGAAGGTTAAGGCCGCGCCGGTGAAGAAGCTGGTCATCTCCAGCGGCGTTATGGCGGGTATGTTGCTGCTGAAGACGACGCCTGTCTATCCGCCCATCGCCAAGGCCGCGCGCGTTTCCGGCACGGTGGTGCTGCAGGCGACTATCTCCAAGACGGGCTCCATCGAAAATCTGCACGTCATCAGCGGACCTGCCATGTTGCAGCAAGCCGCTCTGGACGCCGTAAAATCATGGCGCTACAAGCCCTATCTGCTCAATAACGAGCCGGTGGAGGTGGAGACCACGGTGAACGTGATCTTCACCCTGGGCGGATGAGGTACGTAATCGGCGCTTTCCGCCGGCATGGGGGAAGAGCATCTTTTTTTGACCCGAATACGAATCCGCAAGGAGTCGCATTCACAGCAACCGTAATACAGTCGCAGTCCACAAGAAACTCCTTAGGAGGAACGATTCAGTGATTCTCGCTCAGCTCACACACTTCGCTTCGCACACGGCCGCCAATCTGGCATTCATCTTCCAGGAAGACCAGGGCACAGTCAACTTCACCGCCCAGGGCCTCTGGGAACACATGGGATGGCTGGCGCGCATCATCGCCGGCATTCTCTTCATCGAGTCGATCTGGTCATTAGCCGTCATGATCGACCGCTACATCTACTTCTCTCAGGCTCGCAAGCAGTCGCGCGAATTCGCGCCCAAGGTTGCCGGCGCGCTGAAGGACAGCAAGCTCGAGGAAGCGATCAAGATCGCCGATCGCAACAAGAAGTCCCATCTGGCCGAGGTAGTGACGGCCGGCCTGCAGGAATTTCGCTCCTCCGCTGGCGTTGCCACCGATCAGGCTATTGCCAGCTCCGGCCGCGCGCTGGAGAGGGCTGAGGCCATCGTTCACGCCAAGCTGAAGAGGGGACTTTCCGTGCTGGCCACCATCGGCGCCACCGCGCCGTTCGTCGGCCTGCTGGGTACCGTCATCGGCATTCTGAACGCCTTCCAGCAGATCGCGCATGCCAAGTCATCCGGCATCGCCACGGTTGCCGGCGGCATCTCCGAAGCCCTGGTCACTACCGCCGCCGGCCTGTTCGTGGCCATCCCGGCCGTTATGGCCTTCAACTACTTCACCGGACGTGTCGAAGCTTTCGACGTGGAGATGGACAACTCCTCCAGCGAACTGATCGACTACTTCATCAAGCAGAGCCACAAGCGCTAAGCGAAGCGCCCGTCGGCGAAAGCGGGAATCTGCTGCGGGCGGGAGAGTGAGCACTCTCTCCTGCCCGCCGGTTTCAGCCGCGCGGCGATAAGGTGATTTCTTAGCGATACCGGAAGCCATCCGGAATAAAAATTCTCAGGCAACGGAGCTCTAAAATGGCACAAGCGGTTCGTAACGAAGGTCAGAAGGTCAACTCGAATATCAATGTCACCCCCATGGTGGACGTGATGCTGGTGCTGTTGATCATTTTTATGGTCATCACTCCCATGCTCCAGAACAAGGTGGTCATCGATATGGTGGCGGTGGTCAATCCTGTCGCTATGCCTGATGCCGACAAGGAAGATGCCATCGTGGTGGCTATTACACGCAGCGGGGATGTCTTTCTGGGGCAAAACAAATCGGCTATCGATGTGCTTGGCAATCAGGTTCGCGATTTGATGGCCGCCAATCCCGGCAGCAAGACAATCTACATACGCGCCGATGCCCGCGCCGAGTACCTGGCAGTGGAAAACGCCATCGATGCCGTGCGCACCGCCGGCGTGGATGAAGTGGGCTTGCTGACGCAGAAGCGCGAAGGCAATCCTGCGGCAGGCAATTAACGGTTGTTTGGCGTGTCTTTTTAACGATTTCGAGCATACGAGGAGTTTAGCCATGGCAATGTCAATGGGGGGCGGCGGCGGCAGCATGGCCGACATCAATGTTACCCCGATGATCGACATTCTTCTGGTGCTGCTGATCATCTTTATGGTCATCGTGCCGGTAACGCCCAAGGGGCTGGATGCGCTGGTGCCCCAGCCGCCCAAGACCCAGCATCCGGAGAACGAAAAGCAGGACCGCACCATCGTGGTGCAGATTTTGCACCGCGGCATGAACGCGCCGCCGATGTATAAGATCAACGAAACCGACGTGTCCAAGGGAGAGCTTCTGCCCAGGTTGACCGATATCTACGCCAATCGCGCTGAGCGCGTCATGTTTGTTAAGGGCGACGACAAAATCGATTTCCGCTATGTGGCCGAGGTTATCGATATCGGGCGCTCCGCGGGCGTGGATCACATCGGACTGATGACCCCAAAGATCCTTGCGGGCCAGTAGCAGGCAATTCTGGAGCCGCTTCTCTTCATTGGGAGGCAGCAGCCTGTTGCGGTCCGCTTCAAGGCGGGCCGGATAGTTGCTGAGGCGGGCCAGGGCGCACGGTATTCGGGCTGGCTAACCGGGCCGCCGGGAGAATTGGGGTCCCCGGCAAACTTCAGGGTTGCCAGCTCTGTTCGGAGGCGGTTTCTCCGGCGGGAAAATGGAGTACAATTTTTTCATCCTGGTTTCGGTACTTCCCCCCGCGGCCAGCTGTAGCAGAGATTCCAGGCGCGCTCGCCGACAGGCACTCGTCTGAAGGAGAAGGATAAGAACATGAATGGACCCGCACGTATTACCGCTCTCGCGGTTGCCTTGGCCGGCATGGTGATTTCCCTGAGCGGGTGCGACAAGCTTGCCGCCCGCAGCGAGTTGAACAAGGGAGTGGAAGCATACAAGAGCGCTCACTATGAAGAGGCGATCAACCACTTCCAGAGAGCCACGATGCTTGATCCCAACCTGCCTATGGCCAAGGGCTATCTGGCTACGGCGCTGGGCCAGAACGTGGTGCCCGGGCTGCTTACGCCAGAAAACCTGAAGGTTGCGCAACAGTCCATCGACATCTTCCAGGAGGTTCTGGCCAAGGACCCGCATGATGTGAACAGCATGAAACAGGTCGCGGGCATTGAATTCGAAGTCAAGAGGCTGGACGAAGCCAAGGCGTGGCAGAAGAAGGTGCTGCAGGAGGATCCCAAGGATCCCGAGGCGGCCTATACAGTCGGCGTAATCGACTGGATGCAAGCGCACCAGAACACGCTGACGGCGCTGGCGCCGGCGGGCTTGAACGATGACGGCGAGGGGAACGTCAAGGCGCCCAAGAAGATTATGGATCCGCTCAAGGAGCAGAATGCCCCGCTGATCGAGGAAGCTCTGAAGTATTTGAACCTGGCGCTCGAGAACCGGCCTACCTACGACGATGCCATGTCCTATATGAATCTGGTTTACCGGGCCAAGGCGAACCTGGACTACGGCGACCCGGACGCGGTCAAGGCCGATGTGGCCACGGCCGAGGACTGGCGCACCAAGGCGATGGGCACACGCAAGGCCAACGAAGCCAAGAAGAGCCAGGGCCCCGGCGGCATCACCATGGGCGACAATGGCGATTTGAAGTAGATTTCAGCTTGCATACGCACGACGATACGGCCTCCAACCCGCGTGGAGGCCGTATTCTTTTGATGGAGCGAAATTGATACCACTGCACAGGGGGATGCCATGTTCAAGCCGAATCGAATCCGGTCCTTTTTTCATTCCTTCGTTTGCCAGGCCGTGGTTGTGTTTTATCTGTGGACGGCCATTGCCGCGAGTCGCGCGGCTGGGCAGGTATTTACCGGCGAAATCCCGGTTCCCGCCGCGATGCAGGTGACGCAAACGCCTACCGGATTAACGGCCCAAAACAACCGCGAAGTGCTTGAAGTGACGGTCTGCGGCGACTCGCTGATCCACATAGTTGCCCGTCCGCTGGTGGCGCCCGTCTCGACAGATGCGCGGCCCTGGATGCTGGACCCGTCCGTTTTCTGTCCTGGCGCAGCCTTTCAGTTCAGCCAGGACGGCGACAAGGCCACGCTCACCACCGCGCGCGTGACGGTCTCTCTGTCATTGAAGCGAGGCATACTGGTTTTTGGCGTTTCCAAGGGTGAGAGTTTTCTGCGGGAAACCTTCAGTCTGCCGCGGACCTACGAGCCCTCCGCCGGCCAGCCCGGCTCCCTGTACCGCGTCAAAGAGCGCTTCTCAGCCGACAGCTCCGAGGCCATCTACGGGCTTGGCCAGCACCAGAGCGGGCTGTTCAACTATCGCGGCGCGACCGTCGAACTGGGGCAAAATAACACCGACGTCGCCATTCCGCTGCTGCTCTCCAGCCGTGGCTACGGAATCCTCTGGAACACGGCCTCCTTCAGCTACATGGACAACCGCTTCCCCCTCGATCTTACCTTCGAATCGATGGCCGCCGACCAGGTGGATTACTACGTCCTCTACGGTCCGGAGATGGACCGGATCATTCACCAGTACCGCTCCATGACCGGGCACGCGCCGCTGCTGCCGCAATGGGCCTACGGCCTGTTCCAGTCCAGGGACCGCTACGGATCGCAGGCTGAAATTCTCGATGTCGCCGGCCAATACCGCGCGCGACACATCCCGCTGGACGCCATTGTGCAGGACTGGTTCTGGTGGAAGCAGGGCGGCGAGGGCGACCCGGAGTACAACGCCAGCTATACCGATGTGCCCGCCGAGCTGAAGACGCTCCACGACGAGCACATCCACGCCATGATCTCAGTCTGGGGCATGATGGATCCCACCTCGAAGACCTTTCAGGAGATTCAGCGGCAAGGCTTCGAGATTCCCGGAACGCACGTCTATGACCCTACCAATCCGCCGGCGCGCGATCTCTTCTGGGACAGGCTTCTGGGCAAGCTCTTCGCGCATGGATGGGACGCCTTCTGGCTGGACTCGGCCGAGCCGGAGGAATTCTGGCCGCACTCGGGCGATGCGGTTCTGCGCTACAAGCAGTTGCACATCGGCAGCGGCCTGGAGTACACCAACATCTTTCCCTTCGAGCACACTCTCGGCGTTCAGGAGCACTGGAAGCAGGCGAATCCCGATAAGCGCGTCTTTCTGCTGACGCGTTCGGCCTTTCTGGGCCAGCAGCGCGTCGGCGCCACGGTGTGGTCCGGCGACGTTTACGGCAGTTGGTGGGGACTGCGCCATCAGATCGCCGCGGGGTTGAACTTTGCTCTCTCCGGCTATCCGTACTGGACCACGGACATTGGCGGCTACTGGTCGCCTTACGACCACTTTGACGGCAATCCGGCCTATCAGGAACTCTATGCGCGCTGGTTCGAGTACGGCGCCTTCTGCCCGGTCTTTCGCACTCACGGACACCGGGCGCAAAACGAGATGTGGGTCTACGACCGCGTCTATTCCGCGCTGCTGGCCTCCGACCGTCTGCGCTACCGGCTGCTGCCTTACATTTACTCATTGGCCTGGAAGGTGACCAGCGAGGATGCGACCATCCAGCGCCCGCTGGTGATGGACTTCCGCGAGGACCGGGCTACCTGGGAGATCGGCGACGAGTTTCTCTTTGGGCCGGAGATCCTGGTAAGCCCGGTGACCAGGGAACACGCCACCGAGCGCGCTGTCTACCTGCCCTCCGGGAGTGATTGGTACAACTTCTGGAGCGGTGCGCGGGCAGCAGGCGGGGTGGAGGTGAATCAGGCCGCGCCCATCGAACGGATTCCGCTGAATTTACGCGCCGGTTCCATTTTGCCGCTGGGGCCGGCAATCGAATACGCCGGTCAGGCCGCCGATCCCATCGAGCTGCGCATCTACCCTGGAGCCAACGGGGACTTCAATCTCTATGAGGACGAGGGCGACAGCTATCGCTATGAGCGGGGAGCGCACTCCATCATTCCCCTGCACTGGGACGACGCCGCGCGGATGTTGACCATCGGCGCCCGCCAGGGAAGCTATCCCGGCATGGCCGCGGGCCACACCTTCAACGTAGTGATTGTGACGGAAGGGCACGGAGCCGGGACCGAGCCCGTCCAGGTTCCGGATAAGGCAATGCAATACACCGGAGAAAAGATAGAGGCGAAGTTCTAAGCAGAGAACAGAGAGCAGACGCCGGGCTTGTAACTGATCTCTGTTCTCTGATCCCTGTTGTTACTGCGCGCCCTGCTTGAGAATTTCGTCGGCAAAATAGTTGTGGACTTTGGCCTCGTTGTGGAGCATCTCGAGATAGGCGCTCCTGAGCAGTTGCGCGTGGTTCTCGCGCAGGCCCTGGCGTATGACCTGCTGCACGGTCGGGTCGTTCAATTCGCGCTGGCCGGCTGGCTCCCGCGCCATCAGCTTGAAGATCGCGTAGCCGATGGTGCGGCGTCCTGACGGACCGCCGGCATAGACGGGAAGCACATCGGTGATTTGTCCCGGCTTGAGCTTGCTGATGGCGTTGTAGACCTCTTGATCGCCGTGCAGTTGCGACTCCCGGATAAAGCCCATATCGCCGCCGTTGGAGGCAGTGTTCGGCTCCTCCGAGAAATTTTGCGCCACAGCTCCGAAGTCCTCGCCGCCGTCCAGCTTGCTGTGCAGGGTCTGAATCTTCTTCCGCGCGTCGGCGTCGCCCGAGGCCTTGTTGTTCTGCAAATTGCCGGCTTGCTGGGAGGGCGCGCTGAAGACCACAATCTGTGCCAGGTGATACTGGGGCTCGATCAGGTTGAACTCTGCCTTGTGCCCCGCGTAGTAGGCGTTGATCTCCGCGTCGGTGATGTTGATCTTCGACTCGATCTCCTTGTTGAGCAGCTTGGTCTTGGTCAACTGGCGGCGCAGTTCACGCTTCAGGTCGTCGAGCGTGAGGTTGCGCGCCTGCAGCTGCTTGTCGAACTCCTCCTGCGTGAAGGGGGCCTTCATCTCCGTCAGCTTGGCGTTCACGTCCTCGTCGCTGGCGGCCAGATTAAGCTTGGTGGCGCGCTGCCAGAGAATCTCGTCCTCGATCATCCCGCGCAGGATATTAAGGCGGACAATGTCGGCCTGCTCGGGGGAGGGCTTCTGGGTATTGTCGCCCAGGTTGACCTTGTAATACTTCTCCAGCTCCGAGCGCAGAATATCCTTGCCATTTACAGTCGCCATCACGTCCGGTGAGGGTGAACGCTTGCACCCATTCACGGCGGCAACCAGGGTTATCCCACAAAGAATGAGGGCGGTCAGGGGGAAAGGCGAGCGGTAAAAAACTTTGGTTTGCAACCTGGTATCTCCTCGGGGAGGCAAAGCTCCCCGGCTTTTAAGGATAAACCCCCAAGCCGGGGTGGCGATATGTAATTTCACAGGGACGCCCGCCAGATGCCGCTCCATAGATCCATGAAGCGGCAGTGGCGTCTATTTATCTGTCCCCGCTGGCTGGGAGGGCGCAGGCTGGGCCGGTGCGGCCGGCGGTTCCACCCCGGCGGCTCGCAAGGCGCGGTCGATTACCATCCTCACCTGTTCCTGGGGCAGGGCGCCGCTGATACGCTCACCCTCCACAAACAGGGCGGGCGCTCCTTCAATCTTGAGCGACTCGGCTATCTTCATCGAGTTGCGCACCGGGGTCTCATCCTGGCGGGCCAGGCAGGCGTCCAGCGTGGAGGAGTCAAGCTTGTCCAGCGTGGCAATCTGGCGGGCGATGCGATTCAGTGTGTCGAAGCTCTTGGCCAGAGAGCGTCCTTCGTCGTTCACTTCCTGGCCGTGCGCATGAATGTAATCCACGTACGTCCAGTATTCCTCAGTTTTTTGCGCGGCCAGGCAGTTGGCGTTCACGGCGGCGTGCATAGCCCAGGGATGGATCTCCATCAGCGGGTTGTCCAGATAGATAAAGCGCGCAAGGCCCTTGTAATGCTCCAGGGTATCCGGAAAAAGTGTTTTGTGCATCATGGTGCAGTAGGGGCATTCCATATCGTCGAAGCTGATGACCGTGACCTTGGCTGTGGGATTACCCCGGATGGGCCGGCCGGCCACATCGATGGAGAAGACCGGGTCGTTGAACAGGTCCAACTTCTCCAGGCGGGCCAGAGTCTTGCCGTCGGAGGAGATCAAGTAGTCGAGCACTTGGGACTTGGAGCCGTAGGAGAGTGTGACAGGCAGTGAGTCGTAACCGGGGAACTGGCTTGGCTGGCGCGCTCCGATGGTTACGGTGATTTTAGGCTTGATATCTTCTGGTGCGGATAGCTGGTTGCGCACCATGACCTCTATGCGCCGGTTCAATGCCAGGTCCTGCGTTCCCTGCGGAGCGGGAGCGGGTTGGGCTTTGCAGCCCACGGCCAATCCCAAAGCAAGGATGGCGGCCAAAAAGTGAGTACGAGTCAAGGTGAAATCCTCTCAGAAAAGAATACTCCAGCCACCTGTTGTGGAGCAGCCGGCGCTTGCGCGACAGACTAATCCTTATTCCCTGTTATTAGTACGCCGGCGGCAGGTTGGGATCGCGGAAGGCGGAGTTGGAGCGGCGTATGTCGCCCACCGAGCCGAAATTGGCCAGCGTAAAGCTGTAGAGCCACTGGGTCTCGTTGCGGATGGTGCCGAGATTGAAGCGCCGGTAACCGAAAGAGAGGCCGCAGCAGTTCCAGTTGTATACGGTCTGTACGCTGGCGAATTGCAACGCATTCAAAACATAGTCGTAACCGCCATTGGCGGCCAGGTTAAGGCCTTTGCCGCTGGGCTTGCCGATGGTGATGAAGGGCTGCACCAACTGGCTCTTGATGGTGGAGGCGGCGCTGCCGCTCTCATCGACGGCATTCAGCAAGGCGTGGCCCGTGCCGATGGTCGTGCGGCCCCAGCTATAGCCGGCATAAAGATTGTCGGAGTCGATTTTCCCGGAGATGGGGTCGTAGTCCAGGTCCCACTGGACGCGCAGATTGTCGATGGCCTCGAAACGCATCCGCGAGGTGACGGGCGCCAGGTTGCGCGGGGAGGTCAGGAAAGCGATCCCGCTCAGATCGAGCGTGGAGTCGAAAACGTTGCGCCGGCCGGAGATGAGCGCGCCGCCGAAGTTGGAGTCGATGTAGAACTTCTGCGCAATCTGCCAACTGGCCCACTCGCGCGCCTGCGGTGAACAACCGCCGGGGGTCGCAGCCTGCTCGCCGGTGCAGGGCTTGTTGACGGTGGGGCGCAGATAAAAGCGCTGGGTGAGCGAATAGCCCGCTTCGTCGGTGTTGGTAACGATGTCCGTGGTGTCGATTAGCAGTACGTTCACTTCCCGCGAGCCGATGCCGCCAACGTACCGGTAGGTGAGCTCCGGTTCGATCACATGGCGCATCACGCGGTTCCAGCGGTGGAGCGCAAAGTCTCGTTCGACCGCCGGCGCGCGAAGATCGACCGAGACCTCAAAATCGCCACGGTTGAATGCATCGTGGCTGATGGCGGGAGTGCCGCCGTTGACGCCTGTCAGATCGGGGATCTGACTGATGGTGTATGCCGTCTCGCGCGCCGCGATCTCGGTGGCCAGGCTCCATCCGCCGCCAGTAAGCGGCAGAAAGAGATGCGGATAGAGGTCGAAGCGGCCGGCGTTGCGCGCATGGAAGCTGCTCCCGATCTGGCCTCCGGGCGAGATTGGCTCACCTGGCTCGGAGCGGCCCAGATAGTTGAGCGATGATCCCATCCCCCAATAGAGCGGCAGAGAGCCCAGTGGCCGGTCCAGCACATCGAAGCGCAGGTTGGGCAGGTGGAGAATCCTCGCCTGGTTGGCATTGATCGAGGCTACGGTGCTGTTGCTGGCGGTTCCGGCAAAGCTTTGGAAGCGCTCCAGTGAGATGGAGGGAACATAGCCCTTGGACGTATGGGTGAGCGAGATATTGCTGCGCACATCGGAGCTGACCGCCTCCCAGAAATTATCGTTGAAGACCAACCGGTAGATGTAGCTCGACAGGTAATCGATGTTGGCGGCCAGGCGCGTCTCTGTTGTGATGTCCCTGCGGCCCAGGACATGGATGTCCACGCCGCCCTGATTGACCAGCATCATGGTGGCTGAACCGTAGGTGATGGGCTGCTCGATGCCGCGGTCCAGCAGGGCATTCCAGCGCACGGTTGCGTGGTCCAGCCCGGCGCCTTTGTAGCGGAAGTCGCCGTTGGGCGCCCAGCCGCGCTTGCTGTAATACTCCGTGCCAACGGTCATGTCCATGCTGCGGTTGATCGCCCAGTAAGCCTGCTCGCCAAAGGTGTAGCCCCTGACCGAAGATCCGGTGCTGACGACCGGGACAAGTAGCCCGCTTTCGCGGCCTGTTTCGTCCACCGGGTGGCGCAGGTAGGGAAAGTAAAACAGCGGCACGCCGAGAAAATTGAACAGGGCATTGCTGGTGGAGGCCTTGCCGTCCTCAAGCTTGATGGACCGGGAGATCACCTGCCAGTCTGGCCGGGGCAGGAGGCAGTTGGTGATGGTGCCGTCAATAATCCGATAGCGTCCTTCGCCGGTCTCCAGCACCACCCTGCCGGTAAAGAAGAACGGGCTCGTGGTGGTATACACCGCCCTGTGGCCCAGGGTGCGAACTCCCTGCGAGCCATGCACGCTGAAATAGCGCGCGGTGTGCATATTCAGCCGCATATTGCCGTAATCGGCGTTAATCAGCACATCGTTGGGCCCGCCGGAAACCTGCAGGTGGCCCTCTGCGTCCAGTTCCGTGGTGGATTGGTCGTAGACCACCTTGTCGGCGCGCAGAATGTAGTCGCGGTAGTGGACCACCACATCGCCGGTCAGGGTCCAGGTGTTACCCACGCGGCTCTGGTGCTGGGCCTCCCACACCACCGGAACGCCGCTTGCCGGCCCCGCCTCCGGCTGGGCGATGGGCAGAATCTCCTGGCCGGGGTCA
>Ga0326727_10016774_pt1 | contig 15363 bp, 13 predicted proteins | sample MB2enrmetagenome_FD_207643 | JGI IMG/M metagenome (GOLD analysis project Ga0326727, IMG submission 207643) | Lab enriched peat soil microbial communities from McLean, Ithaca, NY, United States - MB29MY | ecosystem: Environmental > Terrestrial > Soil > Wetlands > Peat | place: USA: New York... | reverse complement strand
CGTGGACCACGGTGCAGAAGCCGCGGCGGCGGCGCGCCTGACGGACGCCACGCCGGATCAGGCCCTCCGCCGACGGACCCCCGCCGACGGCGGTCAGGACGTCCTCGGGAGGCGTCTGAATGCCGCCACGCTGCCCCTCCACCCGCTCGGCGACGAGCCGCAGGCCCAGCTCGCGGAGCGCCCCCAGGTTGCCCGGCCGGAAGAAGTTGCGCAGCGCCATGTCCACCCGGTCGAGTGGGTAGACGTTGCCGTGGCGCATCCGCTTGCGCAGCGCCTCCGGGGTGATGTCGATGAACTGGACCTCGTCGGCGCGGTCGAGGACGCTGTCGGGCACGGTCTCGTGGACGGTGATGCCGGTGATCCGCTCCACCACGTCCTTCACCGACTCGAGGTGCTGGATGTTCATGGTCGTGATCACGTCGATGCCGGCGTCGCGGATCTCCTCGATGTCCTCCCATCGCTTGTGGTGGCGGACCCCGGGTGCGTTGGTGTGAGCCATCTCGTCGATCAGCGCCACCTGGGGATGGCGGGCCAGCACCGCGTCCACGTCCATCTCGGAGAGCTTGGTGCCGCGGTAGTCGACGGTGATCCGGGGCAGCACCTCCAGGCTGCCGATGGCCTCGGCGGTGCGGGCGCGTCCATGGGTCTCGATGAAGCCGATCACCACGTCCTCGCCGGCGTCACGTCGATCGCGGCCTTCGCGGAGCATGGCGAAGGTCTTGCCCGAGCCGGGCATGGCCCCCAGGTAGGCCTTGAGCCGGCCCCGGGGCGGACGCGGCGTACCCGCAGCGTCGTCGGGTGCCGGAGCCGTGGCCTCGCCCACGGTGACGGCGGCTGCCTCGTATGGAGATTCGGTCATCACCCTCATGCCCACCCGGCCGGTAGGCCCCGGGGCGGGCTGGTCCTGCACCAAGTGTACCTGCGGAGGCTCAGGACGACCCGACCCCCTGCGCCACCGCGCCCGTCAGCCGAGGGCCGGCGGCGCGCCGAACTTCGCGTTCAGGGCCTGGTTGAGCTGGAGAACGTTGACGTCGGACTCGCCGAAGATCCAGAGCACCCTGCCGGTGATGTTGTTCTCGACCAGGGCGTGCACCTGGGCCGCAGAGATGCCGCGGGCGCCGGCGACCATGTTGACCTGGGCGAGCGCCGCCGCCACGCTGATGTCGGGGTCGAAGCTGGTGAAGTCGCCGGTCACCAGGTCGACGGGGAGGGGGGTCGTCGGGGCGCCGGCGCTCACGCAGTCGTGGGTGGGGTCGGTGGCGGCGGCCTGGAGCTGAGCGGCGGTGAAGGACCCATTGGTGTCGATGCCCACGCAGTGGAGGTAGGCGGCGTAGGTGTCGACCTGATCGATCAGCAAGCTGTTGCTGGGGCCGAGGTTGCTGCCCTGCGAGTAGAGCGGGTTGCAGGGCGGGTCGTCGGGCACGACCTCCTCGGTGCCGTTGGACAGGGTCTCCTCGGTGTAGGAGGGACGCCCCTGGAAGTAGCGGGGATCGACGGTGTCGAAGGTGTGGCCCTGGTACTGGGTGGTGGTGTAGACCAGGGTGCCGGAGACTTCCTTGGTCTCATAGAAGCACTGGCCGATCAGGCTGGACCCGATCACGGTGCCGCTCGCGTTCTTGATCAGGCTGCCGTTGGCCTGGTTGTTGAAGGCCACCTGGGAGACGCCCAGCATCACCAGGGGGTAGACCAGACCGCCGAGGACGGCGATGACCAGGGTCATGCGGACCGCGACGAGCAGCTCCTTGGGGAAGTTGCGGAACATCTTCTTGTCCAGCTCAGATCATGTGGAGAGAGGTGATCACGATGTCGACGGCCTTGATGCCGAGGAAGGGAAGGATGATGCCGCCGACGCCGTAGATGAAGAGATTGCGGCGGAGTAGGGCGGCGGCGCCCACGGCCCGGTACTTGACCCCGCGCAGGGCCAGGGGGATCAGGGCGATGATGATCAGGGCATTGAAGATCACGGCCGAGAGGACGGCGCTCCGGGGGCTCTGCAGATGCATGATGTTGAGCGCATTGAGGGGCGGCAGAGCCACCGCGAAGATGGCCGGGATGATGGCGAAGTACTTGGCGACGTCGTTGGCGATGCTGAACGTGGTCAGCGCGCCGCGCGTGATCAGCATCTGCTTGCCGGTCTCCACGATCTCGATCAGCTTGGTGGGGTCGCTGTCGAGGTCGACCAGGTTGCCGGCCTCCTTGGCGGCCTGGGTGCCGCTCTGCATGGCCACGCCGACGTCGGCCTGAGCGAGCGCGGGAGCGTCGTTGGTCCCGTCGCCGGTCATCGCCACCAGCTTGCCGCCCGCCTGCTCGGTGCGGATCAGCTCCAGCTTGTTCTCCGGGGTGGCCTCGGCGAGGAAGTCGTCGACCCCCGCCTCATCGGCGATGGCCTTGGCGGTGAGCGGGTTGTCGCCGGTGATCATCACCGTGCGCAGCCCCATCCGGCGCAGGTCCTCGAATCTGTCCCTGATGCCGGGCTTGACGATGTCCTTGAGGTGGATGGTCCCGAGCACGGCGTGGTTCTCAGCGACGAGGAGCGGCGTGCCGCCACTGCGGGCAATGCTCTCCACCTGCTCGCGCACCGTGTCGGGCAGATCCCGGCTCTTGTCCGCCGAGCACCAGAAGGCGATGGCGTCCCCGGCTCCCTTGCGAATGCTGAGCTGACCGCGATCCACGCCGCTCATCCGGGTCGTGGCCGAGAAGGGGACGAACTCATAGGAGTGGATGTCGGGCTCCTCGGCGATGCCGAAGCGCCGGGCCAGGGCCACGATCGACCGTCCCTCTGGGGTCTCGTCGGCGACGCTCGCCAGGTCGGCCGCCTTGACCAGGCGCTGCATCTCCACCCCGGGAGCCGGGATGAACTCGGCGGCCTGGCGGTTGCCCCAGGTGATGGTCCCGGTCTTGTCGAGGAGGAGCACGTCGACGTCACCCGAGGCCTCCACCGCGCGGCCGGACATAGCCAGCACGTTCTTCTGGAGCAGGCGGTCGATGCCAGCGATGCCGATCGCCGAGAGGAGCGCGCCGATGGTGGTGGGGATCAGACACACGAGGAGGGCGATCAGCACGGTGACGGTGACCGAGGCGTGGGCGTAGACGGCGAAGGGCTGCAGGGTGACCACCGCGATGATGAAGATGAGGGTGAGGCAGGCCAGCAGGATGTTGAGGGCGATCTCGTTGGGGGTCTTCTGCCGCGACGCCGACTCGACCAGGCCGATGATGCGGTCCATGAAGGTCTCGCCGGGGTTCTGGGTGATCTCGATGACGATGCGGTCACTGAGCACCCGGGTGCCCCCGGTCACCGCGCTGCGGTCTCCACCGGCCTCGCGGATGACCGGCGCGGACTCGCCCGTGATTGCCGACTCGTCCACGGACGCGATCCCCTCGACGATGGTGCCGTCACTGGGAATGATGTTGCCGGTCTCGCAGATCACGATGTCCCCCCTGCGCAGCTCGGGGGCGGGCACACCCTCCTCCTCGTGGCCACCAACGCCGTCAACCAGGCGGCGGGCGATGGTGTCCGAGCGGGTGCGGCGGAGGCTCGCCGCCTGGGCCTTGCCGCGGCCTTCGGCGACCGCCTCGGCGAAGTTGGCGAAGAGGCACGTGAACCAGAGCCAGAGGCAGATCTGGCCGACGAAGCCCTGATCCCCGTGGTTAAAGAAGCCGGTGATGAAGACGTAGGTGGTGATCACCGCGCCCACCTCGACCACGAACATCACCGGGTTGCGTGCCATCCAGCGCGGATCGAGCTTCTTGAAGCTGTCGCCGATCGCGGGGACCAGGATGGCCGGGTCGTACAGGCTGCTCTGGCGGCGACGCTTGCGCGTCCGGGGCAGCCCGTCGGGGCCAGTGATGGCGGTCATGTGCTGTGGGCTCCTAGGGATGAGAGAGGATGCCGACGTGGAGCTGGAACTGCTCGAGCATGGGACCGAGCGCCAGCGCGGGGAAGAAGGTCAGCGCACCGACGATGAGGATGGTGCCAATGAGCAGACCGGTGAACAGTGGGGTGTCGGTGGGGAAGGTCCCGGCTCCGGCGGGGATGATCTTCTTCTTGGCCAGCGAGCCGGCCAGGGCCAGCACCGGGATCACGAAGATGATCCGGCCCAGCCACATGCCCACCGCCAGGGTGGTGTTGTAGAAAAGGGTGTTGCCGCTCAGCCCGGCGAAGGCGCTGCCGTTGTTGCCGGTGACCGAGCTGTACGCGTAGAGGATCTCGCTGAAGCCGTGGGGACCGGGGTTCAGCGGGCCAGCCTGGCCGGCCGGCGCCAGCACCGCCACCGCGGTCAACCCGAGGATGGAGAGGGGCAGGATGAGGATCGCCAGAGCAGCGTATTTGATGTCGCGGGCCTCGATCTTCTTGCCCAGGTACTCGGGCGTCCGCCCCACCATGAGGCCGGCCAGGAAGACGGCGAGGATGGCGAAGGCGATCATGCCGTAGAGGCCGGACCCGGTCCCGCCCGGGGTGATCTCGCCGAGCTCGATGAGGAGCATCGGGACCATCCCGCCGAGCGGGGTGAAGCTGTCCTGGGCGGCATCGACCGAGCCGGTGCTGGTTCCGGTGGTGGCGGTGTTGTACTGGGCGGACTGGATCGAGCCGAAGCGGACCTCCTTGCCCTCCATGTTGCCACCCGACTGAGTGCCGGTCGCCACCTGGCTCACCGCCGTCGAGCTGAGGGCGGGGTTGCCCGCCTGCTCCTGCTGGGCGGCGAAGACAGCGCCGCCGACCAGGATGATGGCCATGGCGGCGAAGAGGGCGATGCCCTGCTTGATGTTGCCGACCCACTTGCCGAAGGTGAAGGCCAAGCCGAAGGGGAGGACCAGACAGAGGAAGATCTCGAGGGCGTTGGTGAGGCCGGTCGGGTTCTCGAAGGGGGCGGCGGAGTTGGCGTTGAAGAAGCCGCCACCGTTGGTGCCCAGGTCCTTGATCGCCTCCATGGCCGCGACCGGCCCTTGGGCGATGGTCTGACCGACTCCCTCCAGCGTCGTGACCGGCGAATAGCCGTTCAGATTCTGGATCGCGCCGCTCGCGACCAGGATGACGGTGGCCACCACCGCGATGGGGACGAGCACATAGAGGAAGCAGCGCACGACGTCGACGTAGAAGTTGCCGATGGTCTTGGCGCTGTGCCGGGCCACTCCTCGAATGGTCGCCACCGCCAGCGCGATACCGGTGGCGGCGGAGAGGAACTGGTGGAAGGTGAGGCCGAGCATCTGGGAGAAGTAGCTCATGGTCGCCTCGCCCGCGTAGTTCTGCCAGTTGGTGTTGGTGGTGAAGCTCACCGCGGTGTTGAAGGCGAGCGCGGGCGGCACCCCGGGGAAGTTCTCGGGGTTGAGGGGTAGGAAGTTCTGGTAGCGGAGGATCACGTAGGTGAAGACCAATCCGATCACCGAGACCAGGAGCATGGCCGCCAGGTAGCCCTTCCAGCTCTGCTCGTGCTCCTCATCGATCCCGGTCAGCCAGTAGACGAACCGCTCCACCGGGCGCATCACGGGATGGAGGAAGGTGCGTTCACCCTGGAACACCTTGACCATGAAGAGGCCGACGAACCAGGCGCCGGCGAAGACCACGGCGTAGGTGACGATGAAGGCGATGATGTCGAGCGCCACCGCTCAGAACCTCTCGGGAAAGAGCATGGCGACGATCAGGTAGGCGGTCACCGCCACGGCGATCACCAAGGCGACGATGTAGCCGAAGGTCTCGCCCATCAGAGCTTCCCCAGGCCATGGACGTAGAGGAAGCTCATGGCGACCAGGATGGCCAGGATGGCGAGCATGAGCAGGTCGAGCATCAGCCGGCCCGCCGGAGGCAGTGGGCGCAGGCATTCACGAGACGGAGTCTGCTCATCTCACCGTCAACGTTCGGTCAACGACTCGGCCGCGACGGGGACGGCGATGCGATAGGTACGCCAGCGGGGGCGGCGCCAGAGCCGTCCCAGCTCATCGATCTCGAGCTCGTCGAGGGCCACCCGGACGACGCGGCCCCTCGGGGCAACCTCGGCGACGAGCACGTCGACGGCGCCATCGAGGCGCGGCAGGAGCGCGGCCACTGCGCCCAGATTCTCGCCGCCGGAGTCGCAGACGGTCGCGCCCTTGAGCTGGCGCACATCCAGGAATCGCAGGCCGGCAAACTGCCATTCGGTTTCCACGGCAACGATCCTGGGCGCCCAAGCGTCAACGTTCGGTCAACGATCGTGAGTGCGCGAGGCAATGCCTCACGCAGCGTGATGCCTCAGACGTCGGCGGACGGAGCGGATTCCAGCGGGGGCCCGAAGCGATAGCCGCGCCGGCCCGCGGTGACGATCACCTCGGGTTCCGCCGGATCCACCTCGAGCTTGCGACGCAGCCGCTGAACGAACGTGCGCAGGTAATTCCGGTCCCCTGCATACATGGGTCCCCAGACCCGGGTGAGCAGGGTCCGATGATCCATCACCACACCCGGGTGCTTGGCCAGCTCGGTGAGCAGCACGTATTCGGTCGGGGAGAGGCGTACCTCCTGCCCCGCTCGCGTGACCAGGCGCGCACCGAGGTCGACGGCCACGTCCCGACAGCGCACCACCTGGGCCGCGTCGGCGCTGCCGCGCACCCGGCGCAGGACCGCCCGCACCCGGGCCACCAGCTCGCCCGCCCCGAAGGGCTTGGTCAGGTAGTCGTCGGCGCCCATGTCGAGGGCGCGGACCTTGTCCCGCTCGTCGCCCCGGGCGCTGATCACGATCACCGAGGGCTGGCGCCGGCCCTCCAGGGTGTCGAGCAGCCGCCAGCCGTCGATGAAGGGAAGGCCGATGTCGAGGAGCACGACCTCGTAGCCCCCGCGGGCCAGCTTCTCGGCGGCGACCAGCCCGTCGGCGGCGACGTCGACCCGGTGGCCGGCGCGCTCCAGGGCCGCGCAGAGGATCCGGCGCAGCGAGTCGTCGTCCTCGACGACCAGGAGCCGCCCGGATGGGCCCGAGGACGGCTCCGACGTGGACATGGGTGCCGATTGTCCGTTAACCACGTGTCCTCCGGACGCGCTCAGCCCCGGGCCAGGGCCTCCCCCACGGCGGCGACGTCGGTCAGCTGCGAGTAGACCACCAGCTCGTCGCCGGGCTCGATGACCGTATCCGGCTGGGGAACCACCGGCTTCCCGGCGCGCACGATGCAGACGATGATGCCGCCCTTGGGCAGAGAGATCTCGGCGAGATGCTTGCCGACGTACCCGGACACGGCGGGGAGAGCGAGGTCAACCAGGCAGGTCCCCGACGCCTTGACCGCCACGCCCCGCACCAGCTCCGAGCCCAGCTCGGCCTCGATCAGCCCCATCAGCAGCTCGGTGGCGGAGACGGGGGCGTCAACCCCCAGAGCGCGAAAGACGGCGACGTTGTGCGGATTGCTCACCCGGGCGATGGTGCGCGGGACGTTGAACTTTACCTTGGCCAGCTGGCAGACGATCAGGTTGTCCTCGTCGTCTCCGGTGGTGGCGATGACGACGCTCGCCCGCTCGATGCCGGTGGTGGCGAGGAAGGCCATCTCGTCACCGTCGCCGATCATGATGCTGACCGTGCCCAGCTGGTGCTCGATCCACTCCGCGCGACCGGCATCCTTCTCGACCAAGGTGACCTCGTAGTCGCGCTCGATGAGGTGCTTGGCGAGATGGAACCCGACCTTGCCGCCGCCGACGATGATGACGTAGGGCGGATCGGCGGAGCCGCTCACGAGGCGCGCACCACGGGGCGATCAACCTCCACGGCCGGGTGCCCGTGGTTGACCCCCTCCCGGAAGTAGTCGCGGATGAGATTGGCCCCCAGGGTGGTGGGGCAGAAGGTCTCCAGGCCCAGCTCGCGGTAGACGGACTCGCGGATCGGATCGTAGACACGGGTGATCACACGGCGCACCTTGAAGATGCGCTGGGCGATCTGGGCAGCCATCAGGTTGCGATTGTCACCGTTGGTCACCGAGACGAAGCAGTCGGCCGACTCGACGCCGGCGCGGCGGAGCACCGCCTCATCGACGCAGTTGCCGACGATCATGTCGCCGCCGAAGTCGCGGCCCAGCCGCTGGAAGGCGACCACCTGCTGGTCGACGACGGCGACGTGGTGACCCTCGCCGTCGAGCTGCCGGGCCAGCTGGGCGCCGACCCGCCCGCAGCCGACGATGATCACCTTCATTTGAGGCGATTGTACCGGCCTGCCGGCCCCCCCGGCCGGACCGGCGACCAGGCTAGGATTCCTGCGAGATGCCGGGTTTCACGCCGCACCACATCCTGGTACCCGTCAACGGGACGGAAACCGATGAGGAGGCGGTCCGCTTCGCGTGCCGCCTGGCGCTTCGGCCCCACGCGTCCGTGCTGGCGGTCAGCGTCATCGAGGTCCCCCGTGGGCTCGCCCTCAGCACGGTCGAGAACCCCGAGGTCGAGGCTGCCGAGAAACTGCTCGATCGCGCCGAAGAGATCGGACGTTACTACGAGGTCGACGTCAAGGGCGAGGTCCTGCAGGCGCGCGAGGCGGCATCGGCCATCGTGGACGAGATCAGGGAGCGGCAGGTCGACCTGGCCGTGGTCGGCCTGACCTACCGAGAGCGGTTCGGGGACTTCTACATGGGCAAGACGGTGCCCCACATCCTCCAGCACGCCCCCTGCCGGGTCTTCCTGCTCCGTCTCGCGGCACCGAGCTGACGGCCGCCTCCACACCGGGCCTCCGGTCGCGAGCGTGCTGAGCCCCGTGGAGCCTGCTGCGAGGGCTCGCCGCGCAGGGCGGGACATACACTGCCGACGCCATGGCTGACGCCTCGGCTCCCGAGCCCCCGACACCCCTGCCGACGCTCCCGGACGCCGAGATCGCCGCCCTGCGCGAGGCCGGCCGCGCCTGGACGGCGGCTCCCGCGCGAGCGGCGGGCGGTGAGGTCGCGCCCGGCCTGGACGTCACCGAGACGCGGGGCCGGCGCGGGGAGCATTACGTCCGCGTCGTCCGCTCCCAGGCGCTGGGCTTCGAGCCGGTGGCGCCGGGGTGGCTCGAGGCGACCCCGCGTGCCGCCCAGCCTGACACCGCCGTGGGCCGTCTGCAGAGGCGGCTGCGAACGGCCGTGCTGGGACCGCCCCTCTCCAGCAGCCGGGTCCTCCACGAGCGCCTGGACAAGATCCGGGCCCTGCCCGTCCTCTCCTCGGACGCGCTCTCCTCGGTCGCCTACGCCACCGAGCAGATTGTCCTGGTGCTGGCCGTGGCCGGGACGGCGGCGATCACCACCGACCTGCTCCCGATCATGGGGGTGATCGCCCTGCTGATCATCATCGTCTGCCTCAGCTACCGGCAGACCATCAAGGCCTATCCCCAGGGCGGCGGCTCCTACATCGTGGCCAAGGACAACCTGGGTCCGGTCGCGGGTCTGGTCGCCGGCTCGGCGCTGATGACCGACTACATCCTGACCGTGGCCGTCTCGGTGGCGAGCGGCTACGACCAGATCCAGAGCGTCTTTCCCGCGGCCGTTCACTACCGCGTCGCCGCCTGCATCACCGTGGTCGTGCTCATCGCGCTGGCCAACCTGCGTGGCCTGCGCCAGGCCGGCAACATCTTTGCCGCTCCGACCTACCTCTTCATCCTGGCAATCATGCTGACCGTCAGCGTCAACCTCTTCCGGCTGGTCACCGGCAGCATCCATCCCACCGGGACGTCGGTGCACATCCCGCTCGGAACGAGCTTCAGCGACCTGGGCGGGATGCTGCTGGTCCTGCTCTTCCTGAAGGCCTTCTCCTCGGGCTGCTCGGCGCTCACCGGCATCGAGGCGATCAGTGACGGCATCCTCGCCTTCAAGGTCCCGGAATGGAAGAACGCCCGGACCACGCTCACCATCATGGGCATCCTCTGCGTGGTCATGTTCTGCGGCATCACCATCGGCACCGAGGTGCTCGGAGTGAGCGTGCGCAGCTCCACGGATCCCTGCTACCAGTCGGTGATCCTGCAGCAGGCGGCCCACGCCTTCACCTCGCCGCTGCAGTGCGTCAACGGCCATCCCGTGTTTCCGTCGGCCAGCGCGCTCGGCGAGGGACTGTTCGTCTTCGTGGGCGTCGCGACCACGGCCGTGCTCCTGCTCGCCGCCAACACGTCGTTCTCCGACTTCCCGCGCCTCTTCTTCTTCCTGGCTCGCGACGAGTACGCCCCCCACCAGTTCCGCCGCCTCGGCGACCGGCTCGCCTACAGCAACGGGATCATCATGCTCGCCGTCTTCGCCTGTCTCCTCCTCTTCGTCTTCCAGGGCGACGTATCGCGGCTCATCCCCCTCTATGCCATCGGCGTCTTCGTGGCCTTCACGATGTCTCAGGCGGGGATGGTGGTGCGCTGGCTGCGCCGCCGCGAGCCGGGCTGGAAACACGGGCTCCCGCTCAACGCCATCGGCATGTGCATGACCTGCGTGGTGTTCGTGGTAACCGCCATCTCGAAGCTCCCCGAGAGCCTCATCATCCTGATCATCGTCCCCAGCGCGGTGACCCTCTTCCTGGCCATCCACCGCCACTACGTCGACGTCAAGGATCAGCGGACCACCGAGATCCCCACCGAGCCGGGAAACATCCACCCGGTCTGCATCGTCCCCGTCGACCAGCTCAACAACGTGGCCTTCCAGAGCCTCGCGCTGGCCCGCTCACTCTCCGACGAGGTGGTTGCGGTTCACATCTGCCCCAACCCCGAGCACATCGCGCTGCTGCGGGCGCGCTGGGAGGCATGGGGGAATCACGTGCCCCTGGTGATCGTGGAGTCACCGTACCGCTCGATCCTGCGGCCACTGCTCCACTACATCGACGCCATCGACAAGCAGATCACCGACCGGACCCTGGTGATCGTGCTCCCCGAGCTGGTCGCCACCCGCTGGTGGCAGCAGCTGCTCCACAATCAGTTCCCGCTCCGGCTCAAGGCGGCGCTGCTCTTCCGCCCCGGCACCGTCGTGGTCAGCGTTCCCTACCACCTGCAGAAGCGCCACCGTCACGACACCGACCTGGAGGCACTCTGACCGGGTGTGCTGAGCGCCAGCCTCTGCAGGCGGCGCTGGCGGGACCGGCGGCTCAGCCGGCCGCGGTCCGGTAGCGCTCGGCCAGCTCGGGCCGGTTGCCCTGGCGGAGCATCTCCCGCTGCGCCTGGTGGTAGCGATCGACGACGGTGGGGTCCTCGAGCCCGGGGACGCAGACGACCTCGCCGATGTCGAGGGCGCGCAGGGACGCGGCGACCACCTCCTCAGGGTTCATCGCCAGGGGCGGGTTCGGCACCCGAGCGACATCGTGGAACTCGCTGACCACCGCGCCCGGGCAGCACACCTGGACCCGGATACCGTGGTCGGCGACCTCCTGGGCCACCAGCTGGGTGAAGGTGACGATGAACGCCTTGCAGGCGGCGTAGGTGGCCCGGTTGAAGCGGCCGAGCACGGCCGACTCGCTGAAGGCGAGGAGCGATGCGACGTTGATGATCGCCCCCCGCCGCTCCGGCACCATGGCCCGGACGGCGGCACCGGTGAGCCGGGTGACGGCTCGGACGTGGATGCCGATCAGCGCGTCGGCGACATCGGGGGGAAGCTCGGCGAAGGGCATGTAGCCGGCGAAGCCGGCGCAGTTCACGACCAGGTCCAGCCCGCGGCCGATCCGCTCTTCCACCGCGGCGAGCCCCACCGGGTCGGTGAGGTCGGCGACCAGGGGCTGGACGGCGACGCTGCCCGTGGATCGCAGCCGGGCCGCCAGCGACTCGAGACGGTCGGCCCGGCGCGCCACCGGGACCAGGTCCCAGCCTCCCTCGGCGAGCTGGCGCGAGTAGGCGTGGCCGAGGCCGGAGGAGGCGCCCGTGACCAGGGCCACGGGGCGCGCGGCGGGTGCGGTCATGGTCATGCCTCCTCGGGGCGAGCCCCGTACTCCAGCCGTCCGAGCTCGATGAGCTGATCAAGGTCCGCGAGCTCCTCCGGACCCAGCACCCGGCGCGCCACCATCCTGACCGCCTCCAGGGTCAGCGCGTCCTGGTGGCCGAGCATCCGCGCGATGTCACCGCCGTCGACGGCCCGCCCCGCGATCATCTTGAGGAGGACGAGGTGGGGCAGGGTCGCGAACGGCGGGCCCCCCTCCCGGTTGGCCATGGCCGTGTCCACCAGCTCTCGTCCCCAGACCCCGGGGACGGTGATGACGTCCACCGGCGCGCCGTCCGCAGCCTGCCAGACGAACCCGCTCATCGGCGGTCGGAGCAGGAGCGGACGGACGCGATGCCACCCCGCTGCCGTCAGCGCCGCGCTAGCGTCCGCCTCGTCTCGGTCAGAAATGGCGAAGTCCAGGTCGCCCGTCTGCCGCGGCGGCATGAACCGGTTGGCGGCGACGGCCCCGATCACCGCCCGCGGCACCGCGCCGAAGCTCGCGTCGCGCTCCTCAATGTCGTCCACCGAGACCTCCCTGCCCACTGCCGCCTCCGTCGCCGAGCAGGGCCCAGAGGTCGCTTCCCGCCCCGCCGGCCCGCCGCCGCCAGGCGATCGCGGTGATCGCGTGAAGCGGGGTGCGCTCCGCCGGACGCGGCCGTGACAGCCACCGCCGGGGCCGGCCGGGGTAGAGGGCGACGCCCCGCCGCGACAGGCACCGGCTGACCGTCGACGGGTGCCAGCGACTGCCTCCGGCCGGAGGATCCACCCCGGCGCGCTCCAGCGCCTCGGCGATCTCGCGGGCGCCCAGGCCGTAGGCGCGATGCAGCTCCACCAGCCGGTCGCTCAGGTCAGCGGAGAGGGAGGGGGGACGGCCTCGGGGCATTTGCGCAACATTATACCCATTTGCGCAACAATACCGCCCAGGCAGGGCCCGAATCCTGGGTGGGGGCACCCCCCATCCCTCGCGAACAGGTTAAGGCCTTTCTTGTCCTAAACCTCCCTGGAGAGGGGTGGGCACCCGGATAGGGTCGGGCACCTGGAGAGCCGGCAGGCCGGAGGAGAGCGGCAGGCCCGCAGACAGAGGCGGGCCACCCCGCTCAGCTCAGGTAGGGCGCCAGCCCCTCGGCCTGCTCCGCCGCCTCCATGACCAGCTCGCTGACAGTGGGATGGGCGTGGATGATGTCGCCCAGCTCGTCGACGGTCAGCGAGTCGCTGATCGCCACGCCCACCTCGTGGATGATCTCCACGGCGTGGACGCCCATGACCGTCGCCCCCAGGATCTGCCCGGTGGCGGCGTCCGCGGAGAGGTGGACGAGGCCGTCGGGCTCGTTCTCGCCGACCGCCTTGCCGTTGCCGACGAAGCGGGCCTGGCCCACCTTCACCTCGTGGCCGGCCGCGGTGGCCGCCTCGTCGCTCAGGCCCACCATGGCGATCTCGGGGTGGGTGTAGATGCAGGAGGGGACCACGGTCCGGTCCATGGGACGCACCCCGACCCCGAGCGCGTTCTCGACCGCCCGCGCCCCCTCGGCACTGCCCAGGTGGGCGAGCTGGAGGCCGCCGATGCAGTCGCCGGCCGCCCAGATCCTGGGGTTGGCGGTGCGCAGCATCTCGTCGACCACGATGTGGCCCTGGGGGGTCAGCTCCACCCCGGCCGCCTCCAGGCCGATGCCGGCGGTCTGGGGGGCGCGGCCCACCGAGACCAGGATGAGGTCGGCCTCGATGGCCGTCCCGTCGTCGAGGGTCGCGGTCACGGAGTCGTCCCGGTAGTCGACGTTCGCCACCCGCCGGCCGGTGTGGAAGGTGATGCCCTCCCTCTCCACCAGGCGGCGGAACTCGCGCACCACCCGCGGCTCCACCCCCGCCAGGATCTGGGGGAGCACCTCGACCACGGTGACGGCGACCCCCAGCGGGGCAAAGAAGGAGGCGAACTCGCAGCCGATGACGCCGCCGCCGATGACCAGGAGGCGGCGGGGCAGGCGCTCCAGGCGCAGGACGCCGTTGGAGGTCACCACGCGCGGGTGGTCCATGTCGATGCCGGGCAGCCCGCTGGGCTCGGTGCCGACGCAGACGATCAGCTGGTCGTACTCAAGGCGCTCGTCGCCGACCCGGACGGCGCCGTCCTCGAGGACGCCCTGACCGTGGATCACGCGCACCTTGCGACGCTTGCAGGCGGCCTCGACGCCGCCCCGCATGGTGGTGACCACCTCCTCCTTGCGCTCCATCATGCGGGGAAAGTCGATCTCCACCTCGGAGACCCGCAGCCCCAGCTCCCCGGCCCGGCGGATCCGGCGCAGCAGGTCGGCGGTGGCGAGCAGGGACTTGGTGGGGATGCAGCCCCAGTTGAGGCAGGTCCCGCCGAGCTGGGCCCGCTCGACCAGCACCACATCGGCACCGCGCTGGGCGCCGCGCAGCGCGGCGACATCACCCGCCGGTCCGCCCCCGAGCACGACCACGCGGGGGCTCATGACCGCCACCCGCCGCGTGCAGCGATCACCGGTGTCGCGAGCGCGAGGCAGTCGCCGAGCGCCGCTCCGGGGCCGCGGCCGGCACCTCGCTCGCGCCGGCGCTCGGCGGCTCCGCGCTGCCCGGCTCGCGCAGCCGTGGCCGGGAACCGGCCACGAACTCCTGGACCGCGGGCGAGGTCGAGAGCGCCTCGCGGAGGACGCGCTCCTGCTCGATGACGTGGGAGCCGTGGTACCCCTCCGACGGGCTTGCCCGCCGGGGCCGGCCGATGTACTCCCAGCTCACCTCGTAGGGACGGTTGCGGCCGATGCGGCGCTGGACGTGCGCCCAGGCCCCCATGTTCTCCGGCTCCTCCTGGACCCAGTAGAGCTTCTCCAGGTTGGGGTAGCCCCGGATCATCTCCAGGATCTGATCGAGGGGCAGCGGGTCGAGGAGATCCACCCGGCCGATGGCCAGGTCGGTGGCGTGCGCGTGCAGCTCGTGCACCTCCAGCTCCCAGTACACCTTGCCGGTGCAGAGCAGGAGGACCCGGACGCTCTCCCGCCGCTGCGCCATCCTGGGGTCCTCGATGACCGGCAGGAAGCCGCCGTCGGTGAGGTCGGCGGCGGCGCAGCTGGTCTCCGCGGCGCGGAGCAATGACTTGGGGGTGATGCACACCAGTGGCCGCGGCAGCGGGGCCAGAGCCTGGTCGCGGAGGAGGTGGAAGTACTGCGCCGAGTTGGAGCAGCTGGCGACCCGGATGTTGCCGTTCGCCGAGAGCTGGAGGAATCGCTCCATCCGGGCGCTCGAATGCTCCGGCCCCTGGCCCTCGTAACCGTGGGGGAGGAGCAGCACCAGCCGGGAGCGCTGGCCCCACTTGGCCTGGGCGGCGACGATGAACTGATCGATAACCATCTGGGCGTTGTTGGCGAAGTCGCCGAACTGCGCCTCCCAGAGGACCAGGCAGCCCGGTTCGGCGGCCGAGTAGCCGTACTCAAAGGCGAGCGCGCCCACCTCGCTGAGCGGGCTGTTGTGGACCTCGAGGGTGGCGCGGGACCCCTCCAGGTGCTGGATCGGCGC
>Ga0326727_10016773_pt1 | contig 15364 bp, 12 predicted proteins | sample MB2enrmetagenome_FD_207643 | JGI IMG/M metagenome (GOLD analysis project Ga0326727, IMG submission 207643) | Lab enriched peat soil microbial communities from McLean, Ithaca, NY, United States - MB29MY | ecosystem: Environmental > Terrestrial > Soil > Wetlands > Peat | place: USA: New York... | reverse complement strand
AGTATTACGGCTACTCTGGCTTCTTCACCAACGGCCTGGGCGCGACCCCGCTTGATGCTTCGCAGTTGACCAGCGGCACGGTTCCTTTGGCCCGATTGCCTGGCAATGTTTCGTACCTTAATGCGAATCAAAGTTTCACAGGGCAGAATATTTTTGCAGGCAACGTGGGAATCGCCACCGCTTCTCCGAGCTACCTGCTGCAAGTGTCAAACGCCTACTGCAACGGTTCATCCTGGGTCAACGCTGCGGACCGAAACCTTAAGCAGAATTTCGCGCCAGTGGACGCGCAGGACATGCTCGATAAAGTGGCCGCGCTGCCGGTGATGCGTTGGAACGATAAATCGCAGCCGGATCAAACCCACGTCGGGCCGGTGGCGCAGGATTTCAGGGCAGCATTCGACGTCGGCGCGGACGACAAACACATTGCGACGGTGGATGAGGAGGGGGTGGCGCTGGCGGCCATCCAGGGCTTGAACCAGAAACTCAAGGAGAAAGACGTGGAGATTCAGGAGCTGAAAGAGCGCCTTGACCGCCTGGAAAAAATCATCCAACAGAATCCAAACCTCGCGGCGGGCGCATGGTCGTCCCGTTCGCCGCTGGTCGTGACAACAAACAATGGCGTCATTTCCACAACCGTACCGGCCACGGACGATTAGCCGTTCTATCAGCTACAGAGGTAATTGGGGTTACGGGCATGGGTAACACTCCATCAACCGGCCGCGCGTCGAAACGTCAGCGGGCGTCAGCGGGGTCAGATGTGAACCTGACGCCTTCCGGAGCCCGTCGTGGCTACGATTCCACCACTTGCGTAAGCATGAACTGCGTTGCGAATTGAGGGTGCCGATGGCTGAACAGCGTTACATTACACCGCGAGTTATCCGTGGTCACACTCTTTTTGGCAGGTTTGCTGCTGCCGGTACTCGCGTCCGAGCCAAATCAAAGTCTGGGAAAGCAGGCCGGCATGAAGGCCACCCATTTGCGGAATTCTTCATGACACTGTATCCAAATGAGCGGCAACGCGGTCGCGCAACCGCGCCAGAATCGCGCTCACTTGGTCCAGTCCTTCCCGCATCCGATCCCATTCAATTTGAAATCCATATCCGTGGTGAACGACATGACGAAAACGACGGAACGGCCCAAGTTGCCGTTCCAAGTCCGCGTCGAAGAGCGGGGGCAATGGCGGCTGTCCAGGCCCGCAGAAGCGCTTAAACAGGTCAAGATGCCAGTTTTCTCCGACGGGCACCATAACGCCATGAAATCGGCTTAGGCGTTTGAGAACGTTTTCCATACCCGTGTAGAACTGGGCTAGGAAGGCGGCTGCAGCCGTCCTCTCGCGCACTGTTGGCTGACGACCCGCCAAGTCACGCCGCAAAGCTTCGAGTTCGTTGACAACCTGCTGCAACAAATCGAACTCGATTGCGATTTCGGCTTTGAGTTCGTCAATCGTCACAAGAGCACCCGGGCGCGTTTTTCAATGAGTCGAGTCAACGGTGTTGGCGGGTCGAGCGGGATCAAGTCCAAAGGCACACCCAGAGTTTCCTCCAGCGCGGAAGACAATTCGAAAAGTTTCCAGCCAGGCACGCCCGCGCAAGCCAAATCCAGGTCGCGCGCCGAGCCCGGGTTCTCCAGCGCGCTGCCAAAGAGCAGCAACCGGGTGGCCCCAAAGTGCCGGGCCACATCGACGGCGTTCATTAGAATATTCTCCAAGTCACGCATCGTCCCCAAGCTACCATTGCGGCCCCGCGCCGACAATGACAAGATTTCCAACTGACAAGATTTCCAACTGAGACGAAATTCGATCCCCTTCACCTGCCGGTAACACTGAAACGATGAATCGCAATGGGATCAAACCTACGCCGGGGCGGCGGCGCCCGATTTACTTCTCTTCGTAAAGCCGCGAGATTTCGACGAGGATCGGTTCGAGTTGGCGGTAGTAATCGTCCTCCTTCATTTCCGATTTGCGGGAGCGGAGGTCGCTGAGCTTTAGCTCCAGTTGGTCGCGGCGGGCGCGGGCGGCGGGCGGAAGTTCCTGCTCGGCTTGACTGCGGATGAGGATCATTTGCCCGGCGCGGACGCCGTCCACGGACTTTCCGCCCTCGGCTTTCTTGACAGCATGAAGGCCGCTGAACCAATCGGGAGGAGTGCCCAGTCCATCGCCGTTGTCGTCCAACAGGGCGTGTTCGGTCAGCAGGCGGCCCTGGTCCTTGTAAGATTGCGCCACTTGGCGGGAGGCGAAGAGAAAGGCCTCCAGGAGGGAAGTTTGACCGTCTTTGTCAAGGTCGGCGGCGGGATTGGCGATGGCGCGGGCCAGGAAGCCGCCGAAGCGCGTAGCATTGTCCTCGTAGCCGCCGCGGGTGGCGGTGATAATGACGCGGTCGGGACCGGAAAGGGCGGGGAGAAATGGGCCGCTGGCGGAGGCGCATTGGAGGACGGCCAGCGTGCGGCGGCAGGGTTTGAGCGCGGCGGCCAGATCGCCGGCCGAGATGTCAAGGCCGCGCAAATTGAATTTGGCGGAGCGTCCGTCGTAGGTGCCGTGGCCGATGAAGACCAGCCAGAGTTCGCCGGCGGGCTGGGCGGCTTCCGCCGCCAGAGCTGTCAACAATTGCGCTCGGTCGTCCTGGGCCGGGGCCGGGTCGCGGCCGATGACGCGCAGGCGCAAACCGCCCCTGGCGGCGGCCTGCTGCCACAAATCGACGCAGGCCGCGAATTGTTCGGCGTATTCCGGCTCGCCGGGCGCGCCGACAACGAGGATCATGGAACGTGACTCGTTGGTTTGGCCATGCAACAAAACCGCGCAGAACACAAGGGCGAAGAGGAGGGGTGTCGGGGAAATCCTAATCTTAATCCTACTCCTAATCTTAATCATAATCATCAACCTAGAGATTAAGATTAAGATTAAGATTAAGATTAGGGAGGAGAGAAATGCAACCGTCGTCATGGCAATCCTTTCCAGCGGCGGATGCCCCACTCCGCGACGAAACAACCGAGCGCAAACAGAAACACCGCCGGTTGCTGCCAGAGCGGGTCGCTGTGCGGTTCGGTGATAGGGGCGGGGCGCTGGGGAAGGCGGCGCACAAATTCTTTGAGGCCATCAAGAGTCAGGACCTGGCCGCCGGTGCGTCGGGCGATCGCCTGGAGCAAGGCGCGATTCGGACTCAACGAGCGGAATTCGGCCGCCGCCGGGTCGGAGGCCCAACCGGCGGCGCCGTGTCCGATAACCTTGCCGTCGGCCTGGGTCACATTGGCTTCGACGGAATAAGCGTCCGCGTCGCGCGCGATGTAGGTCGCTTCGTAAGTTCCCGATTGAGTGGCGGAGGCCTCGGCGGTGAGTTGGAGGTAGTTGGTCGGATTATGAAGGGGCCGGATGGTGAGTTGGGCAGTGGCGTTGTCCAGGGGCTTGAATTCCTCGTCGCGCACCTTCACCACGAGGCGGACGCGCGCGGCGTCACCGCCGGCCGCGGGTTCGGCGGTGACGGAGACGCGCGCAGGCACGTCGGAAACGAGCCAGCGGATGAGTTGGCGCCACGACTTTGCGAGGTCCTTTTGGGAGGATTCGTCGCGCAATCCCCAACGCCACAAGTCGCCGATGGTCAGCGCCGCCGCGCGGCCCAAGCCGTAGCGCTGCACCGCCAGCGCGGGGTAGGTGTTGTTGTCCGGGTCCGACACGGTGGCGAGGACGCTGGCGCCGGGCTTGATGTCGCGGACGGAATTGAGCACCGAAAACGGGGGCACGGAATCGAGGCGTGTTTTTTCCTCGGCCTCAGTGGCGCGCAACCGCGTCCACGGCTGGAGCCAGCCCTCGCGGGTCAGGGTGAGTTTCCATTGGGTGGTCACGTTGGGGCCGGCGGGCTTGTCAAGATAAATGGGGAGCATGGAGGCGATGACGGTGCCGGCGTAGTTGCCCTGGCGAAAGGATTCCGCGCCGCCCAGCATGAGGAAACCGCCGCCGCGCTCGGAGACAAACCGTTGCAACAGGACCATTTGATCGTGCGTAAAAAAGTCGGCCTCCAGATCGCCCAGGATGACGGCGTGATAGCGGAAGAGGTCTGTAGCGGTCTTGGGGAAGCCGCCACGCAGTTCAAATGCGTCCTTGGTGTTGAACCGCACGAGGACCGGTTGGTCGTAGCGGACGGTTTCCTCATTGGTGTCGCCGAAGCCGCGGAACAACGGGTTGCTGGACTCCCCGAACCGGCCTTTGAAGACGAACTTGGGTTCGCGGCGGGCGACGCGGATGAGCGAAACCAATTGCACCTGCGGATCGTCCGCCACGGCGCGATTGAGGAATTTGTAGTCCCAATTGGGCCGCCCACCGACGTAGAGAACTCGGAAGGGTTCCTGCCCGCGGTCCACCACGACGGTGCGGCGATTGTTGACTAGCGTCGCTTCGCGGGTTTGCGCAGGGGCGGCCAACTCGTCGCGGGCGCGGGCTTGGATTTCGTAGAAATGCAGGCCGGGTTTGTCGGGCTGAATCTGGAAACGAAAATTCAAGCGGCTGTCGTCCGCGCCCGCGGACTGGTTTAATTGCGCCACAACGTTCGTGGCCGGGGCGATTTCGATCGCGCGCGCCGCCACTTCGGAGCCGGCAAACCCGCGCGCCGCCACTTCGGCTTGGATCGTGACGGGGGCGTCTTCAAACGCGGTCTGGCTGACCGTGACATTGTCAATCGAAATGTCGCGCAGGCCGGAGTCGTTGCCGATGACGACCGGATAAACGGGCGGACAACCCTCCAGCGCGGAAGCGTCCTGGGCCATGTCCGTGGCGTTGCCATCGGTGAAGAGGAGAACGCCGGCCACAGGCTGGCCGCGCCACTGGTCGGCGGCGGAGCGGAGCGCGGCGCCGAGGGCGGAGGCGCGGCCGTCAAAACTCAGTTCTCCAAAGTCGCGGGCGTCCCGCAAAAGGGAATCGAAGGTGTAGCGGCGGACCTGGAAAGATTGTTCGAGGGCCGCCTGCCAGCCGGCCGGGTCATTGGTCAATTGCCGGCGCAGGAGTTCGCCGCGGGATTCCGTTTGCCCCTCGTCCTTGATCATCATGCTTTGGCTGTTGTCGGCCATGAGGGCGAAGATATTGGCGCCAGGCCGCGCCCGCTGGGTAACGCGCAAGGGTTCCAGTAGGCACAGGGCGAGGGTGAGCACGCCCGCCAGTTTAAGCAAAGCGCAACCAATGCGCACGGGACGCTCCGCCGCGCCGCGATGGCCCGCCCAAACCAAAGCTGCCGCAAGCGCGGCGGCCACGGCCAGGGCCGGAATGAGCCAGGCGCGGGCGGAGAAGACAATCACTGTCCGCCTCCGAGCTTTTCATAATACTTGCGGACCATTTCGGAATAATTGTCCGGCACCGGGTCGTGATCGAGGGGAACCAGGCTGTTGCCGTTGGCCAGGCGGGAGAGTTGCTCCTGGAGACGGGTGCGGACCTCGTTGATTGGATCGAGGACCTGAACGCGCACCTTTGCGGTGTCGGGTTTGCTGCCGCGCAGGCGGTATTCGGTGCGATAGGCGGCGACGCGCTCCCGTGCGGTGCCGAGGAGGTTCCGCAACGCCGGATCGTCCAAAACCTGCTCGACCTCCCGCGCGCGGTCCGACCACTCTGTAAAATTATTGCCGGTAATCGGGCCGCCGTCGCGGCCGCGTGCGTTGTTGGTGCCATTGGCGGCGAATTGCCGTAGAGCCTGGCGCAACGGGTCCGTTGCGGCGCCATTGGTTGCGACGGCAGTGGGCGCCCCAGCGCCAGCGGCGGCGGCAGCGGACGGATTGGCATTGGTATCCGCGCCGGTGACTTCGCGTTCGACCTGTTTTGAGAGGTCATCCAATTCCGTCTGGGCATAGCGCAAGACCTCCGATTCGTTGCCGAGCACGCTTTCGGCGGCGCGCTCGACCCGTTGCCGGAGTTCGTCCAGGTTCTGGCGCGCGGAGCGCTCGACGCCGCCCGCCTGCGAGACCAAGTCATGGTCGAGGAGTTGCCCGGCGGATTCGAGGAGGTTGTCGGTGTGCATCTGGCTGGCCCGGCGCAATGTGTCATAGAGTTGCTCGGAGAGGAGCGGTTCGGTCGTCTCGGCCTGCTCGGAGACGTTCTCCATGGTGGCGAGGAGATTGGTCAGCGCGCTTTCCTGGCGGGACATTTTCTGAATCAATTCTTGACGCTGGGCGGAGTCGTCGAGCGCCTTGTGATCCGCATTGGCCATTGAATCCAGGCCGCGGTTCACATCGTCCTCCTGACGGGAGAGATCGCGGGCCTGGGCGCGCAATTGGCGCATTTGGTCTGAGAACTGGCTGGAGGTTTGCTTGCGCAGGTCCTCCCGCAAATTGCGCATGCCCTGCTGCGCGCGCGAGCCGGCGGCCAGCGCCTGGGAAACCGATTGCCGGTCCAGTTCCTGCACGGCGCGCTCGGTGTCGGAGCGCGTCCGCTCCAATTGCTGGCGGGCTTGTTCGAGCGAGCTGGCGTTGGAAGATTGATCAAGGGACTGGCGCAACTCGTCCAGGTCGGAAAGCATCTGGCGCTGGTCATCGCTCAGCCGCTTGATCTGGCGCTGAAGGTCCTCCCGCTGGGCGTCGGTGCGCGCCTCGGAAAGCGCGGTTTGGAGTTCCTGCAAACGGTCGTTCAAGTCCTGCTGGCGCTGGGCCAATTGCTTGAGCCGGTCGGCGATTTGCAGTTTCTCGCGCTGCTGCTCGTTGGGGGCGGCGGCGGCCTGCCGCTCGTTCTCGTAGCGGTCTTCCTCGCTGGTCATTTCCAACTGGTTCATTTGCTGGCGCGAGGGCTCGCCGGCGCGGCCGGAGCGGCTGCCGCTGCGGGAGCGGGAGACGCGAAATTCGCGCGGGACAACTTTCAGGAGGGCCTGGTAAGCCGCCTCCTCCGCGGCGACGGCCGCCGCGAGCTTGTCCGGATTCTTTCCGGCCTGGTCCAGCGCCGCGTCCGCGCGTTCCATATCTTTGACAGCAGTTTCAATGTCCCGGCGTTTGGCGGGATCGTCAATTTGACCGAGCATCTGGCGCGCCTGGTCCAGGGCCTGTTCCTGCGCCTGGCGCACGGTGGCGACGTCGGCGGGATAATCGCCTTTTGATTGAAGATTCTGCGCGCGCAGGCAAGGCGGGCCGCAGAACGCGGCGAGAACCAATATTGTCAATGTGATTTTCATGGAGACGTGGAGGCGGGGGGTGATTGTTCCTGCTCGAGCTTCCAGGTGGCGGCGGCGATTTCCTTTTGGAACTCGGCCAACTCGACGCCTTGGTTTCCACCCTGCTGCCCCTCCTCCTGGCCGCCGGACATGCCGGACTGATCGGGACGGAATACTTCATCAAAGGGGCGGACCTCGGCAAAAAACATGTCGCCCACGGTTCGGCGCGGCTTTCCGTCCGGGCCGAAATCGTCGGCCCAGACAAAATAGGAAAGCACCTGGTTGACTTGGAGGCCGAGATCTTCCAGGCAAACGAGATAAGTGAACCGGCGTTTTTCGCGGCCCGGCGCGGAGCGGCCCAACTCAACGAAGCGGGGCTGCTCTCCGGCAAGAGCCAGGCCGATCCCGTATTTCAACAAACCAAATTCGTCCGCCGCCTCCCCTTCCAATTGCAGTTCCTGGAGGCGCGAGACGCGCTGGTCGCCGGACGGGAAAAGCAGCTTCAATTCCGGCCGTTTGTTGGGCAACACTTGAATAAAAATGTCGGTGGGGAACTTGTTGGTGCGGCCGGCGGCGTCCTCCAGCGCCAGTGAGTAACGGGCGCTGTTGGTGAGCGGAAAATCGTTGAGCAGGGCGACGGAATTGTTTTGCAGCGCCAGGGCCAGGGTTTGGTTCGTGCCAACCAACCGGGCGCGCGTCACCGGCTTGTTGAGTTGCAGGGTGTAGCTCAGGCGCGAGCCTTCGACGGCGCTGATGCGGCGGCTGTCGGGAATCATTTTGTTGCTCAGTCCGGTGTAAGCGGGAAAATGCAAAAGCGCGTCGGCGCGCACCAGCGCGGGATAGTCGAAAACGGTGATCTTGTAGTCGCCGGTTTTCGCGCCGCCATATTCAATGTGATAAAGGCCATTGTCGGAAACCTCCCGCAGGCTCGCGCCAAAAACAGGATCGGCCAAATGCCGTTCCAAGGGAATGCGTTTGGTCTGGCCGGAGGCGGAAAGCAGGACCAGCGTGGCTTCCGCTGGCGGCTCGCCCCCGAACCGGGCGGAAATCACCAAGGTTGTGCCGCGCTCCACCTCCGTGTCGCCCGGGGCGACAGTGATCCCCCGCGCCAGGACCGAGGCGAAAACAGGGCGGGCGCGAGTGGCGCCGAAAGCAAGAACGGCCAGAACGCAAAGGAAACCGGCGAGCGCTGTCATATTGCTGATTCTGGCGCCGGAGAGCTTTCGTTCCAGCGATAGCTTCCAGGCCTGGCGCAACGGATGCGCCAGTACTTCGTCGATCACCCGCAGTTGGAGAAATCGGAAGCCGCCGGACACCGCATCCGGTTCCTGCTCGGCGGCGGCGGAGAGGAGGTGGCGCAGTTGGGGATGTTCGCGCTCGACGGCGGCGACGACGGCGCGCAAATCAGCCGCACGGTTCCGGTGACGTCGCCACACCACGCCGGTTGCCGCCAGCGCCGCCAGCGCCGGGACAATCCATTGGAGCGCCGAAGTCCAGCCGGTGATTCCCTGAAGAAGGAGAAGCAAAAAGCCCGCCGCCGCCGCCGCGAGCCAGCAGAGGGTGAGATGGCGCAGCAACCGCGTTCGGCGGAGCGTTTGCTCCAGCGCGGCAAGGTCGCGTTTGAGACGGGCTTCCATTATGGCGTTGGGGCGGCGGCGGCCAACCGGCGCGCCAGCCAGCCGCCCAAGATCACTTCCCCAAAGGTAATCGCCAATGCGGCGACGATCAACCAGCGCCAGATTTTTTGCCGCCCTTCCACTTCCGCATCCTGCGCATGACGAAGATAGGCGCGCGATTCCACGCGGCTCTGTCCGCCGACCGGTCCAAGGGGCACGCCCAGCCGGCCCAACTCATCCTGCGGCAACGGCGCCGTGCGGCTCTCCTCCAACGGGAGGTTCACGGCAAAGCGCCGCGCCACTTTCCCGTCCAGCGCCGAGTAAATCCCCGGCAAGTCCGTCTCCACAAAGTCCGCGCCCGCGGGCAACGCCACCTGTTTGCCGTCCGGCTTTTGCCATTGGACCTCGCCGCCGGAGGAAACGGGCGACGGAATCGCCTCGCCCGTCCGAAACTGCGCGCGAGCGGGTGTGCCGGCTCCGCTCCAGTCAAGCATCCTTTCCATCAAAGGCGGGAATTTGCTCGAAACGGCCAGTTGGCTGTCCGCTGGCGTCCAACCCGAGGCCAGGACGAGCAGAAATCCCTTGCCCACGGGGATTTGGGCCAGCATGGGCGAACCGTCGTCGAATCTCGCCGGCACGCGCGCCTGGAGGGAGGGAGGGATTTCCCAGCGCCGATGCTTCCAGAAATGGATGTGCGTGAAATCACTGAACCGCGGATCGTCAAACGGCGCAAAGATGGGATGCTTGAAATCAATTTCCCCCAGCAGCGCGTATTCTCCAGCGGCTTCCGTCACAGAAACCTCCTCCAGACCCAACAGCGCGGAAAGCGTCGGTCCCGACGATGCGCCGGACAAAACGAGCAACGCGCACTTGCCGCCCTTGAGCCACTCGCGCACCGTCGCGCTTTGGTCGGGCGTCAGTGGACCTGGGATGACAGCGAAAGCCGCGTCATTCAACGGGCCGCCAGGCGCCACTTGCACGGTCCGGCGCACGGTCGCGGGAAAAACGCGTTGCACGTAGTAGAGCAATTGGGCCGGATCGTTGGTCGAGTCCGGGCCGAGATAGGAAACTTTCACCGGTTGGACCTCCCGCGCGGCGTAATAAGAGAGGTTGTCGAAATTCCCCTCGCCGCCGGACAGTTGCAGGACGCCGCTCGTCATGCCCGCCGGCAATTTGGGCGCGGTGAAAGTGCGGGTTTCGCCCGGCGGCAAATAAACATCAACCCCCGTGTTGACCCCCGCCCAGGCAAGGTGGAATTTGTCCCGCTTGGAATCCCTTGAATTAGTCACGCGCACGTGGATGGAATTGTCAGCCGGATCCAGGATTTCCAAGCCGGCGTTGGCGGGCTGCTTTTGGCCCACGCGCTCAATCCTCACGCGAACGCCGACCGGCCAATCGTGACCTTGCAAACCGTCCAGCCGGGCTCCTTCCTGCAAATCGGAAATCAGGACCAGGTCGCGCCGCTCGGGCGGCTTGCCGTCGGGGGAAGTACCGGGAAACTGCTCGGCGGCCGTCGTCAGGGCCAGCCCCAGCGCGGTTCCCATCCAACTGGGAGAAACGGAGGCCAGGCGCTGCCGGGCGAGTGCCGCGCGCTCGTCCACCGGCCAGGCCGCCCACTCGGCGAATGCGGCCAGTGTGCGCGGCTGACGGTCGAACGTGAGCACCGCCACCTGGTCCGCCGCGCCGGCCTGCCCGATGTATTTCTCCGCCACCGCGCGGGCTTCCTCCCAAACTCCCCCTCGCCGCATACTGGCGCTCGTATCCAGAAGCACAATCAATTGGCGTCCCGCGGCGGTCGCAACGGGGAGCGAGTTGTCGCCCGCCAAAAATGGCCGGGCAAAGGCCGCCGCCAGCGCCACCAGACAAAGGCAGCGCAAGAGCAACAGAAGCAGATGCTCCAGCTTGCGGCGGCGCGTGGCGCGGGGCGGCGCGGGTTTGAGGAACATGAGCGAACTGAACGGCAGCCGCTCCCGGGCGGCGCGCCGGATGAGATGGAACAGTATCGGCCCCGCCACCGCCAACGCGCCGAGCAAAAACCATGGCGTGAGAAAGTTCATGACGGCGAAGCCCGCTGCGGACGGCGGCGAATCAATTTGCCGCGGCGGGCGCGGCTGCGGAGGAAGTCCAGCAACGCCAACTCCAGCGGCCGGCCGGTCAGGACACGATGAAAAGCGAAACCGAGGTTGCGGCAGATCGCCTCCACCGCCGCGGCGTGGTCGTTCAATTGACGCTGGTACTCGGCGCGCGCCACGCCGGGGTCGATGAAATAATCCTGGCGGCTTTCCATGTCCTGGAAAAGCGCCGCACGCGGAAAATCAAACGCCAGTTCATTCGGATCCAGCACCTGGAAGACGACCAATTCGTGGCCGGCGGCGACGAGCCGGGCGAGGTGGCGCTCCAATTCATCGACAGGGGCGAGCAGGTCGGAAATGAGCACGATCAATCCCCGTTTGCGGGCCAATTCCGCCGCCCGCCGCAACGGCTGGCCCAGATGCGTGGCGCGGCCTTCCGGTTCCCTTTCCAAGGCGAGCATCAACTGGCGCAAGTGGCCCTGCCGGTGCCGCGGCGGGAAATAATCGCGCACGCGCTCGTCGAAAGTGAAGAGCCCGACGGCGTCGCCCTGATCGTGTAGGAACCAGGCCAGCGTCGCGGCGAATGTGCGGGCGTAATCGGATTTGGAGTAAGTCAGGGAGCCGTAGCCCATCGACCGGCTTTGATCAACCAGCAGATGGCAGCGCAAATTGGTTTCGTCCTCGAATCTCTTGACGTAATAGCGGTCCGAGCGCGCGTACAAACGCCAATCCAGGTAGCGCGTGTCCTCGCCCGGCGAGTAGGGGCGATACTCGGTGAACTCGACCGAGAAACCATGATAGGGACTGCGATGCAATCCATTCCAGAAACCCTCGACAACCACGCGGGCGCGCAGTTCCAGATTGCGAATGGCCATCAGCGCTTTGGGATCGACAAATCCGGCTTCCGACAGTCGGGCGGGCGGCGCGGCGGGCATACGTCAGTCAAGATGAACCCGGCTCGGCCACCGTTTCCAGCAGCCGGCCAATGACCCCCTCGACGGTCGTTCCCTCCGCCTCCGCGCGGTAATTGACAAGGATCCGATGCCGCAACACGGGGGCCGCGAGCACGCGGATATCGTCGGCCGCAACGTGAGTGCGCCCCTGCAGAAGCGCGCGGGCTTTGGCGCCAAGAACCAGGAACTGCGCGGCGCGCGTGCCGGCGCCCCAACTCACCCAGTCGTTGACGAAGGCGGCGGCGCCAGGCTGGCGGGGACGCGAAGCCGCCGTCAATCGCACTGCGTAACGAACCAGGTTTTGGGCCACGGGCATCAGTCGCACCAAATCGTTGAAGCGCAACACGTCCTCGCCGCTGAAGATCGGCTCGATCGCCGCCGGGCGACGCTCGGTGGTTTGCTGCACGACGGCGACCTCGTCGTCTTCGGACAGATAATTGATGACGACGTTGAACATGAAACGATCCAGTTGCGCCTCGGGCAGGGGATAGGTGCCCTCCATTTCAATGGGATTCTGGGTGGCCAGCACGTAGAACGGCTCCGCCAGCGCGTGGCGGACGCCCGCGGCGGTGACTTGATGTTCCTGCATGGCCTCGAGCAGGGCGGCTTGGGTCTTGGGCGGAGTGCGGTTGATCTCGTCGGCCAGGATCATGTTCGCAAAAACCGGGCCGCGGACAAAAACCATTTTCCGGCCCTCGGCCGTCTCCTGCAAAATCTCCGTGCCCGTGATGTCGGCCGGCATGAGGTCCGGCGTGAATTGGATGCGCTGGAATTTGAGGTGAAAAATCTGGGCGATCGATTTGACCAGGAGCGTTTTGGCCAGGCCCGGCGCGCCGGTGATCAGGCAATGCCCCCCGGCGAACAGCGCGATGAGGATATGCTCGATCACCTCCTTCTGGCCGACGATGACCTTGCCCAGTTCGGCTTCGATCCGCGTGCGCCCGGCAGTCAGGCGCTCGACGGCTTCCCGTTCTTCGTTCAGCGATGGGGCGGAAGTTGTTTCGGTGGGCGCATTCATTCCATGAATCATGGCTAAAAGATGATGATGTGGCGTGACATCCTGGCCTCATTTATACCCCCATTTCGGACGTTAATCAACTTTGCGATTTGATCGGCCGGGATGCATTCCGGTTCCTGGGGCGCCTCCTTTATGGACCGCGGTGGCAGAGCGCAGCGGCGACACCGCTTTCGACTTTACAGAGGCGCCTGGAACGCCCCCTGATCCACAAATGGTCGCAAATAGCGGCAATCATTGGCATAAAAGATTTCGGGGGGAGATTGGTCGGTGGTTGTCCAATTGGGGCGGCGATACTCCGTCGCATGGAACGCGGATTATCGAGCACGGGGCATCGCATTTTTCCGAATGGTCATTTCGCCCTGAAGGCCGGCACGGTGGCGAAGGTCAAGGATTGCGCAAATGGGTATCCCTTGCCACTTGGCCTTAAACCGGGCGATACCGTGAGGGTTTTGGCTTTCGATTGCGGTTATTATACCGTTGAAAAGGGAGACCGGACGTTCAACGTGTTTTTGACGAACATCGGCGGACGCTGATTGCCGCCTGATTTCTCCTTTGGCCTCTCATTATTTACGATAGACATCGGCGCTGAAAGCGGGCTTAAGTGTCTGGCATGGAACTGTGTGCCAAACAGACTGCTTTTGAAGGGATTGGAGCCTGGCGTGATTTGTATCGACAGGAGATGAACTGTCAAATTATCTACGATTCGATCCATTCGCGCCCAGGTTGGACCATCGAGTATTCTCTCAGTGCGGGCGGAGCGCCCGTTGGTTATGGCTCGATCGCTGTCGCCGGACCATGGAAGGACAAGCCGTCGCTATACGAGTTTTACGTTCTGCCGCATTACCGGTTCCGCTTATTCGATCTTTTTTCCGTGCTCCTCGCAGCCGGTGGCGTGAACAGAATCGAGACTCAGAGCAATGATTCACTGCTGACGGCCATGTTGCATACCTTCGCTCACGACGTTATGAGCGAGAGTATCCTCTATCACGACAAACTGACGACGGCTCTCGCGCCGGCAGGGGCCTTTTTCCGTCGTGCCACCTGTTCTGACGACTCGCAGATACCCGCCGATCAACTGCTTTCGCACGGGGTTGTGGAAATCAGTGGAGCGATTGCGGCGAAGGGCGGGATACTTTTCCATTACAACCGGCCTTATGGCGACATCTATATGGAGGTCGCCGAGCCGTTTCGAAGGCGTGGCATTGGTTCTTTCCTGGTTCAAGAGCTGAAGCGAGTCTGTTACGAGCAGGGGAACGTCCCGTCGGCGAGATGCAATCCCAAGAACGTTGCTTCCCGCAAAACACTTCAAAAAGCCGGCTTTGTTCCGTGTGGGCACATTTTAATCGGTTCAGTATCACGATGATTCGCATCCGCGCACGGCCATCCTTAGAAAGGCGGGCTGTGACCTTGGAGCCAAGCGGCAGGCAGGCGGCCTGCAATTGTACGCTCTTGGATTTGGAATTGAGGGAGAAAGGCTTGCAAAATGCGGGGAAGAACAGCAGGCTGCCGTCAATCACAACAGCACGACCCAGGTGAGCATGGCTAAACAACTCCTGCCACTGTTATCCACACAGTCCAGGCATAAGATGCGACGATGATCAGCGATGGACCAAAACCCGCGGGTCAATTCGCCACCACCCGGTGGAGCGTGGTCATGCTGGCGGGACAGGAGATCTCGCCGGAAAGCCAGGCGGCGCTGGAGAAGTTGTGCCGCGCTTACTGGGAACCGGTGTGCGCTTTTGCCCGGCACCGAGGCTGGAAGGAGGAGGATGCCGAGGATTTGACGCAGCAGTTTTTTGCGAGCTTGCTGGAACGCAAGGACTTCACCGGACTTGACCCCAGGAAGGGAAAATTCCGGACATTTCTGCTCTCGGCGTTCACCCATTTTCTGGCCAACGAATATGATCGCGCCACGGCGCAGAAACGCGGCGGGGGGCGGATGATGGTTTCCCTGGATCAATATGGGGCCGATGAATTGCGGGGAGTTTCATCGGCGGAGGGCTGTTCGCCCTGCGCAGTCTATGACGTGCGCTGGGCGCAAACGATACTGCAAAGCGCGTTGCGGCAGTTGAAGGAGGCAACGGCCAAAGCGGGCAAAGAAGGCCAGTTTGCCGAGCTAAAACAATTTCTGACGATGCAGGGCGCCGCGGGCGATTACGCGCCGGTCGCAAAGAGACTTGGCGTGGAAGTCTCGTCGGTGCCGGTGTTAGTGCATCGGCTCCGGCAGGAGTACCGGGAACGGGTGCGGGCGGAGGTGGCGGAGACGGTTTCCAGCCCCCTGGAATTGGAGGAGGAGATGAGGTATTTGTTTGAGGTGCTCAACCGATAACGGGGGTCCGACGGGCCATATTTCCTGTAATCGCCGGCGCCCTTTGCTTCTCAAGCAGGTGAGGACCAAGAGTTGTTGTCATGAGCACGGATAAGAAATGTCCGACGTGCGGATCGGAGATATCCACAGCCGCCGTGGACGGGCTGTGCCTGAAATGCCTGGGGCGGCTGGGATTCATTTTGGAATCCGGCGATGCAAACGACGGCGGATTGAGGCGGCTGGGGGACTATGAGTTGCTGGAGGAGATCGCGCGGGGGGGAATGGGTG
>Ga0326727_10016772_pt1 | contig 15364 bp, 16 predicted proteins | sample MB2enrmetagenome_FD_207643 | JGI IMG/M metagenome (GOLD analysis project Ga0326727, IMG submission 207643) | Lab enriched peat soil microbial communities from McLean, Ithaca, NY, United States - MB29MY | ecosystem: Environmental > Terrestrial > Soil > Wetlands > Peat | place: USA: New York... | reverse complement strand
ATCCACGAGACCGTCGGCGGGCATGATGAAGAGCTTGCCGAAGGTAGTTGAATTGACGTTGGCGGGCGTTAGCTTCGTTTCCTGCCGGTAGCCGCCGGTCCGGAAGATGTCGTTGTGATAAGTCAGCACGGCGTGCTGAGCGTGCGCGAGCCCGTGGGTAAACAACGGAAACGCGGCAAGTACAAAAATGAATCTGGTTCGTCCCATAGCTGATTCGAACCCAAAATATCAGCTTGCGGCGTTGCGTGAAACCCTACTAGAGTACTGAAGAGTCCGTAACCAATGGGCGCTGCCGGATCTCCATGCAACCTTTGCCGAGGGGAAGCAGTTTGCCGACGTTCAGCCTACAACCCGGATCGAAAAGAGTTTTGAAGTCGCGGATGGTATTGAGAGTGTCGTCGCTGAACTGGCGCGACATCAATTCGTTTTTCTCCATGCCCACGCCATGTTCACCGGTAATGGATCCGCCTATGGCGATGCAGTATTCCAGAATCTCCTCGCCGGCTTTTTGAGCTTTCTGCAGGTCGCCCGGTTTGTGTTTGTCAAACAGGATGATGGGATGCATGTTGCCGTCTCCGGCGTGGAAAATGTTGCCTATGATGAGGCCGTGCTTGCGCGCGGTGGCTTCGATGTGGATGAGCGTGTCGGCGGTTCGGGAGCGCGGGACAACCCCGTCCTGGACGTAGTAAGACGGGCTGACGCGACCGATTGCGCCGAAGGCATTCTTGCGGCCTTTCCAGAGGAGGTCGCGTTCTTCGGTGGTGCGCGCCACGCGGAATTCGCGGGCGTGGGCGGCGAGACAGACCTGCCGGACCTGTTCCATCTGTTCATCTACGCTCTCGCGCGGGCCTTCGAGTTCGATCAGCAGCACGGCGGCCGAGTCGAGTGGATAGCCAGCGTGGGTGGCGGCCTCGACCATCCGCAGCATGGTTCCGTCGAGCATTTCGATGGCTGCGGGGGTGATGAGGCGGGCGGTGATTTCGGCGACTGTATTGGCGCAGTCTTCGATGGAATCGTAAATAACCAGGACCGTTTTGACGGCCTCCGGGAGGCGCATCAGACGGGCGGTGATTTTGGTCACGAGCACCATGGTGCCTTCCGAGCCCGTCAGCAGACCCGTCAAGTCGTAGCCCGGCAGGTCGGGCATAGATCCGCCGGTTTCAAAGACACTGCCGTCGGGGAGCACGCATTCGAGTCCGAGAACGTGGTTGGTGGTGACGCCGTAAGCCAGCGTGTGGGGCCCTCCGGCATTTTCGGAAACGTTACCGCCGAGGGTGCAGGCCCTTTGACTGGAGGGGTCCGGAGCGAAGATGCAGCCGAGCGGCGCGGCGGCGAGGCTGAGTTCCAGATTGACGACGCCGGGCTGGACGACGGCGCGTTCATTGGGGGCGTCGAGCGACAGGATGCGATTCATGCGCGAGAATCCGATGACCACGCCGCCTTCGCGCGGAATGGACCCGCCACTCAATCCGGTACCAGCTCCGCGGCCGACGATAGGAATGCCGCACTCCGCTGCAATGGCGGCGACCCCAGCGACTTCCTCGGTGGTTCTGGGGAACACGACCAATTCCGGCCGCGCCCGATCGATGCTGCCGTCGTATTCGTAGAGCGTCAGGTCATGCGGCTGATCCAGGCAGCCGCGCGGACCGACGAGGGTGAGAATGCGGGACTTCGCGCTCTCAGAGCAGCGACTGGACATAGCTGACTACGGCTTCATCGGTCCAGTTGTCCTTGCCCATCACTTTCTTGATGACGACGCCGGACTGATCGATCAGGTAGGTCTCGGGGAACTTGAACGTGCCGTAATCCGAACTTAGGCCTTTCGGGCCAGTGCGGACAGTCTGGAACGAGACTTTGTTCTTGGCCAGGAACTCACGATAGAGGTTGGGATTGTCATCGACGCTCACACCCAGTACGACGAGGCCTTTATCAGCGAAACGGCGCTGCAGGGCATCCAGGGACGGAACTTCCTCGACGCACGGCGGGCACCAAGTGGCCCAGAAGTTAAGGACCAGGAGCTTGCCGCCGAAGTCGGTGGGGGTGATGGTGCGGCCAGAATCGGTACGGATGGAGAAAGAGGGCGCCTTTTTCCCTTCGGCCGCCACGTGTTCTTCCAGAGTGAAAGACAATGTGGCCACGAATGCGATCAGGAGGATGCCGATTCCTCCCAGGACAGCATGGTCTATAGTGCGGTTGTCCATAAGGCCTCTACACTTAAAGTGTAGCGTTTCCGTTAGCGGCATCATCAAACAGGTTGGATATGTTCATCACCCGGAAGGCAGAGTTCTCCGCATCCCACGTTTGCCGTAACCCGGACTGGAGCGACGCGGAAAACGAAGAGGTCTATGGGGCGGCGGCCAATCCACATGGCCACGGGCACAATTATGTGGTTGAGGTAACGGTGGAAGGCGAGCCTGACCCAGTGACGGGGATGGTACGGGATCTGAAAGAAATCAAGGATCTTGTGAATGCCGAAGTGGTGGAGCCATTTGACCACCGCTTTCTAAACAAGGAAGTGGCGCCGTTTGACAAGACCATTCCGACGGCCGAGAATATCGCGCTTGAAATCTGGAAACGCCTGGATGGGAGGCTGACCAACGGTTCCAGCCGGCTGCATGCCGTGCGCCTTCATGAGACTTCGGACTTTAGCGTGGAGGTGCGCCGGTGAATCCGGTGCTGGTTACAGCCAGCCGGCGTTACAAGTTCAGCGCCTCGCACCGCCTACATTCGCCGTTGTTGTCCGACGAGGAGAACCGCGAACTGTTCGGGAAATGCAACAATCCGTTCGGCCATGGGCACAATTACGAAGTTGAAGTGAGCGTGCGGGGGGAAATAGATCCGCAGTCGGGGCGGGTGGTGGATATGGCGAGCCTGGATCGGCTGGTTCTGCGCTTGATCGTCGACCGGTACGACCACCGGTATTTGAATGAAGAGCTCTCGGAATTCCGAACAGAAATCCCCACTACGGAAAATGTAGGGCGACAGATCGAGAAGCGTCTGGCGGAAGCCTGGCCGTTCGTTCATCCGGCGCTCGAGGGCATTCGTGTTTTCGAGACGGAGCGCAACATGATTGAAGTCGAACATTGCCAAGCGGACAAACCGAAGCGCATAAACGAATAATCCAATGAAAACCTCTAAACTGCAGAACGCGAAGTCTGTTGTAAACATGCCCGCACGAGGCGACCTGCGGAGGTCAATCGCGCCGGAGATCGAGCGCATGATCGAGGCTCTGGGGGAAGATGCGGAGCGCGAGGGACTGCGGGACACGCCGGAGCGGGTGAACCGGTCGCTCCAATTCCTCACCAGCGGATATACGGTGGACATCGACAAGCTGGTGAATAAGGCGATGTACACGGTGGATCATGACGAACTGGTAGTGGTGAAAGATATCGAGTTCTTCAGCATGTGCGAACACCATATGCTTCCGTTTTTCGGCAAGATCCATGTGGGCTATATTGCGAATGGGAAGGTGATCGGGCTGAGCAAGATCCCGCGCATAGTGGACGCATTTTCGCGCCGCCTGCAGATTCAGGAGCGGCTGACGCAGCAGGTGGCTGCTTGCCTGATGGACCGGCTGGGACCCTTGGGTGTCGGCGTGGTTTGCGAGGCGCAGCACTTTTGCATGATGATGCGGGGCGTAGAGAAGCAGCACTCCGGTACAGTCACCAGCGCGATGCTCGGTGTGTTCCGCGAACAGAAAGAAACGAGGGATGAGTTCCTCTCTCTCATAAAAAGCCGTTGACGGAATTCGCGCCGGGTGTTTATCAGCTGAGGGTTCCGCTTCCATTCGCGATGGAGGCGTTGAATGCCTGGCTGGTGGATTCGGGCGATGGCTGGGTGTTGATCGATTGCGGGATGCATACAACCGCAGGCTGGGCGGCCCTACAGCGCGAGGTTGCGGCGGCGGGCGTTGAATGGAATAGAGTTCGCAGCCTTCTGATTACCCACATGCACCCGGATCATGTGGGCCTGGCCGAACAGGTGAAGCAGATCAGCGGCGCCCAGGTCGCGATGCACTGGCGCGACGCTGAGTTGTTGAGAGAATTCGTCAAGCCGGAGACTGCCGAGCATTGGAACCGGGTGGCGCTTGAGTTGGCAGGCAGTCCCGCGGAGATGCTGGGTCCGGTGAACGCGGCTTTCCATTTGCTGACGGTCAAATTCCCGGATCTGACGCCCGATCTGCTTCTGGAAGGCTCGGAGCGATTCGGCTGCCTCGAAGCCATGCTGACGCCAGGCCACTCGCCGGGTCATCTCTGTTTTTTTCGATCGCGACCGAAAGCTGCTATTCAGCGGCGATCAAATTCTGGAAACCACTTCGCCGAATATTGGCTGGCTTCCGGATGAAAATCCGCTAGCCGACTACCTGAAGTCACTTGATGATCTCTCGCTTCTGGAAGTGGATTTCGTACTCCCCGGTCATGGCGAGCCGCTTTTGGGCCACCGCGCGTGGATTCAGAAGACCAAGGAACATCATGCGGAGCGGCTAGAGCGAATTCATCAGATTGTCATCAGGAACGCGGCCACGGCGCATGAGATCGCCGGCCAGCTTTGGGACCGGGCGTTAGACCCGATCCATTACCGTTTTGCGATCTTTGAAGTGCTGGCGCATCTGGTCCATCTTCGCTCCCAAGGCCTGGTTGAGCGAGGAGAGAACCGATGGCGCCAAAAATAATAATTCTCCCCACAGATCAGACGTACACCGTTCAACCGGGTGATAACCTATCGAGGATCAGAGGAGAACAAATATGAGCTTTCTAGATCAGATCAGCGGACTCGTGAGCGAGTTCGAGGGTGGCGCCGCAACGCCTGGGCAGGCCGCCCAGGTGGCACAACAGGCCGATCCATCGGCCGTCGCGGGGGCGCTTTCCTCCGTTTTCAACTCGACCGAGGCCGGATCGTTCGGCCAGAACGTCAGCCAGTTGTTTTCTCAGTCCAACCCGGATCAAAGGGCGGGAATTCTGAATCAGTTGATTGCGTCAGCCGCGCCGGAAGTTCTTCAGAGCATTGGAGGCGGGGCATTCAGCGGACTATTGGGTCAGGCTGGCGGCGGGGCAGCGCCACAGGTGACGCCGGAACAGGCGGCCCAGATTCCTCACGCCGCGATCGAAGAGTTGGCGAACCACGCGCAGCAGAACAACCCTGGAATCGTGGAGGAAGCCAGCCAGTTCTATGCGCAGCACCCGGCGCTTATTAATTCGCTTGGGGCCGGCGCGGCAGCGCTCGTCATGCGGCACTTCTCGCAGCACGCGTGAGATCTGGCGCTGAGTCTCAAAAATATTTTTTGTCAACCTGTCGACGGAAGTGTGAGAAGTAGGGGTCTTCCCTTACGGGAAGACCTTGACAAGAGGTGAATTTCCCGGTTATAAACATCTAAGCTGTATGCCCTTGGTATCACTAGCTCCGAATAATCAAGAATTGATTGAAAATTTTAGGAAAATGCTCGGGCCTTTCCTGGAGCCGGAGCGTAGTTCCGCCTCGTGGCCGCCCAATTGGACTCCGGCCCGGTACTCCCCTCTGCCTCGACTGCTTGACAGAGAGGAACTCGACCTGATCGAGAGTGTCGGAGGGTACCGCGCGCGTCTCTACCGTATTTATTTATACCTTCAGTTTGCGTCCCGTATCCGCAAGGCCATCTTTGCAGCCCGCAAGCTGGCGCTTCTCAACCTTGACGGGGCGTCGCTGCCGTTTGACCGAATTCTGGCACGCGACCGCGAACTGGCAGTTTGCCTGTTTCTGATTTACGCGGCGGTCCCGGTGGCGGCTATGAAGCTAGGCAACGCGAGCCAGTTGCTGGAGACGGCGGCGGAAACACTTCAGGTGCTTCTGAAGGTCCGCACGGCTACTGTGGTATCTATCCGGTCCCTCTCATAGCGCGCTGAGCCAGCGCCAGCAGTTCCTCATTCAGTTTGTCCAGCTGATAACGCTCATCGTCGGTCAGTCGAGCCGCGAGTTCGACCTGTTCGCCGCGTCTTGTGAGAAGCACGGCCCAGCCGAGGTAAAGCAAAGCCGCGGAGATTTCTCGCACGTAGTTCGAAACAGACACGGTGGCGAGCCCGTGCCACCCATCGGTGATCGCCATAATGCTGTTCGTCCAGAGATAGGCAGTTAGGAGCAGCCCATGCCACACCACATTTGGGCGCACGCGTACCCGGTAGGCCAGAAACGCCAGGAAAACAAGGACTGCAAAAACGCCGAGGACGCCAAGGATTACGCGCCGCAGCAATAGAACGAGGGGAAGCTGGGGGTGGTCCCAATCGATCGCTCTCCAATCGGGTCCTATCGTCGCTATACAGATGAGAACGGAGACACCAAGGCCAACGTTCAGGAACCAGGTTCCAGCCAGCTTGATCCCCGGGTAGTGTTCGGTGAGGCGGCGGAACCACTCATAGATTGAGAGAACGAGGACGATGTTGACCAGGGGCTCGGTGACCATGAAGGCGCGAGCGTATGACAAGCTGTTTAGCGAAAAAGGGGCAAGCGCAATACCTCGGCCGAGTTGAAGCACGAGGAAGCATAACCACGCGGGGTATCGCGGGGCGAGGCCCCGGAGACACATCGCGATGATGGCACCGGCGAGGATTAGGTCGCCGGTGTGCCAGAGGATGAAGTTTGACGACAAGGGTCGACGGAACTATCTCAAATCCCCGCGCCCGTTGTCAAATCAGTGGAGTAGCCGAAAACCGAAACGGGCCGTCCCAGGGGGCCCAATGACAGAGCGGTTGGGGCCGAAGGAACGCAATTTGGCCAGCACTCCGGCACGGGCGGATCGGCATGAAGGGCGATCGCGGCCGGTGCGGAAGGAATGCAATGTGGCCAGCATTCCGGCACGGGCGGATCGGCTTGAATGGCCGATGGAGGCAGGGTCTGCGCAGAAACAAAGAGCGCCCCGGCTGCGAGGCAAGAAAACGCGGCTAGTACTAGTTTAGTCATTTCACTCCTTAGGTGTTTGGGTATCCCGATGGGTATGTTACTCCTCCATCGAACCCTGAATGCTCTGAAAATACAATCGAATTCGGTACGACGCCAACAATAAATTTTGCAATCGGGTCAAAAGGCGGTAGACTATGAGATGAGTTTGGCAGTCGAATCGAGTGGGCGAGAGCCCACTTTTTTATTGGGCGGAAGAATGTCTAGGCAACTGGCGGTTGCGCGCGTCGAAGAGCTGGCGCGGGCCGTGGGCCAGAAGGAAAATGTCGAAGTTGTCGAGGTGGAACTTAAGGGTTCCGGCCGGAACCAGCTGCTGCGAGTATTTATCGACAAGGCGGACGGCGTAACACATTCCGATTGCGAGCAAGTTTCGCGCTCTCTTAGCGAGTTGTTGGACGAGGCGGCGTTATTTTCCGCGGAATACACGTTAGAAGTCAGTTCTCCCGGCGTTGAGCGCAAGCTGAAGAAGCGAGAGGACTACGAGCGGTTCAAGGGGCAAAAAGCTCGTATCGTGGTGCGCCATTCGGACGTCGACAGGCTGGGCAAATCCAGGCTCGTGGAAGGGACTCTTGCGGGCGTGGAGAACGACGAAATTCTACTCGATGTCGAGACGGGGCGCGAGCTTCCCGGTCCCGGTCGGATACGGATTCCGCTGGCTTCCATCGATCGCGCCAACCTAAAGTTTGAGTGGTAGCCGGCAATCCAGCCGCTACAGCGAGGATTACCTTGGAAAACGTTTATTCATCCATTGAGCTATTAAGCAAAGAAAAGGGAATCGATTCCCAGATTGTTCTGGACGCCGTCAAGGACGCGATGCTGATTGCCGCGCGGAAACATTTTCGGACAACCGAAGATCTTGTTGCCGACCTTGATGAGCGCACCGGAGCGCTGCGGCTGTTCGCGGTAAAGAAAGTCGTTGAGGAAGTGACGGACCCGGTGAAGGAAATCGGGCTGCCAGAGGCTGTGCAGTACGACCCGGCGGCGGAGATCGGGTCGGAGATTCGCATCCAGAAGCCCACGGAGGGTTTGGGCCGGATATCGGCCCAGACTGCCAAGCAGGTGATCTTTCAGAAGGTTCGGGAAGCGGAGCGGGACACGATCTACCAGGAGTATTCCGGCCGCGCGGGCGAACTGGTGAACTGCACGGTGAAACGGATTGAGGGACCCGATCTGGTTGTGGACCTCGGAAAGACCGAGGCGCGCCTGCCGAAGAAAGAACAATCGCGTCTGGAAAACTACAGCGTGAGCGACCGTGTGCGCTGCGTCATCAAGCTGGTTGACAAATCCAGCAAGGGCCCCGGGGTGCTGGTTTCACGCGCCGATCCCGAGTTAGTCCGCCGTTTATTCGAGCAGGAGGTGCCGGAAATCTACGACAACACCGTCCTGATCAAAGGCTGCGCACGGGAAGCTGGAGAACGCACGAAAATTGCAGTCTGGAGCCGCGATCGCGACGTGGATTGCGTAGGCGCCTGCGTGGGCATGAAGGGCATGCGGGTTCAATCGATCATCCGGGAACTGCGCGGCGAGAAGATCGACATCATTGAGTGGTCCGAGGATCCGGTGCAGTTCGCGACCCATGCCTTGAGCCCCGCAAAGATCAGCCGGGTGACCGTTATTGACGCGCCGGGCAAGCACATGGAAGTAATCGTCGACGATTCACAACTGTCGCTGGCGATCGGGAAGAAGGGCCAGAATGTCCGTTTGGCCGCCAAGCTCCTGGGATGGAAGATCGATATCAAGAGCGAGGAAGAGAAGCGGCAAGAAGTGGAATACGCCATTTCCGCCCTCGCCCAGGGGTCGCCGGTTTCGATCCTGATCGATCATGGACTGCCGGATCAAGTGGTGGACAAACTGGTTGGCGGAGGGATTGGTACGGTCGAGAAGTTGGGGGATATGACCCCCGAGCAGCTTGAAGAAATTCCCGGGATCGATGCAGATACGGTGGAACGGATTCAGACGGCAGTTAACAGCTTTTACGGCCAGCCTTTCGAAGAATCGGATCAAAGCGCGGAGCCGGTGTTCGCCGAACCTGAAACGACGGACGCCGGGGCTGTTCCGGAATCCGACCTGGTGGAAGGCGAATCGGCTGAAGTCGAGGCACAGCCGTCTGTTACGATAGAAAATGCTCATCGAGAACAGGGAAGCGACGAGGAAGAAGGAGTTGAGGGTGATGTAAGCGGACCGGCCAGCCATCCTACGAACCCTCAGGTTTAATTAACAGCTTTATCTATGAAGAAGATTCGTATCAATGAGTTGGCAAGGGATCTGGAAATCAAAGCGAACCTGATTCTCGATAAACTGCCTGACTTTGGCGTCACCGAGAAGAAGACCCATTCCAGCTCAGTGGACGAGGACGTGGCTGAGAAGCTGCGTCACTTTTTCGTTGGCGGCGGTGGATATCGAGGTGAAACCGATTCCAGCCATCAAAATGGAGCGACACCGCATTTGGAACATGAGAATCATGCGGAGCCGTCCTCCAATCGAACCGCGGTTCTAGATTCGAAATCGGACGAAAGCTCAACCCGCACGGAATCGAGAACTGACGACTTGCCGGCACAGACGACTTCTACGCTTGATGTTCGACCAACCGGCGAGGCGGAAGAAAAGCCCGCGCCGCGGATGTCCTTAAGGCCGCCGCTGGCAAGCCCCTTGCGCCCTCCGGTTGGAGGTCAGCGTCCGACACCACCGGCGCCTCCGCAGTCCGCGACCCCGGTGGCTCCCGCACCACCGGGCCCCGCGATCGAGGCGCCTGCGCCAGCGGCGCGTCCGACGCCGTCCGTTCCAGCTGAATCGAAAGCTTCCCTGGTGGCGCAACCTGCGGAAGCGCCAGCGACAACGCCGGTAGCTGCTCCGCAGAGTCCGGCGCCACCGACACCAGCAGTCGCAGAGCCGTTATCCGCGCGACCGGTGAACCCCTTACCTGGTTCTCCCGGGCCACAGCGGCCCGCACCTCCAGCTGCACGGCCGATTCCTACGGCTCCCAGTGGACCTCCGAGGCCCGGCCAGGTTCTTTCCGGACCGCGCGCGCCCATGCCGCAAGCGCCCCAGGCGCAGCCACTTCGACCAGCGTCGCCCGTTCCAGGCGCGCCCCGGCCAGCCCCGGCGGGACCGCGGCCGCAAGCAGGCCAACCCCTTCGTCCCCATGGCACGGCGCCACGCCCGGGAACGAATCCGGGCGGTGCGCAGTTTGCTCGACCGCAATCGCCGCCGCAAATGCAGGGGCGTCCTCTGGCGGGCCAGCCGGCGCCTCGTCCGATCGTTCCACCCCGTCCTGATCTGGTGCAAAAACTGACCGGTCAGCAACGGCCAGCCATTCCCGGCCCCCCGGCCTTACGGCCTGGAGTTCCGCAGCGACCGCCACAATCTTCCGTTCCCGGCCGTCCCATTTTTCCGGGTCCGGCAGGCCGAACAGCTCAGCCGCAGCGCCCGGGCCAGTATCCTGGGCCGCAGCAACCGGGCGCCTACGCGCGCACGGGCGGACCTCCGCGCCCGGGCGGTCCGCGACCGATGCACCCAACCAGCCGACCCGGTCAATTGGGCGCCGTTGGTCTGGTTCCAGCGCCTGCGCCTCCGGACACGCGCCGCGCTCCGAGTCGAGGACGGCCGCAGCAGCCGCGCGACCGGGAACGCGAACACGACGAGAAGGTATTACGCCCCGTACGACGCGAGCGCGACCAGGGTCCGCCGCCCATCAATCGCGATATCACCATTTCCGAGGGAGTTACCGTCAAGGAGCTATCGGAAAAGCTGGACGTCCGCGCGAATCTGGTGATTAAGAAGTTATTGGACCGCGGTATCTTCGCGACCATCAATCAGACGCTGGATGCGCAGCTCGCCACGGAGATGGCGCGTGAGTTCGGGGCTTCCACAAGCACAGTCACCTTTGAAGAAGAGGCGATGTGGGAAGTGGAACTGGCCGAAGACACCAAAGACCTGATCCGCCGTCCCCCGGTGGTGACCATCATGGGCCATGTTGATCATGGTAAGACCAGTCTGCTGGATGCCATTCGCGAGGCAAACGTCGCGGGGCGGGAAGCGGGCGGCATTACCCAGCACATTGGCGCTTACCACATCGAGAAGAACGGCCAGAAGATCGTTTTCATCGACACCCCGGGTCACGAAGCTTTTACCCGGATGCGTTCCCGCGGAGCCAAAGTTACGGACGTGGTGGTTCTGGTGGTAGCGGCGGACGATGGCGTCATGCCGCAGACTTTGGAAGCGATCGACCACGCGCGTGCGGCGAAAGTGCCGATCATCGTCGCAATCAATAAGATCGACAAGCCGGACGCACAGCCGGAGCGCATCAAGCAGCAGCTCTCCGATCGGGGGTTACTTGCGGAAGACTGGGGCGGCGATGTCGTCATGGCGCCTGTTTCGGCGAGAACCCGGGAGGGGCTCGACAACCTTCTCGAAATGATTCTGCTGGTCGCCGAAATTCGCGATCTGAAGGCCAACTCGGCGCGACCGGCCATGGGTTCGGTGATTGAATCGAAGCTCGACCGGGGACGCGGTCCGGTGGCGACTGTTCTGGTCCGCAACGGCACGCTGCGGGTAGGCGACTTCTTCATCTGCGGGCAGGTTTTCGGTAAAGTGCGCGCCATGATTAATGACCGTGGCGAACAAATTCGCGAGGCCGGGCCATCCATGCCCGTCGAAGTTCTGGGTCTGGAATCCCTGCCCGACGCGGGCGATGAATTCCAGGTGGTGACGGACACAACGAAGGCCAAGCAGATCGTTCTCTATCGCGAGGAAAAGACGCGCGAAGAGGCGCGTAGCAAGAATAAGCGACTCACTCTGGAACAGTTCCAGAAGAAGATGGCCGCGGGCGAAACCAAGGAACTGCCCATCATCCTGAAGGCGGATGTGGCCGGTTCGGCCGAAGTGCTGAGCGACTCCCTGCAGAAGCTTTCCACGGAAAAGGTGCGCATCAACGTTTTGCGCGCCGGGGTGGGCACGATCAACGAAGGCGACGTGCTGCTGGCATCGGCGTCTGAAGGCATCGTCATCGGCTTCAACGTGAAAATTGACCGCAAGGCGGAAGCCACCGCGGAGCACGAGAAAGTAGATGTCCGGATGCACTCCATCATCTACAATCTGACCGACGAGATTAAGAAGGCGATGGCCGGACTTCTGGCGCCCGTCTTCAAAGAAATTCCGCGTGGCAAAGCCGAAGTACGCGCCATTTTCCGGGTTTCCAAGGTTGGAATGGTGGCGGGCTGCATGGTCACGGAGGGCTCGATCAACCGGGAATGCCAGCTGCGACTGATTCGCGATGGCGTGGCCGTCCATACGGGCAAGGTCGGGTCTCTGCGACGGTTCAAGGACGACGTCAGCGAGGTGCGCATGGGCATGGAGTGCGGCATCACGATCGAGAACTACGGGGACACGCGCGCGGGCGATTTGATGGAGGCCTTTGTGCTGGAGAAGATTGCGCCTGATCTAGGCTAATGCCTGCAACCATCGGCGTGCTTACGGTTGAGATACGAGTCGACGATTCCCACTCGCTGAAGGAGAAGCGGCACGTCGTCAAGAGCCTGATCGAGCGCCTGAAGAGTAAGTTTAACGTTGCCGTAGCCGAAATCGATGGCCAGGAGACGTGGCAGTGGTCGGTGGTGGCGGCGACTACGGTTTCTGCGGAACGAAGCCATTGTGAAAAGATGCTGCGAACCGTGGAAGATGAGTGTGCGTCTCTTCTGGGCAGCCGTCTTGTACGGGCGGAGATGGAGTTCTTTTGACGTATGGACGAACGGCGCACAGCGCGGGTATCGGAAGCGATTCGCGAGGAATTAACGGAGATCATCGGGTTTGAGATGGCGGATCCGCGACTGGCGGGCACCACCGTCTCGAGTGTCGAAATATCGAGCGATGGCCGGCACGCCCACGTGAAGATTGCGCTGGATGGGGAGAAGGAGATTCGCCAGGCCGTGCAGGCTTTGGACCACGCATCGGGGTTCCTTCGCCATGAGTTGGCGTCGCGCCTGGACCTCCGGCTGGTGCCGGAGCTGCGCTTCTCCGGAGATCGCTTCCCAAATGCCGACGAACGTATTGCGCTCCTTCTTAAACGGGCAGAGAAGAAACGTGGACGGCAATAACCTGATTTGCAAACAAACTGCTATAGTCTTGTTTGCGCTGGCAGTGTCAGCGAACGCTTCCGCCGGGGAACTGCTGCGGCTGGAACAGTCAGCGACAGCCATGGGGTCAACTTACTCCATTGCGGTTTACGGGGAAGATCAGGCGGTGATGGAAAACGCCGTCGGGGAGGCGTTTGACGAGGTGCGACGGCTGGATGAAATGCTCTCGAATTATAAGCCCGAGAGCGAGTGGAGCCAGGTAAATCGTTTCGCGGCGGAACATCCCGTAAAGACGACGCCGGAATTGTTTGCTCTGCTGTCGGCATGCGTTGAATATAGCCGCGCCAGCGAAGGGGCCTTCGATATCACCGTGGGCCCGCTGATGCGGGTTTGGGGCTTTTATAAAGGAACCGGGCACATGCCTCGCAAGACGGAAATCGAGACTGCGCGCGCCATTACCGGGTGGAGAAACATGGAACTGGATTCATCGGAGCGGACGGTACGATTTCGAAAGAAGGGAATCGAAATGGACCCCGGCGGTATCGGCAAGGGTTATGCGGTAGACCGCATGGTGGATGTACTGCGTCGCAATGGGATCAAAACGGGACTGGTCTCGGCCTCCGGCAGCAGCATATTCGCCATGGGTGCGCCGCCCGGCGAAGGCGGCTGGCATATTGACATCAAAGATCCGCGTGACCAATCGAAGTCCGTTGAGGAGGTTGTGCTGAAAGACGAATCTATGTCCACGTCCGGGAGTTACGAGAAATTCTTTCAAGCGGACGGACGCATTTACAGTCACATCATGGATCCACGAACCGGGTATCCGGCCAAAGGCATGCTGTCGGTTTCGGTGATCACTCCCCTGACTATCGACAGCGAGGCGTGGACCAAACCGTATTTCATTAATGGCCGGGTGTGGGCCAAGACTCACGGGCCGAAAAACGTTCGGGCCTATTTCTGCGAAGATGGTGCGAAGGCGAATCAGCCATGCGAGTGGCTCCAATGAATAATCGATTTGTGGACGCGTGCCGCCGGCGGCCGACGGATGTGCGCCCCGTGTGGTTTATGCGACAGGCCGGCCGTTATCTGAAGCAATACCGGGAAATCCGCGCGCATCACGGCATTCTGGAGATGTGCAAACGGCCGGATCTGGCGGCTGCGGTTACGCTTCAGCCGGTCGAGATCCTGGACGTGGATGCGGCGATTATTTTTGCGGATCTTCTGCTTCCCGTGGAACCCATGGGGCTCAAGCTGCGATACGCCACCGGCGAGGGTCCGATCATCGATAACCCCGTGCGAACCAGCGACGATATCGATTCACTTTCGACGCATAATGTGGACGAACTCGGATACGTCGGCGAAGCCATTCAGTTAGTAACGCGCACGCTGGCGGGGCGCGTGCCGGTTATCGGGTTTGTCGGCGCTCCGTTCACTATGGCCAGCTACATGATCGAGGGCGGAGCATCGCGTACCTTCATCAAGACTAAGCGTCTGATGTATTCGGATGAGACGCTCTGGCGTCGATTGATGGGCAAGATTGTGGATGTGCTGGCGCCGTTCGCGATCAGTCAGATTGCGGCGGGAGCGAAGGCGATTCAGGTATTCGACAGCTGGATTGGCGCGCTGGGTCCGGATGATTATGTGCGCTACGCCGCGCCTTATTCGCGCGCGCTGATTGAACGTATTCGCTCTGGCGGCGTTCCCGTGATTCACTTCGGTACCGGCGCTTCGGGATTTTTCCGGGAGATGCACGCAGCGGGCGGCGACGTTTTGGGATGCGACTGGCGCATCAATATCGACCAGGCGTGGATGGAAATCAGCTACCGGTCGGCCATTCAGGGCAATCTGGACCCGGTAGTTTTATTCGCTCCGCTCCCGGAACTCAGGCAGCGCGTGCAAGATCTATTGCGCCGGACGGGGGTGCGCCCGGGGCACATCTTCAATCTTGGCCACGGCATTCTTCCGGAAACGCCGGTTGAGAATGTGAAGGCAGTGGTGCAGATGGTGCGGGAGTTTCGCCCATAATCCGTGACGATCGCGGTAATTGGCGGAGGAATCACCGGCCTGAGCGCCGCGTGGGAACTCGCCAGGAAGACTCAGGAAGTAGTGCTGATCGAGCCCGGCCCTTTCGGCGGGCTGCTGCGATCCGAGGCGATTGAAGACTGCCTGATCGAGTGCGGCGCCGACAGCTGGCTGGCGTCAAAACCCTGGCTGCGGAATCTTGCGGGCGAAATGGGGCTGGCCGATGATGTGATCCCCTGCAACGAGGCTATCCGGCAAACCTTCATTCTGCGGTGCGGCGTACTTTATCCGCTCCCGCGAGGTCTGCGACTGGTTGCGCCGACGGAGTGGAAGCCCCTTGTGGA
>Ga0326727_10016770_pt1 | contig 15366 bp, 18 predicted proteins | sample MB2enrmetagenome_FD_207643 | JGI IMG/M metagenome (GOLD analysis project Ga0326727, IMG submission 207643) | Lab enriched peat soil microbial communities from McLean, Ithaca, NY, United States - MB29MY | ecosystem: Environmental > Terrestrial > Soil > Wetlands > Peat | place: USA: New York... | reverse complement strand
CAAATATTTTTCAGGATGCGTTATAGTTTTCCCACGCCGCCTCCGCTTACCTGGATGAAAGCGACTGGTTGGAGACGAAAACTCCCCGGTCCGGACTAAAGGAGGTCCTATGAAAACCAACGTACTTCGCACTTCGATTCTGATTCTGTTGCTCTCCACAGGCGCGTGGGCGGGCTCAGGGACATGCGGAAGCTGTTCTACGCAGCCGAACGATTTCTTCACTGCTGTTACCGCTATGCTCGCCAACTTGTACCATTTGTTCGGTTAACCCCTGCGGGAAACCAGATGCTATCGGCCCCAAGGCATTGCGTCTCAGGAAGGGCGCGGGGCGTTTGTGTGCCTCGTCAGGAACGACGGAGCTTTATTTTGGGGTACCGGCTCATTGTGTGCCTGGGTCAGCTTGCCTCCCAAGCGAAAACAGGAGATTTTTAGAAGGCAAAACGAAAAGTAAACCACCGGAGGAACCACGATGAGGAGCAACTCGCGACGCGGCCAGCTTCGCCAGATCTTCCACTCCCCGACGGTGAAGAGCAGGAGGCACAGAAACACCACCGGGAAATAGAACCACTGACCGTCGGGATAGTGCGTCCCGAGTATCCCGATTGTGTGAGTCTACCCCAGGTTGTGTGCTCCACCCTCATCCTGCCGCCCTTTATTTTGGCTGGACCACTGCGTACCCATTCCGTAATCCGCCAGGCGCGTGGCTCTGCACCACCGGAGCGGACGGGCGTTCCCTATCCTGTTCCACGCCGCTTTATGAACGGACAATTCTGGCGGTAATTCGGTCCAGCCATCCGCTCGGCAAAGGCGCTGCCGCCGCTACCGGCAGTCTCGCGGCGCAGTCCGCACCTACGCCAGCTAACCAGGCAACCGTCGCCCAGTTCGGCGGTCCAGGCAGGCGCGCGTTGCAGTTGAATCCGAACGGGTCGCGCCAGACCACCATAAAGTGCGGCGCAACGGCCTCTGCAGGCCAATGCAGAATTCGCTCGGCCAGTGCGGCGTCCACAGGCGCGTGCGAGGGCTGGCGGGCCCTTACTTCGTAAGCTGCGTCGAAGCCCGCAACGCCACTCGTTACTTCATGCGCGTCTTGCAGAAATCGTACAGCGCCGGCCAGCATGCCACTCCACTGAGCAATGCGCTCCTCCCTGCCCGGCGACAGCGTAACCCGCGAAAGAGGTTTTCCGTCGCGCGGCAGTATAGCTACATCGGTCTCGCCGCCCAGAGCCGGGAAATGCAAATCGAGCTCGCAGCTCCAACGCATCTCACCCGCACCGCTGTTGCCGGAGGTCATGACCCAGGTCACCCCGCTCAGCGCGCTTCCCGCGCCGGTCGATCCTTCGATGCGAAAACCCCCGGATCTGCTCTTGTAGCGCCATCCGCGCATTTCAACGCCGCGTCGAATTTCACGCGCAGCTTTGCGTTGATCCATCGTGGAGAGCGCGTAGAGGCTGATTGGTACTCCGAGGCAGATGGCAACGAACCCTCCCAGAATGACGATTTGGGGAACGCTGCGGAGGTCTGACACCAACCATGATTCTACTTCGGTGCGCCGCGACGCGGGCCGTGCGATGAACGTGCGGAGCATATGGCATGGTGAATGAAGACGCAACGGCAAGTATTTTTGGGATGCGTTATAGTTTTCCCCCGCCGCCTCCGCTTACCTGGATGAAAGCGACTGGCTGGAGAAGAAAGCTCCCCGGTCCGGACTCAAGGAGGTCCTATGAAAACCAACGTACTTCGCACTTCGATTCTGATTCTGTTGCTCTCCACAGGCGCGTGGGCGGGCTCAGGAACATGCGGAAGCTGTTCTACGCAGCCGCCCGATTTCTTAACTGCTGTTACCGCAATGCTCGCCAACTTGTGCCATTTATTCGGTTAACCGCGGCAAATCGGATGCTGCCAGCACGGGGCGTTTGGGATGCCTTGTCAGGAACGATGGAGCTTTATTTTGGGGTACCGGCTTTGTTCGTCGAACCAATCGGCCAGTTCGTCCCTGCGCTCATTCTGTGCATGGGTCAGACGATGCAAGGCTTGCCTGCCGAACGAGAAAAGGAGATTTTGAGAAGGCGGTTCGGGAACGGGACGGCCCGCAATGCATCGAAGCAAGTCGAAAACCGCGCCGAAGGTGGCTCCGTTTCGCAGCAGAGCCGCGGCTTCCGCAGCCATGCGCCGCTGTTCCTTCGCGACGGTATCGAGTGCGGAAAGAACTCCCATTTCATCCGGTCCGGCACAGAGTCCATCGGCGAAAATTACGGAGTCCAGTTGAAGTTCCACGGGATGGCGTTGCGGCCTTCCCGGATGCACTCTGCCGGATCCGCCGGCAAAACCTCCAAGGAAGCCCGAGGGCGTGGTTTCGTCGGGAAGGACATCGGAGTTGTCGCCGAAGACACCGTCGGGTGTGACGAGACGTTTCGAGCCGGGGAGAAATGGGTGAAACCGCATGCGCCGCGAGTCGGCGGGTTCGAATTGCAACTGAGAGAGCGAGCTCAAGCCATGCATTCTACTCTGCGTGGCATTCCCCATGTCGTCGATCCATTTCCACAGAAAGGACATGGCGAGGGCCCGCTGTCCACTTTGGTTCAGGATCACGGCCATTTCGGGGCGGAGGTGATCCGGATCTCCGCTGAAGGGAGGGGGCGGCAGAGCTATCTGGCTTTTGAGCTGCTCGAACCGGGGATCTTCGGGCGTGACGAAAGGCATCCCGACTTCCGGCAGATCGCGATAGATCACGCCACAACTCCGGGTCCGTTTTCGGTCTTCAATCAGCCGCCGGCTGTTCGACGTAATCGACGACGACGGTATCGACCACACCCTGGGCCGGTTCGAGTTTCAGGCCCAGTTGCTGAACGGCCTGGAAGATATCGGGGCCGCTGCCGGGCGGAGCTTGCCGGCTCGCCCACTCCAGGTCGAAGTTGTATCTGCCCGTCAGTCCGGTTTTGTCGATTACCGGTCGATTCATAATGGCGTGCTGCATCAGGTTGGCCAGCTCGGCCATGGTGGCGTTGCGGCCGGGAACGGCGCGGGCCGTGGGGGGACCCTGGACAAAAAGAGCGAATCTTTGCTGGGTCCGGTCTTCAGCGCTGGGCTTGATCTTCAGTTCTCCGTCGCCGACAGACAGATTGTAGACCGGCATCAGTTTTTGCTCGCGGTGAGTCTGGAGCTTGAAGCGGTCCGCCAGGAACGCCTGAAGACTGGGCAGGAGCGGTTCGATGGCTGCAGTCTGCACCGGCGTCTCAACGACCAAATCGTACCTGGTAGAGCCGACCCAGGCTGGGCCCCCGAAAACTGACGCTGCAGGCAATCCATAGGCGAAGGCGATGGTTTCCCTGAGTGTTTCGTTATCCACGACGAGATGACTGGGCGGCTCCCGGTGGACACGCGAGCCGCTGGCAAAGGGGCTGCTGATTCGGATCATCGATCCTGCGGACGCAGAGGATGGGGTGGACTGAGCGACAATCCCTGACGTCGACATCGAAAAAAAGATAAGCACTGCAAGGGCAGTTGGCGGCCTCATAAACCCTCCAGACTTTTGCCGTGTTTCGGGCTTCTCATAAAAGGTTACATCAAAATCCGCCACTCCCTTACGGTCGCGGTTCTGTAGCGGCGGAACATATCACCGGTCGAATGTTTTTTCCACGGTATCCACAGGCGCGACTTCGAGTATTTCTTTTAGCTCGGTAAATGGGCCACTTACACGGATTGGCTGTTGATAATCCGTGGATAAACCAGTATGCGCAAACTTTGTGAATTGACAGTTACAAGCGAATAGTTCAGGCTTTTCAAGATGGCTGATCTTGCGGAGCATTCTATTGCGCCGGTGGTTATCGAACTACGCGGCGGCGGCAGGGGAACCGAAAATCGCCGTGAGGGTACGTGGCGCGACTCTGGCTCTCTCTGTTGTCTGGCGGATGACGAGCGGCATCTGGGCCATATTGTCAAAGCCGGGAGCTATTGGCTGGCATTCGATGCCACGCGTAGCAACGAGAGTGGCACGTGGTTTCGATTCCTCGGAGTCTGCGAGGGCATCAGCGCAGCTAAGCGCGTCGTGGAACTGGGGCGCCCCATGGGCCGCGAATACGCGTCGACGCTGCAATAGCTTGTGCTAACATTGGTGTTTATGGCAAGAGTTTGCGACATCTGCGGCAGAGGGCCGCAATTCGGGCACAAGGTGAGCCACGCTCACAACATTACGCACCGGCGCTGGAATATCAATCTACAGACGGTTCGGGCTTTGATTAATGGGGCCGGCAAGCGGGTGCGGGCCTGCACGTCGTGCATCCGCAACGGCAAGATTCAGAAAGCTGCCTGAAAAGGCAATAGCCAGAAAGGGCAGATCGGAAATCTGCCCCACATCAGATGAACATTTCTTCGTCTTGCGTGATCTGTTCTACGCTGGGCCTGCGGGCCTGGCCGTAGGTTGTCACCGCCGCTTTAATTCCCGCGAAAACCCCCTCGGCTTCCCGCACGGGCCTTAGCACCGCCGCTTTGACATTTTCCCCGGCATGGTGGACCTGATCGACCGTGTCGTCCACGGCCGCGTCTACCCGCGCTACCTGCACTTTGGCTCGATCCGCGATGTCACGGCCGACTTCGGCGAAACGATGGGCCTGGTCCTTTGCAACCTCGGAAATATCTCGGGCGTTAGCGGCGATGTCACGGGCCCGGCTGGCAATCTCGGTAACCTTGGGCGCGTTGACCTCGGCCAGGCGCCGCACCGTTTCGAGAATCGGTTCGACACGCGTCGTCAGGCCTTCTATTTTCGTCTCGACTTTCGAAAACACCCGGTAGAGCGCAATCGAAACCATGGCCATGATGAAGATGCAGAGGGTTGCGATGCCGACGGCGCCCGCGATCACCCAACGAAATGTGTCGTCCGACATAACTGTCTGGCTAAGCTACGCCGCCCTCTACCTTTTCGCGGTAAGCCTGTTTGCCGGCCTCAATGGCTTCATTCAGGTTGTCCTTCTGGCGGCCGATCACCTCATTCAGGTTATCCTTCTGGCGGCTGACCACGTCACGGCCCTTGTCGACCAGATCGCTGGCGTTTTCGCGCAGCACAGTGGTTTGCTTCTTGAGATATTCTTTGCCTTCATCGGCCTTGTTCAGCAACAGGTCGCGGGTTTCTTCGCCCGACTTCGGAGCGAACAACATCCCGATTCCCACGCCGATTCCCAGGCCCAGGAAAAAATTTGCCATTCCGTCTTTGTCCATGATTGTTTACCCGTCCCCTTTTTGAAGTATACTTCGCTCGCGGTAGTGCAACGTGCACATTGAATACCACGAGCGGTTCGCTAAACTGCGTAACATCTGTGCAGCCGCGTAAAACAGTACGGAAACTCGCAGCGGAAGAGTTGTTTCAGTACGCCGTACGGTATCTGGGACTGCGGGCGTGCTCGAGCGACGAATTGAAGACGCGACTGCGAGCCCGGGCGGCGCTGGGGTCGGATGTAGAGGCTACTATCGCGCGCCTGAAGGATATCGGGTATTTGAACGACAAGCGGTTTGCCGAAAGTTATGCCGCCGCGCGCCTCGAAAACGACGGCTTCGGGCGAATTCGGGTGCTGAACGATCTGCGCTCCCGGCGTGTACCCGCCAGCCTGGCCGAGAAAGCGGTGGAACAGGTTTTCGAAGACAAGAGCGAGAGTGAATTGATCGATGCGTTTATTGAGCGCCGGCTGCCGTCCCTAGTGGGCGCCGGGCAGATTGAAGACGAACGCATTCTGGCGCGCGCGTATCGCCGATTGCGCCGGGCGGGTTTCAGCTCGGGGGGAACTCTGACCGCGCTGAAGCGCATGGCGGCGCGGCCCGAGTCGATCGAAGAGCCTCCGCCGGAAGATTTGGATGAAGAATAAGTCTCCGGGGATGAACGCCTCGGTTGGGGGCGCTTCCGACCGGAATGCAGCGGTCGCCGCGGGTTTTCTGGGGTGGACGCTCGATGCCTTCGACTACTTTCTGGTGGTGTATTGCCTGACGGCGATCGCGAAGGAGTTCCATCGCAGCGATGCCGAGATGGCGCTCTCCATCACCATCACGCTGGCGTTCCGTCCTGTGGGCGCGTTCCTGTTCGGGCTGCTGGCGGATCGGTACGGGCGGCGCCTGCCGCTGATGCTGGATCTGATTTTTTATTCGGTGATTGAAGTGGCCACCGGTTTCGCCACCAGCTACAAGGCGTTTATGATTCTGCGCGCGCTGTTTGGCATCGGCATGGGCGGCGAATGGGGGGTGGGGGCGTCGCTGGCGATGGAAAAAGTTCCGCCACGTCTGCGCGGCATCCTCTCCGGCCTGCTGCAGGAGGGTTATGCGGCGGGCAATCTGCTGGCCGCGCTGTGCTATTTTCTTCTGTTCAACCGTTGGGGGTGGCGACCTATGTTCTTCCTGGGCGGTCTGCCGGCGCTGGTGGCGGTGTTTGTGCGCATGCGCGTGAGAGAATCCGAAGTCTGGGAACGTTCGCGCCATACGGAGTGGAAGCACCTGGGCCGGGCGATCCTTTCCAACTGGAAAATTTTTCTCTACATGGTGCTGCTGATGACGTTCATGAATTTCAGCTCACACGGTACGCAGGATATGTACCCGACTTTCCTGCAGCGCTTCTGGCATTTCGACGCGCAGAAGCGCTCACTGATCTCGGCGATTTCCATGCTGGGCGCGATCGGCGGAGGCATCGCTTTCGGGCATTATTCGGATCTGCGGGGGCGGCGGCGCGCCATTGTCACGGCGATGTGTCTGGGGATTCTGGCCATTCCGCTGTGGGCGCTTTCACCCACCACCAGTCTGCTGATTGTGGGGGCGTTTGCGATGCAGTTTATGGTGCAGGGCGGCTGGGGCGTAATTCCGGCGCATCTGTCGGAGTTGGCTCCCGATGCGGTGCGCGGCTTCCTGCCTGGGTTCGCATATCAGTGCGGCGTGTTGATGTCGGCGTCGATCGTGTACGTGCAGGCTTTGTTCGCCGAACATATGTCGTATGCGACGACGATGGCCGTGACCGCCGGTACTGTTTTCGCAGGCGCGGCTATCGTAGCGGCGCTGGGTAAGGAACGCCACGGCCAGGTGTTTGCCGGGCAGAGCAAAACTGAATAACCATGCCGATACCAGTCAAACTCGAATACGCGGGGCAGCGCCCGATTCGCGAACGCAATAAGAAGATGTACCGGTTGGCGCATTGGCCGATCTGGATCTGGGTGTTCTTTCTGGCGCCGGGGCCGTTGACGTTCGATCTTTTTGCGCGCGGTCCGGACGTGCGCAACATGGCGTGGTTGCTCGCGGTGATGGCGGCTACGGGTATTGCGGGATTGCGGGGCCAGTTGCCGGGCGTGGAGCCGCGGCCTTATATTCTGCGCTTCACGGAGGACCGGCCGAATCCGCTTTATCGCAAGATCTGCTATACGTTTGCGTGGAGCGATGCCATTACTTTCGCCACGCTGAATCTGGTGGGGCTGGCGGTGGCGGCGGTCACCGGGACCTGGTACCTGAAGCAGATTTACGCGGCGGCTTATTTTCCGCTGTATGCGTTGGTGCTGTTGCTGGGGGCATGCGGGATATTGCCGCGCGTGCGGCGATCAACTAAAGGCGAAGGGACGGAGCGGCGGTATTTCTATGGCACGGTTTGGGCGGTGACGCTGGCGCAGACGCTGCTGATGATTTTGTGGAAGCTGCTGCCGCGCACGCATGCGGCGGACGTCGCAAAGTTAGTGGCGTATTTGGCGGCGCTTATTATGCTGGGCATCTGCGCGACGCTGGGCTTGCTGCCAAGGACGCGGCCGATTGTGCCGGGCGAGCTGATGGTAGCGGATTGAGGCGGGTCTAATCCCCGAGGGTGGCCCCCGCGATTGGCACCCCTTTAGTTCGGGGCATGACTCCGACTCCGTAGATGTTATTTTGTTTTGTCCGGTTTTGTGGGTGCATTTTCCCTGAAAAACTCTTCCAGATGCGGATCATTGAATACGACGACGGTCCCGTCGCATTTCAGCGCGAAGTAATAGGCTCCCGGATTAACGAGGTATGCCTTTCCGCAAACAGGGGCGGGAGGCGTCAACTTGTTGATCCAGTCTTTAGGCGGCACCCCGTAGGTGACCACGCCGCTTATATTGCCGGCCGTAATCGGGTTTTTCGGCTCTGCGTCCCATACGAGCTTGTTATCGTGCATGTTGTCCCAGCGATAAACGGAAATCGAGGTGAGGGATACGCCGCCGGCCTGCGGGCATTCGTCTCCGTTCGACAGGCAAAGCTCGACTGTGCCACCCTTTTTGCTGGCCTGAAGATGCAAGGAGGAACTCTGGCAACTCGCCAAAGGAAGGGTCAGGCAACACGTCAGCAATAATGAAAAGGCGAGGTAAGCGTTTTTGGCCTGCATGATGTCACCGTTTACTTACGGGTGCGGCCCGGAAAGATCTTACCTGGGCAAATAGCCCTCGATAACAGGGTAGGCCGCGGTTACGAAATCCCTTCCGACAGCGTCGGAAAGCGCATGACTTGAAGAGTTGGTGGGAACCACCACACGCACCAGCGCCGTGTCGCTGCGGTGGGACCGGATGGAGCCGGCAATCAGATGAAACTTGGCCGCGAACTCGTCCGCAATGACGCGGCCCTGCGACTGATACCAATAGAGAACAATGCTCTCATTCTCACCCTTCGACACGAGATAGCGGTTGATGCGGATGGTGTTGCCGCCGACCGGAACGTCGATGGCGCCCTCTTCCACTTGCTGCCAACCCGAGCCAGGCAGACAGTTCTTGGGAGAATGCGGCGACTGTCCGTAGCGCTGGGTCTTGAAATACGCGATGAAAAGACTGGCGACCTGGCGATTGGGCCGTGCGTAGGTCCGGGTCAGGATGTCGTCCGCCTTGAGAACATCCTGCGTTTCCTGATCGACTACGCCTTCCTGGACCAACCGCCAGTCCCCGAAACCGGCGGGAAAGGCGGAGAGCGGAGCGTTGAGCGGGGTGCTGTCCCCATGCGACGCGGTGTAGAAAAGAACCGCCTGCGCAACCAGCACAAGCGTGGCGATGCGAAGGTACTTATTGCTTCCGAAGCTGGCGCTGGTTGGCGACTTGCTATCCGTGTCCATATTTTCCCTGAATAAAAGTACCGGTGCGGACAATGGCCTGGTGGGCGACCACCATAAGCACAACGGCGACCGTGAAGATGACGAAGCCTTCCGCTTCATGGAAGAGCCCTTCCGCAAGCTCGGGCTTAAACTGCGCCACAATTCCGGTAAGAGTCACGCGGCCGGCGTTGGCAATAATGGCGATGGGGATGGTGGCGAAAAACAGAACGATGCGGACCCAGGTGCGTTTCTCGCAGAAATAACCGTACACAAGAGAGAAAAACGTGAGTGTCAGCAAGGAACGGATGCCGCTGCAGGCTTCCACGACGTTAAGTTTCTGGTTGGCCAGTTCGAGTACGTTACCTTCCCGGATGATGGGTATCCCCAGGGCGTCGATGCTGGCGGCAGCCACCTGGCTGGCGAGCAATTGCAGGGGAAAGGTGATCTGGTTATAGATGATTGCCGGGATCGGCACCATAAAGAACAATACCAGGAGAGGGAAGCGGAATATCCGAAAATATTCGGTGCCGCCGAGGAACAGCACCGCGCCGACAATGGAAATCACCAGGCTGGTGCGAGACAGAAAAAGCTCCGCGCCGAGGGTTCCGATATATAACTGGAGGGCGCCCCACACCATGATCGCCAGTCCCCACCAGTTCGGCCGGGGCATTTTTCCGGCGATCTGTCCGCTTTTTTTCCAAACCAGATAGCCCGCGAAGATGGGCACGAAAAAGCCGTGTCCCATATCGGCATCCTGATACCACTGCTTCACCAGGGCCAGCAAGACAGGGGCGTAAGCGATCAACAGGAGGGCTGAAACCCAGGAGACGGTCACCCACGAGAATGGCGCCGGCGTCTTGCTGGATTCCGAAGACGCGGTGATAGTGGGCGTCATTGAATATACACTTCAGAATACCATTTGTGGACGGCGCGCCTGCGGACCTGAAAGAACCGGACTGCCGTCGCGCGTCCCGCGGACGTTAGTACTTCAATTCCGTGGCGATGGCCTCGAACGGCCGGTCGCTCAGGTTCTCTTCGCTGTGTTTGGCCCAACTGCCCTGCACAATCTCGCCCGACCGGTGGGTGGTTGTCTCTACTTTTCCATCGGCGCTGGTGACGCGCACCGTAACGTCGCTCAGATAGACCATGACCCGATTTAACTGGTGCTCGTGCATCGGGGTCGATTCATGCGGTCCGATTTTTACGCGGAAAACCCGCACCTGATCGTTCTCGAACTCCAGCTTGTAGTGCTTCGGATCCACCTTGAGGGGATCGAACGCGGTGGTGACAGCCTTCCCCGCCCCGGGTTTCTTCAATTCGATTTCGACAATATTCACGGGCTGCTCGCCGGTCACTTCGGCGATGTGTTTGCCTGCGGCGGGGCTCCACTTCACCTCGTTGTCCTTAAAGGTAAGCACCGTGTGGCGGCCGTCCTCGAAATCGAAATTCTGCGCACCGGTCGAGCGGTAGATCATCACCCGGTTGATTTTGTGTTCATGCAGGCTGGTCTTCTCGTGCGGTTGAACGATGACGTCGAGCACACGGACATTATCGTTATCGATGGGCGTCTTTACCGTTTCCGCGGGGAACAGGAGCGCGGCGACAGACAGGAACAGCAGGGTGTATTTTCGCATTCGTATGGGCGCAATTCTATAACAGGGGCGGCTCTTCAGGCACAGTCCGCGGAAGAATTCCCAGCTCGATATAGATCGGCCGCACAACGCGGCGGATGGCGGGCAGCCGGGCGGCGAACAGAGCGCTTCCCAGGAGGAGCGCGACGCCGCTGACAATTATGGTGGCGGGCGCGCCCACACGCGCCGCCATGCCTCCCGCCAGCAGACTGCCGAAAGGGGCCATCCCCTGCAGCGACATGTTGTACAGGGCCATCACGCGGCCGCGCTTTTCGTCATGGACGATGGTCTGCAGAATGGTATTGCTCGAGGCCATCTGCTGCATCATGCCGAAGCCCGCCAACGGCAGCACCAGCAGGGAGAGCCACAGCCAGTGAGAGAGCGCGAAGACAATCAGAGCTGCGCCGAACAGGCCGGTGGTGAAAACGATCTGCCTGCCGAGCCCCAGGACGCTTTTGCGCAGAGCCAGCAGCAGCGCGCCAGCCAGAGCTCCTACCCCGGTCGACGCCATCAGAAAGCCCAGTGTGTGCGGGCCGCCGTGGAGAATTTTCGAAGCGAAGATGGGCATCAGCACGGTATACGGCATGCCGAACGAGCCGACGATGGCGAGATTCACCAGAATGGACCGGATCGGCACCGACCCCACCGCGTAGCGCCAGCCTTCCATCAGCTCGTGCGCGATGTGGCGCTGCGGTTGCCGAACCTGAGGCACCGTGATGCGCATCATGAGCAGGGAGATAATCACGGCGATGTAGCTGATGCCGTCGATGAGGAAGCAGTAGCCCTCGCCAACGGCCGCCACCACCACGCCTGCGATGGCCGGGCCCAGCAGCCGCGCAGCGTTCACCATGGAGGAGTTGAGCGCAATGGCGTTGGCCACGTCGGCGCGCTGCTCCACCATCTGGATTACGAAGGCCTGCCGGGCGGGCATATCGAAAGCATTGATTACGCCCTGCATCAGCGCCAGAGCGATCAGTTCCCAGACCGTGACGATGTGGGCCAATGTCAGCGCGGCGAGGGCGAACGACTGGATCATGGCAAGGATTTGGGTGATCACGATGGTGCGATGCCGGTCCCAACGGTCCACCCATACTCCTGCTATCGGGCCCATCACAAACACGGGGATCTGGCTGGCGAAGCCGACCACACCAAGCAGGACGGCCGATCCGGTGAGCCGGTAGACGAGCCAGCTCATGGCGATCCGGGTCATCCAGGTGCCGATGAGCGAAATGCTTTGACCGGTGAAGAAGAGTTTGTAATTGCGGGCGCGCAGAGCGCGGGTAGCGAAGGACAGGTTCACGCGAACTCCGCCCATGCGTGGAGTAGAACAGAGAGGGCAGATCGGAAATCTGCCCCACCAGGCACCAACCTGGTCAGTGGCGAACGGTGGGAAGAATCACCACTGTGCCGCCTTCGACGCCCAGCACGGGCGGCAGGGCCTGGCGCTGTTCCCAGCGCTGGGGGCGCAGCACCCTTAATACCGCGATCTCGTCGCAGGAGTGAAACTTCGCGCAGCGCAGGCAATCCCTCCATGCCTTCAGCGGGAGTTCGCCGCGCTCCACTTCGTTGAAGCCGACCCGTCCGAAAAAACCCGGCACATACGTGAAAGCGAAAACCGCGTCGAGCCCATACATCTTAGCTTCGTACACGAGGGCTTCTACGATCAGGCGGCCGATGCCGTGCGTCTTGTGGCTCTCCGCCACAGCCAGCGAGCGGATCTCCCCGATGCCGGGCGAATAAAAGTGCAGCGCGCCGCAGCCCGCCAGCCGGTTGCCGTCGCAGGCGACGGAGAAATCGCGCATGTTCTCCGACAATTCGAATTCGGTGCGCGGCAGCATGATGCCCTTCGCCGCGTAGCCGTTGATGAGATCGAGCAGCGGCGGAATATCCAGCATCGAGGCCTTACGGACTTCGATGGATTTGTTGGATGTAGTTTGCAGCGAGACGGCGTCGAGGGTCAGTCCGGAAATCATTGGGAAACGACCCGCGTGCCAATTTGTTCACCGGCAAACACTCGCGTCACGATATCGGCATCCGATCCTTTGACGATGCGAACTTCTTCGACGCCATGGGCCACTGCGTCCATGGCCGCATTCAGCTTGGCTTGCATGCCGCCGCTGGCTACGCCGGAATCGATGAGTTCGCGGCAGCCCGCGATAGTCAGCTGCGGAATAATCGACTTCGACGAATCGAGCACGCCCGCCACGTCGGTGAGAAACACGAGGCGGTCGACAATCCAGTTGGATGCGACGGCAACCGCCATGGAGTCGCCGTTCACGTTGTAGATTTCCCCTCCCGCGCCGCCGGCCACACACGCGACTACAGGCACATAGCCCGCGCCCGTCAGGGTGTCGAGAAGCCGCGCATCGGAACTGACGACGCGGCCCACGAAACCGAGTTCGGGATCTAGTTGCTCGCCGACGGCCAGGCCCGCATCGACGCCGGTCAAGCCGACGGCCCGCGTTCCCGCCATACCCAATGCCGCCACCAACTGCGTGTTGACGGTACCGGCGAGGACCTTGAGTACCGCATCGAGCGTCTGGTCCGTGGTGACGCGAAGACCACGCACGAAATTGCTTTCAATGCCGCGCTCGGAGAGAAATCGCGTCATCTGCTTGCCGCCGCCGTGGACGACCGTGACGGCAACGCCGGATCCCACAATCGACGCGATCTGCCGTGCAATATCGTGGCGCGATGCGGCGTCGTCGAGCAGGCTGCCGCCGATCTTGATGAGCGCCTTCAATGCAATCCCGCCGTTTCGTCGAGACCCAGGGCGAGGTTCAGATTCTGAATTGCCTGGCCGGCCGCGCCTTTGACCAGGTTATCGATGGCGCTGACCACCACGCAGCGTCCCGAGCCCGGGTCCGCCACCACGCCGATGCCGCAGTGATTGTTGCGCCGGACCGAATGCAGATTGGGCACGTGGCCGGACGCGTACAGTCGAATGAACGGCTCATCGGCATACTGGCGCTCGAAAATCTCCATGATTTCCGCGCCGGAAAGGGGTTGCGCGAGGCGGAAGTAAATGGTTTCGAGGATGCCGCGATCGATGGGAATCAGCTGCGCGGTAAAGCTGAATTCGGCTTCGTCGAGGCCGCTGGTCAACAGGACTTCCGGGACGTGCCGGTGGCGGAGGATCGAATAGGCCGAGAAATTTTCCGTGACCTCGCAGAAGCTGGTCTTGAGGGTGGCCTTGCGGCCTGCGCCGCTGACGCCGCTCTTGGCGTCGCAAACGATGCCGGATTTGCGGTCGATAATTCCCGCGGCGATCAGGGGACGGATGGCCAGATTGGCGGCCGTGGGGTAGCAGCCGGGATTGGAGATAAAACGCGCCCCGCGGATCTGCGCCCGGTTGAACTCGGGGAGCCCGTAGACCGCTTCGGCGAGGAGGGCGGGGGCGGTGTGCTCCTCCTTGTACCACTCGAGGTAGCGTTCGGCGGTGCGGAGGCGGAAGGCGCCGCTGAGATCGATTACGATGGCACCGGCATCGAGAAATTTGGGCACGAGGTCCATGGAAACCTCGGGCGGCGTGGCCAGGAGGACGGCCTTAAGACCTTGTTCCTGAATGGCTTCGGGGGTGGCGGGCGCGCGGCGTCGGGTAGATTTGCGGAGCAGTTTTGCGTGATCGCCGCCGTCGCTGCGGTGCTCGAGGAGGACGGGTTCGCAGTGGGGGTGGTGGGAGAGGATATGGACGGCTTCAGCACCGCTGTAGCCGCTGAATCCGACAATTCCTACGGGGATTGGCATCTGGATATTTATTCAGTCAACTGCATAATTATACCAGTTGATTCGTTCGGCAGTACCCTTGGGTTGTGTTGATTAAATATCAAGTGCTGATTATAAAGAACTTAATAACGCCAATTGTACAGCATGCGGACGGTCCAGCAAAGATCGAGAAGGGGAGACCAAAAGAGGTCGCGCGCTGCTATAATTCGCGTTCGGTTTGCAAAAACGCTGGACAGAGTCGAAGGGCAAAAGACGTAACAGAATTCATGCTGCGAATAGTCTCGCCCGTAGTTCGAGAAGGAAGCGTGTCCATGCTCTCTCTCAGACCGATCCTCAGGCCGAACCGATCACGCGGGCTCATTCTTTTTTCAGGTCCGGCAGTATACAGGAGTTACAGGCCCCGGGGATTTTCTCGTTGGTCGAGAACCCGGTAGTTTGCGCGAACTTTTTTCATAGCCTCCTGGCTCCATGGTCCAGCAGCATCTTCTTTGAAATGAAATGCGTCACCAAGTTAACCCCTGACGCAATCGCGTTGCTCACGGCTTCGATCAAAAATCTCTCGAAGCGGGGCATCAGAGTTCGCGGGAACTATCCAACCGAACCATCCGCAAACGAAGCTATTCGCCAATCCGGATTTGATGATTACTTCAGTGATAAACCATACAAATCAGAACGTGGTCAATTGGTATGCGAGGATCGCTTCGATGTTGATTCAAAACGAGCTGAGGCTCGTCTCGCGAAGCAGTTAATCGACTTTGCGTCGAACGGCCCGAGCGTTCCCCCGCGACTAAAATGCGTCTACGGTCATCTAGTGGACTGTATGACGAATACCCACGAGCATGCAGCCGCCGACCCCGGTACTGAACGCTGGTGGGCGTCCGTTTTCATTGATAAAGAGCGCGGGTGCGATTGCTTCACGTTCATAGACCTTGGTGTCGGCATTTTTCAGAGCATTGAGCTTACGAG
>Ga0326727_10016769_pt1 | contig 15366 bp, 10 predicted proteins | sample MB2enrmetagenome_FD_207643 | JGI IMG/M metagenome (GOLD analysis project Ga0326727, IMG submission 207643) | Lab enriched peat soil microbial communities from McLean, Ithaca, NY, United States - MB29MY | ecosystem: Environmental > Terrestrial > Soil > Wetlands > Peat | place: USA: New York... | reverse complement strand
ACGGGCCGAGCAGGCACCTCTTCCTCCTCCCTCTCTGCCTCCCTTCCGGGCGTCTCAGCTATCACTGGCGCTATCACGGGCCGAGCGGGTACCTCTTCCCGCTGTGTCTTCTTCTCCTCTCCTTTCACTTCTTGGTAATGCTTGTCGGTATCGTTGACTTCCTGTTTGGATCCCTTGTCCTCGGCCCTCTCCCCGTTTCTTTCAGCCCTTGCCTTCGCTCTCTTCTTAGCCCTGACTCTCTCGATCTCTCTAGCCCTTTCCATCTCTTTCGCCAGAATCTCCTCCCTTGGATCGATTTCGGGCATGTCAATCAGCCTGGAGTAGCGTTTTGGACCTCCACTCTCTTTAGGATTTCAAGGAACGGAAAACTTTGGTTGATCCTCTGCAATTCTTGCACCGATTGCATCTGCCTTGAGAAGGGATTCTTGGGTAAAAAACCGATATGGATTGGAAATACACCTTTCGCGGTTCTCATTCGAGTCACTGGGACCTGCCTCTTCGGTTCGCCTCTCCCGAGGGAGGAGGATGCATTCCTTCTCCACCTGCTTGGGGCTTCATGAGACGTCGCACCGCCTGTATGCAGGTCTCGCAGCAACGACCGTAGTGCCCATTAGTCATTCTTCTACGTTTAAGGAATGGCGGGTCGATGTTTATGAATCGTTATGCCGGATTCCACATGAGAGAAGGACCTTCTTGGCGGTCCTTGAATGGGGTGAGTTGCCGACTCCTGGCGCCGCAAGCTCCCAATGACACCTGCTCATTTCCCCCACTCTCGAAGCGTCTGTCAATCGCGCTGTTGGGGGGAGTTCCGTCACTCGAAAGCGTTGAAGTCTCTATGGGGGCTTGTGACACCGCTTGGCCGTGAGTCTTCCTCGTTTCACCTGCGGCCGCTTCTGTCGCCCTGGGGGTTGGTGCGCGGGATTGAACCGAATCTCTCGCTCGCCAGGATCTTGCCCTTTGCTCGCACAACTACCAGCGCGTCCTGATCGATGGGGAGGGTGTTCGGTATTCGGAAGTCCACGCTTCCCTTGACCAGAGTCACTTCGATCCTTGCATCAGTCGGGGAGATCGCAGCCCTAATGGGCGCGTTGCCGTACATCACTCCGCACTTGTTCAACCGCTTGCTGCTCCACACGCGGATCGCCCAACTCGACCTGAATGGCATCGTCATCTCTTCCTGGAAGACTTCAAGTTCGACGAGGGGCTTCCGACGCCACAAGTAGAGCCCAATCAGAGCCGGGATTGCCACGAGGGGAATCAGCAGATACCACCAGTTGTTGGGTACGGGCTGAGGAGGCGTCGTTGTGCTGACCGGTATGGTGAAGGTTGCCGACGCACCGAGAACAGGAGGAGAGGTCGTGAACTGGTAGACCCCCGCGTAACGGAACGAACTTGGAATCTGCAGGCGGGCGGAGAATGTGCCGTTGTCGTCTGTCTGCGCGGTCCCTAGACGAGTTCCTCCCAGATAAATCGTCACCTGAGTGTTCGCCGGGTACGACCGTCCCTCGAGTGTGAATGACGTTCCGGGCTCGCCCGAGTGCGGAGAGGCTTCGATGCCTTCCAGTGTGAGGAATGTTCTTGTGAGGCTGCTAGGCAAGGTTGTGAGCTTGTACAGAGAACCGTTGACTTCAGGTTGAAGGTCATTAGTGATATCGATGGACCAGCTCCCCTTGGTGTCCGTGCTTGTAGATGCCACCCTCTGACCATCTGCAAGCGACCACACTGATTCATTTGACTTGAACCATGCTCCTGCTAGCTCGACATTCGTGATTCCTGCCGTTCCTTGCTGTGGACATATGTCCACGGCACCTCCGGTGCTGTTGGACGGGAAGATCGAGAAGAGTAACTCTGCCTTGTCCGCCTGACCAGCGTTGTTCGTGGTCTTCAGCTCGATGTCATAGACGCAGTCCGGGGCGAAAACTTGATTGACTTGTTGACTCGTGCTGTTCGTCCCATCACCAAATTTCCAGAGGTAGGTGAACGGGGAAGACCCTGAAGCGTCGGCACTGAGATCGAGTTGAACAGCTTTTTTGGTTAGGACGTTGAGTCGTTGGATACGACCGCTGGGGGTTGTGTGAAGTGCGACATTAACCGTGATACCGACGGCTCCTGGGCCCGTCGTGGTCTTCGAGTGTGAAGGTGGGGATATGATATTGGTGATTCCGCCGTGAAGGAAAAGGAACAGCACAGCAGCGATTACGATGAGGATGATGACGAGGGCGGCGGCGAGGCGTCTTCGGTCCTTCTTCTTCCGACTCGGAGGGGCCTTCCGGGACGACAAACGGTCCATCGAGTGGACCAATGCTCTACTTAAACAGAATAGAGTTGAACTAGTCCTTCCCAGAATTCAGGCAAGAGCGGGACGAATGGCCTGTCGAGTGAGACAGTACCTATTCTGACCTTGTTGATAAAAAAAGAACAGCGTTGCCCGATGGGCAACGCTAGTATACTATGTTGTAGTAGTTGTAGGCTCCGGCGCTGTTGAGGTCGTTTATGTTGACCGTGCCGAGAGCGCCCACAACGATGTTGTATGTGCTGTTCCCGAGGCCCGCGTTGATGTTGACCACAGTGTTCGCGCCTGGGGTGGTTATGGAGAATTGGTCAGCTGTGAGCCCGCCGAAGAGGGTAACCTCGTCGTAAGACCCGGTTCCCGTGAACATGTAGACGGAGTGCAACGAAGAAAGGTAGCTGTAGAGAGTCTCCTGCTTGCCGTTCAACCCGTACTGCAGAGTACTGTTGCCCGGATAGTAGTACGCAGGGACGGTTTGAGCCCCATATCCTTGTAGGTACTCCGTGTATATTCCTTGGCCCGATGAGCCTTCGATGAAGCCGCCCACCGAGAAGATGTAGAGCGTCTGAGACTCAGGGAGGCTCTTGTCGCTGACGAATGGTATGGATAGACAGCCGTTGATCACGTTCTGATTGGTGCTGGATCCGGCGATGTTGTACGCGACTCCGTTGATTGCGTACGAACCCAGGCATGCACCAGCGGCCGCAACTGTGTAGTACGCGCCGTCTTGGTTGTTGGTGACGTTGAGTGTAGCGTTTTCGCCACTCGCGTTCACATAGGTGGTCCCCGTTTGTGCGAAAGCGATGGCTGGTGTGATTAGTAGGACTGCCCCTAGTATAAGGGAGCCCATGGCTAGACTTTTTCTTGTACTTGGTAATGTCTTCAAGCCCTTCACAGGAAGGCCTATCGCGTACTTATCCTTTTGGGGCTCAGACATTTTTGCCAAGTGTTGTTAGAATACTCATGAAGTTTGGGTCCCAACTGCTGGTCATCTGCCCTGTCATGCAGATGACGGTTCCTCGACCCATACGAAGCTGCAGTTCGAAAAACGGCTTCGTAGGTGGTCCCCAACCGAAGGAAGTTCCACTTGGCCGATCCTGCCCTTGACCTCTACGAGAGGGGCGGTAGCGCGGCGCTGAGCTGTCGGCACAAGTGGTTAAGTGCCAACGGAATTTGCCGCCGTTCAGGCCGGGTCCCGCTGGAGGCGCGCGTGCACAGGATGTGCGTGTCCCAGAGAGACTTCGCCCTCGAGTCGAAGACAGGCCATGGGAGCCATGGGATCTCCAACGCTTTTATACTGAATGCGGAAAGGGTAAAGACAATGACGTATAACCATTCTCGCACAGGAGAGCGCGGAATCGCGTTTCAGCTAGGCGCAATTGCGATTCTGACGGTCATGCTCGGATTCGCAGCCATCGGGACTGCACATGCTTCGGTTTCAACCTCCATCCCCGTAGGAGCCAATCCCTACGGAGTCGCTGTAAATTCATCCAGCAACACAATCTATGTGGCTGACAACGGAAACAACACACTTTCCGTGATCAACGGTACGACCGATGAAGTGATAGCCAACGTCACCACTGGAAACACGCCACAGGCAGTCGCAGTCGACACAACGACTGGGAACGTCTATGTGGCAGACTTTTCCGACGGTAACGTCACAGTGGTCAACGCATCGAATACCGTGATTGCGACCATTGTGGTAAGGCAGGGCCCTGCAGCGGTAGCATTCAACCCCAAGAACGGGGACGTGTACGTGGCCAACGAGCAAAACAACACGATCTCCGTGATTGACCCCACGACGAACAACGTGACAGCAACGATTGCAGGGGGCAATACGCCATCTGGTCTGGCCGTCGACCCCACCACGGGCACCGTGTACGTGGCAGATCAGGACGGCAACAACGTCCTCGTCTTCAGCTCGACCAACACCCAAGTCGCGAACGTGACTGTGGGTGCGGGCCCAGTTGCAGTCGCCTTCAACCAAGTCAACAATGACGCCTATGTGGCGAACTCCCTAAACGCAACCGTCTCCGTGATCAACTCGACGTACGCCCTGGTCGGTACGATTCCGGTAGGCCACTCGCCTAATGCCTTGGCTGCAGACTCCAGCACAGGCTATGTGTTTGTGGCGGACTCCGGTGACAACAACGTCACCGTGGTCAGCTCATCCAACGCTCCGATTGTGAACGTGTCGGTAAGAGCCAATCCCATGGGCGTCGCAGTCGACTCCATCAGGGGATTGGTGTATGTCGCGAACCAGGGCAACGACACCATGTCTGTGCTGAACGAGTCACTGATCACCAAGACTACCACTACGACAACGACCACAACTCCACCGACAACGACCACCACTTCCAAACCCACGACAACGACCACAACTCCACCGACAACGACCACCACTTCCAAACCCACGACAACGGTCACAACAGCAACTACCTCCACCACAACGAGTTCATCGTCCAACACAACGACGTACATCTACATCGGTGTGGTAATCGTTATCATACTGATCATCGCTGCGATCTACATGCTGAGGCGCAACCCAAAGACAACCCCTCCAAAGACAACCCCTGCCGCCCCGGCGAAGAGCTAGCTCCAAGAGCTAGCCCCCTGTCTTCAGCGATAGTGGTCTGGGGTTTTCTGATTTATTCCTGTTTCGCTACGGGGAGGTAGGTCTCCCATTTTGATTGAAGGCTTGCGGCAAGAGTCAAGTGCAGTTGTCTCCTCCTGTCTCAAGGTATTGGTGTGCTGAGCCGCCGGGAACCCCAGAGCAGGTCGAATCCGAGTCAGCGAGGCGCTGTTTCGCATACCTCGGCTCGGCTCCGGGTTCAGTGACCCGTGATCTTCCCCGTGCGCGCCTCCAGCGCTGCACACATGGCTGTACCATGGTGTGAGTGAAAAGTCGCCCTTCTCCCACTCAGTTAGGACACTGTGAGGTGCAATTCTGCAATTCCCGAGAGGATAAGCGGGGCCGTCCATGCGAATACCAAGGGAAAGTATCAGATTTTGGGGTGGTAGCAATGCATAAAAGCACGGCCGGTTCTCTGGAAGCCTGAAAACATGAACTTTAGCAAATACGTAGTATTTGCAACGATTCTACTTCTGTCTCTATCATCGACATCAGCAATAGTATCAGCAACATCCCCGCTCCAATGTGGCACCACAGCGACCTCTCTGCCTTCCTCATGTGTCGGAGTCAGCACGCACGGACCTCTCGTAAACGAGGTCATCTTCTCCATCAATCCTAGTGTGCTGCCTTCTGCACTGTCGTCGGGCTCAATCCAGGCCGCTGAGTGGACCTTCACCGTCGCCAACTTCAACTCAATCACGACCGCCTCGATTGCAAAGGGAGTAGCAGCTGCCTACAATGCCTATGGCATTGCGTTCAACACGATTGCACCCTACATGAACAACGTTTACTTCAGACAGGCGATCGCCTATCTGGTAGACTATGTGTACATGAAGGGCACAGTGCTGAGCGGCGGCGAAGCTGGCACAGCCGAAGCCAACTTCTTGCCGTGCACAAGCTACCCTGGAGCATGCACCTCGAGTTCGCCATACACTCTTAACCCAACTCAAGCTTGGAAGGACCTGGCCCTGGCGGGCCTGATCCCCAGCACCAACTGCGCTCCAACCTACTCTACCACTTGTATGAAGACGACCACTTGGGACGTAGGACCAGGATTCTATGGATATGCCAGCCCGACGTCAGGGTATATCGCATTGGGAACCTGCACAAGCACCTACTCATCGAACCCATCCACCTGTGTATTCAGCCCTACCTTCTACTACAGGAACGACGACCCACTGAGAGAGGAGCCATCTGTACAGCTGTGTACGGTTGACGCGCCCATGGTGGGACTCGCCCTCAACTGCGTCGGTATCCCTGACACATCCGCGGGCACGGACATCTATGGACCAGCAGGGCTGGCCATAAACTGTGTCCTTACTTCCGCGCCGGGTTCGGGTACCTGTGGTTCAAAGGACTGGTCAACTGCAGCGGTGACCTACGACCCAACGACCGGGTACAACGTTCTACCGACAGGTGGACTGTTCAACTCGACCGTGGTCAACGGCACTAGCTCAGTGGTTCCAACCGACGGTTGGAGCATGTACACCTACGGATGGGGCTTGAGCGCCTACTACACGTTCCCATACTTCTTCTTCAACACTGCCTTCGCTGGCACCGACAACTTCCCCAACTACTACAGCGCAGCCATGGACTACTACACCAACGCCTTGATCTACGCAGTCAAACCAATAAGCACCTGCACAGCCGTGGTGGGCTCATGCGGAGCCCAGAACGCGGCGGATGAGGTGGCGACCCTCCTGATCACGCAGCTGCCGTACATAGGGTACTTCTACTCGACCGAACTCTACGCAGTGGAAGCGGCCGGCTGGACAGGATACTCCAACCTACCGGCATACGGGCCAAGCACTGAGACCGGGCTCGGGTACACGCTAATCAACGTCCACCCGACCAGCTCTGCGTACGGAGTAGGAACTCCAACTTCAACGTACAAGATCGCCCTCCATGCAGTTGCTGACCAGTCAGGGTTGAACCCCCTGTACCACACCAACTGGGTCTGGCAATCTGACATCTACAGCTCTATCTACGACTCGGCATTCGGAACACCCCCAACGCTGGACACCACGCCGAACGCCTTCATCAACTGGATGACGGTCGAACCAACGACGACCATGAACGGCGTTAAGGGCATCGTCAACTACAACGACATTGTGAGTGCATACTCTGGCACTACCGGGACTGGAGCAAACTGGTTCAACTTTGGATGCCAAACCTCCACTTGCCCGAAGAACAACGGGAACAGTGGAACTGGGCCTGATGCATACGCAACCACGGGACAGCCCATCTCAGGCGGACAGGTGATCACAATCACCTTCCGTAACAACCTGACCTGGACCGACAACGTCCCAGTGACTGCCAAAGACTACCAGTTCTCGCTCTACGCGTGGGACATCGCTGGCGACTCTGGAACAATGACACCAGCTCAGTACTCACTGGCACCACCGTCCGGGCTCATCGCAACTGAATTGCTTTCAGCCACAGGCGGCAAGTGCAGCGTAGCAGCGAACACATGTCTACAGATCAAGATGTTCATCGGAAGCAATTCCGTCTGGAACCTTGCTAGCGTGGTCGTAGACATTATGCCATGGCACATCCTTGACCACTTCGTCACCTCTGGCCTGTCACCTTCGCCTACATCTGCCCTGGACCTAACTCAGCCCAGCACCAGTAAAGCCACTGATGCAGCGAGCAGCAGCTTCTGCCCCACCAAGACTTGCCTTATTTCAGATCCCACGTGGATGCAGTACCTCCCCAACCTCGAAGTTGGTTCTTCGGCGTACTACCTCTCCACCTACAAGGAGCCACCCAATGGTGCCGCCGTGATAACGGCGAACGCCAACTGGGACAGGGCACCGGTATCTGTCATCGCCACGCTGTCTGCGAACAAGCACTCGGCGGCGTTCCCCTTCAAGGAAACAATCACTCAATACACCTACAACCCCAAGACCACAACCTTCAGCTACCCTGGCGACACTGCAAAATTGGCGTCTCATGCGACTGGTTACGTTGGCATCAACAACGCGACTGTCACCGCACAGATATACACCCTCACGGGAGTCGCAGTCGGGAAACCAATCACCCTGAAGAGTAGCACCAACGGCGTTTACACCGCGACAATCCCAACAACTGGTCTGAAGGCAGGCACGGCTTACGAAATAGTCGTAACCGGCACCTACCACTTCCTGGGTCTTCCTAGGACCTGGTACCAAGCAACAGGATTCACATTCACGTAGAAGCAGAATCGAACTGCAATTGGGGCCTCGGGCCTCAATTGCTTTCCCCGTTTTTCGGACATCCCAGAGGGCCTGCTTGATCATTGATTTGCTGGGCCTATCGTCGAACTCCAACTCGGCTTTCGCCAAAGCGTTCTACATGGAGCCCATGAAAGGACGCGGTCCGCGCTGGAGATTCGATGGCTATCCTGATCTTCTAGAGAACCTTAGGGAGAGCATCTTTCAAATAGATCTCGCTGATGAAGAGGCCGCGTGCGTGCCCTGGTGAAACTGAGTGACAGGAAGCTGTCTGAACGAGTGGAAGGGGCCCTGAAGAAGCTTGGTTTCACCTATCTAAGGAACCAGGGACGGAACGTGACAGAATTCGTAGTTCAGTCCCCCTGTCACTTCAACGTTACGGTCGAGAATCTGACAAGAGAACAGATTGGGTTCCCCCTTCGCAGCCGCATAAGGGTCGAGTCTGCTGTGGAGCTGAGGCGCGCGATCGAGGCGAGGGACCCCGATTCAGAACTCAGGCGTTGCGCCACAAGCCTGGTCCAGGAACTTCAGCCCGAACTACCTGAGAAGAGCTGGAAGGCGCTCTGGGACTTCGGGTGAATGAGGATCGGACAGTAGCGAGGAGCGGCCAGAATCAAGAGGTGGTCTTATCTTATCGACCCGGTCGACTGGCCAGCGCTTGGAGGGGCGTAGTAGGCTGCGCGCTGACTCTGTTAGCCAGCACCATCATCTTGGACCCTCATTAGGAGGGGACTGAAGGAGAGCCTGCCGAGCAGGCCCATTACTAGATGAGTAGCCCGCCTGCTGTCAGTAGCCCAGGCATCAACGGGTGCATCCTGTCTCGGTTCGTCCACTGAAAGAGATGCTCCAGACCCTTCGCTGTCAGCATCTGTGCGCCGGATAAGCTGACAGCGATCTTGACGCCGAGGTTTCCGCGCTGTTCTCGTTTGCGTCCGACCGCGGTGAATATGGGTCGGAGTTCACCTCCCCTGCAGACGAGGGGCCATCTCGACAGTCTTCACCAGGACCGTGTCTCCGTCTCTCACCGTCTCTTCTGTGACCGAGAAGATCAGGGTCTTGCTCGTCTCCTCGAGCCTCGTCACGACACCGAAGAAGACCAACTCCTCCAGCGGGAGGCCGGCCATGAGGCCGAAGATGAGAGCAAAGAACGCGATGGGGGGAAGGAAGTTGACGCTTCCGAAGACGACCACGAGCAAGAATACCCCGCCTAGTACTATCAGGAGCCCCGACCTCGCGGCCTTCTTGGCATCTATGGAAGTGGCCCTGCCCTGACCATAGGGGCTGGGCAGGCCGGACTTCAGACCCCTGAACCTGAACCAAGTTACCGAGAGCGAGACAGCCAGGGTTGCCGCTAGCGGCGCGTAGAAGTAGCCGAGGAAGAATCGGCCCGCGAGAAGGAGGGCGCCGGCGCAGACGACTGCCGACATAATGATGCTCCTCAACGAGGGCCTGACCCTTCTCCTGTCCCCTGAAGGAATCGTACTCTGCCCAGCCTCCGAAGTTAGTGTCTCCCCGTAAGCCTCTCCCTCATCCGAGACGCCTTGCTCTCCTTTCGTGACTTCCTCGTCTTGACTTCGTAGGCTACCAAGGCGGCAACGGGGATGAGGACGAGGTACGCGAGGTATGAGTAGTTGAAACCAGGCTTGTGGGGCGTAAAGCTGAGCAACTGATATGTGAATATCCTCGCCTCGCCGTAGGCCGTCGCGTGTATCACCCCGCTCTCAAGCCACCCCGTGGTCGAGTTGAACTTCATCACGAACAGTGCGCTGGCCGTTCCGGTTGCAAAGGTGAAGTTGACGTCGATCAAGCCAGGGTTCCTGACAATTGTCGCGTTAACCGGTATGACAGCGCTGGAGTTGATGTTCCCGGAGGGAAGCGTGATACCAGTGACTGTCGTGTTCACGCCGAGGTTCTTGACCTGACCGGGGCTCAGGTTTGTGTATGTGAAGGGATACCACCCTATCCATGGCTCTCCGAAGTACGTCTGGTTTACGTAGGGGTTGAAGATCGCGGTGAAGTTGCTGCCTGCCAAGGGGGTGCTCAAGACTGTGTTGTTCCACTCCGTTATGGTCTCAGTATAGCCTACAAATCCAACGGGTCCCGTGGTGTTGACCGAGTCGACCTTCAACGTTTGCATGTACACACTCCTGTTGGTGACGCTGCCCAGGGTCGTGACAATCGTGTAGGAGTAGGACGCCGAATCGCCTGGGGTCAGCCCTACAGTCCCGGCCGACGAAGTCGCCGCGAACACCGAATTGGATGCCAAGAGCAGGATCGCGAACGAGACTGTGACGAAGCTACTTCGTAACATCGCCGCTCACCGGCCCGTCTAGTCCCCTGGCAAACGTGTCGTGTGCCTCCTTCCAGAAGTGGCAAGCGACTTGACGGCCTGGGGCAACTTCCTGGAGAGGCGGCTCGGTCGTTGCGCAAACTGCCTGGGCGAAGGTGCACCTAGGGTGGAAACGACATCCCGAAGGCGGGGCGATGTTGGTCGGAATCTCGCCCTTGGCCAGCACTCTGACCTTGGGCGCCTCCGGATCGGGAACTGGGACTGCGGCTGTGAGAGCGTAGGTGTACGGGTGGTAGGGCGCAGACACGACCTCCTGAGCGGGCCCTCTCTCGACTATCTTCCCTACGTACATGATCGCGAGTTCATCGACCATGTCCTTCGAAAGGGCCAGGTCGTGGGTCACCATCAGGATGGATATCCCCCGCTTCTCGCGTATGGACAGGAGGACGTTGATGATCTCGGCGCGGATGGAGACGTCCAGCATCGACACTGGTTCGTCCGCGAAGATCAATTCGGGGTCCAGGACCAGGGCCCGCGCTATCGCCACCCTTTGACGCTGCCCGCCTGAGAGTTCGTGCGGGTATCTGCTAAGATACTCCTCGGGAGGAGTGATCTGGACGTCCCGGAGAGCCGCGGTCACCCTTTCAACCGCCTCTTCCCTGGAGGACACGAGCTTGTTCACGAAAAGGCCCTCAGCCACGATGTCGAACACGGACATTCTAGGATTCACTGATTCGTAGGGGTCTTGGAAGACTATCTGCATCTTTGTCCTGTACTTCTTCATCTGGCCCCTAGACAGCCCTGAGATCTCTTGACCCTTGAAAATGATCGAGCCCGAGGTCGGGGGGGAGAGCATCAGCACGGTCCTGATGATCGTGGTCTTCCCTGAGCCGCTTTCTCCCGCCAGCCCGAATATTTCCCCCTTCTTTATCTCGAAGCTTACGTCATCCACGGCGTGGACCCTTCCGGCTGATTTCCTCCCGATGGACTGGGCGAAACTGCGCCTGACTGAGAACAGCTTCGTCAGGTGTTCAATTTTCAGGATGACCTCAGTGTCTGTGCTCAAGCTCGTCCGCCTCTCTTGGCCTTGATCTCCCTCCAGAAGTGGCAGGCAACATAGTGGTCCTTCGCGGCCTCCAGGAACGGAGGCTCCTTTGTTCTGCAGACCTCTTCAGCGTAGGGGCACCTCGGGCTAAACCGGCATCCAGGGGGCGGCTGTATAAGGTCGGGGGGCGATCCCGGGACCGCGACGAGTGGCTCCTTGGGTTTCCTGATGTCAGCAAAGGCCCCTAGGAGGCCAATGGTGTAAGGATGAAGCGCAGACCCGTACACTTCCTTACTCGTACCGTACTCCACGAACTTACCGGCGTACATTATCGCCGTCTTGTCGCTCATCTGCGCCACCAGCGCGAGGTCGTGACTGATGAGAATGATCGCCGTGCCAAAGTCGTTCCTCAGGCCTAGCAGCAGCCTGATGATGCCGGCCTGGACGATTACGTCCAGGGCGGTCGTGGGCTCGTCGGCGATCAGTACCTTCGGGCTCAGAGCCAGCGACATTGCAATCATGGCCCTCTGCTTCATGCCCCCGCTGAACTCGTGGGGGTAGTGCCTCCCCCGAGACGGGTCGACGCCTACGAGTTTTAGGAGCTCCTCCGTCCTCGCCCTGGCGTCGGACCTCGAAACATTAGTGTGCGCGGTTATCGCCTCGGCTATCTGGTCCCCCACTCTGAAGACGGGGTTGAGCGAGTTCATGGCGCCTTGCGGGACCAGCGCAATCTTGGTCCACCTGACTTTCCGCCTCACATCTGCATCTCCCATCGGGACCAGGTCCTCGCCGTCCATGATTATTCTGCCCTCCTTTATTATCCCGTTGTTGGGGAGGAGCTTGAGAAGCGTGGTCGCTAGGCTGGACTTTCCACACCCGCTTTCACCGACGATTCCGAGTACCTCGCCCTGCTCGACGTCAAAGTTCAGTCCGTCGACCGCCTTGACCTCCCCGGCCGCGGTTGTGTAATACATTCTGAGACCCTCGACCTTGAGCAGTGACAACCAGACTACCTCGCACGCAACCTCGGGTTGAAGACCGAATCAAGGGCGAATCCCACTAGGACGAAGGCAAGTGAAAGCGCGGCAATCGCTATGCCCGGTGGCAGGAACCACCACCAGACGTAGCTGTTGAGAGAGTCCCCCACGGCAAAGGGGAGAGACTGCGTAAGCATGATCCCCCACGTTATCGTGGTTATGGAGTGGATAGAGATCGAAAGGTAATCGAGGGCCGCCTCCAGCAGGATGAATCCTGACACGTTCAGCGCGACCTGCGAGTAGACGAGACCCATTACATTGGGGAGGATGTGTTTTCTGATTATGTGCCCCGTGCCACCGCCCAGCGCACGCGACGCTTCAACGTACTCCCTCTCTTTTACGGTCAGTACTTGGCTGCGTATTATCTTGGCAATGGAGGGCCAGGAGATGACGACAAAGATGATAATGATCCACCAGTAGACGTTAGCCAGTGCCGCCGGGTTTTGCTGGATTATGAATACACAGATTATCAGGAAGGGGAGGAACGGGAGGACCAGGACGAAGTCTGTCACTCTGCTGATGATTTCGTCCCACCCTCCTCCGAGATAACCCGCGGCAAGCCCTGCAATTGTGCCAAGCGCGACCGCGCCCACCCCTGAAAGTACACCAATCAGGAGGGAGATTTGGGATCCCCAGACAAACTCAGACCAGATGTCCCTTCCGAGGTTGTCGGTCCCCAGAAGGCCGTACGCATCGCCGCTTATGTGGAAGTTTGCCGTCGCTATTAGCACGGAAATCGAGGTGTTGTTACCAGGAACGCAGGTACCCATCTGCGCGACCCCCCCGGGCTGGCAGGGAACCCCTTGGAGCTCCATCGTCAGGTCGTACGTTCCCTTCTTGGCGAAGACGACAGAGGAAGGATTTGTGGTGTTCCCCAGCACGGGTATGTTGGTGCTGGAAACGAGAGTACTCAAAACGTTCACCGTTTGCCAACTGCTCTGCAGGAAGTCCAGGTTGACGGACCCAGTGGCTGTCGCGGGCTCAGACAGTAGGAGCCAGTTCCGGTTCGGCTTGGTAAGAGCCACTGTGTCCGAGGCTGGTATCCCGGGACCTGACACCTCGGTTCCATTCGACACGCCAGTAAAGCCGACGATAGAGGTGATATTTGTCGAGCCCGCAGTGGTCGACACAAGATTGATGGGGGTATTGCTGATATCAATCAAGGGCCCCAAGACTGGGTCGGTCACGGTGGCAAGCGACCAATTCCCGGTCGGGCCTGAGATTATGAAATCGATGTAGATGTCGGAGACATTGACCATGGTCAGAGGCCTCAGTAATACCTGTGCTTGGAATGTGAATGATTGGTTGGCCGCGGAATTGAATGTGAACGGTCTTGACATCGAGTAGAAGACTTGCCCGTAGGGTAGCTGCGCGTTTGCTGCCGCGAGGGGGGCGTCGGCGATGGTCTGGTTGGGGACGATGGACGCCTTGACCAGCATGCTGCCTGGGTATACTATGTTCGCGACGCCGCACACGTTTGTTTGCGGGCCTGGCGACAAGTAGAAGTCTAGGGTCACGGTCCCAGTGGCTGTCGCGGGCTTGGACAGAGTGAGCGAGTTCGGTTTCCCCTTTACCGTAGTCACGGTATCCGAAGCTGGTATCCCGGGACCCGATACCTCGGTCCCATTCGTCACGCCGAGAAAGCCGCCGGCAGGCACGGTGATAACCGTCGAGCCCGAAGTGGTCGACACGTTACTGAGAGGGTAGTAGGTAGTCGTATTGTAGTTCTGACCCGACATCTTCCAGGCGGAGATGGCTGCCTTCGTGTTGAGGCCCGTAGCAGGGATCGGAGAGCTGGTCGGAACGAGGTTGTGATACTGCGGGAAGATCGTCGCCCAGTCCGGAGGTGACAAAGGAGTTGCGACATTGCTGCAAGTGACAGGGTTGTTCGAGTCGATTTGGGGCGCGAACACTGCGAGGATGAGGAAGAAGACGATCACTATCAGCCCGATCATCCCGATCTTGGACTTTACGTAGAGCTTCGCGGTCCTCTTCCAGCCGCTGAGGAACGACCACCTCGACAAACCACGCCCGGCCATTCTAGGTCACGCTCACTCTCGGGTCCAGGAACCCGTAGATGATGTCGGCGGCAAAGATGCAGAGCAAAACCATCAGGGTTATGATGAAGAACATCGCCTGTTCAAGCGGAAAGTCTACGCCCACCACGCCCTCATAGATGGCCAAACCGAGTCCGGGCCAGCCGAAAACGGTCTCGGTGATCACGGCGCCGGACAGGATAAACCCAATAGAAATGGCAAACGCCGTGACTATGGGAAGCACAGCGTTGCGGAACGCGTGCTTGTAGAGGACAGTGCTTTCGGGGAGTCCCTTGGCGCGCGCCATCAAGACATAATCCTCAGCCACTGTGTCGATCATGACAGCCCGTTGCGTCAGAAAGACACCTCCAATGCCCGCCAGCGTCAGCGTCACCAGCGGAAGGAACATCGACTGGAGAATGGCCTCGTAGTAGCCTAGCCCCGAAGCCAGCACGGTGCCGGCTGAGTATCCTACGTAGGAGGTCCCAGTAAGGCTCACCTGAGAGAGCTCGAGCATCGCGCCGAGGAAGAAGACGGGGAGTGCGTTGAGAAAGAGGAGCACAGCCAGCGAGGAAATATCCAGCACCCTGCCCCTTTTGGCGGCAGCGACGACTCCCAGGCCAATCCCTATGAGAAAGGCGAGAACGGTGGATAGTCCAAGAAGGAGGATCGTGAAGGGGGCCCTGATTTCAATAGTTGAAAGGACAGGGGATCCTGATAGTCCAGGGACTCCACCTATATTGTAACCAAAGTTGAAGGTAAGCATGTTACGGAAGTACAGTCCAAACCTTGTGATAATAGACGAATTGAAGCCGTAGTCGTTA
>Ga0326727_10016765_pt1 | contig 15369 bp, 12 predicted proteins | sample MB2enrmetagenome_FD_207643 | JGI IMG/M metagenome (GOLD analysis project Ga0326727, IMG submission 207643) | Lab enriched peat soil microbial communities from McLean, Ithaca, NY, United States - MB29MY | ecosystem: Environmental > Terrestrial > Soil > Wetlands > Peat | place: USA: New York... | reverse complement strand
ACAACGATTTCACTCGCCGAATCCAGTTCGTGCATCCTTTTCGGAATCTCTCCGAGCGGGATCAGTGTGGAACCCGGAATGCGGCAAATCTGGAACTCGTGCGGTTCACGCACGTCGATCAGAACGAAGGGCTGCTTCTCGTCGATCATCTTCTTGACTTCACGCGGCCCGATTTCCGGAATTCCAGACATATCCGATGTGTGCTCCTCCCCGCGAATTCCGCAGAACTGCTCGTAGTCAATCAACCCGGTAATCGTCGGATGGGCTCCGCAAACCGGGCAGTCGGGGTTCTTCCGTAGCTTGAGCTCCCGGAATTTCATGCCCAGCGCGTCAAATACCAGCAAGCGCCCGATTAGCGTTTGACCCTGTCCAATAATCAGTTTAATCGTTTCCATGGCCTGGAGGCAACCGACGATTCCAGGCAGCACACCCAGCACCCCTCCCTCCGCGCAACTGGGGACGAGGCCCGGCGGGGGCGGTTCGGGATACAGGCACCGGTAGCAGGGCCCCTGGCGGGCGTAGAAGACGGACGCCTGGCCTTCGAAGCGGAAGATACTTCCATAGACATTCGGTTTGCCGAGCAACACGCAAGCATCGTTCACCAGGTAGCGTGTGGGGAAGTTATCCGTGCCATCGACGATGATGTCAAAATCTCGGAAAAGCTCGAGGGCGTTCTCGGATGTCAAGCGCGCATCGTAGCCCACGACTTCTACGTTAGGATTGATTTCGCGGATGGTCGCCTGCGCCGACTCCAGCTTCGACCTCCCCACATCCGCGGTGCCGTGAATCACCTGGCGCTGCAGGTTGGTGAAGTCAACTACGTCGAAGTCTACAATGCCCAGCCGCCCAACGCCTGCCGCGCCGAGGTAAAGTAGCAATGGCGAGCCCAGCCCTCCTGCCCCGATGCAGAGCACCTTCGCGTTCTTCAGCTTAAGCTGCCCGTCCATGCCCACTTCCGGCATGATAAGGTGGCGGCTATAACGAAGAATCTCGTCTTTGCTCAAATCGGAGACAGAACTCAGAGTCGCTGTTGCCATTTCCTCTTTGCCCTCACGTGCTCGTACTGTAGTGGTGGCGTCCCGCCCGCTATGGAGGGAACAATGCTGAGCACGTCGTTTTCATTCAGAGGCGTTTCTTCCTTCTGGAGGAAACGAATGTCTTCATCGCCCAGGTAGACGTTGACGAAGCTGCGCAGCTTGCCCTCCTGGTTGTAAAGATGCCGTCTGAGCTCCGTATACTCGCTGGCGAGTCTCGAGAGCGCCTCCGCTACCGTCTTCGCTTCCACTTCAACCTGGTCCTTCTTCCCCACATATTGTCGAAGGGGAGTCGGGATCATTATCTTGACTGCCATTCCCTCTCCTCACAATGAGTGTCGGCGTTACAGCCAGCCCCAGCTTTATGTGATGCTTCAGGGAACTCGGCGATTCCGAGTCCGTGTGACTGCGGCGATTGGGGAAGGGTGTGCCTTCCCCTGATCAGGGTAGGCAAGGCCCATCTTTGCTCGTCTCCTCGCTCGGCTTATGCCCTGACTTACTCAACAACCTCGACGGACTCGGGGTTAAATACTCCTCGGTCCTCAGCCAGCACCCAACAAGTCACGTCTTTCGCGACGCCCCGCTCCACAGAAACGATGATATAAGAATACCACGGCCAGGCGTGCTCGCGGTCATAAACTGAAGGCCGGGCGGGGTGATCCGGATGTGAGTGGTAGTATCCCAGCACATCCAAGCCGCGGGACCGTGCATCCTTCTCCATCCGCAATTGCTCGAGCGGGTCAATCAGGAAGCGGTTGCGCTCCGTTTCGCGTGCCAGGTCATCAACGGGCAGGAGTTCCTGAGCATAGCTGGGATTGTGCCGCAGATTCTTGAGCGCCGCGACCTCCATCACCTGCTTCGCTTCGCCGTCGACCTTGCCGAGAAGCGCCCCACAGCACTCGCTGGGATAGTCCCGCGCGCCATGCCGGCGTATCGCTTCCGTCTGTCCTTGTGTGATCCGTAAGACCATGCGTGCACCCCGGTGGAGTAGGGGTAGGGCTTGCCCTACCCGGGGACGGCAAGCCGTCCCACTACATTACCTTGCGCTTAAAGCCCTCTATGGATTAGATTCAAATTCTAGGCTGAACATGAGGAAACTGCAATGAGCGATCTGCGAGAACAGTTTAAGGCGGCAGGTTTTGAGATCGTTGACGGCGCATCCGTCCCCGGCTCACTCGGCGTGAGGAAGTACGGATTCGTGCGCTACCTTGAGCCGCAGGCTGATCGCCAGTGGCTTGCTCTAGGCCCGCCTTATTTCCAAATCCGTGGCCTCGATTGCGAACTCGAGGACAAGGGGTACCAGAAGTTCTGGCGCCACGGCGAAACGCGCTTCCCCATTCGCAAAACCGACCTCCAGACACTCCACCGCTTTGACGAGGAAGTCCGCCAAATCCTCCGATTGCCTTCGCTCTACAATGAATCCCTGGGTTCAACCTGCGCGCAAACCGACTACGACCGGCTGGAAGGCAGGCCGGATCGCTGACCGCCACTTCCGCGCTTCAACCAAATCTGCCCTGAAATTGGCTGTCATTCTGAGCGAAGCGAAGAATCTCGCTCTGATCTTTTCGTTCTCGCTTCATCACGGACCAGAGCGAGATTCTTCGCTTCGCTCAGAATGACAGGGTTTTCATGGTATCTGAGTGCCTGTCGGCAGACGGGCATGAGCGACTGCTCAGGATTGAGAGGCGGTCTTTGGACCTGGGGTCGTCTTGTCTGCGGCGCTCGAGGTCGAGGAACGAGTCGGGGCCACGCCCCCGGGAATCGCCACAGGAGCGGGTTGGGTGCGCTCGGGTGCAGCCGCAGAAGGCGGCTTGGGGGATACACTTGGCGGCTTGGACTCCGGCTTAGCGGGTATGCCTGCCGCCGGCTGGGCTTGCGGGGTCGAAGGAGGCGCAACTTCGCGCGGCGCCTGCGGAGCCCTGGGCTGCCAAGGCCGAGGACCTGATCGGCCTTCCGTTTGAGGGCGTCGCCCCGGCGCTGGAGCAGCCTGCGAAATGGGACGGAAGACAATCTCAATCTGAACTTTGTCCAGATCGCTGTCACCAAGTTCAATGATCTGGTCAAAGCCTTCCTGCCGAACGTCCGTCTTGGTCTGCCCAAAAGCCAGGTAGTGACGCTCGATTACGGCAGCGCCGACCGACCTTTCCCGCTGCCGATCGCGCTCAACACAGGTCTCCAGCGGGACGTCAAAAAGGAAGATTACAGACGGAACCTGAAACCTCTTGGCCAGTTCCACGAACTCCCGGCGATGGGGCGGGGTGAGCGCCGTGGAATCCACCACGCAGAGCCGGTTCAACCCCAATCGCAACTCCGTCAGGCAGCGGACAAGCGCGAACGCCTGGGTATTGAATCGCTGGTCCCGCTCGTCGTCGCACACCCGGCCTCTCGCCCAGTCAGACGAGATGATGTGCGTGGGGCGAAAGTGGCGCTGCGCAAAAGTGGACTTCCCGCAGGCAGCCGGTCCGCAAAGCAAAACGATCGAAGGGCGGATCAGCCTTACCCGTTTCTCTTGGCTCGGATTGACTTTTGGTTCTTCTGCCATAGTAGTTATCGTGGTTCGTTTCGCGATGTGTTGATTTGTTCATACTCGCGCCGAACTCAAAGACCTAAGGGTCTGAAGGCTCTCCCCCGAGCTTCCTGCCCTCTAAGATTAAGATACCGGACGCTCCGGAATGGTTGCTCTTGGGGTTTTCCGCTTCCGGGCTCTTATCCCGGGATCATTGTCCCAGACCCACCGAGCATTCGTGCCGCTCGCGGGCCACGCGTTCCTCCGCGAGGTAGGCTCGAGTGCGGCGAGTCAACTCATCGAAGTCCACTTGGTGGGCGTCGAACTCCGGCCCGTCCACGCACGCAAACCGGACTTTCCCGCCTACCGTGACCCTGCATCCTCCGCACATCCCGGTGCCATCCACCATAATGGGATTGAGGCTGGCGTAGGTATGCACGCCCCACTCCCGAGTGACCTCGGCGGCCGCGCGCATCATAGGGATTGGCCCGATGACATGCGCCGCGCCGATCTCACCATCGTGGCTCTGCCGCCAGCCGCGCATCAGATCCACGACCGTGCCGTGCACGCCCGCGGTGCCGTCATCGGTCGCCCAATAGACCTCGTCGGCCGCCGCGCGCAATTCCTCGTCCAGGATGATGAGCGACGACGAGCGTGCCCCGCATAAGGCCGTGACGTGGTTGCCCGCCTTTCGGAAGGCCCGCGCCACCGGCAGCAACTCGGCAACCCCCACTCCTCCCGCCAGGCACAGGACGTTGCCGACGTTCTCGATGCTGGCCGGCTCACCCAGGGGCCCGAGAAGGTCCGCCAGGCGATCGCCGGCTTCCAGCCGCACTGTAGTCCTACTTGTCTTGCCTAGGGCCTGCACGACCAGGGTGATGCTCCCCTGGGCCGCATCCCCGTCCACGATCGTCAGCGGAATGCGCTCGCTGGTTTGGGTCGGCCGGGTGATGATGAACTGGCCGGGCTTCCACCGCCTCGCAATTTCCGGCGCTTCCACCTGCAACCAGGCGATCTCCGGGGTCAGCAGCCGCTTAGCCAAAATCCGGTTACCGGCGACGGGCGGCACGGTCGCCACTGCCTGTGCGGCCTCAAGTAGCACAGGCACTCCTGCCTGTGCCGTGTCGGGCAGTTCAGCCACTCCTGCCTGTGCGGTGCTTTCTGATTGGGCGGACGGCACAGCCAAGAGTGGCGGTGCTACGGGTGGCTGATAATTAAGGGCGTTGTGAATGGCCGCGGCGGCCGCGCGGCCGTCGCGCATGGCGAGGATCACCGTCGATCCGCCTCGCACCACGTCGCCGCCCGCAAAAACGTTGGGCATACTGGTCATTCCGCTGGCGTCAATCACAACCTTGCCGCGCTTGGTCACAAGCTGGGGAGTGGCGCGCTGGACGGTCGGGTTGGGGCTTTGACCGATCGCCATCACCACCGTGTCCACCTCCATGCGAAATTCCGAACCCGGCATGGGAACCGGTGAGGGGCGGCCGGATTCATCAACCTCTCCCAACTGCATGCGGATGCACTCCATTTCGCGCAGAATACCCTTCTCGTCCCCGAAGAGGCGAACCGGGGCGGCCAGGAAATCGAAGTGCACCCCTTCCTCCTCGGCGTGCTCGATCTCCTCCAACCGGGCGCGCAACTCCGCCCTGCCACGCCGGAACATGATGGTAGTCTCGCTGCCCCTGCGCCGCGACCACCGGGCCGCATCCATGGCGGAGTTGCCGCCGCCCACCACCACCACCCGCTTGCCGATGCGAATCGGAGTGTCAGACTCCGGAAAGCGGAAAGCCTCCATCAGATTCAGTCGCGTCAGGTATTCGTTGGCGGTGTAGACACCAATGAGGTTCTCGCCGGGAATGTTCATCAGATGCGGAAGGCCGGCGCCGGTGCCGAGGAATATGGCTTGAAATCCTTCCGCGAACAATTCGTCCACTGCTTCCGTCTTTCCCACGATGAAGTCGGTGCGAAACTCCACGCCCATGCTGCGCAGTCGATTCACCTCATCGTGAATAATCTCACGCGGCAGGCGGAAGTTGGGAATGCCGTAAGCCAGCACGCCACCCAGGCCGTGCAAGGCTTCGAAAATCGTCACCCGGTAGCCGTGCCGGATCAGATCATAGGCCGTGATCAGGGAGGCAGGACCGCTTCCCACCAGGGCCACCCGCGGCCCACTGTGCGCCGGCGCTGGAGGTGGTGCGGCGGCTGTTCGACGATGGTAATCAGCCGCGAAACGCTCCAGCGAGCCGATGGCCACCGGTTCCAGTTTCTTTCCCAACAGGCAGGCGCGTTCGCAGAAGAGTTCGTGCTGGCACACCCGGCCGCAAATTCCCGGAAAAGGACTCTCCTCGCTGATCTTGTCGAATGCCCCCGCAAAGTCGCCTACTGACATCAAGCCAATGAAGCCTTTGACGTTGATATGCAATGGGCAAGCATCGACGCAGGTCGGATTCTTACACTGCAGGCAGCGAAGCGCCTCAACTTGAACCTGCGCGAGGGAAAAACCCAGAGCGACCTCTTCCGGACCCCGCAGCCGCTCTTCCGGCGAAAGCAACGGCAAGTCTTGGCGGGGCGCTTTGGGATTGGGTTTCACTCGGGGCCGGTTCTCAGGCGCCGGAGTTCCTACGATAGTCGTGTTCTGGGTGCTCAAGGGCATCCTCCTTCAAACGGTGTGAGATTGAACCTGGGGGATTTGCGAAGCGTGGGCTTGAGAGCGACATAATGTCAGACTTACGGTTCCCAAAATCCACAAAAATCAACTGCAATTCCCTTGCCAGCCTGTCACCGCAGTCAGATGCAAGGGGCGAGTCGACCTCGCCGGTTCGTAGCCGCAGGACGCTTCCGCAACACCCTGCACGCGCTTTAAACGACATTTCGCAACCTCCGAGGTCTGACAATCCGCGCAGTCGCTGTACAAACTGTCGGCGGGCCCGGCACAGGACTCGACAATGTGGCATTTGAAACACCTGCGATTTGGGAAAGTGGGCCATTGTGCCCAGCAGATCGGGAGATCGGGTGATCGGGCGATCAGATAAGACAATCGTCCCGCCTCTGAGTCTTCCACAGCGTTCCTTTGTTTTCATAGACATTCCCGGTTCGGTCGTAAAAGTTCGAGTCGAAAAGTCGGGAGTCCAAAGTTGAAGAGTGACAAACCGTCGGCATCCTACCGCCTGACTTCCTGGTTCGGCTTCAAAACTCCTCGACTGTTCGACTCCTCGACTTCTCGACTCCTTATTTTCATAGACATCCTCGCTTTGTTCCCTCAATTTTGGAGTCCGGCAGCAAAGTTCGGACTGAGCCCCAAAGGGGCGGCACTGGCAATAGGCCAACGGCCTGGGTCCGCGAATCCGTCCTGCGCTTAGGGTTAAGCCCTGAAAGGGCGGAATCAACGTTACGGGAGCACGCGTACGTAGGCTGTTCGGTGGACTTATCACGCCCCTTCAGGGCTTTTGCGAACCCGAGAGGAAGGACTTCATCGACCCAGGCCGTTGGCCTGGGCTGTGTTAGGCCGCCCCTTTGGGGCTGAAGGCGTGCAACGCAGGGGCCCGTGGTGCCCAGCCAAAGATATGGCCCGCGATCGGCCCCTCGGGAGAGGCATATTATTTCGCGTCGGGGCGACCCGCACCTTGGGCGCGACACCTTCGCCCTCCCAAGCGGGTTTTCGATAACGGTCATCTGTAGTCGACTTCTTGTCACTTGCCCGGCCTCGCCTCGCGGGTCTCAACCTTCGGTTCGTTTGCGCAAACTGCGCTCTTTTTGCTCATTTCAGCGCCTAAATTGTGCTAATTCGTGCGCAAAACGCGCATAATTTGCATCACTCAAAAAAGTGATGTGCTTTGTTTTCAGGTACTTCTTAGCTTCGTTCCCACTATTTTTCGTTTTTTGTAGTTCCCTACATTCCCCCATAGCCGGGACCCTTCCGCTTTCCCCTGCGCCTCGGCGCGGCCCGGCACTTGCCTGCGACAATGTGTCCAGAGCATGACCACCATGGTAGGCTATCACAGGTCCGTGAAGTTGTCAAGCGAAAAATGCAAAAAAACTGCGATTCATGGTAAGATATCTTCCCATCAGGGTATCCACCGTCAGCGTAGCCGAGGCTCAGCGAGATGACCGGCACAACCGTCTCCCACTATCGTATCCTGGAGAAACTCGGGGGCGGAGGAATGGGTGTCGTCTACAAAGCTGAGGACACTAAGCTCCACCGCTTCGTGGCGCTCAAATTCCTGCCGGAAGAAATGTCCAAGAACCATCAGGCGCTCGAGCGCTTCCAGCGCGAAGCCCAGGCCGCCTCCGCCCTCAACCATCCCAATATCTGCACTATCTACGATATTGACGAGCACGGGGGTCACCCGTTTATCGCCATGGAGTTGCTGGAGGGGCAGACGCTGAAGCAGTGCATCTCCGTAGGGGCGGGCCTTGTGCCCGCCCAGGCCGGGCACCCACAAGGGGTGCCCCTACTGCTGGAACTTGCCATCCAGATTGCCGACGGGTTGGATGCCGCGCACGCCAAGGGCATTGTGCATCGCGACATCAAGCCGGCGAATATCTTCATCACCAGCCGGGGAGTTCCGAAGATTCTGGATTTTGGGTTGGCGAAGCTGACGGTAGGGGCGAGCGGCGCTCGCCCGTTGCAGAAGGCCGAACGCCGTTCGGCCCTACAAGAGACGCCCACCCGTTCCCTTGAGCCCGAGCATCTCACCAGCCCCGGCGCGACCGTGGGGACGGTGGCCTACATGAGCCCAGAGCAGGCGCGGGGCGAGGAAGTGGACACACGCACGGACCTGTTCAGCTTGGGCACGGTGCTCTATGAGATGGCGACGGGCCGGCAGGCGTTCAGCGGCGCCAGCACGGCCACCATCTTTACGGCTATTCTGCGCGACCAGCCGCCCCGGCCGTCGCAGGTGAATCCGGAATTGCCGGCGGAGTTGGACAGGATTATCGACAAGGCACTGGAGAAAGACAGGGACTTGCGCTATCACAGCGCCGGCGATCTGCGCGCCGACTTGAAGCGTTTGAAGCGCGACACGAGCTCGGGCCATTCCGGAGCGGTGGCCGCGTCGCCGCCGACTGTCGGCGAAACGAGCGGCAAAGCGCCAACAGTGATGCAAGAGCCCGCATCAGATTCTGACATCCTCGCCGGGCTCGTCATGCGGCACAAGGGAGGCGCCATTGGCGCCGCCGCAATTGTGGTCGTGCTCGCGGGCATCGCCTGGCTCCTTCTGCGCCGTCCTCCGCAACCTCCACCCGAGTTATCCCAGAAACGACTGACGTTCAACTCGAGCGAGAACCCGGTCGGAAACGCGCCCATTTCTCCCGACGGTAAGTACCTGGCTTACTCCGACTCGGCCGGAATTCACGTCAAGCTGCTTTCGAGCGGGGAAGAGCGGCTCTTCCTGAAGCCTGCCGGAGTTTCGCCAAGCGGCTTTTGGTTCGTATCATCGTGGTTTCCCGACGGCACGCAATTGCTCGCGGGCGCGTACGAACCGGGTGTGGGCATGAGCATGTGGACCGTCTCGGTGCTGGGGCAAACTGCGCGCAAGCTTCGCGACGGGGCCGAGGACTTTGATGTATCGCCGGACGGCACGCGGATTGCGTTCGTCCCTTCCGTAACCGCGGGTGAGATACGCGAAATCTGGGTGATAACCAGCCAGGGCGACAATCCGCAAAAGGTCCTGGGGCTGGGCGCGGGTGAGTATTTTGAAGAGGTACACTGGTCGCCCGACGGGCAGCGTCTGGCCTTCATCAGGGGGATGCGTAATTTTCATGGTGCGGACCACGGGGCTTCGATCGAAACCTGCGACCTGAGGGGAGCGAACCACACCGTCGTGGTGTCGGAACCGGATGCGGATACCTCGCTGGAAGATTTTTGGTGGCTCCCCGACGGACGGATTGTCTACTCCAGAAGCGAACCGACGGATTTGAAGACCTCCAACCTCTGGCAGGTCGGCATCGATGGTCAGGCGGGAGCGCCCGCCGGAAAGCCGAAACGCATTACCCAATGGGCGGGCTCCAACCTCGGGAGTCTGTACGCTACCGCCGATGGCAAGCGGCTGGTGTTCTCAAAATCGTCGTATCAGTCGCAGGTTTATCTTGGCGAATTCGCAGCAGAGGGAACGCGCATGAATCCCCCTCGGCGGCTGACCAATGATGAAGCTTCCGATTTTGTTACTGCCTGGACGCCAGACAGCAAAGCGGTATTTTTTGTGTCTGATCGGAACGGGACATTCGACCTGTTCAAGCAGGAAATTAATCAGGAGTCGGCCGAGTCTGTGGTCGCGGCGACGCAAGGAACGCTGGGAGTCACCCAGAGCGTCCTCAGCGCCGATGGCGCCTGGATCCTCTACCATGAAATTCCGAGACAGGCGTCGACCGAGCGCCGCGTGATGCGCGTCCCCGTTAACGGAGGGGTGCCCCAATTTGTCATGGAAATCCGCGTGGCACAGGGTGTTGGTCACTATAACTGCGCTCGCGCTCCGGCCAGCCTCTGCGTGGTCGTTGAGCCAACCCCGGACGAGAAACACTTGACGCTCACAGCACTCGACCCGCTCAAGGGCCGGGGCAACGTTCTCAGAACCATCGAGAAGGAACCAGGGGCGAATTACTTCAACTCGAGACTGTCATTTGATGGTTCGACTTTTGCCATACCGATAAATGGCAAGGCGGGGAGTCACATTCGCCTGATTTCGATCCCGGGCGGACCCGATCGCGAGATCACTCTCAAGGGTTGGCCGAACGTGTCTGCTGTTGAGTGGTCCCCCGACAGTAAGGGGCTTTACTGTGGCTCGGCTTCCAATGAAGGGAGAACCTTGTTCTATGTGGACTTGAAGGGGAATACGCGGGTACTGTGGCAGTCCAAGGAAGGGGTCGGCACAGTGTTTGGGCTACCTTCGCCGGATGGCCGTTATATTGCCGTCGAGGCTACCGCTTTCCACAGCACCGTGTGGATGCTTGCAGGTTTCTGAGCGGCGCCGGCTGGCGAAGGCAGAAGGCAGGCGGAGAAGACAAGCATGGATACGAAGGCGGCGGTGCCCGAACCCAAACCCTTCCTGCCTCATCCCAACTTCAGTGACGAGGTGAATCGGAACATCGCGCAACTGGTAGCGCAGAGTCTCTGGTTTTGAGACAATGCGCTACCAGTTGTGTTACGATGCGTTTTAGTTCACCCGATCTCCCGATCAGCAGATCTCCCGATTCTGAGAGTCAGCGATGATTCTGGCGATGGTAGACAACCTTCTGTTTCTCTCCAAAATCCAGGAGACGGCCAAGCACCTCGGTGTGGTGGTGAAAGCGGCGCAGGCTGAGGGCCTTCCTGAACTGGCCGTCGAGGCTGCTCCGACCGCCCTGATTATCGATCTTAACCATCGCTCCGGGAAGGCGTTGGAGGTCTTGCGGGCTCTCAAGGCTGAGGCCAGGACCGCAAACATCCCGGCGGTGGGTTTTGTGTCTCACGTCCAGAACGAAGTGATTGCCGCGGCGCGAGATGCCGGTTGCGACCTGGTTTTGGCGCGCTCGGCTTTTTCGAGCCAACTGCCGAGCCTACTGGAAAGGTTTTCAAAGTCACTGGGGTAGGGGTAGGGGTAGGGCTTGCCCTACCCTCGTCGTGGCCAGCGGAAATGCGGGGACGGCAAGCCGTCCCCCTACAGCGGAACGGTTATCAAAGGCTTGAGGATTACAGGAGGAAGAAGAGGTGGCATCCCTAAGGGGCCGAGGAGAAGCTGTTGCCAGCGTCAGTCCCATGTCGATCATCAAACTGCTCCGTATTTCAGCCGTGGCAATCGGAATCCTCCTGCTCGCCGCTGTTGCCGCAGCGCAATCCGCTGCGCCCCAGGGAAAGTACCCCGGCTTTCCCAGCGAGACGCCTGCCAAGTTCGCGCCGGTGACGAGCAGCTTCGACTTCAGCAAGCGCGACGTGATGATCCCCATGCGCGACGGTGTGAAGCTGCACACGGTGATCGTTATTCCGAAGGGCGCCCGGGGCGCGCCGATCCTGCTGACGCGCACGCCGTACAACGCGACGGGCATGGTGACCCACGCGGACAGTTCTCACCTCGGCCCGATCCTGGAGGGCTATGACAACCTCACGGAAGTCATCGTGGAAGGCGGCTACATCCGCGCCATCGAGGACATCCGCGGCAAATACGGTTCCGAGGGCGATTATGTGATGACCCGCCCGCTGCACGGCCCGCTGAACCCGACTCCCGTCGATGAGTCCACGGATACTTACGACACCATCGACTGGCTGGTGAAGAACGTTCCGGAATCGAACGGCAATGTCGGAATCCTGGGCATTTCCTACGACGGTTTTCTGCCCCTGATGGCGCTGGTGAACCCTCACCCAGCGCTCAAGGTTTCGATTCCGATGAACCCCATGGTGGACGGATGGATGGGCGACGACTGGTTTCACAACGGCGCCTTCCGCGAGCAGAACATAACCTACGTTTACGACCAGGAGGCGACGCGCTCCTCGGAGGAGAAGTGGTGGACGGACACCTTTGACGACTACGACCTCTACCTGCGGGCCGGATCGGCGGGCGAACTCGGGCGGCTGCACGGGGTCGAGCAGGTGGGCTTCTGGCGCAACCTGCTGGAGCATCCGAGCTACGACGCCTTCTGGCGCGACCAGGCCATGGATCGCATCCTGGCAGGTCAACCGCTGAAAGTGCCGATGATGCTGGTGGGCAGTTTCTGGGACCAGGAGGACATCTACGGCGCCGCGGCCGTCTACAAAGCGATCAAGCCGAAAGACACCGGCAACGACAAGGTCTTCCTGGTCATCGGCCCCTGGAATCACGGCGGGGAGCAAGGCGACGGCAGCACGCTCGGCCCGCTGCACTTCGGGAGCGATACCGGACTCTACTTCCGCCGCGAAATTCTGCGGCCGTTTCTCGACCATTTCCTCAAAGATGGCGCGCCCCCGACCGATACCCCGCCCGTCATGATCTTTGAAACCGGGACGAATGTGTGGCGCCGACTCCCGGGCTGGCCGGCGGGCTGCGCCAGCGGCTGCGCGATCCGCCCCACGCCGCTTTATCTCGAGGCCGGACTGAAGCTGGGATTTGCGCCGCCCGGCGCAGGCGATTCGGCCTTCGACGAATATGTCTCCGACCCTGCCAAACCCGTGCCCTACGTTCCGCGGCCAGTTCGGCCCATGGGCTACGACGAGGAACACCCGTGGCCGCATTGGCTGGTCGAGGACCAGCGGGAAGCCTCCGGGCGCACGGACGTTCTCGCGTTCGTTTCCGATTATTTGACGACCCCGACGAAGATCAGCGGGCAGCCCGTGGCGAATCTGGTGGCCTCGACTAGCGGCACGGACTCCGACTGGGTGGTGAAGCTGATCGATGTCTATCCCGACGAGGTGGCAGACGAGCCGCACCTGGGCGGCTACCAACTGATGATCGCGGCCGACATTTTCCGCGGCCGCTATCGTGAGAGCTTCGAAACGCCCAAAGCCCTGGCGTCCGGTGAGCCGCTGCTCTACCGCTTCGCCCTGCCGACGGCGAACCATGTCTTCCTGCCGGGCCACCGGATCATGGTGCAGATTCAGTCCAGTTGGTTCCCGCTCTACGATCGCAATCCCCAGACCTTCGTGCCCAATATCTTCTGGGCTAAGCCGGAGGACTTTCACAAGGCGACACAGCGGGTCTACCACGCGCCCGGGCACGCAAGCTTCGTTGAACTGCCGGTGGTCACTGCGCCTTGACAGAAGCCCAGCCCTTGTGGCCGCCCTGCTACTTGCATTACCGTGGTAATATAGATTCATGACATTGGCGCGATCCAAAGTTACGGCACAAGGACAGATATCGGTACCCGCCGAAGTTCGGCGGAGGCTTGGCGTCGGCCCCGGATCGGTTCTGGAGTGGAGCGAGGAAGGCGAGACGATCGTCGTGCGGCGGTCGGCTCGGTACAGTTCGGAGGAAGCTCATCGGGTTCTTTTCCGTGGGCAGGCCCCAAGACGTCGAACCCTCGAAGAACTGAAACAGGGAATCCAAAAGTACGTGCGGGAGCGTCATGCGCGCCGTTGATACCAACGTTCTCGTGCGGCTCCTCACGCGCGACGATGCCCGGCAGTCGGAGTCAGCCGACCGGTGGGTGGAAACCGGCGCGTGGGTCTCAATCTTAGCCCTCGCAGAAACTGCTTGGGTCCTTTCCGCTCTGTACGGGCGCAGCCCCAGCGAATTATCCGCTGTGATCGAGGTTCTTCTCAACCATAAAGACTTAACCCTGCAAGAGCCCGACGTCGTTGCGGCGGCGCTCAAGTCTTTCCGCAAGCGGCCAGCGCTGGGCTTTTCAGATTGTCTTCTGCTGGAATTAGCCCGCAAGGCCGGGCATTTGCCGCTAGGCACGTTTGATCGCGAACTGAGCAAACTTGACGGAGCAGAAAAGCTATAGACTTTGCTCCTCGCAAGCGCGTCTCCAGGATGCCGAAAGCCTAGTCATTCAATCTTCGCAGGAGGATATTCAAGGATGAAGAAACTGCTGCTGTTTTCTGCAGCCTTCTGTCTACTCGTATGTTCAATCTCCGTGCAAGCGGCCAAGAAGGCCAAGGCCGACCTGTTAAACGCCAAAGGCGCGCCGGTCGGCACCGCCGTGTTCACTCAGAAGTCCAATGGGGTCCAACTGGACCTGAAGGTTTCCGGCCTTGCTCCCGGCCTGCACGGGTTCCACATTCATGCCGTCGGAAGATGCCAGGCGCCCGATTTTGCGTCGGCAGGACCGCACTTCAATCCGGAAGGCAAGCAACACGGCTGGGACAATCCCATGGGCCATCACCTGGGTGATCTGCAAAACCTGGAGGTAGGCCCGGACGGCAAAGCCCACGTCCGCGTAATGGTTCCCGGGGTAACGCTGGGAGAGGGGGCGAACTCGCTCTTTCACGAGGGCGGCACCGCGCTGGTTATCCATGCCAAACCCGACGACGGGAAAACCGATCCTGCAGGCAACGCAGGGGCGCGGGTGGCGTGCGGCGTGATTATCAGGTAGTCGCGCTGGCGAACGAACTAACCCCTCACCCGTCCCGGTCCGGCTGATGAAACCGCCGGCAGCGGGACACCCTCTCCCCACGGGAGAGGGCTGTCAATCCGCGAGGGAGTGCTCACCGCGCCACAACTCTTGCAGACGCAAACGCCAATCCAAGCAGCGTCTTTTGCTCGAGCTCGTGCGCTTTGCCGGAGCCCGTGGCAGGGCTGGGACTGGCCGAGCGCTTTATGGAACGCACCGGCCGATTTCTGAAGATTCGGCGGAAGCGCGGCATCACATAGAAAAGCGCCCCCATGTTGGCCGGTTCCTCCTGCACCCACACGATTTCCCGCGCCGCAGGGTGCTGGTTAATCGCTGCGGTCAGTGCATTTTCCGGAAAGGGATAAAGCTGCTCGAGGGAGACAATGGCGGTTCGCAGGTCGTTCAGCTTTTTGCGCTCGGCGCGCAGCTCGTGCACGATCTTGCCCGTGGCCACCAAGATGCGCTCCGCGCGGGCGGTTTCCTGGTCGGGGATGACGGGCGCAAACGAGCGTGAAGTCAGGGCTTCGAGACCCGATGCGGCGCCCGAGTACCGAAGCAGGCTCTTGGGAGTAAGCACCACCAGGGGTTTGCGCCAGGTGCGCAGGGCCTGGCGGCGCAACAAGTGGAAATACTGAGCGGCGCTGGACGGCTGGCAGACCTGGATATTGTCCCGCGCGGCGAGTTGCAGGAAGCGCTCGAGGCGGGCGCTCGAGTGCTCCGGCCCCTGGCCTTCAGAGCCGTGTGGCAAGAGCAAAACAAGTCCGGACAACAGCCCCCACTTATCCTCACCGGCGACGATAAACTGATCGATCATCACCTGTCCGCCGTTAG